>Ga0335072_10000322_pt1 | contig 101951 bp, 94 predicted proteins | sample Lox_Sample_21_FD_206725 | JGI IMG/M metagenome (GOLD analysis project Ga0335072, IMG submission 206725) | Soil microbial communities from Loxahatchee National Wildlife Refuge, Florida, United States - Lox_Sample_2.1 | ecosystem: Environmental > Terrestrial > Soil > Wetlands | place: USA...
TTAGGAGCCAACAAAGAGCTGGAGCGTTGTTTATCAGAGAGTGTAAGTGCGATTTCCAAGTCCATAACCAGATGCTCACTTATTATAGCTTGTCGATCAAGCAGTCCAACATCGCATATTGTAAGTGTCTCCCCCGCAAGAACTGAATTTCATTTAACCTACTACAGGATCACACCGGAACTCGAGGACAATATTGTAGGCTTGCTTGCTTATATCCTTCACCCAGAGTCAACTATCTTTCTATATCATCACGCACATGGAATCTCCCGATTCATATGTCAGAAGGGAGACTCGTGGACAACAGGAATCACGTTGAAATGTTGGTCAACAGTGGAAGAAATAGGAAAACGAAGGATGGGACTAATCACTTCTGAAACCTTGTACTTTCCTGGTAATGATGACGATTGCGGAAGTGATGAAGACATGAAGGGCAGGGACTACTCCAATGACAATCATCACATCTTCCTACCAAAGGAGTTGAAGAATTCCCTACGAAAAATAGATTCAGACGCTTACACCAGAGAAATCAACCAACCCCGAAAGATCATATTGGATGTGTCTTCCTTCGTCCTCGATACCAACGCATTTGGCGACTTCAGCAAATGTACTATCATTTCGGCTATACTTCCACCATACAAATTGATACAGCTTGCCTCCGAGACACCAAAGGTATGGCAAGAATTCATTCATCAACCTCACACTGCTAGATGCCATGTGTTCCTTCTGATCCTAGGCGCGCTGTGTTCAGAAATGGGCGACAGATATAGAACCGCAGTCAAATATGTTCATAGCCTTCCCCATCTCGATGTAAGTTATTCTAAGAATTCTAAGTAACAAGATTTCTAATGCTAAAGAACTTTAGGACTTCCTAATAGGGAACGAAAGTAAATGGGTGCAGAGCAAGGATAGGCTCGCGCGATTGAAGTTGACCTTGTGGTGCTTCGGTGCTGTAAGCAGGATGCGTAATAGCTTGGATCAATCAATGAAAAGTATCGAACACGCGAAAGCCGAACTCGTACGACAAATAAGACACGTGAGTTACTAATTTCAACAATATGACAAAGTCAAGATACTTATTTCTACCAGGCACCAGGGAAGCGCAGCGAAGCATTGGAAAGAATACATCAGGATCATCTAACGAACTTTGAAAATTCCCTAGAGGAACTGAAGCGCATTGAACGAGATCTTGACCAGAAGATTGATATGCTTGGTCGCAATCGAGATGCCGTTAGTCCATTTGCGGTTGGGTTTTGTTGGTCATTCAACTTACAGGCAGCAGGTTTCCACGCAACTGGCGCTGATGGACAGTCAGCGACTCATTCGCCAAGGCAGAACTATCCAACGACTCACCTATTTGACGATTGCATATCTTCCATTCGGTCTTGCTGCTGTACGCTATAGATACCTTCAATTCGTCAACTTTGCTAATGCTTTCCCTAGGCCATATTCACAATTCCAGATACACAACAAGTGGTACAAGATAACATGGGTTGGAGATGGTATGTCGGCAGTGGTTTCTTTATGATGCTCGCAACTTTTGCCATTGCCCTGTTCGTACCATGGTTCTTAGATCTGATCCCAGATCCAGTCAGTTTTATTGCAGGTGGAGGTGGAGGTGGAGGACTTCCTCCGCCACCCCAGCCGATGCTTCCGTCAACGAGCAATGACGATGGTCCAGATAAAGGTCCTTGCCCTCCACCGCCGGGCGCTGTGGATTCTTCAGATGATGGATACCATTCAACAACAAACCATGGTTCGTCTTTGGGAAGTTTTAGACGCTGGAAGCGAGAAGCGGTGATACCCAAGAACGATGTAGAAAAAGGATGGTAAATTGGAAGACATAGGGCGTGTCGAATTGCGTTCGAACAATATCAGATACTAGTTTGATATGAATACAGGATGCCTCAGCGCCTATGCCAATATATGCACAAAACTCCAATAATACAAACATGCAGCGAGAAGCGACAGAAAGATGCGCCTGCCACTCAAAAAGGCTTGGCTATTATGTGCTGAAGAAAGGTTTCTATCTGTCGAACATGCAGCTTCTCATCTTCTTTCGACCAACAAGTAGTGCATTGCACCATAGGCGAGCACTATGAAAGCGGCGCAGTATACACCCAATCCGATCGCATCAATACCAAGATTATTGTTGTTGAATCCGAAGCTTGAGAGAATGGCAGCACCAGGTACTTCGATATCGAGACCATACTTGTGGTCGATGAGGCGGAGCGGTGCAACTTCGTTGACAATGAGGCCTTCAAAGCCATAGTGGAAGATACTCAACTGCGTGACAAATTAGCATCGTGTGTGACCTCGCGTTATCAAGACAAGGACTTACCATCTGCAACCACAGCACCGCGGGATGAATGGTATCGTGATTCAGCAGCAGGCCCGAGAACAGCAAACTGAACAGCATCACCAGTATGCCGATCAGGTTTGCAACACCCTGATTCCGCACCACGATTCCAATGAAGAGGCAGATGCCCGAAGCCGCGAGGTTGAAGAGCACAACGTAGGCGAGGAAAAGCAGGAACTGCGGCCACTTGGTGCTCAATCCCGTCATCGGGTAGACGATCGAGGCCATGATAAACGGCGGGATGAGTCGCAGCGGGATAATGTCGAAGGTGAGTTTGGCCACGAAGTATGACACGGGAGAGTAGTAGCCCTTTGCGCGCTCCCTCATGAACACCAGGCGCTCCGGTGCAAAGACGCTCAGCGAAGTCAGGGTCGAGAAGCCGGTCAGCGCGAGGAGGAAGAAGAACAGGCCGAGCCTGTTTTGGAAACCGGCGATGTCGTCTTCGAGCGCAAAGAACAAGAAGCCCAGGAATACGCCGAGAAGAATGGCGATCGCGTAGTGAGTGAGCATGAGCATTGGATTGCGATAGAGGTTGCGCCAAGTCCGCAGCGAGAGAATCATGTACTGTCGCAGATATCCAATTCGGCGATATCCCTTGACACGGCCTGCTGTCGGCGGGGTGGTTGTTCCACCATTCGATTGATCAGCAAATAGGGAATTGTTGCTTCCGTTGGCAGCGTTGGCAGAAAGAATTGCGTTGTTCGTGTCCTCGCAAAGAGAAGCCGCCACATCGGAGGCGGCATACGCGGCCACAAGCATGTCGAGGTCAGTTCCAGTAGCTCCGTTAGCCGCGGGTGGAAGTTCGTCCGGATCATCAAGGACTTGTGGAGGTGGTGCACCGGTCTGTCTATTCATTCTTAGCCACTGTTGAGTAGCGTCTAATCGTGCATCAGGAATCGACGCTTCGTCATCTGACTTGGATGAGGCTGGGACTTGTGGAGACTCTGTGGTCCTCTTTCGAGTGAAGAGCTGCCGTTCTTGCTGTTGTCGGATCGAAGACTTTCTCTTTGCTTTCGGGCGAAGTAAAGGCTCACTAGAGCTATCGCCAGCTTCATGGCTCATGCTAATGCTGGATATGCTTGGAAGCGATTTTATCGCTATTGTGCTGCTTGCGCGTGTTTCTGAGCCAGAACGCCGCATGAAAATGGAGCTGTCTTCGTCAATAGGTGTATGCAAAGTACCGGCGTGCATTGTCAGATCTACTAGATAATCGGCAATGTTGAAGCCAGGTGGACATGGGAAACCGATGTGATCAAAGTATGACTGGCATTGTGAGAATGGTCCAGAATACACCGCTCGACCTGCTGCAAGTAGAATAAGATTGTCGAAGAGAGCAACAATATTGGATCGAGGCTGATGAATTGTAAAAACAACAGTGCGGTTGTACGTTTTGACCAAGGTGACAAGACATTCGATAACGTTGAAAGCATTGAATGCGTCGAGGCCGCTAGTCGGTTCATCCAAGAATAAAATCGATGGCGAGGTGACAAGTTCGCAAGCGATTCCCACTCTTCGCTTCTCACCTCCGGAGATACCACGATTGCTTTCTTCGGAACCAATCTGTTGATGTCTGATATGGAAGATACCGAGCTGTTTTTCCACGTCTTCTACACGTTGACGTTTTGCTGCGTAGCTCATATCCTTGGGAAGTCGTAGTAAGGCACTATCCATAATCGTTTCGTGTACGGTCAGGGTTGGTAGAAGGGTATCGTCTTGATCAACGAATCCAGTCACGCTCCGGAATTCATCATCAAGCACTTGTTCACCGTTGACATAGAATTCACCCGATGCTTCACCTCGCTTGTTCTTTCGTGCGAGAATATCCAGGAATGTAGTCTTTCCAGCGCCTGAAGCGCCCATAATGGCTAAGAGCTCGCCAGGATGAACGGTGCCTTGTACGTCGGTAAGAATTTGTTTCCCTTTGATTCTGTATGAGACGTTGCGGAAGTACAAAGCTGCGGGTTTGTGATCAGCCATGAGTTTCGCACCCTCGTCATCCTCATCGTCTGAGAGATGGATCGGACCGTATTGAGCTTGTCTTCTGGTGAGATACCAGACCAGTAGGATGATGAAGACGACGAAAAGCGAGCATGCGGCAATGATTCCTGCGATCAGTGGTGTATTGATGTTCTTGACTGGTCTTTCGTAACCTGGTACCTCGGTCATCGCCAAACACTCGCCGGTATTACATTGCAGGAAAATGGCTTTATCGTTGAATACCGAAGAAATGAGGTTGTTCATGGCCGGCTCTGAGAAGACACTCTTATCGTCTGGGCTTCCACCTTCTGTCTGCGTGGTAATAAAAGAAGCTGGACCTTTGATTTCTTCTTTCAAGAAGTCGCTCAGGTCAATGGAGCCAGCTTCTCCGCAAAGCATGCGTCCAGGAACACATCTGCATTCCATCTTTTGACATTGATATGTAGTAATGTTTCGAGTTGGCTCGTTGGAGGAGCTGAAGGAGCAGTTATGAAGGCCACAGTAGAAGGATTCCTTTTGGTCGACCCAGACTAAACATGTCAGCTTGATAATTGAATTGAAAACGGATGACCGACATTGAAAGTTGCATTCTGCAGTAGAATTGTTGCAGGAAAATGTAACCTGTGGCTTCTGCTCCTTGAGCTGTTCCAGGATCTGCTTGTTTGTGACGTCGCATTGCTGGTAGTTCTCGTGGACCACCAGTCCTCCTTTGTAGCAGACGCCATCCACACCCTCTGGCATTAAACCGGTGCAGGAATCGTCAGCATTGCAGAGGTTGCAGTTGATGCCTTCCCAGCCCGGTGCGCAGTCACATTGGGGTCCGGTACGAGGTGGACGTTCACCAACCGTGGCTAATGAACCACAGAGAGGGTCTGAGCAGTCCTGGCCTCCCCATCCTGGTGGACAAATACATCGACCGTTGGATGCGCTGCAGTTTGCGAACTGGTGGCACTGGAAGTCCTCGAGGTTGCAGTTGAAGCAGGGCGGGCAGCCATCGGGTCTGTCGTCGAGGGTGAAATAGTCGGGAGTTGACCTAGCAACGACGCTGGTAAAGTCGGCCGTGTATTTGAAATGCTGTGCACTGCATGATGCCGACAGTAGAGTGAGTGCTGACAAGAAGATAGCTGTGGTGCACATATTGGCTTCGATCTATATCGTATGATGTGACAAAGCGCGGATGGAGAGCGCGGAAATGAAGAAGCTAAGTAGACATGAACGAAGAAGGAGTGCAACAATTGCAGGCCAGGCTGCAAAGTCACGGCGTCAAAGCAGAGATCAGCAGGAGAGCAGAGGGCGGAGATGAAGATTGAATACGATGGTCGTCTGCCTGCGTTTCGGTTGAATTTGAAGCTCTAAGGTGGCGGGAACAGCAAGCTTCAAGCAGATTGGCTGAAACTTCGGCCCGTTGCCAAGCCATTCCGTCGCCAAGCACTCACTCACTCCGCCACCAACACCTGACAATCAGAATCACAAATGGTACCTTATGGTGTCTCCCTCATCAACGTCAATGACAACAGTGCAACAACTCTAGGTTTTTCCCCATCGGCATCAATAGCATAGCGAACCCGCATTTCTTCTGGGTCTGCCACACACATTACCATGTTAGTGGCCACATATGGATCAACCAAATTCCCGTTACTTGCCAGATGGAAAGACTTGTAGGCCTTGCAACAGCCTCCTAGTAGATGAAAACAGTTTTAACATCATCTTTTCTGGCAAAGATCCATTCCAATACCGCAGAAGCCATGAAGATCTCGTAGAAACTGCAAATACTGGCTGTATACTCTGTAACCTGCTACTCAATCTACACCAAAAACTCGGCCCTGGTCTTATCGATGAAGTCAAGTGTACCTCTGTTTGTCCCTGGTCTAGCGTAGACCATAGACGAGAAGTTCTCTTCCTCGTCGAAAAGACTCCACATGAACCACTCGACGATAGCAAGTTGCATCGTCTCCGCTTCCAAGGCCAAAGAGAGGATCATTCACGGGGTAATCATTACTGGGAACTGTTCTTGGAAGCCGTTGCAGAACATGGTAAGCTCCTTTAGTAACCCGTTCTTATTGACTCTAACTTGGAATGGAGACGATCCAGCCGCGCTTCTTGTGCCAACAAGACCACCGGAAACCGACCTATTATCCGAAAGAAGTTTCGAAACCGCCCGGTTTTGGATCAACCAGTGTCTTCGCGACCACAAAGCTTGCCAACAGAATCGATCACAGCTCCCTACTCGTGTTCTGGATATCTCAACATTTGAGAATGGAGTAATCAAGTTGCACAACAGCACGCCAGGAGAACAGGCGGATTATATCGCGCTTAGCTACTGCTGGGGTGGCCCACAACCGGAGCGAACTTGCAAAAGCAGACTTGTCTGCTATCTTGAAGGTATCCGGCTACAGTCTCAGCCGCAAACAATACAGGATGCTGTACTAGTAACGAAAAAATTAGGGGTCCGTTACCTATGGATTGATGCTCTTTGCATAGTCCAAGACGATCAGGAAGACATAGTCAGCGAAATTGCTCAGATGGCTCGAATTTACCAAAACGCACTTCTTACGATATCGGCAGCATCAGCATCTAGCTCAATGAAAGGCTTCCTTGCGTTAAAGACGGCACAATGGCACCCTATATCACATTGCGGAGATGATAAGAATACATTTTACCTAAAACTATCGCTCCAAATTCGTTGCCCAAATGACGTCATTGGTAAAATCATGCTCTCAGAAAGCCAATCGTTTTGGGACCTTCGTGACCATATCTCCGAAAGAGCGTGGACATTACAGGAGGCAGCATTATCCAACCGGATGCTCATTTACAGCCATTCCCAAATGTTATGGCGCTGTCGAAGTCGGTTTGAAAACACTGGAGGACATCTGACATGGTGGCATCTTTATTACGACCTTTGTCCAGTACTTACCCTTTCAGCAACAATCCCAGTCTATGAGCAGGAATGTCCGAAAACAGGGGAAAGTAGTATTGTCGCAAATGTCTTTGGTGGCGATGTATACCGAACACCGAGCTCAATGTTACCAAATCGAACATTTCATCCTCGTCCAGAGCTCCTTCCAAAACCATGCGAAGCCCTCTCACTTTCGCCTATCGGCTTCGAATGGATGAGCTTTATTCAAAGGTACAGCAAAAGATCACTATCTGACTGGACAGATAAGCTTCCCGCTATTAGCGGTCTTGCTCAGATATTCCAGGACGAGACAGGCTGGGAATACTGTGCTGGGCTTTGGCGACATCGAATCCTGGTCTTCCTTTCGTGGCGTAGAGGCCTCGAAAAGTATTCGATACGACTCAAAGATAACTGTGCGCCGTCATGGTCATGGGCCTCAATACGAGGCTCAATCATGTATCGACACGGAAATTATTATTGGGCTTCCATGTCACCTCAGGCCACCGTTCATGATGTCAACATCAAACATGTTCGAGGAGAAGCACCATTTGGCAAGGTTATTCAAGGAGAAATCCAGATTGAAGCATGGCTTCGCAAAATCGACATCGAGCCAAAAGCCGAACCATATCCCATTAGCGAGCCGAAAAATCATCTCTATTTTGATGATGTATTTCTCGTGGACCCAAATTCTCGCATGAGATTGGCATCAGGGATACTTGATGAATCCATTAAGACCTACCCATATATATGGGACCCTCCGGTCGGATCGAACGGCCTTTTCGCCTTAGTAATGTTCGCTTCTCCAGGTTGTGAAGGGGCGCCAAGGTGGAACGTGGGAAGTAGGCACCTGCGGGCACATGGCTTACTGGTACTAAGGCTTGACTCTGAGGCGTACTGTAGAATTGGGTGGTTTGATAGTTTTGCTTGTAATCCTCGGGAATATCTGATGACTTGGGTGGGTCAAGCTAGAAAACAGACAGTTCAGTTAATCTAGTGTCAGAACGACGTTTTTGCATGATTCCAGAACCAGTTGGTATCAATTTGCTCTCTCATACCTTCTACTTGTGAATCCATTCGTTGCTGTCACAGTTCATGTTTGAAATAAGGTAATGAAAAGGTATATATGTGTATACCAGTATCTAGAGGCTACGGCAAGATCGTCGAGCTGCTATGTTTAAAAGGCGAAAAAAGCTTAATGGTGGTGCTCTGGGCCGAGTCCGAGTCTTTGTTACTCTGTACACGCATTTCATCAGTTAGAGCCTCTCGAATTCAAAGTACCCAAGGTATGCTTTGTCTGTCGACGGCAATTTGTCTCCGGAACACAGAGAGGCACAATAGGGCCTGTAATAGCCTTTTAATCTGTCTATTTCCACCATGCTCTACGCACCTTACTTGTAACATACTAGCCCGTGGCGTTCCTTGGACAGAAGCTCAACCTATGCACGCCCTGTAAGCTTTGCTTGACATCGACAACAGGGCGTGTACAATTGCACACTATTTAGCTTTGCCTATATATTCTGGAGATTGTGTACAAATTCTTTCACTTCTCAAGTTACCTTTGTTACTCTTTACGCCTTCAAAATGGTGCAATTTGAGCCTTTCAACGTCGAGCATGTAAGTCGTGTCTGATCTTTGCAACCTGCTAGAAAGCAGCGCAGAGAGCTTTCAAAGCGTATTTATTGTCGAATCAACTAGTACCATACACTTTATTCAATCTCACCGCATTCTATCTTGTGAAGTAGAAGTCTGACGATTGCGCAGTGGATGGATGAATGGGAGACGAAGGCAAAATACAACATTGCCGAAACGTGCTGCGACTCCATATCAATCGACCAACTCCAGGAATTCTCCGATCAAAAAGATGTGCCTGAAAACGCGAAATCTATCCTTCCATCATCCAAACGTATGGACTATGGTGAGATTCGTGGTAGCAAAGAACTGCGCCAGAACTTGGCCGATCTTTATTCGTCCAAAGTGGGAACGCCTCTCCCGATAGACAACATCCTCATAACGCAAGGTGCTATCGCGGCGAATGCTCTTCTCTTCTATGCTCTGGTCCAGCCTGGCGATCATGTGATAGTCCACTACCCAACCTACCAACAACTTTACGCCGTACCTGCGTCCCTAGGAGCATCTGTTTCACTATGGCATGCACGACCGGAGAAGGATTGGATTCCAGACTTCGATGAACTGAAAGCTCTGGTCACGGCGAAAACCAAAATGATTGTCATTAACAACCCGAACAATCCCACCGGAGCCATTCTCTCCAAAGCTCTCCTCCAATCCATAGTCGACTTAGCCGCAGAAAAGACCATCACCGTCGTATCCGACGAAGTCTACCGGCCCATCTTCCACTCCATCACACCCATGGACGCGACATTCCCGCCGTCACTCCTCTCGCTCGGCTACGCCAACACGATCGCAACAGGCTCCCTCTCGAAAGCGTACGCGCTGGCGGGCATCCGGGTCGGGTGGGCAGCGTCACGCTCGCGTGAACTGACAGAGCGGCTGTACGCGGCGCGGCACTACACGACGCTGTCGGTGTCGCAGCTGGACAGCGCGGTGGCGGCGTTCGCGCTGTCGCGGCCCGTCGTGCACGCCCTGCTCGCGCGCAACATCGGCCTCGCCAAGGCCAACCTGCGCGTGCTGGAGCGCTGGGTCGTCAAGCACGACGACGTTGTGGAGTGGGTGGCGCCGCGTGCGGGCTCGACGGCGTTCCTGCGCTTCCACCGTGCGGGCAGGCCCGTCGATGATCGCGTGCTGTGCACGAGGCTTGTGCGGGAGACCGGCGTGCTGTGGTGTCCGGGCCGGCATTGCTTTGGCCGGGATAAAGACTTTGCGGGCTATGTGCGCGTGGGGTTTTGCTGCGCGGAGGACGTGCTGAAAGAAGGGCTGGAGAAGGTCAGGCTCTGGATGAGGAAGGAGTTTGATGATTTGCCGCTTGCAGACGATGCTGAGAACACTGATGGCGATGCCGGAAAGGTACTTTAGGTTTCTGAGCATGTACATCAAGCCGATTAGCGGAGTCAGTGGCGGTACGCCTTGAGCAGAAAGATGAGTGTCAGGCAGAATAAGACCATAAATGGTAAGATTCAATTTGCATGTTATGTCATATCCAACTTTTCCGACCGATCAATGCGCAAGCCCAGTAGCAAACTTACTTCGAGCTCTAATCTGCGGCCCGAAGAGTACCAAAACCCATGGAACAAACGTCAACAGCACTCCAATGCCACCTAACAAGCTTCCGGCCGCCCCATAACCCAGATTCGTGAACAGCGCGCCAGTAACCAGTGGAAAGGCGCCGCCGAGGCAATTACGGCAGAAGCTCTGCGCAGCCAGAGCGCTTGATGCATAGCGGTGGTAAACATCGGCAAGATAGTTGAAGACGGCGAGGTAGATGGAGAAGATGCCCATGGTAGCGAGAGCAATGGCAACGGTCGGTACAATCCAGTGTACGTCGGCGCGGCTAGTCCAGCCGAAGAGGAAGCAACCGATTGGCAGTAAAATGCTCTGGACGGAGCAGAAGTACAGCCGGGCCTCGGGCGTATGAGGGAGTTTGCCGCGAGACGTAGCCCACCGTTCTTGGTAGATGCATACGATGGTAAAGATGATGGAGGCGATGCTGATGGTGGAGAAGGCGGCGCCTTGCTGCGAGATGTTGAAGTGGTAAACTTTGGCATAGATCAGCGGGATGGCGCTGAATGTCATGTACAGAATCGACCATGAGAATGATATCCACAACGAAAAGAAGAAAACGGTCGGCTCTGTTACTAGTAGGTGGAAAGGCCGGTACAAGCTGATAGAGATCATGCGTGCGATGCTGACGCGTTCCTCGTCTGAAAGCACTTTCCACCGTACGCGTTGAATTTCCGTCGTACCGGGCACCTTCTCCGAAGGCATCGCAACGCCGTAGTAGCCTGCTGCCTCGAGTCGATCGTAGTACGCATTCAAGGCTTTCGCCTTGCGCGACAGCAAGATAGATCCACGCGTCTCCTTGAAGAAAATAATCACAGTGCCCATGAGCGCACCGTCTATAATCACCTGCATCCAGAACATCCATCGCCAGGAACCGTGCTGTGCGATGAAGCCGCAAGCCAGCGGACCTAGGCCTGTACCAAGCAGTGCGGCGCCCGAGAACAGCGCCATGGGATAGTTACGGTCCTTGGTGTGGTATATATCGGAGACGACGCCTCCCACCATAGTCGAGAAAGTAGAGCCGCCGACGCCAACGAAAAATCGAGCGACCAACATGCCGCCGTAACTCTTTGTCACAGCACAGCACACCTGGCATAGCCAGAACAGTAGTCCAGTCGCGATGAAGACAGGACGTCGTCCATTGATCTCAGATAAAGGTGCCAGAACCATGGGAGCAACGGCGAAGCCAGTGGTAAAGGTACAGATGCCGACGAGGATAGCGACTCGTGATACATGCCACTCCGCGCCCATTTGTTCAGCACCTGGAGAGTAGGCGCCAGCGGTGAAGGCTGTTGCCGCTGTACAGACACACGACAGCCAAGTGATCCATTCCTTGCGGGAACGCTTCCATTCGAAAGGATTTTGAAACTTATGAATATCTGGAGGCTCAGGTGCATCTGTTTTCGATCTTCGTGCCGTGAAGTTGGGTGCTGGTAATGTTGTCTCGTATGTTAAGTAATGATAGGTGATGGGCCATTCTTCCTCGTCCGTCACCGCATCATCAACTTCTTGCTTGCCATCGAACTTCTCATCAAAATTTGCAGAACTTGTCCAGTATAGCTCGTTCTGTGATATTGGAGAATTATTCCCGCCGTTATTCCCGACGGTCTTTTCGTTCAAGATCTCGTCTGTTGGGTGGGGAACTTCGACTTCTGCGTTGGCCATTAGTCTCTGAAAGTGTTATAGGGTGGAAGGGAAACCGGTATAGCATGAGATATAGGAAACGCGGACGACGATGCAGACCAATTCAAGATAGATGAAGGTTACAAAGAACGAAGAGCAAAGGACTCACCACTACCAGATCAAGCCGTTTCTGCACGCCCTACGGATTGGGATTAGTATTTTGTTTTAGTCAATTACTCGGATTTTGTACGGAGAAGGCGCGGAGCTGGTTAGAGGGACCGATTTTCCTGCACATGATGTGTTGAAGGCGACGGTTCGGTGGTGGCGGAAAGGATTCCGGAGCACTAGAAAGTAGAAGTTGGGGTTTCCGAGACGAATACGTGATTGGAGGTTAGTCAACGCCATAGGAAAAAGTACTGCTATGTGCAGATCAAAACCATCGATGGACGGCTCGGCACGTATATTGGATACGGGGAAGTACTCTGGCGGTGCTGAAGAACCATGGGACTGCGCGGTCCATACTTCGTTTCTGCGAAGTGATTCGTAATGTTTGATAAATGGATTCTGGGAACGTTTTGCTACCAAGTAATTCATTCATCTGAAAACTGAGTGGAATGATGGCATCATTTCCATTCCCAATAATTTGGGAGGTCGGTTTCGCCTTTGCTGGTCTATGCTCAGTTGTTTCGAGCGGCTTAATCCGTGATTGTTCTTGGCATAGATGTAGTTGAGAACTGACTGCCACGCTTAGCGGAAAGCAGGACGTCGTTATAAAGTAAGCAGGCTGGTCCTTGTGGAGATCTGTAGCGCAATACTGAATCGCTTTTACAATCGAAGCTGACACCCGGAGCATGTTCCCGAGGATGATGGGGCCCTTTTCTCATGCCATTCCACCTTCGAAGCTCAACTTACGACGCAGAACAAGGTCATTTGACTTCGTCCAAAAGATCATACCATATGCTGTACCAAGCTCTTCGAGTATGACGGCCACGATGTGAGCCGGTGTTTGTTCGGCGAGCGGCAAAAGCAAAGTACCAACGGTTTGGCCAGGCACGAGAGCTGTGGGCAAGGGAGAGATCGCGTCAGAGGTGCAGCCAACCGTACGAGCTAAGATTTGCAGGCGGGGTGCGAGAAGCTGCAACTGCTCACACAAATTTTCGAACGCAATGGCAGGTGTGAAAGCACGCAATCCAGCCTAGACCGATCAAAGACCCAGCTTCCAGAAAGGATGGCTCAATTTAAATCCTGTCGCTCCTCCTCATCGCCATTGAAGCTTCATATCTTTCTCACCTCATCTATTCACTCAAGCACTTCCCAGGAACTCGCGACGGCTCACCGCACTCGGCGCAAGCTCACTAACTCCAAGATTCATATAAAGTAATCATCAGGTGCGTAGTTCGAGTTCCTTTCAGAGTCGTTACGAACTTGAATTGATAGACACCTCACAGCCAAAATATCCACTGTCAACCATGGGTTCAGCTGATCCGCGTCCCGATCCTCTCCGTCTGGGCAGCATTGCTCCCGATTTCGAGGCCGAAACCACTCAAGGCCCAATCAAATTCCATGATTTCATCGGCGATAAATGGGTTGTTCTCTTCTCGCATCCCGAGGATTACACTCCAGTCTGCACCACCGAGCTTGGTGCATTTGCCAAGTTGGAGCCTGAGTTCGCAAAGCGCGGCGTCAAGTTGATCGGTCTGTCGGCCAACACCCTCGAAAGCCATAGCGGCTGGATCAAGGACATCAACGAGGTTACAGGCAGTGACTTGAAGTTCCCAATCATTGCGGATAAGCAGCGCAAGGTTGCTTACCTCTACGACATGTACGCGCTTGCTTGTTAGAAACACGAGTGACGAGAGCTGACGATCATATGTAGGCTGGACTACCAAGATACCACAAATGTCGACTCCAAGGGCATTGTAAGCTTTAAAATCCGCTATGAAAAGATTGTGTGTTTAACTTTTGTGACTTTCAGGCCTTCACCATCCGTTCCGTCTTCATCATTGATCCCAAGAAGACCATCCGCCTCATCCTCTCGTACCCGGCATCCACTGGCCGCAACTCGGCCGAAGTGCTCCGTGTCGTTGATTCGCTTCAGACAGGTGACAAGAATAAGGTGACGACTCCGATCAACTGGATTCCAGGTGACGATGTGATTGTTCATCCATCGGTCAAGACCGAGGATGCCAAGAACATCTGGCCCGACCTCAAGATCGTCAAGCCGTACCTTCGCTTCACTCCTCTGCCCAAGGAGAAGACTTCGGCGGCATGAATTTGATCAAAGACATGGCATTGCAAGCGTGGAAAGATGCGGTGTGATTCGTGGCTGAGACAGGACTCTCTGTATGTGGAAGCGTTTGCGAAGGCTTGCAAGAATGATTATCTTTTCCGTACTGAAAACGGACCGATACCACGGAATGGTTTCGCGCAGATAAAGACTGAATTATAAGTTCAAGGCAAAACTAAATGTCGTGTTATTAGCTGGCGTGACTTTTTCTTGCTTTCTGTTCTGGAATTTGGCTTTTTGCTCTCATGCACTTGGTGCAGCACATGTGAGCGAAAATTAAGCGACAGACCAGGCTAGTGGCCGTTGTGCGGAAGCTTGTGCAATGCCATTTTTGAATCACGACCATGCGACAGTGACAGTGGGATAGTGTGCCTTTTCAGTGGTTGCGAATGTGATTCTGACCCAAAGGCAATGTGACGGGTGCGTCAGCTCTGAAATGATGATGATTGCGACTGAAGTTACTTTTTGCGGCTAATCCGTACGGTCAGGGTGGGTCAGCGATGTTTGAGCCACTGAAAGCCATCAACGGAAGCAGTGAGCGGTGTCGCCTGAGCCGGATACTTCATTATCGCGTTCAGTCATTCGTCTGGAGTTCGTCGGGTAAGGCTTCAAGCTGGACATGCCGGATTGAAAGGAGCCAAAGCGTGGTTTCGGGATTTCGTGTACGATAAATGAATTGGATCCTTGCTCGTTCCTTGCTTTGTTCCTTACGTTAGGGAGGTTTTCGCGGCCGCACCCTGCAGCAACGTGGACAGGCTCTAGGAAAAGCTGAAAAAAGAATGCACGAAGGCCCGCCGTCACGGTCCAGCCGTTCGCTAGCACGGTCTTTCTCCGGCGCCCGGAGCCCAGGCGAAGGAAACGAAGCCCGACGTCGTTCTTCTCACACTCACACACACACACACACACACACACACGAGAACAAAGTCTCTCATCTTCACAACCTCCGCCTCCTCCTCGACGACTATCTGCGCCCGTCGCCGATCCACTGCCGCTGTCTTTTGGTTTTATTGGTTCTTTTGGACAGCCGTACATCTCTTTCAGCCAGGTAAGGCCCGCTTTCACGCCTGTTCTCGTCTGCCGTTGTCTCTCCTGCCTCCACCCAAAGTCACCGCACCCTTCGCAAAAAAAAGAAGCAAAACCCGCATCACAGGGCTGTTTCTGCACGACTTCCGCTACAGTGGCCTCCATTGTAACACAGCATGTTTTTGACGTTCGGCCATGGCTCGATGCCACTTTATCTGAGATGTGCGCTCGCAACGCCGTCAACGCTTTCTATCCTTCGCTCCGGCAAGGAAGGCACGAAGGCCAAGCATCGTCAACCACCAAATCAAAACTATACTTGAAGCGTCTTCCCAGCGAACTTGAAGTCCTCCCCCAGCTCCCTTATTTTTTACCTTTCACATCATCTCTTCATCCATCTCCTGCCAGCCGACCGGCGACATTCGCATATTCTTGCTGGTGATCGCGTGACACGCAGCCCGCTAACCATGCTTCCGTTAGGCGTCGTTGCATATTCAACCGCAGCCAACTCAGCGTCACCGCCCAAGGCTGAGTCGCCGTTCAAGAAGTTGCGAAAGCAAACAAAGGCGAACAGCGTGCAAATCCCAGCCGATCGACTGCCGCGCTTCTCGGAAGACTCTACCGCCACATCCCAGTCCCCACGCGGCGCCGATCCGCTTTCGCAAGCCAGCTCGCAGCCCAACAACCCGCAATTTTCGTCTCGTTTCATCGATACCGACCGCTCCCTGTCGTTGCCACTTCCGAGGCCCCGTCCCAAGCATTGTCCAATTGTGATCCCGCGGTATTGGGAATCTCTGACTCCTGAGAACTCCAGTCCCTTAATCGACGCCAGCACTCCTTTCCGCACTCCACCAACCACTTCTTCAAGCCTTTCAGAATTTCCACCTGGAAGCGCCAGTCGAAGGCCGTCACGAATCTCGACGTCGTCAACTGAACCTGACAACCCGCGCCCGCGATATGTCGAGATAAAAATTCCGGCGTGGGCTCATCCGATCGAATTCTTACCGCACACTCCAATCAGTCTTCCGAGTCCCACATCGAGCTCAGATCCGCAGTATTCCGTTTCTCCATCGTCGTCGCAAACGTCACCGCTCACCATGGCTCGGCCGATACCACCGGGAAGTCGGACCAGCACCATGGATTCCGCAACTGCCGCTCCATCTGCGGCACAACTTGGTGGTCCCGGTAACTTCATGTCCAGTGTCAACAGCAGTCAAACCAGCCTCAATCGATGGAATCCAGCTGCGTCTGAAGCTGAGAATTTCGGAAACGCAGGCCGCACAACTGGATCAGCATATCAGGGCACGGGACCCTCTCCAAACACGGCACAGACTGCTACACTTACTCAGCCGCAGAATAGTGGATTGTCAGGTCTCGTCTGTAACGTGCACAGAACCACTGGCAAAGAACCACGGCCATTGGTTGGTGCCACCACCACCGTCGTCGGTGACAAGCTTTATGTCTTTGGTGGTCGACGGTTATCTCGAACCAGGCCTCAGCTCACATCAGACCTCTACGAACTCGACTTAATCCACCGCCATTGGACAAAACTTGAAACTCAGGGCGATACTCCTCCTCCAAGATACTTCCACAGCGTCTGCCCTCTCGGTGACACAAAGCTAGTCTGTTATGGCGGCATGTCACCCGCTGTGCTTCCCAACGGCCAGCCAACTATTCCAAATCAACCTGTGAATCCACAGGAACCTCAACCGGAAGTTGTGGTCATGTCTGACATCCACATTTACGACATTCCTTCGCGGACGTGGCTGAAGGTGCAGAGCGCCGATTCTCCTCAAGGTCGATACGCCCATTGCGCATCGATTTTGCCTTCTTCATCTGTGTTTGCGTCGACAACCGCTCCTCTTTCGGCGCTGCATCACAATGCGTCGTCGTCGAATGCGCCAAACACCGGCCAGCTCGGCATCACGCTAGATGGTTCTGGAGGAGCTGAGATGATCGTGGTTGGTGGTCAGGACAGCGCCAATCACTACATTGAGCAAATCAGCGTTTTCAATCTACGAAGCTTGAGATGGACGTTAACGACCACACTTGGTCGGAGTTGTGGTGCCTATAGGAGTGTCACGGCGTCATTGAGTTCGTCACTCGCGTCTCAAATCGGCGAAGGTGAAGAGAAGGAAGGCGAAAAGCAAGGCGAAAAGAAAGAAATGCCACCGGATGGTGGCTCGGCGATGCTAATATATTCTAATTACAACTTTTTAGACGTCAAACTCGAGCTCCAGGTTCGACTGCAAGATGGAACTTTGGTTGAGAAACAAATGCTGGGCGCTTACTCTCCTCCGGGTTTACGATTCCCAAATGGTGGTGTGCTCGACAATCACTTCGTTGTCAGTGGAACTTTTCTCACTTCTTCGAAGCAAGAGTATGCACTCTGGGCACTCAACTTACGAACATTGACGTGGAGTCGCATTGATGCTGGTGGTGCAACGTTTACGCAAGGTAGTTGGAATCGAGGTGTCCTTTGGAACAGACGGAACACTTTCGTCATCCTTGGCAACAGGAAGCGTAGTCTGGTGGAAGATTACAATCATCGCCGTATCAACTTCTCAAACATCTGCATGGTTGAGCTGGAAGCGTTTGGTTTATACGACAACCCGCGAAGAGGATCACCAACGTCAGGATACGTATCTGCTAGCTCGCCGAAGAACATTATCCAACCCGACCCATTTGCTGGCGGTAGACAGTTGTCCAAAGCTGCGGAAGAGCTAGGTACCATGGCAATGAGTATTAATGAACTTTGCGATATGGAGTTTTTGGCAATGAATGGCGAACGAATCCCGGCGAATTCGAGGTTGATTGCACGACGGTGGGGACCTTACTTCAATCAGCTTCTACGAGAGGGACTTGCCAACGTCGACAATGATACTGCAACGTTGCGGCCAACCAATAGTATCATCAGTGTTCCTTCGCGCAACTCCAGTCTCACAATCACACCGTCGGTAAGGTCGCAATACTCAGGCACATCGACGCTGATCAACAAACCTGCATCGGATGGTTCGCCCGCGAACTTGGGCACACCTCAAGCTTCATACAAAGAAAACGCCTCGGAACCTCTCGAATCTCGCAGCTCAGCAGATCCGAATCCATCTCTTCGCCCACGCACGCTGTATCTTCCACACACTCCGCTAACAATCCAAGCTCTGCTCTACTACCTTTACACGTCATCTCTGCCACCGTCAACCTCCAAGCTCTGCACGCCGCAGATCCTCTGCTCGCTGCTACAACTCGCGCGGCCGTACAAAGTCGACGGGCTACTCGAAGCGGTAGTGGAGCGGCTGCACGGCGTGCTGGACAACCGCAACACAGCGGCGATCTTCAACGCAGCGGCCATGGCGGCGGGCGGCGGCGACGGCGTGCGCTTCTTCAGCGGCGACGCCAGCGACGAGGCTCACCGGCCGCCGCAGCCGGTGAACGGGCAAAGCGGCGCGCACAACGGCGGCCACGAGCCCGCCGACGCGCCGCGCCTCGACACGCCGTCGTCGCCCACCCTCGCCGGCCCCGCGCCCGACCCCCCGCGCCGCCCGCTGCGCATCAACACCGACGTGGCGCGGCGCCCGCGCACCAGCGCTTCGCCCGGCGAAGGCGGCAGCGGCGCCGCCACCTCCGAGGACGAGAGCAGCGCGAGTGCGTCGGGCGGGCCGAGCTCCTCGTCGGGGCGGCCGTCGGCGTCGGCGTCGGCCGCGGACCTGCCGGCGCTGAGGCGCGAGCGCGCGCGCGGCGCCGCCTCCGACGACGCCAGCCGCAGCGAGGCCAGCTCCGCGGCCGACGTCTGGCGCGGCGGCGTGTCGGCGGTGGTCGGGCTGCAGAAGAGGGGCCTGCGCGGGCTCATGGAGGGCCGGCGGATCCGCGAGATGGGGCTGGAGGGCGGTGGTGGTGCCGCGGCTGCCACCCTGCAGGCCCAGATGCAGTTGCAGGCCCAGATGCAGGCGGAGCAGGCGAGGGTCGGGTTGGGCATTGCGTAGCGCGGTGGTGGTGGTGGAGGAGGGAGGTGGGGATTTTTCAAGATTGGACGTCCGCGAGGACGACGGCTGCGTTTGCGGCCTGAGATGGCCGCGTTTATACCCTTGTGGCTGCTTTCTGCTTTTCTCGCCGCGCTGTTGCGCTGTCGCTCGCTTTGCGCGCTCGTCATTGCTGGCGCTTTGCGGTCTCTTCCCCTTTGGTTCCACGAGCTTCCTTATATCCCTGGCTCGCTGCGTGCCCGCATTTCCCGGGTGCTTCTTATCGGTAGCGGGTGTCTCTGTCAATCCTTTGACTTGTGGGAAGCGTCGTTGCCGTGGCTTCATGGCTAGCGGTTGTTCGCCTCGCTACGATGTATATGGATGCTTGCTTTGATGGTTGACGCTAAAGTAGAAGTAGGCAATATTATAGGTACATCTTGGCTTCACTTCTGGATTGGCATCGTCTTCTTTAGAGTCTGACATCGCTTGCCGATGATGTACCAGTAGTTAACCAATGCTCCATTGTCCCTGGAAAGACAACTCTCCCATGTACGCAAACAAGGAATCCGCAAGTTCAAATTTCAGTCTGATAAAAAGCACCTTTTGCGTTTGATCAACACGCCAGCGAAGAGTATTCAAAAGTTTAGTATCAATGGTCACAACTCCAGTCATTCAAAAAGGACGTTGTTTCCATTAAGCCGTACGAAGCTAATATAATTACACTTAGCTTTGGCCAACGCAGCAGCGTAATCGTCGAAGCTATTGACGAACCAACAGACTCTTGTTGGATTCGTTTCAATCTCGGCACCTTTCCAAAGAGCTGCTCTTTCACGGATAGGATTTCGTCTGAGGCCGTAGCAGCCGTGTGCTACAAAGACGCCGATCCCAACAGCTAACCGAACACTATCACAAGCGTAACATCGACTCAACAAGATACTTGTGCCAATGACCTACTAAGCTTGCACAGCCTCTCTGTCCCGTCGCACTCGAGGAGACTCCAAGTACGACTGAAACTCTTGAAATCATCTTCGGCAGCAACGGCACGAACCTTGTGTGGTTCGTCAACAACTCGAGGTGGATAGGTTCGAATGTCCCGTATCTGATTGATTCGGGGTTGTAGGAGGACTAGCGATGGAGAGGAGGATTGGATTAAGCGACTAGGACGATGATCTGGTGTTCAATGCGTTGGTTGCAGCATCTTGAAGCTGCGGCGCCAGAGTGTGGAGGATGTCGCGGAAGCGTTCTGTGGCATGGCTGTAGAACTAGCTGAGTATTTGCTACGGCGTGTTTAGTGTAAAAGCAGTGGGATACTTGACAGTGGACCGTGATTGTCAATCAACCTGTGCTCAATGAAGCCCGGTTTCTTGACATCGGTTTCTCTTCTCGATAGAAGTAGGTCCGATAGCATGTAAATGACAGCTATTAATCAGATTAAGGTATTAAGAAGTCATTGGTTCGCAGAAATCTCGAAAACGATAGAAGAGCCACGTAGGAAAGGTACGTGTCTTGTGTAGACATTGGGAGTCGACCTAGTGTTTTTCTGACCCAAAATTAAGTCCGTTCTGGTGTCTGAGGAAGTCCTAAAGAAAACGGAAACTCCTTTGCTATATCACATTGATGGTGATGGCTGTTCCAAATCTTTGTCTTCTGAAAAGTCGACCCCTGAGAGGCTTCCATCTTCCGGTGACTATCACAAGTCCGTTCCCACAGTAGCTCCGTTATTATGCCATCCAATCGTCGATTCCCTCTAAAAACCTAATCCGGTGATCCTTAGGCCATGTCAATATGTAGCTGAGGCCGTTGAAGTTTCTGCCGTAACGCGGCTTTGCAAAGCGGGACGGTTGGTGTCTAACTTGAAACCGTGTTCGCGAGCAACTTGACGCCAATATCGATTTGTAACTCGTTGATAGTACTCTCGTTGCTCTATGGTACGATCGGCGTTAGGTTAATTCTCGCTGAAATCTTGAGGGCTGATAAGTCGGTGAATCGAGTATCCAATAACAATGACAGCGGCACAACCGAGGATGATGAACAAGACAACGACAGAATCTGGAATACTCGACATGAGGAGCGGCTTTAATGAGAATGAATGAATTCAATATCAGTCATTGATGCTTTTGAAAGAAACCTGAGGCCAGGGAACGAGTTGGTCGATAATGGGGATGATGCCCTAGTTGACAGGTCCTTCGGAGGATGGCGGCTCTTCCATTGATATGGGTTATGATGGTTTCGGTGTCCTCGCCGGATTGGAAAAGCACGCGCTCTATAATATTCCCCGTCCCTGGTACAGCGTCTGCCTGGTCAGTGGGAACTCTTCATCGAACAATAATAGGCTCGCTCGGATTCTGAGACGATAGATCAAGATAGGAGGTACACGTAGGAGCACAGAACCTACCAACTAGTGACCATTGTGGAGTAGCTTCGAGCTGGACAAGGAGAATATCGTATGTCGAACAAATAGTCGGATCCAATAGCCTCTCAACACTGCCACAGTCAGCTAGTCTTGTTATGGTTTAGCTGATGTATTTTCCCTGCAGAATACGCCATGTCATTGGTCTGCTCGGTTTCTGACGTCACCTCAGGGATCGAATTGCTCCGTGCTTGAGTTCCTTATTGCTCTGCGCTGCGTTTGGTTCAATCGGAATGGGCAACCCTCGGCTGATGGGCCTAAAAGGCGATGAAACCTTGCAGTAACAATGCCTTTGTACACAGGACGCGTACCCTGCTACTCGGAGTCAGATAGGAGAGCAGTCTTTGGATTCTCTGGCTGATATTTTCTTGATGCGAGTGGAGAGTCTCTAACCGCGATCCCTGTTTGAATCCATCAAGCACGTTGAAGCTGTGCATGTTCTTCAAATCGGAACCGTCTCTTCGATCCGGAGTAGAACTCCATGCTCGTCTGGTACGCGTCTGATATACCTCAGGGTATAAGTTCTTCGTCCGTTGGCATCTCTCGTTGATGTCACCGCAATGTCGCGAACCCTACGATGCATGGGAATAAACATTCCAGGCTCTTTCCCATCAGCACCATACGACAATTCGAGACCCTCTTCTTCGAGTTCGATCATCTTTGCCGCAAGGATTGCATAAGGAACAGACTTGATGAGGCCTTGCACTTTGGGGGCCTGGCGCAGCAGGTCTAACGCTTCATGCCGCATACAATAGTCACGACATTGTGTCGCAACCATGAACATTGGGAGACCGACGCTAGTCTCTAGTAAAAACGGTGGCTGTTTTCCGTCGGCGTAGCGAGTGGCCTCAATACCGTATCGTCCATAATAGAGAATCTCTTCAAACAGATGCATGCAACTGTCATATGCCATTTCCGAAACCGTTGTGCACGTTTTCACACTCAGAGAGAGTGCCGCCCATGCTTGGCAAAGCCTCGAAACTTGGAACTTATCTTCGCGTGATATATCGCTGTCCAAAGTAATGTTTAGGTCCTGGAAATTTCGATACCAACAGTCGAGCTTAGCTTGAATGATTCGCTGCTCATGCATCAGCACGGTCATAAGCTCTTCGTCGATGCTCTCGATTTGCTGCAACCTTGCTGATGCCCTATCAGGTGCCATACAATATTCCGAGAGAGCGTATATGGCGTTTTCAGCTTCCTCGAGACTGGTGAAAGTGTTTGGAAACGTTGTCTGAAGCACAAACACTGTTGCTGGTTTGAGATATCCAACAATGCGGCCAATAGCGTTCAAGTTGTAGAAGAATGGCGATATAGAGGGCTCTAGCAATTTTAGATTATTGCCGGAAAGAAGATCTAGGCCACGTTGGAAGAGTGCTAGAGCTTCTGTCACATTGTCCTGCAATAGTTCGATGCAGATATACAAAATGCAGCTCACAAGAGCAACCGAAGCGCCAACTGTCCCCTGTTCGATTTGAATCCTTAAATTAGAGAGAGATCTGTTGTACCACAGCAACGCTTGTCGATGATATGGATCGTCTACTGGCACTTTCGGATGTTGTTCATCCTTCACGACGACTGGCTCGTCTGAGTACTGTGGATGTTCAAACAGTGAACTTAGTGATATGACCTTCAAGAATGACTTAGCGATAGTACACTTTGCTACAGAGGTGCATCCTACCGCGTCCCAAATAATACGCTCTGTGTGACAGACTTGCAGAACGTAAGATCGCCAAAACGGTCTAGAAGCATTGTTCGCGTTCGCAAAAGCCGGAATGCTCCTGTCAAAGAAAAATTCAAACGCCCTTAACTCTAAGGGGCTGTCTAGAACGCTTGAGACATGATTTCCGACCGTGATGAGTCGTAATGCGTCAGTTGATGACTTCTGAGTAGCAAGATGGGTTTTGTGATGGCCGACTACGCGCATGTACTCGCACTGACGGCCTGTGCTAGTACATCGATAGCAATTTGGCTTTTCTTCTCCGCACTTGACTCGTCGAATTCTGGAAGCAAAACAGTCAAAACTCGTAGAAGGTAACGCTGGCGGAGGACGTTGCTTACTTGCAAGTGATGCAACCAGTCTTTGACTTTTTGCTACCAATTCGTCCAGTGCGGCGCTCGGGTTTTGATACCTTGTTCATATTTAATGACTTTTGCATCTACAGTCTTTTGGACAGCGCCGTAAGGGCGTTGTCATCGCAGAATCATCCTCTGTGGCGTTGGAATTGTGATGTGAGGTTTCATGGAATCGCTCGAAAAGCTCTGGGGGTCGCGGGGTGTGGATCCGCTTTCCCCAAGCCAATTGCATTCGTTCGGACCTCAGCTTTCTCCATTGACTCACCGATGAACATTTCGAATTGTAGCCGACAGGTGAGCCTACGGAGATGCCTTAAAGTAATTTTTTATTTTCCAAGTCACCTTCATACACCGTGCGCATTTTTGCAAAACGCCGTGGAAATCTCTGTGGATTTCTCAAGATCGGGTAGAGTATTGCTTAAAGTACACTGCGATACAAAATTTTTAGGGATAGAACTCAGCGTCGAACAGAGAAACTTCAATTCATGCTGCAGGAAACCGAAAGCTCTGGGTTAGAGCATTGTGCCGGCAAGATTTCGGCATCTCATCCCTTACATACGGTAGTTATTTCAGAATTCCCACAACAATAAAAACATAATTACAGTATTCCACTCTGCGATCCCGCTACGAGAGAATCCTGCACCGATAACTTTTCATTTCGTTCGAGAAAATGATGGCCGGTTTCTCGCACCACACTAAGCTCCACTTCCATTTGCTTCTTGCTTGAAAAGAAATCGCAAATGGAAGATATGGAATAGTGTCGTTGTGAGGATTTTGTTCATAGTACCTGCAGCTCACCGCGCTCCAGAACCAACGTGTTGCTCGTCTGAACTGAACGCCGGGCTTTTGGAGTCACTCGATTCGTCTGAACGTCTTAACATTAGATATCTGGTCTGCGGATAGAAACAGTTTTCGTACTTGAGTGAAGGTGGCCGTATTAGAGAACAAATACGTCCGCCCAGGTGAGAAAAAGGCACTGAACCCATCTGGCACCGCGGTAGGAGGCTCGAGCTGAATTCCAAGTTGAGAGTTGACGGCGTTCTCAGAGTTGAGGGTTTCCACTGGTGCTACTAGGAAAGTGCGTTAGTGAGGCTCGCGAATGCAGCAAAGACTAGCCGTAGAGTACTTTACCATTTGGTGTTTTCGAATGACACAGTCGATCGTAGATAAAACAAGCGACAATGCCAGAAAATATACTCATCGACACGAGCAAAATAAAAGCATAGAGAAGGTTCCAAATCGGAGAGAGAAAAGGCGATGCATGGAGAGAAGGTGAGGGCTGTAGCGTCCGTGTATCCATCTGGACAGTTGACGGTTGTCATAAGTGTGATAAGTTACGAAGAGGAGAAGATAGGAACGAACGCGAGAGAAAATTGGGGGAAGCCACTACTACCCATCCACGAAAAGAAAGCATCAGGCTGTGAGCATTGCGGCGTAGTCGGCCATGTCTTGACAAGAACAATTTCTACCTTTCTTACATGCCATACGAGGTTCAGCTGCGCCTTATGTCCAGGGTTTGCTGGCAGCCATTGGCCTGAGCAAAGGTTGGTGTGGTGTGTACACCAATGAGTGTGGCCGGAGGCGCAGGCCTCGTGCTGGAGTTGCAGGAAAACCTGGCACGTATGTATTGAAAAGGAGGTCGAGGCATTTTCCTTCGCTCTGCTTCCGTTATCTTCCCAAGAAAACTGATCTTCTTCGTTACCCTTTGTCGCCTCCATGAAGTCCAACAGAGGTGGTTCAACTCTACCTATGGTTGCTTCCAGCATCCCCAACATCACTTCCCTTCGGGAACAGCTCGACTACGGTGACGCACAGTTGACACGATGTAGCGCCTTTTACGACGATGTAAGGGTGTTCAGGAAGAGGTACCAAACCCAAGCTGGCTTGTCAGGGCTTAACCTCCACGACTGGAAATCGCCTCAACATCAGGCCGCCCTTACAGAGATGGCCAACGACTTTTTGGACAAAGAGGGCAACGGTATGCGGTACTGGCCAGATGATGATACGTCTCCCAACCGCAATAAGTTGCGATATTCCAAAGATCACATAGTGTAAGCACCGCCGTCAGCTGTTCGTCGTCGGAAGCAACTAACATGGCCCAGTATCAAGCAACTTATGATGCAACTCATCTTCCGAATCAATCAACAACAGCAGCGCAATATTAAATACAAACTAAAAGGCCAAGCTAACCTTGATGGCCACTCCCGTGAGGGTCAAAGCCCGGCCAATGCAATCCACATTGATAGCCAGAGGTCGAGCCCGGCGAACGCTGTCGAACCTACAACTGACGAAAATCTACGAGAAGTTCCTCCTCTCTCAATTGTCGACCAGTGGCTGTCGAACACCGCAAACTTTCCCTCGAACGACCAACGGAGCAACCATGAAGCTGTTCCAACATGTGATTCCAATTCAAGTCATATCCAGCAACCGCCAGGAGATATTTACGAAGTACCCTTAAGCCCTGGCACTACACGCGCTACTGTATGTTCTGAAACCGCATCAAGGCACTCTACTCTGTCAGCGGCGCGGAAGGTCGAGACGCTGATTTGGATACAGGAACCTGTTCGCCAGACTGATTCTCCGGGAAAGAACGCCAAGCGTGGGATTGAAACAGAGAAATCAAATGATCAGACTACTACTCCAAAAAGGCGAATCACGGTGCCTACCACTTACCTTCCCAAAAAGCCCGGCCGAGCACCGCGAGGAAAGAAGTCATCGGCGTCTTCTGCGAAACGAGCAGTGCCCAAGGAAAGCGGTGCTGCCCGACGGCAGCGAACAGCTGTACAGAAAAAGCAAGCATTAACGGCGCAAGCCATAAATGCAGAGCGAAGTGGTCGCGTGGAAGATTCTCAGAACGACAAGCCAGAACAACTACCGCGAAACTTGACAAGTCTCTCAAAAAGTAACCCCAGCGAAGCATTGCCTATTCCCGGTGCTGTCAAGCAGGTGTCTAGAGAAGGCATTCCTACGTCTACCTCAGATGACTCTAGCCTCGCTATATCCATCACTCGGTCAAGCAACGTTCTAGAACGCGTCCCTATGTACAATGCATCTACTATTCGGTCTGCATATTCACACACTCCTCCGTCTCTCTCTGAAGGTCTGAAGGCGACTCAGAATCCAATCGACAACAATGGACAAGCAACAGCTGGAACGAAACGTAAAGTCAATATTGAAATCATGTTTCGTGTCATTGTATCTCGTAGTCCAAAATATCTCTGCAAAGGGTGGCAGCCGCGCGGAACATTCCAGAACAAATCTCTTCAAGAGCTCTGGGCAGAGTTACCGATTCAAGGTACCTTCAAAGGCCTGGCCTTTGCGCTAGAAGGTCCCGATATGCGCTATGAGGAGGAGATTAATAGGGATGATGATACTCGCTTTGAAATTATGAAGAAACAATTCCTGAGGAGTATCAGAGCTTGTTTGGAGAAGGCTCACGACAAAACGCTTCTGGTATTTGAGATTGAGATCGAGCCTATACGAGAAGAGAGTGAGCAAGTAAATGATGAAAGTGACGAAGCCGATATTATATTTTGAGGTAGTTGTCGCTAGTCAAATGAAGCTATGGAGAGACAATCCTTCGTGCGCCAATGTCCAAATCCCTACGCAATTTCCACAGTCTATGTATTCCCAAGGTAAACATGATTCATACTTCCGTCTGAACCACCAGATTTGCAAGAGGAATAGCTTCACAAGAGCTTCAAGCTAGTAATACCTGAGCCTTGCAAGGAATATCCCATCCGCTCTCAACCTCGGTAACTGGTTCCAAACTCTCTGACATAGCGTAACGAACAAGTGCTTTTGTCCAATCTAATGGGTTCTTTGTCGCTTCATCGGGACTCTGAAGTTGAGGGCCTCGATATGCGAGACCTGGAGACAAGCAGAACTTCACTATCATGCGTTTCTCCTTCGAGCCAGGCAAATGGTCTTCAGGAGTCATCGCAACTGACATGGTATTTTCATTGAATGGTGTTCCAGGCAAGACTCCAAACACATGATGAACGTTCTCGGAAAAGAGCATATTCTTCTTTAGTGTCAAAGCAGCAATCATCAGATCCTTGACAACGCTCTCTTCTTTCGACAGTAAACCCCAAATCTCTTCTGTCTCATGTCTCGAGAGCCAGTGAGAAAGGGTGTCTTTCATGATATCGATGACTGCTTGTGCAAGCTCTCCGGCCTTGTTCGGGATGTTGGCGGTCTTTTCGAGTAGAAAGTAGTGTGCCGCTCTGTCATAGTCTTGAAGAGTCTTCATTCCACCTGCTCATCTATTGTGAGATTTCTCATTTTCCAATTCATTGGTATGACTGACCTTGTCCTAGCGCAATACATTCCCTGGTGAAATGCAACAGTTGCGAGTTGTTTTCATCACAGTCGGGCCAACTCGATTCGAAGACCCATCTTTGAATAGCAGCACCTGTTATAGCTCGAGCAACGTAATACACTGATTCATTTTGCGGCCACTTCCATGAGCCATTGCCGCGACCACGGCCTTTTGGCGCAGAGCGAAATACTTGTCCCAAGAGTGCTTTGGTGCCGCTCGCGGCAGCAAATTTCTTAGGAATACGAAGCAACGGGTCGTTGTGGTGCAAAAATAGCGCTTCTAAACGCCAGAATATTGAATTAAGTGACGTCCGAATTTCTTCCAAAGAGGGCACGAGACCGTCGTGGCTTTGGTTGGTGACGAACTTGTTCAGCTTTGTGCTCCTTTCAAGCTTCACTTCCAACCCACGAATATGGTTCTGCAGTGCCTCCAGAGACTGCTTTGGATCGCCACCATTCAGTGAGTGTCGATAATGCTTCTGATTGCTCATTGGGTACTTAGCAGCGTTGAGCTTGGTGCGTAGTTCGATGTTTTCAGCGGTGAGTCTGGCGACCTTGACCTTAAGATCATCAACCAGAGAAGCCTTTGTCGAGAAATCTTCGTCCTGTCTAACTGAATCGCGCATCTGGGTTCCATCTGAGGTATCTGATTTCTTCCGTCTTATAGGATATTCACGGCGGCCACTGGTGGAGCGCGAAGCACGCTCGGCATCTGCTTCACCCGCATCACTGCTGGAGTTTCTAAGAACGATTTCGTCAAGAAGTGGAGTCTCAGATTTGCAACCGAAACGTCGCGAGTAGACGACTGCTGCAGAGCCAATACTCCGACCAGCGCTGGCATCAATGGTACAACTTGAGTCATGTGATCGCAGACGCCGAGATTGAACTGAAGGCGTTACTGCGGAGGTACTTCGAGGTGTTCTCGTCCGCTTCAGTACATCCTGTCGCTCAAATTGAGCTCGAAGTTCCGCTTTTGCAATTCTCAAGCTCTCTTTAAGCTTCAGAGCCTCTCGATTGCCGGCAAATCTTAAGCACTTAGTCCCTAGCTTTCGAATGGCTCCCCTAGATTTATTCGCCGGATTATCTAGGTCCTTGAATTTTTCATACTCTCTTCTCACCAAGTTGGTAACTTCTCGGAGGTTAAAGTCCTCGTTCCATCTCATTTTCAATTGTTCCACAACAGTGTTATTGAAGTGGCTAGCCCCATTATGTTGTTCCACGCACTCATCAAGCCAAGCAAGCACGAACGAAACTTTATTTCTGGGCCAGACAATTTGCCGCACCCCAGTCAGATTTGCCTTTTCTTTTTTCTTCTTGTTTGACTTTCGGCTCTTTTGTTGTCGTCTTTGAATTGACATGGTGCAGAGGGAGGAGTGCAACTTGCAAGAATGGGAATGAGAAGGGGATTGCAATCGATTTCGTGTTGAATTGGTCGAGGTCACAGCAGTTCGCATTGAATACCCATTGCCATGAGTAGGCAGCAGTCGGACAGCCTGTCAGTGGCTTTGACTATCGTTTCAAAAGATGACTGCGTTCTACCGTCATTGGAGGCGATTCATGCATGATTGAGGCGAAGATCCTGTCAAACCCAACGGGCGGCCTCAATGCGAACAGGGGCGAGTACTATTTGAACATCAAGGAGCACGCTGTGTCTATCCCAGATATATCGCTTTTCTTCATTACTTACAAAGCAATAAGTCAAATCGAGTAACTTTTCGTTTTTGCTATGGCGCCATTTTTGAGAGAACCTTCCATCGCCTCGTCTGCCACGTTGGGTCGCAGCACGCGACGTAGACTCCAAGCACCCACTCCTTCATCATCACGTGCAACCGCCGGATCAGAAGACGTGTGTATGACTGACGTTGAGAAACGTCGGTTCATTATTGGCGTAGATTATGGGACAGCCTACTCTTCGGCGTCATACGCTGTCGTATATGGCGATTCTCGAGAACTCGGTCGCAGCGATATTCGCCATATTACAAACTTCGACGACGATCCTTTCGACCAGGACCGATACTCCAGTCCAAGCAAAGACGTTGCAAGCGTCGTATGGTACCCCGATGAAGAGGTCCGAAATGCAGATCCGTTGTCCTACGATACTGCAGAGGAGCGTATGGCCCATATACAGATCGATCATCAAGAAACCTCTTGGCCGGTCGAGGAAGATGAAGAGAGTGTTGCGTATATTGGTGAGAATGGAGAGCATACAAATCAACAGATGAAGAGTCCTCCCTATTCTCGAAATACACCTGATACAGTTCGTTGGGGCTTCGGAGCACAACCTTCCTCGAGGCTCTCGAACGCTTCCGAGTTTCTAAGCAAGCGAAACTCTCCCATACAATGGGCTAAGTTGCAGCTAGCCGACGGCAAATTTAGAGCCGGGTACAGCCAGAAGTCGCAAAAGTCTTTCTACGCGCTGAGAAGTTCTAGCGTCGTGACAAAGGAACTCGATTTTATAACGGACTTTCTGACTTGTTTCTTCAAGCACATCAAGAAAGAGCTTCGAGAGAAAGAGGACCTACTGGACGATGAGCCTGTGGAGATGGTTCTTTGTGTCCCTGTTTGCTGGTCTTGCAAAGCACGGCGCAAAATGTACGACGCCATGTCTATGGCGATGAAGCAGTCTGGGCTGGGCGCAGATTGCATTGATGACATGTACATGGTTCACGAACCAGAGGCTGCAGCTGCATACTTCCTCGGCGAAGAGTCCGACATCATGGTAAGAAGCTCGTCGATTTTCTCGTCAGTGACAGGGTAATTAAAGTAATCATAGATTAACGACGTTTTCGTACTGCTCGACATCGGTGGTGGTACGGGTGACGCAACTACATACAAAGTCACTGATACCATGCCTCTTCGTCTTGAGAGGGAGGTCGTGGAGCCGCATGGAGAGCTCTGCGGCTCCACTTATCTCAATGATGACTTTCGCGCTTTCGTCAAAGAAAAGCTCAAAGACGAAAAGTATCTCACAGCCCCACAGACACAGCTAGGTGAGAATCTTACACTTGACGACTTGATCGAAGAGCGGGTCATGAAGGTGTTCGAGAACATGGTGAAACGAAAGATGGACTTTGGAAACTCTAATGCTGCCAAGTTCGTGTTTGATATCCCCGGCCTCAGACCCGACGCAGTAAAAGGCTTCTATAGCTGGAAACTACCTGTGTACAGGTAAGTGCAGCTACATCCTGTATCGAACTCCAGCTAATTGGCCAGGGATGAATTCTTCAAAATATTTGAGCCTAGAATGAATGAAGTCGCTGATTTAATGGAGAGGCAGATCAACGAATGTAGAAAAAAGAATGTCAGCGTGGATGTGAGTTTCTCAGGCTATAATACTGTACGGAAAATCGTTGACATAAGGTAGAAAGTTGTACTCATGGGCGGCTTTGGCGACAATAAGGCACTTAGAGCTCATCTGAAGACTCGCTTAAACCAAATCCAGGACCAGCATGGACAGGCAATACCGCTCTGGACAGCTCCCGAGTTGTAAGCTGTCTATTTCAACCTACTTCTTGAACTGATCACTAATTCGTTCCATAGTGGCAGTTTCGCCACCGCAGTTTCAGCAGGCGCGGTGCTGCGGGCATTTAACAAGGAACTGAGCCCATCGCGAACGCTCCAGTCGAGCTACGGTCTGCGGCGCAAAGAGCTACATGACAGAACGATAGAAGGACATAATAGAGGCACCACCTTCTGGGACAAGCTCGATGGCACCAGATATGTAAAGAACACTATATTGTGGGAATTCACAAAGGTCTGAAAATATATCACGTCGTGTTCATCACGTATGAGCTGACTTGTCAACGAATGCAGGGTGACAACGTGCAAGGCCGACCGGAAAGGGTCATTCCAACGGAACATACATTTCCTATCGACAGCCCTTGCATTGTTGAGGAGCACTTTTTCGTATCCGATGTTTTGACTGAGAGCCATTGGCAAACTGATTCCTCAAAGAACAAAGGGAAGTACGAATCCGCAGGAACATTCACTATTAATCTTGAGCCGTGGCGCAATCAAGGTTGGATACAGCGTCAGCCTGCAGGAACTGGGAAGCATGGTTTGGAGCATTGGGCTGTGCAGTATGACATTATCATGCGGATAGATGGCTGCTTAATGCGATGTTCAGCCCGCTACCCCAGCATCGAATCCGAGGAGTGGAAGACTGGCAGGGTGAGACCCGTGGAAATTCCTGGTTCACGAATAGACGTGAACATAATTGCCGCCTTTGAGCCTGGTAAGGGGTAGGGAGACGAGGTTGTTTGAACAACTCAAGCCTAAAAAGTCTTGCTGTTCACTCGGTATTGGAAAGCATCGATCTGGTGGCAGAACGTGGATGCGAATTCTGTGGTTAGCTTAGGTTTGTCATTGCGTAGAAACTCGAATTTTCATAGCAAAGACCAAAAAAGATAGTAGCTCGACTCAATTTTCTTGGCTACAATGCTTGATATCCTCTTAGTTTCTTCACAACGCAAAGTCATACTCCTCCCCTTTGCCAATATCGCTCTCAAATAAATTCCTGCGTGTAAACAATTCTATAAGTGTGTGTGTGAGGATGATGGCCGGCAGAGACTCTGAATTTTTCGGTTCGAAATTTTTGGGTTCGACAGATCTTACGATACCCCGCACGTACTCTGGTCAAGGCTGATCTTTGCAATCGGACGATGAATGTCGCCATTACACTTTCTCAAGTGTCTCTACAAAGTCAAAAAATTCATCGAAGTGTCGAAGTATTGCTGAGAAGTGTCACAGAAAACCTGAGTGGCACGACAGACTTCCAATATTCTTCCAATATGTTGTGAAAGGTAGCACTCTCTCAGTCTACCGTAACAACGGGCCAAGATGCCGTCAGCCCTCCGGTGTGACAGAGAACCGATTGTATTGAGCTCGGTCGTTCGATGCTTCGTTTGAATGGTTGCATGATGGGTTTGCTTGGTTTGATGTGTTTCGAAAGGAGGTTTCTTCTCCCAACAAAAAGTCAACCGTACCAGGACAACTATTATTTGGTCCTGTACTGTACCAATATAAGCTTCCAAAATGGCTCAGCTGTTGCCCTATCGTACTCGTCATTTGGGTCGAAGCGAATGCTGTGATACCTTGCTTCGTATCGGTTTGGTAACCACGTTTGTTACATTACCCTCTAGGCGGCGATCTACTGATGCGCGTGAACGTCGGCTGTCAGCATATGCCGCACCCGGAGTCCTTTGAACAAATGAATTAATAGTCTTTGTATGACTACGGTGAGTAGTGTCGTCTGTTCACCGCAAAGTACTGATGCTCAACATCGAATGCCGTGAACTTTCGACTTGTTCGCAAGATGTCGTTGAGCCTGTCAAAGTCTCTACTTATACTGGATCGCTCCTTTTCTGTTTCTCGATTTTAATGCATCTCATTTGATTTGGATTTGCCACAACTCTCTAGGCAATCATATGCGGCACATATTCGTATAGATTGCTTTCACATTGGTCGATTTGTTCCAACTTCCAAGCCAAAAAGTGTACAAATCCGAGTCTGACTGCCGCTCTTAACACCGAAATGTACTCTGCTTTTCAAATCATCGTTTTCCTTCTGAACTCACCCGTATTATTCACGGTAGCCTTCCCATTAATAGGTCCGGAAGCTGTGGCAACCCCTTCAACGAAGCGCCAGTCGACGACATACATTGAAGAACTCCCATGGCAAGTGAACGACATCTTCGCCTTTACGGCCTACGAAAATTCAGCACAAAACTCTAGCATCTCCTTCAATGTTGTCGACATGAATATAAACTTGGTCCTCAACACAAACTGCCTCGCAACGTTCCCAGCGGGACAATCTCCGGATACTGGAGGCAGCTGGTTTTTCTGTGAAGATCGGCATTTCAGTTTCAAGTACACGGGAGGCCAGATTGGCATCCAGCGTACCTGGGATGATCCAGAGTAAGTTTGAACTAAGTCTTGCCCTCAATCATTCGTGGATGAATTCTGACTAGCTCTTCCATAGCGCTGGTCCTTCTGGTCCTGCTGGTACCGCTGGATTTGGTGATGACAGTGAATTCTGCGTCGGATATGAGCAGACTACTCTACATGAAGAAGAAATATCAAATGGCGTTGTTGAGAGGCAGAGATGTCTGGACGTGTATTGCAAGTATGAATGCTGCTAAATAGCTGTATAAGAAAATATGATATGGGTATGTGACTTGTTCAGAATACGATGTTGTCTCTCATATCCGATTTGAAATGGCGATGCCAACGTCTTGACGTTTGGTTTGGTAGATCCTAGAAAACATGAGATTCTACGGTCGAATACAACAACTTCACTGAAGTTGTAGAAGAGAATTCTAAATACACGTGTCGAACTCCTCTCGGTACCAATGCTTAGGAAGATGAAGAACAGAAGAGACACTAATCGCCATTATTGATGTCTGCTTGTCGGAACCGAGCATCCAATTGAAACAGAGGTATTAAAATGACGCCAGCAGACAAGAATTGCGAGAGCTTGAGCCGTGTCCGTCGCGGATGCGGGTCTGGCTTAGGGCCTAACCCGGAGCTGATTTATGTTTTTAAGTAATTGAATTTTAACCACCGTCTAAACCATTACGGAGTATTCCGCTAGTTAGCGGTGTTCCCAAATGTGATATGACACGCAGAAAGCCACAGCTAGGATGGTGAGGTAGTCTCGGGGTGGTAGAGAATTCAGGGAGTCCAGTGTGGACCGCATAGGGGCTTCACTGGCAAGTGTTTCCGGACCCTGGCGTGCCCTCAAATTGTGTAGGTTGATTTTGAGAGCTTTCGGTTACGAAGCGAGAGCGAGTGGGCTTTGTTAGGGTAAGAGAATTCGCTATAATCGGCGATGTGGGCGTCGTTTTATGTTGACAGTCGTTTGGTACAGTGGCAATAGAGTTGTCCAGGATACTTTTGAATTGCCTGTCCAGGTAAGACACCGAGAGACAAACTTTTGTCGCTTACCTTTCCAGCGGGGATCAAAAGCTGACATCCGACTGTAACTGTTGCGTCACTGAGGCGAGCTGCAAGTCACTGTATCCTTGAATACTAATTGTTGATATGCATCTCTCGCTTCGGCAGACTTTCAGTGATGTTCTGGTGCTTTTGGGAGGCTTCGTGGCTGATTGATGCAACGACGAAATCATCGACAAGTACATCACAGCAGTCGAGATTGGAAAATGGCTCCTAGAAAATATTTTTCCACATGCTCTTCGATTCAGATTTCAAACAATGAACTAGGAATGGCCAGCTAGGGTTTGAAATGCGTGAATGCTGAGTGCTTTCTCGGTTGCGTGAAGCCGCAGATATGAGAAATGGCGACGTGAGATGCGGCCAATGTACAAGATATAACGGACAGGTAGCGCTGATTCTATCTCGTGTTCAAAGAAAATTGGACATCAGACTTTGACAAAGCTTTTCACTGACATTAATTGTGAGATAGTGTACTGTAAACGGCAAGGGCGGTTGAAATGGTGGCGGGAAGTAGCCACACGTCATTTTCATTGGATTAGAGTTCTTGGGTAAGTCCTCTATCACGACTTCGGCTGCGCGTGGAAAGCATTTTTGAAGATTCAATCTTCGAACTGTGCGGCCACGCCTGTACAATTTAATACCAAGATACCTTGATACGACCGTCTCCCGTTTATCGTAGTGTTTGCGAGAGTATTGAACGGCGGTATGGCTGGAATCAAGACAATTACGGTCACAGAGGCAAGATGCCAAGGCAAGACACATGACAGATATTCACCTATGCTAACATGCGTGGATAATAGCCGTTCCTGAAGATTCAATGTGGCTTGGGAGAAGGTCCGCATTGGGAAGAAAATTCGAACACTCTTCGTTTCGTGGATATACTGAAGCAGAAGGTTCATACCGTGGATCTAAGCAAAGGCCCATCCTCGCACCAGGTTCTCGCAGATCTCGACATCTCCATAGGTGCGACTGCGGATATCGAGGGTAATGATCAAAGGTTGGCATTTGGAGGAAAGCATGGATACGGTATCCTTGATCGCAAGGATGGCTCGTACAGGTACATCAAAAGATACTGGGAAGGTGACGAGGATGCGCAACGAAAAGAGCACCAAATGAGAGGCAATGATGGCGGTGTCGACATCCGAGGGAGATATTGGGTAGGAACAATGAATGATCCGCTTGTTACTCCATTCACGAATGTTGGTATGAAGCCTTCATGATCCTATGCTGGAGTCACAGCTAAACATGATCGCAGGAGTTGTTTTCCGCCTTGATCCAGATCTGTCTTTACATAAGATGATTGAGAAAGTGACAATCCCAAATGGTATCAGCTGGAGTAAAGATGATAAGACCATGTACATGGCCGACTCGCCAACCAAAAATGTTTACGCTTTCGACTACGACATCAACAACGGAACAATCTCGAATCAACGTATCTTTTTCCATGTAGATGGAGAAGGAGTACCTGATGGTCATGCCGTCGATGAAGAGGGATACGTCTGGCAGGCCATCTATGGCGGCAGCAAAGTCGTGAGGATATCTCCAGAAGGTACGGCCGTTGCCGAGGTCATACTCCCTACTCGGTGCGTGACTTGTCCGTGCTTCGCAGGAGAAGATATATACATTACGACTGCTGCAGAATCAGAGCCAGAAAAGTACCCGGAATCAGTGGAATTCGGAGGTTGTGTTTTCAAGTGCCACGTTGGAATTCGAGGCCAACGGCTACATCGCTTCAAGTATCATCCGACAGATGCATGAAAAAGGTATGAAGAGAGGCAGTGAGAGAAGGGAAAAAACAGCGGCAGGAAATACATGTATTCTGGAATTGACGAGTGAAGAGCATCCGGATTTTACATTACATCAGTCAGAAGAATATATTCGTTAAAGCAGCCTTGTCGATCAAGATCTTTGAGCCTCCCGTGTTAGTTGTGTAACGGTGGGTGGGTGGTGGCGTAGTCAAAGGCAGCTGAACCGACAATTTGACCCTTGTCGAAGCTGCAAGCTGTGTTTCCTCGGATGCAAAGGAGATTTATTGTGATGAAGTCCACGCACTTGATGGCTTGCAGCCGCCAGGTTTCGGCATTTCACGAAGGAACACGGATCCAACCCCATCCGCATTCGCCACTAACACCATTCCAATTTTACATATTGAGCAATCAGAAGTGAGAAAGAAGGTCTTTCATTTCACAAATCATCCGATGAACTGATGGTCCGAGCAGCAAATCCGCAGCTCTGCGCTTAGATCACATCATCTGGTGAGTGATGTCCAGTCGTAGCCGTTGCTTTTCGGCTCTCGACAAAGTACCGTGCATATCCTGCATATCATTGTTCATTTTCTTTTCTCCGAGTCGTTTCACCGCATCGACGCCTCAAATGGCGCTTGTACCAACCTCCCGTCCCACCCCGTCCACCCAGTGGCCTTATGATCTGTACTAAGATTTCGCACGATGGCATTTCCGCCCGGCGAGCCATTGCGATCCCGATACCGCGGTATGCAGTAAACCCTGAGGAACCTGGCTTCGCCGCAACGTTCACTATTGATCCCGCTGTCAAGGGACTGGACTGAGCGTGGCACACTAGAAAGCTCCCCACGGCAGGGAGTACCGCTTCCCCGAGCAGTCAACGTGGCCTAGCGGCAGTCCCCGACTCCCCTATTTCATTGGAACAGCCTCGCGTATTAAAACACGCTCAGGATTGGAGAAAAATCATCGGAATGGCTGAACAGTGAGGCGGCACGGTACAGGTCGCTGGGTCATGATCCGATTGATCTACGCGAAGTGCAAGTCAAAATCGATCAGCGGCCAGCATTGTCTTAGCTACTGGGTCGGAAGAGCGGAACACTTCATGACTTGTCACCAAAAGCATAGCTCCCAAGGCTGCTGTCTCGATGAATGATAGACGTGACAGGCCGGGTGATGGGATTTGCAGGATTTGTCTTACTTCAATGGCTGGGATTTGTCTTGCCTCAACGGCCAATCACAAAATTTTCTCGCCCGGTATATTGACGGAAACCCCTATCACACCTCTTCCAATGCACGATTTGTCCCTCGAAACCCACAGGAGATAACTCATCCACCACGCACACGACCGACGCAAGGATCACTTACGAAAGTATTGCCTGCAATTAAGCGGCTGACGGTTTATGCGAATCCAGTGGTGCTCTAGACCGGTGGTCAGAGAATGGAATCAAGTTCATCGCGCCACCCCCAAGTTCCGACCAGAAGCTTTCACGAAACAAAACGCTGAGAAATGTCGGATGTTCGGGGTCCGGAACGTAAAGCCACCGACAGTGACACCACGTCACAGACGTGGGTTTTTGATATTCGTTCATGATGCGTTGCCGAGTTTGCTGGACACCTAAAGCCTCAGTAGTCATTCGCCAGCCACAGGCCCACGCGACCCTGTTCCGTGGGTCTTGACGACAGACTATATGCACGGCGGAGCGCGGAGGTGGTCCCGTATTTCCAGCCTTGCGAAAGCATGCGTGGAGGGATATGCATTGTGCCACCCGTGGCCACGGGATTTCTACACCAAGATTGGACTGATCCACGACCAATCCGTCAACTTATTTCAAGGCTAATTAGGATCTGGTCCGTGAGGATTCGTATAGCAAGCCTACTCATCATGGCGCATCGCTTCGCGCGAAATAATCAAAGCTGTTCAATTGCACTTGGTTTGGCTGATGCTCCGAGCTTTTTCGATATCCGGCAAATGTGAATCATTCGGGCCACGCTTCGTCTTCTCACACCCGCAACGATTCAGCGCATCTCTCGCGTGGGTCGGACAATTGGAGAAGCTGGGCATCCTAGTGATATGGCGTTTACTGGCGGCGCGCCGTCGAACTCGACGCGTACCCGGAAAACACTGGCGCCGCTCTCATCGAACAGTCATTGCTGCCCAAATTCCCTTTTCAATCCATGATCCATGGGATTGCAAACCGTTACGTGCATGTCACACGCACCCCGGCTAACTATCCTTTTCGTACACTAAGTTGCAGTGACGGTTTGAACGTTGTGGCCAAGTACCTGTCTACCATATGTCGGTTGGATATGGTCAAAAAAGAGCGCATCATCAGAAGCTGTAAGGTGTGCCGGCCGACATGATTCACTGGAGAAACCTTGACTTTCGGCAATGCCGCCGAGACGGACCTCAGGTATACCTCAGGTAATAAGGATGCGGGCCGTGACGAATCGCGTGAACACTTTGATTGAGGTGTTGGGGAAGGCTTGCATGAGTCGATGCTGCAGAGGTGTGGAGGTCGCTCAGTGAGCTGTGAGCAACACCCACGAATAGCCAGGCTACTAGCCTAGACCTGTCGTCACGAGTGTCAATTGCTGCTTTTCTTTGCTTTTGACGCCGGAGAATTTGCCGCAAGCAGGCGAGGTGGCGGGTTGCCTGCAATGCGAGACCGACACGTTGTCGAAGAAGCTTGTTCATGCAGCTTCATCGACGAGCGAAGGAAGCACTGCAAGAAATCAATCTCCTGCGTCCACCTGCACACAATTAATTATCGTCGGCTGCAGCGTTGGCACAGTGGCGCCGACCAACTCAAGCTTGACATGTACACACCAACACACCCTTTGGACAAGCCCGGAAAAGGCCCACTAACACACTACCAACGATAGCGTACAACCCGCCTGACGCCCCTGGCTCGCCGGCAACGGGAGAGATTGGCAAGAAGATTGCTCATATCTTTCCTTGGCCATTAGTAGCACGGACAAGGTTCGCTGGCCACCACCGCCCAGTGGACGCTTCGGCTGTCGGTCTGGCAAGAGCACGGAGCCGACCCTCAATTCTCTTTTTTTTCTCAAACGCTTTGAATGATGATGATGCCTCGCTCCCAGCCCGCTGGCGTCGATCATCAAAGCTTTCGACCTAAAAAAGCCGTTGTGCACCAAGCTTGAACCACGGAGCACGAGGCCGCCACGGCTTGATGGTACGGCTCGCTCGTCTCTGCAATTCAGCAGTCCCTCCGATATGAGGGCAGAAGGTGAGGGGAAGCTTCTCGTTCTAGCTCCCTTATTTCGCCCTTAGCCCGACTGCCTACCAGAGTCGCACCATCCTTTTGCCTTGGAACACGCAATGGGCCGCTGATGCTCTTGGCCCAGGTAGGGCATGTTCCCGCATTCCCCACTGGAACGTCGGACTGGGTTGCTTGGAGCGCAAGAGATGCGCGATTCAACCATTCCGAAGAGCTATGGCCGGGTCCAGGTAGCTTGGTACTTACCCTATGCAGAGCTGGTGAACGGTTCGCACGCTCTCGTACTTCATCGTTCCTGCTCTGCGAGTGCAGGGATCAGCTGCGTTGGCAGCTGTCCAGGGCCTGAGTGGTAGACCGACTTTGAAATCTCGGGGCACGGCCTGTGCTATATCAGCGGCTTTGTCTACTCCAACGCTCCGTCCAGCATTTTCAGCCTCGTTATGCTCCAGCTCTGCGCGAGCATTGCCGAGTTCCTGGCGATCAAAGTCGTCCCTGCGTTCGCCCAAACTCGGTACAACTTCATGTCGTGCTTGCTTACCTCTTCCTGCTTCCAACCGTCGTGATTCGACCTTCGCCGCTCGGCTGAAGCAGTCTTGCCGCACAGATCCGCGGTCATACCAGTTTTCCAAGAAACCGTCAATTTCAGGGACGTCACTGGCGTCCCGCTCATTTGTCTTTCACCGTGGCCGCCCTTCAAGTTTCATATTCCCATAGCCCTTACGGCAACCCAGCTTCAACCACTCGTTCACCCGAAGCTGAGATTTATTCCATCGCGCCGCGATCTCAGCTTCAGAACCCGTTTGACTTTCGGCCGGCTTCGCCATCCACGGCTTACAGATGGTCTGGCCAACCAACTTCCGGCCAAGGTGAAAGCATCGTGGAGGAAAGGCTGATGTCGAACAATGGCCCTGCACCAGGTCTTCCACCTCCTCCGGGAAAGAGAGTATCGTCTGTGCAGGCAACCACTCCGTTTTCCCAGGACCAACTGCAGGCATCAGCGCAGCGTCAACCGTTCAGTCCGGCGCAACAGAGCAGCGCGAGCAGTTCCGCAACTTCGCCGTCAAGCATGGCCGATCCGCCAGCTTCGGGAACCGAACGAAGACCAAGTCGATCTCTCGGTGTTCATTCAATGCTAAATCCTAGCCACGCCGAGGATGTGGATCAAAAGTCCAGAAGAAGGAGCGCCGCACAGATGGAAGAACCTGAAGGTTTTTCGTCCGCTGTACTCGATCCTATGACGACGGGGAGCAGCGGAGGATCAGTCACTGGAGACCCATCATACCCGCTTCGCGGAACTTTGCCGCGGCGAATACTGACGCCAATCTCGCCCACACTCCACCGAAGTGCGAGTGTAGGTCGAATCATCACAGGAAGCGTTCAGACTGGAACGATAGATGCGCAACAGTCACCATTCCTCTCTCCTACCGGCTCGAGAATCCACACCATTGAACCTGGCAGTGCTGGAGTGCCACAGTTGCCAATCCCACCGGGTCCGCAAGGCGTGCATAGAAGCGCTCTTCCTGTAGCACTTGCGCACACTCCTCCTCTCCTCCCACAGACCAGACGCGGAAGTTTGAGCCTTGTGCAATCGGCTAGAGGAAGTCCCAGTCCTTCTTATTCGTCGTACGGTCCAAGCGCGCAAGCGTCTCCCGCCATGCAATATGTATCAAGCTCAGGGCCTACACCGCCTGGATCATCTGGTCTTGTTCCGAGTCCGATAACTGGTATTATGACCACCCTCGCATCGGGTTCTCTGGATATAGAACACTCGAGCGGCATACCGGTGGTCTCTTCAGGCCAAAATACCTATCAACTCATGGCTATTCCCACTGGAAAAGGTCCGGTGCAAATACCCGTTGAGATGCAGGCTGCGTCACGCATGGCAGATGAGAAGCGAAAACGAAATGCTGGTGCTTCTGCGCGTTTCCGTCAACGACGAAAAGAAAAAGAACGAGAGGCCTCCTCACGAATCAGTGTACTGGAACGACAACTGGGAGATGCGATGGAGGAAGCGGAATGGTATAAAAAGGAACGCCAGGAGCTTTTAATTGCGCTTCAAGCTCTTCCGGGTGGAGAACGATATTTGCCGCGTGAGAAATCACCTCGAAGTCGTAGAGCCGAACCAGCAGGTCCACAAAGCACTTCATCGCAACAAAGTTCCTACACATTTGACCGCGCAGGGCCTTCGGAACAGGAGCGCAATACGCGACGAAAGACGGAATCATACACTCTACCTCCTCCTTCTGTGCCCTCAGAACAGTCTCAAGGCCCATATCCACCGACCACATATTCAACCACATACGCACCGCCTGGTCAACCCAGTCAAACCTTTACTTCCAGAGCATTTAGTGATCCGAATCATATGGCACGTGAACCGCCGTACGAGCGTGAATGGTCTCAGCGAACAGCGCCACCTCGATGAGATATCGGCAAACGAACATCTTCGACGATCTTATATACTCTACATTACCAGAATTTGATTGAAATCACCACAACAAAAAAAAAAAAAAGCGAAAATCAGCATTTCAACACGCACTTAGCGATGAACCACTCAGTGTACATCCATCACGGCGTCCTCGACTCACTTTCATAAAGTTCTCTGCTTCTAGATACCCCACGGGCGGCATACTGCATTTTCGGTACGACCATCAATCCTTCATTGAATGGACTCCAACCGATCCGGCGCATTCATTTCCCTTTCATTCTAGCATGCAATATACCCTTTTTGAGCGAACTGTGAACCCCCTTTTAAAGCTGTCCTTCACTTGCACATAGGCTCAGCGAGGGCGGGCAGATTCGAATACAATTAGAAAGGAAAGGGATCTCGCGATCACTAAACCTACAAACACATAATAACCGTTTCATTGTATTTTTTTTTTCGGAGTTAGCACTGTCTGTACTGTCACGGCCGGTTCTGAGACTGTATATACATGTAGTAACATCGAACTACTTTGCTAGATTGTAGTGCATTTCCTCATTGCCATTTTCTCCATTGTTACCATGCCTTTCCATTGAATTGTCAAGCACTTCGTTGAGTAGCCAGCTCACGCTCCAACCAAAAATCCTGCAGTCACGGAAATGTAAGCTAAGCTCAAGGTCTTGAAGCGTAATAAGCTAAGAAGTCATGCATAAAGCTAGATTAAGCTCAGCCTGACAGCTGTTTAGCTAGGTCTGGCGACATCTGGCAGTCGGAACACCTGTCGCATAACGATAGGGCGGTGCATGTCCAGCGGCAAACGTAGAAGCAGCTTGTTGAACACGAGGACATTGGACACGAGCTGCAGCAAACCATTGCGATCGGCCATGGCGATATTTGGAGGATACGAGAGGACCGGAAAGGCGTAGAGCGCGAATACATCTGCCGTAAAAAAAAAGAAGCAAGCCGCATTTTCGTGTACGTCGGATTACATAACGAGTGACAGGTGGCAGCAAAAGTCCCGAAGAGTAAATTTCTTTTCACCGCCAGAACCGCTCCAAGTCCCATGACTTGAGTTCGATGTGTCTGCTTGCAGCACGACAGCTGACATGCATAGGCAAAAGCCGTATCCACGCGCGGGTTCCCTAGCCCCGTGGAAGTGCATTTCTCGTTCCCCGCGCTGCGTGGAGGCATGCAAACGAGACGAGCCCAAGCCTTTGGGCAGAAGCAACGACGGTCAGGGGTGCGAAGGTGCAAGCGCAGCCCCGGGAGGATGCAAGGGCGCGCGCATCCGGTTTCTGGCGGAACATCGATGGTTTATTTTCTGCCTCGCTCTGCTGTGCTGTTCGCCATCCCAGCAGCTGCTGCTGCAGAGCCCAACCCGAGGTACCGTAGCGTCGAATGGAGCGGCACGGCAATGCGTCTACCCTTCCCTAGGCTCAAGCGTCCCGCCTGCAAAGAAGAAGTGCAGTTCAGCACAGACATGGCAGAGCCCGACGGTAAGTTAGTGCTGGCCCTCTACCCTTTTGCAAATCTCGGGACGAAAGGGGCGGTAATAGGCGACGGGGTACCGTTCGTTGCAGAAGACGTGCATGAATGCAAGCATTGCAGATGGCGCATATGCATGAAGAGGACAATCGAATGCGGGTCATTGCTGGCTTGAGCCAATGCCTAAATGGCCAATTTTGGTTCGAAAAGGCAAGTCCCTTTGATCGGGAACTAGATCTCGCCATTTTCGAACGCCGCTGATGCTCAACACTATGCCCTTTTGACTGACCGCCAGGTATCTGTAGTTGATATTTGAAAAACTTTAAATGTAACATGGTCATTTTTCATTGGTCATCGTTTGTCGAATAGTCTTGCAGCTCGCCTGGTTCGCATTGGCGGATTGCTAGCTAATTACTGAACTGGTTGGAAATCTCATCTATCATAGAGCCTCGGGGTATGACAACATCTTTGCTTTTCAAATTCCGCCGCGGTTGTTATTTCGCGGCTTCCGCGATGTATTGCCTCCTCACCGCTACTCTTCCGGAAGTGCGGAACAGAGCGTACCTGATGGATTCACTTACGATCCTCCAATGACTCCATCCTGTATACAAGGATACTTGTGGAGTCGGCATTCGTGGAGAATCATACGTTTCTAAACTTTGCCCGCATGACTTGCTTTCAGCTCCTAAACGGTACATTGAGCTGCCACCTCTGTTGTCTCAGTGCTGCTGCAATCTCAGGGCTCAATGAGACGGTGGCAGTGGAAGAAGACAACGCTCGATTGGCATATGCATTGTGCTGATCTCTCAAAGTATCCCAAATGTATAGCTCGGCAATGACGCTTTGACCCGAGGCCAGGACGTCGACCGACTCCCAAGTTCGACTTAACGACTCCTGCCGAGGACCAAATTCTGAATTGCTGGATTCCGCAGCGACATTCGAGATGGAAGGTGACGGTGAAGACGGTCGTCGCAAGACTCCACGTTCCTCGGCGTCGTGGTCTTGCTCAGATATGAGTGGAGCCGTAGCCTCCGATGTCGTCGCTTCACCACCGCTAGTATTTTCAGACGATGTACCCGAACTCTTCGCTTTTCTCAATATCCTCCTCTTGACAGTCGTTGACAACGCTACAAGCTGAAGAAGCAAGATGAAAACGTCCAGTAGCACGAGCCTGAACTTGGATGACGGTCCATGCTGCCCAACGAAGTCGAGCAGCAATCCGCCATGCATGTAACCTCTCGTCGCTTCACCAGCCGCTGGTCTCGCGAACCACGCATGGCAGATTATGCAAAATAAGTTTGTTCCAATGATACCGCCAATATACGGTTGTTGCGGTGGTTCGGGAAGGATGGAAGATCGCGGCATTAAGTAGACAAGTTGGACTATACAGCGGAGAGCGAAGCGGAGAAACGAGTTGCTGTACATTCGGTTAGCACTGTAGTCCTTTTCTCGGCTGCTCCATAGATATACGCTGGTACGGAGCGTGGTATGACTTACTCCAAGTAGTATACGGTAGATATCTCGGCATACGCCAAGATGTCCAGATTGCGAATTAGATCATCTAGGAGCTCTAATCTTTTCTTCTTTGCCCACGATATTGGAGTATCGACTGTGATCCTGCGATCCGAAGCTTCAGTTGCGGAAGCAACAATGGTCTCATGGCCCGGAAGATCGTTGGTGTCTGTAGCCTCGTTTGCGGCTAAATCGCCGGACTCATTGCTCATGTCTGATCATTTCTGATCCGACGAAGAGTACCAGAAGAGAAGCGATATGCTCCAGAGCGACCAAGTGAAGGAAGGGTGATGCCTATTGGGTTTGGTTTCGTGATGCTGTTGTCTGATTCAATGAAGCGAAACGATCTTTCTGATTCTTAAGATCTGAGGCAGCCATCAGGCGCAAATGCATTTTGATATCCTGGGAGATTAAAATGGAACATCGAATTCGGCCGAACTTGCATTCAGAGAATGAGTTTTAGTGAAATTTGATGTAAATTATTCAATTGGAAGAGTTAAGAAAATATGGTGCTCGATATGCTGCTTCTGAATCACCTCAACGCCTCGCTAACAGATCAACAACGGAATATGCTCTACGCCAACGCTTCCAACAACATAATAATCCATCTCAGTCCAGCCAGAAAATCCATCTCAGAGCAAAGCCCAAGCCTCTAAGCACATTCCAGCCCATTTTGATCACCACCACGATGAACCAAACCCACCACATAAACAGCAGCACGACCCACTCTAGCAGGCCAAACCCAATCCGTCTCAGCCCACGCAGCCTTCTCCTCCTCGCCCGCACAAGCTTATCCAAAGCCTCCATGACCCTGCGCACCTCCATCGCCCTCTGCCCAGTAACATCCGCACCAAAACCAACCGCAAGATCGCCCATCGCCCGCGTCCGCTCATCGCAGCTCTCGACCACGCCACGCAAATCGCCAATCCGGTGTCCCAGCTGCCCAACCCTGCCATCCTTGAACGCGCGCGCGCTCGCGTGCAGCGCGTCGACAGCGCCCTCAAACACCTCGCCGTACAGCCGCCCGCCCATCGCGAACTCCTCGCGCAGCGGCACGGCACCGACGTCGACGGGCCGCCCAGCCTCGCGCGCCGCGCGCACGAGCAGCGGGTTCGGGGCGTTACGGCGCGGGCGGGCCGCGCGGTAGTGCAGCGCGGCGGCCTTGATGCCGGAGCAGAGTAGCAGGGCGCGGACGCGGGCGACGTCGGGCGCGGCGACGGGCACGTCGGCCGCCGGCATGTGGGCGTCGAGGCTGGCGCGCGCGGCGCCGCCGCCCGCCGTGTCCGAGATGCTCCACTGGCGCTTGTCGGCGAGTGGCGGGCGCGTCGACAACGCGCGCCGCTCCGGCTGCAGCGCGGCCAGCGCTGTCGGTGGCATCCCGCCCCGCCCGACTTGCCCTGGTACGTCCAGGATTGCGGTTAGACGCTTGCCCAGGCGCGAGCGCGAGCGCGTGTGGAAGAGGTACGGGAAGCCGTATGAGGAGCGCCGGCTGTCGTGCGAGTCAGTCGTGTACATGCGGTTAGCGTTCGTTCCTGGTGATGCTGTGGATGATTGGCTTGTGACTCGACTGGTGTCGAGAGATGGAGGAGCCAGGCGGTCAAGGCGCGGCGAGCGGTTGATTTGGCGGAGAAGACGTTGTTGCGTCGTGATATGATCTTGAGTTGGCGTACTTGGTCGAGAAGGCTCGGATGATGTTTTGGTTGTGGAAGATTTGAATGTTGGGAGATTGTCAAGGTGAAATCGAGGCTTATAGCGGTCGTTGCGAAGTGGTGAAATCGGCTGACTGGATGTTGAGGCGGTAGTAACGCGATTTAGAGTCTCGCTTGGCTTTGCTGATACGGAATCAAGATCGTCATCCGAATCTAACTCCTCGACCGCGACATCTGATGTATCAGAGTCGTCTTCGAGAGGTGGTGTATCTCGCTTTCTGATGGCATCTCCTAGCCGCGCACCCTCTGCTCGGACAATTTCACCAATCCTACCACCTTTAAAGAATCTTCGCATTACAGATTCTGGCTCTTTGATATCCTTTGCGTCCTTCCCGCGACTGCCTGGACGGGCATTGAAGCTTGTTATGCTTTCATTGGCCTTGTGCGAGAACAACTTCTTTCCTTGCTCAGAGCCTGTCATGCTCTCGAAGCTACTTCTTGGTAGTGCTTCTTCACCACTTGGCTGTCTGGAACGTCTCTCGGCAAAACCGTCTTCAGTAAGAGATACGTGGACTGCATGCTTACGGCCGTCTTTAAAATTGTCAGATTTAATAAATGGAAGAATTCCTCTCCTGGATTTCTGAGTCCGGTTATGTTTGCCATTTTGTGGTGATGGAGGCGTAAGATCAGAGCCTATGCCGGGAAAGAACTGTTCAGCAACTGGAGAATTAGGCTTTGTGGAACTAGGTTCTTCCATGGATGAACGAGGCTCATCTGCATCTGCAATGTTTCGGTGGTGAATGACGCAACGTTCAGGAGACTGCGAGTGATGTTGCTCCCAATCTGTTGCGACCGTTTCTGAGAGAGCGACTCGATCTTCTCTTGCCAATCCATCTGGAGATTGACTGAGATGATGGAATCGATGACCGGTACCCCACTTGTTGGGAGTTCCGGGAGAAACATGCATCGGTTCAATGTGGACGGATTCGGGTGTTTCTGCCCCTGTAATATTTTCCATGTGTCGCTGTAGTGGTCCGACGTTATCGTCATCAATCGATGTTATCAAAGGTAATCTAGGCTGCTTTGCGTACTGTCCACCTTCGCGATCTGAAGTTGATAAGTCGGAAGAAGGACTAGGTGATCGTCCTCTTGCCTTGTTCAATGCGTTTCGCAGCTTGTGTCCAGTATCAACGTGAGCGGGATGTCGTCTTCGACCGCGTTCGATATGACGTTCACTCTCTCGATCGGCATCATCACCGTTATGGGAGCTTCCAGATACCTGCATGGAAAATTCGCTTCGCTTGTCATCATGGCTCGACCTTGGGTGGTATGCTTCTGCCTTTTGTTTTGCTGGGAAAATCTTAATTTCATGGCTGTTCTCAATTAGCTGCTTATTATCTCCCTGTTCAAGCCAGTATGCCTCCGCAAGTAGCTCTGCAGGAGAAAACAGCCAGTCGGTTCTCGGACGTTTGCGTATGCTCACTACGCTTGCGTTTCGATGATGTCCATTTTGAGATTCATCGTGAACTTCTCTGGCAGCTGGATCAGAACCTAGCGGATATGTTGGCAGAATAACACGATCTTCGCCTCGATATCTAGGGTCTTTCGAACTTTCTTCAACTGCCGCGACCCATTCGTAGACTTGTGCCATGTTTTCGAACTCTTCTGTATCTGGATTCAAGGCCTTCTTATTCCGCGCTCTGAGCTTACGATTGCGGATAAGTTGCAGAGGATTATATTGCCGACCGAGTGGAAATTTTTCGTTGGCGTTTGATTGGACTTTGTGCAAATCGAAGCCTGCTGTACCGGGAATGCTGGATGCTGAATAGATGGAATTTCCAGGAGCTGTACAATCGGGCTTCAAAGGCGGTAAAAATTCCAACAGGTGCAAATGGCTCATTGATAATTCCATGTACTGCTTTGCCTTTTCAGCTCGAGCTAGTGTTGCGGTTGAAAAATTGAACGTCGGAGCAACAGCCAGTTCTGGAGAGCCCATAGGGTCAACATGCGACGAAGGAAAATAGGATGTCGAGGTGTGCCGCGCGCTTGAAGTCTTTTGATTCATATTTCCAGGAGAAATCGTTCGTGATATTCGTCGCTGCTGGTTCAGGTACTGTCGCAAGCTACCTCCAGGACCATAATTCTGATATCCGCCTTGCATCGGTGGACTTGCCATTGCAGACCCAGTAGACGGCACTCTTCTTCCACTAATGGCCTGTGAAGGTAGCTGGCCAGCGCTCAAATTCCTACGTCGGCTCTCTGAAAGGCTCAGTGCCATGTTGACAATCTGCGCGGGATCAATAGCACCGACAGCCGGTCCAGGCCCTTGGGGAGCAGTAGTATCTTCCGATGGCCTTGAAAGGTTCTCTTCAGTATCTTCTGGCAATTGCGTCCCATTTTCGCCGTTCGTTGGTCCATGATTGGCAGAATCGATCTCGGTCGAGCTTCTTGAGTCTTGCCCATCACTCGCTGCAGCTGTGATTCGTGACAACGGTGAACTTCGAATAGATCCATTTATGCCACCTCGACCATTCGCAGGTCTCTTCTTAAGCACTTTCAAAGGTTCGTCAACAGCCTTGCTCTTGCCTTTTCCCTCGGAGGTGGAACGGTGACCATGTGTATGCGGATCAGCCTTTCGAGTCATTCCAAAGCTGTCTGCCAGTAAGAATCCTCCTCCACCTCTTCTCTTGCTTCTAAAGCTCCCAACATCATGTTCGCCGCTTCTCCTCGCGCTGAAGGTACCACTCGAAGGTAGTCGAGCCCCTACTGACACGTTGCCAGTAGGGACTTCGAGTGACTGCCGATCATCGCTAATCGGCTCACTCCGCCGACTTGATTCTCCAGAGTCGCGAGGATTCATGCTATCTACGGCCTTGATACTGTGCGGAGAAGAGCTGGACGCGACCGCGCCCGATGAGGAGGCAGACATGGGAAGGAATGCTTGAGGATATCGTCATCGTCGAAGTGCGCATTGCTGGAAAATGCTGAGCGAAGGCCTTTATGCAGGTGGCATTAAAGCATTTGCTGTAGAAGGAACTTAAGTAGATCGCAAGAGTTGGTGCATGAAGAGGCAATGTGCGTATGCAGGACCATCTTTGAGATCTTGGTCTTTCTGCATGTGACGCTTCTCCGATTTTAGTGGCGTTCGGAGTCGACTTCAAAGCGCCGAAACGTGGACAAGCATCCGCTATTACTAGTGGTCAAACGCGCAGTCATACCGTCGACATTATAATACACAAGACTGAGCAAAATTTCGTAAACCAAAGGTATGATTGATGATTCGATTTCATGCAGTACAACAAACAATGATGCTAAGCTACTAAGCATATCCGCTATCGGCTTCGATCATCGAATGAAGAGCTCGAAATTCACCTCGTTACTCCATCCTGCACTTTTGTCCGACTCCTCCCATGCTTGTACCAGATCAATTTCCAAGACATTGTCTGTCTTCGTGCTCTTCTTCACGCAATGAATGGAAATACCTTTCCCAAAGAGTAAACCCATGAAATCATCCTCAACAGATCGCTTGCTGAGTTCAGAGACGTAGATACCTAGGAAACTTCAGTACGAATTTCCAGTCACAAGAGACAATGTAGAGGTATATCGTACCCAATGTGCCCAAAGCCTTCAATGCAGTCCAGATTCTGATTCGACCGGCTCTTTCGACGTAGACATCGCTGTTGACAACCGCAGCAGCGCCAGTCATTTTCCCGAGAAGACCCAGATTAGCCACTTGAACATCGCCACTACTAACCTTGTGTGCGCTGACGGGATACGCAGAAAGAATATCATAGCCTTTGACATCCAGGCTAACGCAAATGGTGCTGCTGTCGTCCCGTGAAAACGGTTCGCTAATGGCCTCCGACACATGTGACCGCACCACGTAACAGCCTTCATCAGTGCCTGGGAAGTCGCTCAATGTGACAATTTCCTCAACCGCGCGCGGACTCACGTTGAAGACGCCCACAATGCTGACACCTTTATCCTTGTTGCCATTGAACGTCTCCACCTTCAGCAACCTGCCTTCGGTATATCCGGAGTATGGGTTCGAAGTCTTGGCGACACGTTGCGGCCGCAGAATCACCGTGTTCCCGCGGATCGTCTTCGCTGTCATCTCCTTGATTAAGTCTGTGTTGTGTCGGCCTGGTGTATCCGTAATGTAAACGGGACCGCCGCTGACGCAGCGAGCCGCACCATGGAACCATGCCCAAGGATGATCCGTCTGGAACATATCCCAGTCAGGTAAGACATTCAGATGCTGAGTGAGAAGGGCATTGTGAGCATTAGCGAAAATATGCCATGGGTGGCTGCTCTCGATATCAGGAAAGAAATCGTCAGAATTGCGCACCATAATCTGTGGGTTCGAAGTGCGCATTTGTTCATGGAAGATGATGGGCGGTGCTTGCGACATGCACGAAATTGCGCGCGAACCTAAATGTCGCAAGTGGGCGACAGTCCAGGCGTCTTGATATGCTTGAATCATTCGTCGTCTGTCTCGCGCAGACTGTAAGTCGTCAAGCATGAATTGCGCATCTGTTTTCACGCCGTCGACGCCAGATGAGGATAAGAAGCTGTAGAAGTCGTTGTAAAAACGGTTCACATCATCAGGATCAATGCATGTCCAGTAGTTGCCACCAGGTTTCTTGGCTTGTACGGTGCCATAGTCTTGTGCAAGTTGGCCCGTTGGTGAAATAGCACCCCAATAACCTAGCATAGCATGCCAGACGGCGATATGATGAATACTGAGATGACGGCGGCGAATTTCGGTAGCTGTTGCACGAAGACCGTTTGGGAAACCTTCTTCGTTCGCCTCGAATCGTGTCATGCCGCGACTACCTTGATCTTGGCCGGCGTTGTCCAGAGATTGCCAGTTATCATCGATGATGAGGTTTGTAATCTTAATGTCGTTTGATTCAAGCGATTCCAAGGCTTCGAAGATTCTTTCTTCGGTCAGAGCTTGTCCCAGACCGTTCCACGTGCAGTATGTGAATCCATCCGCCCACTCTTCGTACCAGGTCGGCATTATGTCTTTGTCGGCAATCCTCTGCACCTTTCCAGTTTCACGATTCTTCCAATGAAAAGAATCCTCATCTCTCGAAATAGGGCTGGGCTGGCTGGACACCATAACCATTTTGCGAGCCTGATACATAACTGCGGCATTGGCGAGATCGAATGCAGGAGCAACGGCAATGATGACCTGACAGTGGCCTTCCGCTTCAATATCGTTTCTAGAGTTCACAACGACGTTTCCATTATCGTCGCTTCTGAAGATGGTGAGGTCGCTACCGGCACCGCTGTAGCCGAGAAGCACAACATGTTGGCCGTCGGTTCGCAAAAAGGAACACAGCAAGCAATCTTTGTCGACTTTGAATTGATATTGTCCCTGCAGTGGAACAATCCAAGGTGCCCAAAGTCTTCCCAATGCGAACCACCGTTTGAAATCCAGAGGTAATCCGAGTGCGCGAGAGGTGAAACCGGAATCGTCGTCCTTCGCCGGCGGGGACGATGCTTCAAGTACCCAGAGTTGAGTGTTTGGTGTCTCTGCTGCGGTTGCATTGATTTTAAAATCTGAATTCAAGCAGTCGATGTAGTCACTCAGATCAGAGCTGAGTGTTGAAGGAGAGTCTTGGAACAACAACTCTCCATTACCGACACCAGATTCATCCTTGGCCCATTTCCAGTTGGCGTTGTGATCTTGACGGAATTTGATAGTGAAGCTCAATGGCCGGTGAACCACTGCTGAAGCATCCAATCTCAACGTGAACATGCGCTTTTTAGTCCGATCTTCCCGTTTCGAGCCGAAGGACACCTGAAGCCGCATTTAGCATTCTGTGAGCATCGACGGAACATTACTTACCATGGAATCCTTTTGCTTTGCCTCTTCAAAGTGATGTGTCACCCAATAACTAGATCCATCCTTGTAGACGTCACTCCAAAGGGCGACTTCCCAGGCTTTGTCGGATGCTTCATCGGTCTCCAAAACAACCGTAAACCTCACTTGCTTTGTACCACCCGGCACCACGGTCGTTTGACCCAGCGGTGGATTGCAAACAACTTTAGCATACATATTGACAGAAAAATCGAGCTACAAAAGATATTCACATCGAGACAAGAGCTGGGTGGGGTTTTAGCTGAGAAGATGACAGCCGCAGGACCAGGCTGCAGAGGAATCAGTCCACTGGCGGAAGCAGAGTGACAAGCGCTGGCACAAGCTACTTTCACCGAAGAGCCGGGAATGAAGTGTCGTGTGATCGTACGGGCTAGTGGAAAATTTAACGTTGAGACGAGAGAATATCGAAAGTAAGCTGGTTGAAGCTGCGAGGTGAGGTTGGCAAGCATCATGCTGAAGCTGTACCTTAACGAAGGCGCTTGGACCAATACGCTTTACAGACGATCCATTATCCACTCACTTTCCGTTCTACACGTTTGTAACCTCTGCTTCTGGACATTGGATGATTGGATCCATCGTTCAAAGCTAGACGCTTCCTAAGGTACACAAGATGTGAAAGTTTGAAGAAGACACCTAAGGTCGAGAACCGGTTATCGTAAGTGTTAGTAATGAGCACGGCATATTTGCATACAGAATCGTTTCAACACGAGCTACCATACTTTGTATTGTTGTTATAATTCTTTTCGAAACCGAAACCGAAACCGCCCAAAACCTTGTATCCGTCTTGTAAATTTGATGTGAAGATGATGCTGTAGTATCATGCCTTTTTGAGTCCGGTGAACCATGAATCGAGCAAACCTGCGGAACATGCCGGCCAAACAGCTGAGAAGAATGAAACCTAATCGTAATGCTCATCAGATAATCCACCGCCGAATCCTTTCTATAACCGGAGCTGTGGTTTGGCCTGTCGGCTGAAACAATTTGAAGAAGCCGATTCGCAACGACGGCAACGCCTCGCTCATGACATTGAAGCTCAAGCCTTCCGTAATGACCAACCCGAAACGCCATCCTCAATAACGAACTCCCAGGTCGTAAACTCGATCTTTTCATAGAGTTCCTTCGCCGCAAGCCTGGCTTTCTTATGCCACGGGCCGGTGCCACCTTTTCTCGCGTCTTCTCTATTCCTCCACAGGCCTGCACAAACACCGTCAGCAAAGATCCGTTCTCGACTTATTCTGGCAGCTCCAGCCAAGCAAACTTACACGTTGCCAGATTCCTGCGCTCCGCATTCGGCACTCCGAACCAGTACTTCAGCAGCCCTCCGCTCACGGTCGCCTCGCGATGACTCTCCTTGTCGAGGCGGTGCAGCAGGTCGCGGTCGACGGTGGGCGAGAGTAGGGAGCGGAAGATGACCGTATAGAACGACTGGCGCTTCCACGGCTGCCGTGCTTCGGCCGTGTGGTGCTGCAGAGCGCCCATAATGGCCGGCCAGTTGAATGCGGCGGTATAGTCCGTCACGGCGTAGTCTGGGCCCGTTGGCTCCATGAGGGCGAGAGCGCGGGCGAAGAAACGCGACTGTGAGTCGAGTGTCGTGAGGTCGAGATGGTGAGTCGACTCGAGGTAGGGCGATGAGATGAGCATGCTGGATGTACCGGACTCTCCTAAGGCGGTTTTGAACAGATCGTTTTGCAGTGACTCTGTGAAGCGGGCCTTCTGATCCTGAGAAACGAATTCGTTTAGGTTTCTCTCAACTCTTCCAAGCTCTTGCTGGTTTGACTCCGGGTGTTGATGATCCAGCAGCACCGCCGGAGCCATTACTTCGAAGTGTGTCGGGAATCGGGGATTGGTTTACAGCGTTAATGAGGCTCAATGATCACGTTCTATCTTGATTAAACTATCATGTTATTTTGGTGTGCATGCGCAGGTACATGATAAAGAAAATGGTGCTCAATGGAAAAGCGGTAGGCAATAGCGGTCAAAGCTTGCAATTGCGCGATCAGACGCGATCTTGCACTAGAATTGTGAATAAGGAGAGTATACCGAAAATTAATCAAAAGAGCGGTAAGAAGGAAAGTCAAAGACATCTCGAGAAAGAGCTAAAGAGTATATTGAAAAGCACAGGTCTGTTGTTGGGAATCTCTCCTACGGTACGGCAAACTGTCCACTCTATGGACGCCGCCTGATACTTCGACCACTCTGTTAGTCACTGGTAGCAATCAAAAACGAATCAGAGTTGATTTTAACAAGGGCAACTGTTGCAGTAATGGATTTGATGACCTAAAGCGGTTCAAATTTGCTTGTGCCGACTTCAGTCAGTTCCTTATCGAGACTGCCAGTTGTAGACGTCCAAGTGGGCGAGAACCATGACCGGAACGGCCCGTGATGCGTGGCATCGCATTGTATGGTTGCAGAGCATATCGCCACATGATATCGAGTACGCGACACTATGCACTGACTACAAGCTTTGGATAAGAGTCGGGTACCACGGCTCGAATGGTAACGTCGATGGTGTTTGAAGTCGAAGCACAGGCAATCCGAGGCGAGGTGAGAGTGGAAAAGCGGAACTTCGGAAAATCGACAAACAGATTCCGGCTCAGCCTCGGCTTTAGAGTACTCCATCTTTACCCATACCGACAATATCAAGCTCAACACCAACCCAATTCTCAATTAATGTAGTTCAAAAGCTCCGTTGACGGCCGACTGCCGTCGAAAGAGATCCTACAAAGCTTCAAACAGCTTCTCCTACAACCTTAATCCGCCAAACAGCCCGCAATCAGTCCCACCTTCTCGTCGAACCTCCACCGAGTAACTCCGCGACCAGCAACTCGCACCCAGCACTCACCATGTCCACTTCAAACCCTCCCATACCATCAACACAAAAAGCCCTCGTCATAACGACCTTCCTCGCAACGCTCAGCTCCACAACCCTACGCCTCAGCACCATCCCAACGCCCACACCATCGCCACACACCCTCCTAATCCGCATAACGCACGCCTCGCCGACGCACGTGGACCTGCTGTACGCGCGCGGGCGGCACCAGAACAACCGGCGGCACGCGCGGCCGCCGCTGACGCTGGGCATGGACTTCGCAGGCGAGGTGGTGCACGCGCCGGCGGGCCACGCCCTCGCGCCCGGGACCCGCGTGTATGGCTCCGCGCCCGGCGCCTTCGCGGAGTGGGTGGCGGTGCCGGTGGGCGCGGCGGCGGGCCTGCGGCGCGTGCCGCGCGGCTGGAGCGCGGCGGAGGCGTGTGCGGTCGGCGCGAGCGGTGCCGTCAGTTTGGGCACGTGGCGGCGCGGTGGGACGGTGCGCAAGGGTGAGTGGGTGCTGGTTACGGGGGCGACGGGTGGGCTCGGCGTCTATGCTGTGCAGATTGCGGCGAGGTACTATGGTGCGCGCGTTATTGGGCTTGTGGGACCGCAGGGTGCGGCGGAGAAGGAGGAGTTGTTGATGGCGTCTGGGTGTGAAGCTGTGGTTAGGTACGATTTGCCTCATTGGGAGGACAGCGTGCGAGAGATTGCGGGCGGTGAAGGTGTGCATATGGTTTATGATGGCGTGGGTATGGTCGAGTCGTGCTTGAAGTGTTGTCGATACGGTGGCATGGTAGTCATTGTCGGCTTTGCCGGGCGAGATGGCGACATCGAGAAGATTAGAGCGAACAGGATTCTACTGAAAAGTGCGGGAGTTACAGGATTCCGGTTCGGAGAGACGGCGAGAAGAGATCCTGGGAAGGCAAGGCAGATTTTGCTAGAATTTGATGGCTTGGTCAATCAAGGTATGATCACACCTATAGTATACAAACCAGAGAAGGAATACCGAGGAGTCGAAGACATCCCAAGGGCATTGTTGGATTTGCAAGCGAAGAAGGTGTGGGGAAGAAGCGTTATAACGATTGCTGATGAAAGTGATAGATCTAGATTATAGACACTCAAATGCTGTATATATCTACGCCACATACTGTCTAGAGGGTATATCATGATGCAAGCGACAACGTACATATATTCATATGTCGCATGTGCATCGGCGAGTAGCCGTTACCAAACTCCAAACTCCGAACACAGAAGGAATATCATTTCTAAAAGGTAAAAGAAAAAAGACAAAGACAGCCGTATCAAGGCCTTACTCATATTTAAAAATGAAGGGATCTCCGAAACGCAGCGAAGCGCTCACCGCATACCTGTCTCGCCGGTTCCACGACTTCGCATGTCCACCAAGCTTCACGATGGTGCTGGATTACTGGTACGTTCAGAGTAAGAGCAACAGCATCCTTGCGGGCCAGGAACATCTCCTCAGTGGCATATTCGATGCCGAGATTAGGCCAGTCTGTTTCGAGCAGTTCGTCTACAGTGCAGCTAAGGTCTGAGTATGTTGAAGAGGTTTCGAGATCCGGGCATTCATCCGGATCGTCGTAGTGCGGCAGCGGAGTATGAATGGTGTCATCAAGTGGGTTTGAAGAGCTAGTAGTGGAATTCTTCGTTCGTTTACTGATCTGAGCAAGATCCGAGTTTGGAAATGATTGTGTTGAAACGTCACGAATCCTCACAGCTGGTGTTAAGTCGTTCCTTGCAGTCTCAATGCGTTGGCGATTGGGCCTTTCAACGCAATAGATCTTGTTCCTTTCAGTAGGAGGCTTGCTATGGGTGATCTGAGACGACTGCAAGCTTTCGTAGCCGGAGTCATCAGACTCGCGACGAAGGCCGTCAAGCGAATGGAGCTTTGGCCAGCGGTCGAATGAAGTTGAGATACAAAGCTCAGGAGCGAACTTTTGTGCGCCGAGTCGTTCGAATTCGAATCTAAAAGATGGTCAAAGTCGTCCAAGAGTCATATCCATTCGAAAGCTCACAATCCATGCCAACTCCCTCTGATCGCAGTTGAGTTGCTCCTGGCGGACGGCTCTTCTGCACCATCGTTGGCATACTTTGTCTTCAGCTTACTTGTTTGCTCATTGGAAGAAGTTGAAGATCGATGAAGCAAGCTGCGGGTGCGTGACAAAGCTCTGTGTGGAAGAGATGCACGTTTGGATATTCTTTGAAGAATGGATTCTGTGGCCGAAGAGCGATTCGCAGACCGGGTTGATCCGCTACTAGAAGGTTGAGCAAAGTAGGACAAAGAAGACATGATCAAACCATCGCAAAAGAGTGACTGGTGAAGTTGCTGTGGCAAGGTTCAAAAGAGCGTGGCAGCATACGAATGCGGAGTGATCGTAGCAAAGAGCGACTGAGAGACAGGAATGACCCCAGATCTGTGTTGAGATCTTATTTTAAGTGTTGCTACTCACACATGCAACCCGATGGTAGATTAACCTCCGTTTTCGGCAGTGTGTAAGGTAACATTGCTTTGTGCGGCAAGTTCTTCCCTCATCTCCATTCCTAATCTTAGAGCACCGTCGTCTTCCGTCCACCGTCTTGTTTGGTATTTTGGATTATAAGTTCTGAAAAAGTCAAACCAAATTCAAGAATTAGTACGACAATAAGATGATGAATCGTAGTTATGGACTCAGTCTCTCAAGCGTCCATTTGCCTTCCGTACGCTCCTCATTACCCTGCCACTCGTATACAAACCGGTCATGAAGCCTGCTCTTCCGACCTTGCCAAAACTCGATTCGTGTTGGCACGACCTGTATAACCCTCAGGATTGTTGCATAGGGACGTCGTCGTGGCCTGCAAACCGCTTCTCCATATCAGCCAACCAGCCTTCCAGGTGTGTTCTTCCATCCTCATCGCCTTCCCCATCAGGCAACACTGTTGTGAGCAGCGAGCCGTGATCATGATGATTATTGCATTGAGTTCGATGTTGTTTCTAAGTACAAAGGGCGTGGAAGGGTAAGATATAACCGTCACCACCGCTCCTGAGTGTTAATTCCTCTTTTTATTAGTAACGGCGAAAACGATTAAAGTAAAGAATCTAACGGAGGTGAACCTCTGCTACTAGTGATTACTCTCATGGGTAATTGTCCTCCGCTCTTAAAAGATCATTATTGTCCGAATGTCATACCATGCTTGAGACCGCCGTGTGCGGTTTGGTGTTGAATTATACCTTAAGTTCTCTTCCCAGAACCGTATCTAACGGTGGAAGCCGTGGAAAAGAATCGTACGCTGCCGCCGAGCTTTCTATCAACAAGAAAACCTGAAACTAGTTTCTAGCATGAGAAAGAGAGTTGCGAAGACAGGATTTGTAGCGCATGTGTGAAGGAGAAAGAGTTGGCTACCGTTACCAACCCTAATGAACAGCCACGTAGAAGCCATTGCGTCAAAGCAAAGTTCAAACAGATTCACTAAGTGTTTGCTACCAGCGAAACGACATGACATGTTGTTTCTTTACGGAGTGCGGAGTCATGTACTCCGTAGTTACTCCGTACATGTTGAAAGAATTCTTGATGACTAAGCAATGCCAAGACCAGTCCCATGGACGCCTCAAAGCGAATTGTACGGAGGTAAAGGAATGAAGCTGGAGATTGTGAAGATACGCTGACGAAACAGCCAACCCTCATCCTTTCTTCAAGGTATTCATTGCCTCAAGCCTCTTCTCCTGGTCTCCATCTTTGATTTTCGTCTCGTCTACCGGCCACATTCTTCTCGCTACTCCTCTGTCCGCGCTGTTTCTGGAGGACATTCGCTCTTACACCTTTCCTATAACTCCTCCTCCTACCGTCGCAATGTCCTCATTCATGAACCAGAACTTCGACGACGATGAGTCAGGCGATGACGACTTCAATCCTGCATCTCCTCATGGCTCCGATGACGAGGCCGATTCCGACCGAGTGAAAAACGAACAGCAACGCCGAGATGGCAGCGATCGCAAAGCGAATCGTCGAGATATTAAGCGCGATTCAGACGATGAAAAGCCCAACGATCGGTCATCACTAGTGTCACGGCCACGTCCACAAGCAAATGGCGCCGATGATGAGGCTGAAGAAGATGCGAACGGCGAGGAAGAAGGAGAGGACGGAGACGAAGATGCTGAAGGTGAAGGAGAGGATTTAGGTGACGGAGACGACGACGATGAGGATGAGGATGAGGATGATGACGAGGACGACGTAGGCCGGCCGCGAAAAAGATTCAAGCGACGTCGAGGAAATCAGTTCATCGATGTCGAAGCCGAAGTCGACGACGAAGAAGACGAGGAAGAACCTGAGGAGGAGGATCTAGCAGCTGAAGATGCCCATCCAGATGACATAGATCTACCTGCTGGTGCCGAAACCGACGACCGACATCACCGCGAGCTTGATCGACGCCGCGAGCTTGCGGCGACTCTGGACGCTGAAACCCAAGCTAAGCGCCTCGTCGAAAAGTATGGTAAACGCACACGGACGGCAGAAGTTTCCGCAATCCCTCAACATCTACTCCTCCCTAGCGTCGATGATCCTTCAATATGGGCGGTTAAATGCAAACCTGGCAAGGAGAACGAGGTCGTGGCTCAAATTTGGAAGAATTACTTCAACTATCTGCGACTTCCTGAGAAGTTCAATATCACTGCTGCCTTTGCTCGTGGTGGACAACAATCAGGCTTCATTTACGTTGAGGCTAAGCGGCAAGAAGATGTGCTGAAAGCTACGGACAATGTCACTTTTTGCTATAACAGAGCTGCTCGAGGTGTGAGCAACTTGCAAAAGATTGCCATAAATGAGATGCCAGATCTTCTGCGGGTGCGGAAGCCTCAAGATCTTGTTCCAGGCATGTGGGTTCGCATTATTAGACCTCCAAAGTATGCGGGCGATCTTGGTCAGGTCGATTCCGTTGACGCCAACGGCACTGATCTCACTGTCAAGCTGGTTCCTCGCATTGACTATGGTCTCGAAGAAGATCTCAATGGCCCTGCTGGAGGAATGAAGCGCAAGCGACGAGCTCGACCACTACAGCGTCTCTTCAACGAACATGAAGCCAAGAAGAGAATGAGCAGGAATCTGGTGCAGCATCGAAACCTTAAGTACAAGCATTTTACATTCCAGAACGAAAACTACATCGATGGCTATCTTTTCAAAGATCTCAAGGTCAATCAAATCGAAGCTGAAGATGTCAAACCTACCATGGAGGAGATGTTGCTCTTCCGTACCGGCGCCGAAGATGGATCAGAAGCATTGGATATTGGACAGATGGCATCAATTCTTAGAAACGACAAGTCTGGTGCCGACTTCCAAGCCGATGATGAAGTCGAAATCTATCAGGGTGAAGCTGTTGGCGTCCAAGGTCGCGTTGTGACTATTCAAAACGGTATCGTCACTCTTAATGTCACCAAAGGACCTTTGAGGGGTCAGAATGTCGAAACACCAGTCAAGACAGTTCGCAAGTTGTTTGAAATCGGCAAGACCGTTAAAGTCGTTGGTGGTGTCCACAACGATGCAGAAGGCATGGTCACTGCGGTCCACGGTGATAAAGTTACAATCTTCACGGATAATCAGAACCGAATTGAGGTCTTCAGCAGAGACTTACGTGACGCATCTGCGGCCACGGCAGCTCATGTGATATCGAAATATCAACATCTGGAATTGGTACAGCTCGACGCATCTACAGTCGCTGTCGTCATCAAGGTCGAGAGCGAAGTACTCACGGTCATGGATCAGAACGGTAACGTTCGCCAACTTCCTCCTTCAAGCATTCCGCAGAAAGTCGAGTCGCGTAGGGTTACGGTAGCCGCCGATCGAGACGGTAACGAAGTGCGTGTTGGTGATACCGTTCGAGAGAGTAGCGGCGAGAATCGTCAAGGCTCGATCCTTCACATCTGGCGACATTTTCTGTTCTTGCGTGATCGAACGACGCGCGAGAATTCAGGAGTTTTCGTCGCTCGCTCCCACAGCGTCAACACAGTGGCCGTTAAGGGAGGTGAAGTTCGCAATGCTGGTCCGGATCTTACGAAGATGAATCCTTTGCTCAAACAGAATGGTGCTAATGGTGCTGGATCAATGCCGCCTCCTCCTAAGTTTGCTGGTCGAGATGACTGGCTTGGTAAAACTGTAGCCGTTAAGACTGGACCGTTGAAAGCCAAAAAGGGTCTCGTTAAGGATAGCACAAATGACAGCTGTACCGTCGAGATGGAAGGCATTATCAGCGGTCCCAAAGTCAGAGACTTCCCAAAGAGCAGTAAGTGAATCCTCAACAGCTACTTTATCGATGATTATGATTATCTAACACTTGTTTAAAGACCTGCGCAAGATCGACCCCAGAACCGGCGCGACGCTCATGGAAGGCCGCGGCGGCTTCTCACGCACACCAAACTTCTCCCGCGCACCGCCCGGCTTCAGCGGCGCGACTCCCGGCCGGCCGGCGATGGACGGCGGCAAAACGCCCGGCTACAGCGGCGGCATGACGCCATCGCACCGGTTCGGCGACGGCAGCAAAACGCCCGCCTGGGGCGCCCGCAACGACGGTTCGCGCACCGAGTACGGTAGCGGCAGCCGCACCTCGTACGGCGGCGCGACCTCCTACGGCGGCGCCACGCCCGGCCACAGCAGCGCGTGGGGCTCGAGCCGCCCGTCAGGCTCGCACACGCCCGCGTGGAGCGGGTCCGGCGCCGCGAGCAGCACCGCCGGCGCCTGGGGGCAAGCCGGCTCCGCGACGCCGGCGCACGCGTTCAACGCGCCGACGCCGGGCGCGCGCTACGACAGCCAGCCGACGCCGGGCGCAGCACGCTACGACAGCGCGCCGACGCCGGGCGGCGCGCCGACGCCCGCCGCGCTGCTTGCCGGTCCCACGCCCTACGACTCCGGGCCCACGCCCCGCCCCTACTTGGACGCGCCCACGCCCGGCGTCTATGCCGGCGCGCCGACGCCCGCGGCCGCGCCTGAGGACCGTGGTGGCCCGACGCCGCGTGTCCTGCCGTACGCCCAGACGCCGGCGGCTGCGGCGACGCCTGGCGCTTGGGCGGCGGAGACACCCGCGCCGTATGATGAGGGGCCGAGGTATGACTAGCTTGGTGGGAGTGCGGGCGGGAGAATGGTGAGGTGGGTGGTGTGGAGCAGCGGAGGTTTGGAGGACTATCACGGAGGATGGCGGTGTGCAGGGCCAGCGGTGGAGCGAGATGGGAGACTGAGTGGATGGGTAGCTCCAGATGTGGTGGGTTTGGTTCGGGCGTGGATTTGCATGGTCATTCGGATCGGAGGCGAAAAGCGATTTGCTCTGCGAGAGCGGCTCGACACTACTCATTCAGCCATGCTCGGATGGATCTGTTTTGGCTTCGGGAGGGAAAAGAGCGGAGTACCATATTCGATTCCTTTTTCTTTGACGGTCCTAAGGAAGAGCGAAATTGTGGACCTGCTTTTCATTAGACCAAAAGTAGATGCATACGGATGGTCCCGGATCTAATTGAGACGTCTTCCATGCTCTTGAAGTGTCGTTTGCTTGCGTCAATTTCTTGCATGGTACTGCAATTTCCTTCGACTGTCGCAGTCAGGAGTTCGAACGTGTACCCGCCGTCACCCGGTGAAGTCGTACGATGAAAGCTCGAGTCGCTGGCTTGTCTCTCGTCAACGTGGAATTCGTCCTTGGATCCACCTTTCAAGCTCGAAGTATCCTTGACCATGTGTAGTATGCCCACGGTGTTGGTATCTAATGCGTCACGCCGACGTGGTGAGATGTACTGCCATGTGGTGAATCGATGATGTAGCTTGTCGGTAGCTATTGGAAGAAGAGCTTAGTCAGTTCAACGAATTAAGTGATACTCCGGGATTTCGGAAAGACAAGAGAAAGGACGGAAATTTCCCGCGATCTGTATATAGGGTTTCTGATATGTCGTTGATGCACCTCACATCAACGAGAGAACGGCAATGTTCAAAGTGATTTTTATTCGGCAAGTATAATAGCAAAAGCATACCAGCCGTAACATCTAATCTAAGCATATTCACGTTGTAAGCTACGGAAATGAGTTCAGACAGCCATCCATGTAGAAGCACTCTAAGCACTCCTTTCAGTCTGATTCGAACTAAAGTACTTCATAGTGCATACGCATTATTCATCAATGATTCAAATGACAATCGTCAAAGTCGTAACTAGCGATAAATCATGGCAGTGGCAATGTTCTCGATCAAGCCAAGACGTTGAAACATTGATCTGCGGTATATTGATCGTGGGTGTTGCTGCCCAATCGTAAATCAAAAAGCCCAGCCCTATATGCGATGCTACGTGGATCAACCCGATTGACCAACAGTTGCGCCGCGAAAATGCTTGAGGAAGGAAAATGTCATCTCTTTATATTTGTTCAGAGTCGCGGCAAGCGTTGGATGCAGCCAGTAGCGATCGAACGCGACAAAAGATTCGCGTCACCCTGTTGGGTCCGTGGGGTGTCTTGCATGGCGGCAGAAGTTGGATCGAATAGCGGTCACAATTGTGACCATTGGCTCGTTGGTCCGATGCATCAGAAAGCTAATTCGTGCATTGAAGGATTCTAATGCTTGCCAGAAGTATGAAACCCGATCCAGCAGCGGACGGAAATGGCGTGCATCAGAACGGTCCGGAGAACGGCAGACGGTTGCACAAGTATGGGGAAATTATCGAGGGTTGTGTTCCGGGCAGCGCCTCACCACCCACTTCTCCCATAGTTTGCGTGTCGTGTTGGGCACACATACGCCATTGTCACCCAGTTCTTCGGCACTCTCTCGTTCATTCTTGGTGTGTTCGCAACTGCACCAAGTCAAGGACGTGGGCGTGTCCGGTTGGAGATGCGGAAAGCCCATTCCGTTAGCCTCCGGTCCGTGTTCGTCGTCAGCGTCCTCGTCCAGATGATCCTCTTCGCCATCCGATTCACTTCCGATTGTATCGACGTCGGAGTGGTGGTGTGGAACCAGGTTACCGTTGACGTTGCCATTCGCGTCGCCATCTTCGTCGTCGTCGAAATCGTCATCGGTTTCGCTCTCGCTCTCGTAACCTCCCAGCCAGTCGTCTTGGATCTCTCCGCCCGCCGCCGCCATCATATTATCAAAGTGAGTCGCATAATCTATTCGTCGTAAACTGACCCATTCCAGTCGTCTCATGTCGTTTCGTAAATATTGTAGCACGTCCTTCCACATGCTACCCTCTGTTAGCAGTACATCTCGAAGTCGCAATCCCTTGAGCTTCTCTCGATGTCGAGACACCAACGCAATGATTTGTTCCGTGTCCAATCGCCAAGACTGAATGCCAAACGCTATCAGCTTCTCCCATCGCACATTGTGAAACACCTGTTCGAGAGGTAGTCCCAACGGTCTGTGGGTGGGGAAACCGACATGCACCTCTTGCAAATTTTTCGCAGCTTCAAATACCGCCTCGAAAAGTGGAGATAGTTTCAAGATTGTCTCGTCGAGATCCAATCCATCGTCAAAGTGTACTTCGATGCTGGTTAGGCCCTCAGCAAGTAGTCTTAAGGGCTTTGGAAACTCAGGTCCGGAGCCGGGTGGTTCGCCGAGGAGCGTCATAGCACTGTGTGGGCTCAGCATAGGCGATGAAAATCGTTCACACTTGCCGTGCGCGGCGATTATGGCATCTCCAATGGTCCGTGTACTATGTTCGCAGGCAGGTGGCCATCTAAGGTCGACATACTGAGCGAGTTCCTCATGCTGGCGGATGTACGAGAGCAATAAGTCGTCCGCTCGGTCTTGCACCGGGAGAATTTGTATATGCTTCAGGTCTTGAAATGCCGCAAGCGCTTGCTTTAGAACCCGCAAATCTTCCTTGGTGTTAACGATGGTTCGTTGCTCGTGGATCTTTTTCTGATAGTGAGAAACATCCAAGCCTCCAAGACTTGATGAAAATGATGGCAGAACTAGTGCAACTCGATCTATCCCTACTCTTGCTCAGTTTTAGATCAAGTATTCTCCTAAGATAATGGCCTACCTGTTGTGTAGAAGTACGGAACCATGTAACTAAATTTTTTCACGTACTTTGCAAGATGATCCTGACCGGCGATTGCTTCAAGTCTCTCGAAACCCTTGCTGGAGAATCTCGTGGTCACTCTTGCAAACTGCCGGGCGGCTCCAAGTTCAGCAAACCTCTTGTTGACGAGTCGAAAGCTGCCGACATCTTTGGCTTGGTTTGGGGATGGTTTCGGCGGTGGCCTGAAGCTCTCCTGCGAGAGGTACTGACGTTGGTCGAGACTGATGAATTTGTCGGGATCGGCCTCGAGATAGTCGAGCACAAGCAATAGAATATCGTTGGAGAGTCGCGGGCTGTCCCACGACCTCCGCTTGATGAAAGTCGGCGTGCCATTTGGTTGACGGGTTGAGTCCATGCTTGGCTGCTAGCTCCGCGGGGTATGGTGGTGCCGCACGGTTGAAGTTTGTTGCGGGCGATAAAATTACGAGTCATTCGAAGCCGGGAAGGGGAGGAGCAGCGAGCGCAAGGTGATGCCGGGTCAAGTCGCAAAGCAGTGGTAGGGCTATGCGATGGCGAAGTGACGACGGAGATGTGAGAGGAAAGAGCAGACGACAGCTACGGAGCCGAACCGGAAAGCAAAAGAAAGCAGAGGTATTGGTAGACGCGGCATGGCCGCAGGTGGGAAGACGTGTCAGACGACGAGCGCTATCATGAGCGTTCACATTGGCAACACCATGCGAGAGTTGCAGAGAGGCCAACGAAGAGCTTTCTGCACGACAGGCCAGTGAGGAGCGTGGAATTGCCTAAGCAAGTCACCTGACTTCTTCACTCATGCGGCTACCCGCCGCGCACCGTTCCGCAGTTGAGAACCACAGTTGTCGTGAGCCCGAATCCTGGCCATGTAGGCGTTGTGGGGTCCGCGGCCCTATCCAAGCGGAGATGCAGCAGCAGACGCGGCGACGCATTGGTCCAGCAAAGACAGGTCAATGACGTGCTAGCTCTGGACGGAATGCAGACGGTCCGCAACGGATGGCATTGGAAAGCGGCCCGCGAATGTTGGAGGATTTTTACGAGACCATGCTAGAGTAGCCAGGGAGGGGGGTGGGTGGGACAGGGAAGTCACCGCCATCGACTCCCAGCTCTTAACTGACGGCCCTCGGCAAAAAACATGGAAAAGAAATGTCTCACCAATTGCCGTTCTCCGGCCGCTGCGCTTTCGCAATCGTTGGTTGGGCTGGCGGGCTGTCGTTGAGCCAGCAAGCGTTGGCGATGGCGCAGGCGCCGAGCTGTGTTGCACTGCTCAAAAACAAACGAAAAAGGTAGAACGTCCTCACGCAGGTTGGGATGCTTCCGAATCACCTCGCATGAAGAAGGGGGCAAGGACTCGATAATTGAGACGGGCGTTCGCAGATACTCGCTGCTAATCCGTCCAGGCTCGTGCTGCATGGCAAACTTCCGTTCCGCTTGCAGAAGACCAATTGGCGATTGGCGCCAGCGTCACCGACTTACATGAGATACCACAAGCTCCAGCTCGCGACCGGGAGTCAAATCTTGAAACTGCAGCTCGAATAACCGGAGACTGGAAGGTGATGAAGTCCCGGTGGGTTGGGTATCGATCCACGGTAGACGGCTTGGGCGGTGGTAGGCTCATCGGTTTCACTTGATGGATGATCATGGGAAGATTCAGACGCGGAAACAAGATTTGTCGACCATGTATTTATCACATTTGGCCCGTAAGGCTTGATCTCGATATTTGAGGCTGCTGTGGTCGGGAAGGAAGTACGAAATGTCCGAGAAGCTTCGGATTGCCTTCCAGCTTACGACCTCAACCGGTGAAAAAGGCAAACTCTAGAACTCGGTGTGTACAGTCGCTGTGATTGATCTGTGATTAACTCACACATGTCTCCAATGCCTTCCATTGTCTTTCGGTTGTTGAGAATAGCCGTCTCGCCAACATCTCCACCTTCCACCTGGCCCTGTTGCGTCTCGCCGCACTCGCATTGTCACTAATTATCCACAACCGGTTTCAATTCTCATTGATCCCATGTGCACGGGTATAAGCACTACAGTGCTTCACGGGGTATGCCGCTGCACCTAACCGCCATCTGCTAAGGCGCAAACGCACAAATCACCCGAGTGTCCCAAATTCAACGAGTAGCGCATCCTGCGTAAATGCAAGCATACCCGGCGCCTGTTTAGGCCCTTTTATGGCTCGGCCCAAAGCTAACAGCAAAAATTTCACTCAAGGTCGAAAATTCCTTGACCGCTTCAATCCAATGAACACTTTCTCGCCCTTCAATTGGCTCCGTCGTCCATATCAGCAGGTGAAGCTATTGAAGATCTCCCCTTAATTAGATTTTCAGCTCGCCTCATTACAATGACAAGGCTGTGGCGTTATTTCACTCCAATGGCTTCACTTTTAGGATCGACCGTGGCAGCGACTTGACTTGATCGGATGCAGGATCCAAGTCGAGTAGCGTGTGCTCTCTATATGCTTGCATCTCCGTCATCACTATCATGTCTTGCTTTTGCTTCCAACTCTCTCGCTTCTTGCCTTTCTAAGCTCAGTACTGCTAAGTTTACCGAGGAATTGCTTCTCGGCGCCCTCAGGTAACTTGATGTCTCGATCTTCATCTTCCGCATCCAGGACGTCGACCTCGAACACTTCCAAGGATTTGAATCCAACGTCTTTTCGCTTATCGTTCACTGCTTTACCGCCTTTGCGCGTCTCCTCGGAGATGACGAGAGCAGATATTTCTTCTTTCGTAATTGTTGGCCCAAACGGATCCCAAATCTCGGTATACAGCAGCGAGATATTGCTAGGTAGTCGAATTTGGAGAATGTGGCCATTCGGACCAGGATCGCGGTGTTCGATAATCTCTTCACGATCCTTCTCAGGCTCTTCGAAGCACATGATGCCTCGTATGAATTTGTGGACGGACTTCTGCCGCTCATCCCAAGACTCCAAGAAATCGGCGTACTTTTTATTCTTCAACAGGTCTTCCGCGGTGATACCAATTGTGACGTTCCTCTGCTGCGACTCATCGCCTTCATCGATCATAAACACCGTCATCGTAAGCAGCAACTTATGCCCGATATGCAAGTGATCGAAAGTGCCACCATTAGCAACCCAGAAGTGCTTCGGGACGTCCTCAAAGCCCTCCCTCCCAAACTGCTCTTCAGCCTTCGCATCCACGCTAACAATCCCACCTTTCACCCTCCTCACAGAAACATCTCCACCTCTCACGCGGCTCAAAAACGCCCTTAGCACGCGCTCACCCTCCTCGCCCTCCACACCAACAACGTCGTCCCACCGCGCCGCACACCTCGCCAATCCCTCCAGTCCCACCACCGCCGACCCATACTCTTGACCCTCGTCCTCTCCACCCCGCCCCATCGCAAGCAGCACAACGCGCACATCGAGTCCCTCATCGCCCTCAACACACAGCCGCTCCTTCGCGCCGATACTCGCAACAAGCCTGTAGAGCGCAGCAAGCGCCTTCTGGGTGGGCGCGAAGAGCGCGGCGCGCGGCGCGCCGCGGCGCGTCGCGAGCAGTGGCAGCGGCAGCGCGATGTCGAGGGTTGGTCGCGGCGCCGAGGCCGCGGCGGGCGGAGGCGGTGTCGCGAGCGAGCGGAGGAGCGGCGCCAGCGGCGCGTGGTAGGCGGCTTTGAGGGCGGCGTAGGTGGGTGGGTGGGGCGCTGGCGGGAGGAGGAGCAGTGTGGAGGGCATGGTGGTGGTTTTGCGTTGCGGAGGGGGTTTGGGAGAGGAGAGGAGCGTGGTGGAGCGCGGAGTGGTGGTGGTGGTGCTTTGGTGAGGGTTGGCCAGGCTGGTGGCTTTTTTGGCGGGCCCGAGGTTCGACGAGGGGCGCGCGGATCAACGTCGTGCCCGGATCTTCAGCGTCCCGCTGCGGATCGGTTCATGAGCTGTGGATTTTGTATTTAGAAGTACTTTTGAAGAGTATATACAGAATTATCAAATAGATCAGCCTGTAAAGCCTTCACTCAGATGGAATCGCTATCCATTGAACAACAGCACCATGTATGACGCTATCTGCCCATGCACAAATCACCAGCTCGAACCTGGTTGGATCTATATAGTCAATCACAAGTTTTATTCTCGCATTTCGTCTTCCGTCACGGCTGAGGTCGATGCTTTTGAAGGCGGCGAAAACTTGTGGTTGCTTTTGGAACTTTCTCGGTGGAAGATCAACAATACTGGTTGCAACCTGTGATGCGATCTCTGATGATATGCGAACTTCACCATTGCAGATTCCACTGTCGTCTGTAAAGGCAATCCATGACATAGCGGGCTCCCGTAGTCGGCAAAATTGTCGTCCGTGAACATAAATGGTGAACCCATCCTTCGTAGCCTTGTCTTGGAAAACCTCGACATTCTCACCGCAGTACCTTTCAAAGTTGAGTCCAGAAATCCAAACCACCACCTTCGGTGTGTTTTGAAAGCTTCTGGGAAACAAAACCTTATCTGTTCCTGGTCCCGGATATCTCAAGGTACCGGAGCAAATGCGATTATCATCCTTCGGAATAGCTAGCCATGTAAATTGGCCCCTGGCAGGCTCATTAGCCGAGTTCACGAAATGTCTAGTAGGAAGTTACGGCACTTACGCATAGAGTTTATGTTCGGTTGAAAGCCTCAAAGTGAACTCTGTGCCGTTGATGGAGGCTATTGTAGCGTGAAATGACATATCAGCAGCATAACTCAAATCAATCGCCTTCATCCCTAACACAACCATCGGAAAAGGTTCCTGGATCGGCCGCTTACTGTACTCAAGCGTGCCGTCTATGGTTTTGTCAGTTGTGAAATCGGCCTCCCGCCAGTGACGGAATGTCTATTGGAGATGTAAGCAAAATTTCAAAAGGCAGCAATCATAATTGGACGTACTCTTGAGTCCCAAATCCCTCCAGTAACTTGCAAATTTCCAAATTGTGGCACTTTCCTACATGTCAGAAGCTTCAGCATGAATGGAGACAAAAGTTACCTTTACTGGAAGATGGGTCCTTTGAGCGTTTGTCGATTTCTTCCCGCAGCCGTTCGAAAGCGCGTTGCTTCCCTTCACCATAAAGAATTGGAATGAACACTCCAAACAAGCCCATAAGAGAGTAAGCCTCATCTTCTTCGCGAGTAGTTTCACGGTTTTGCGCCCAGCGCATGCGCTCATCAATGCTGAAGAAATGAAGATCTTGTCCTTGCAGAGCCTTGGCCGGGATTCCTGTAATTTCAACGATATGCCTCTCTAACGACTTTTTATCTCCTAGCGGTGCGCCTATTCCTGCAGAAAGGAACTCGACCGATGTAGGAGCAAGAAGCTCCTGAAGTGTCCAACCTCTTCGGAACCATCTGCTCCTGCTAAACGCTACTTCCCAGGAGGCTGTATTGTTTCCATGCTGTGGTCCTAAAAAAACGTCTGCCATGTATACAAAGCATACGGCAGCGTCACGATACCACTGAAACATTGAGTTGATGGCTGTTTGGAGTTCAAGGCTGCTCGATTTATCAATGCAACATGTATCGATCCAGAAGTGCCGTAGCCCGCGCTCGGCAGCCTTTTGGGCTAAGAATTCGATTTTCACGTAGCCATCTTTGTTCTTTGCAGTACCATTCCCAATATCTTGGAAAAGGACCTCGCTTACTCCCCAAGTGTGTGACAGTATTGCATAAGGAGGTTTGTCGTTCCAAAACTCGTTCAGGCTGAGCTTTCCATCACTATCAACCTGCAAAAGTCGCATTGCTAGGAGCGTGTTTAAAGATTCAAGACTATATTGACTATAGCGAGCTGCATGTACGTTATTATGATTGATATTAGGGCATGGTTGTGCGAAAATGAGAAGAACAATGAGGACGTTGTAGGTGATCACTAGGTTGCCGTTCGTTTTTCAAGCTCCATGAGTGACATAAGGGGCCGTATCGGAGCCTAAGGCACAAGTATCACAATGGCCGTAGGAGCGCAGTTCAATATTCGGCGCCGCAGCTAGAAACCGACGACATGAGTTGTGCATTATTCCACAACTATCTAAATCTTCGAAACAGGGTCTAAAGTATCGTATGGTAATGCCGAGGTACTGAACTGCCACCGTATAAACTCCAAAGCTTTCGACACCAACGCCCAAAACCAAAGTCCAAGGCCTGCTTGTCAGCTAAACCTCTATAGGCAAGTGTATCCCATATCTTCAACCCCTCGTGGGGCAAACAATCATCAATTGTCTTTGTCGGCCTTCGTTTCTGATTCTAGAAGGCAGACGCGCCGTCTCATCTACTTATGCTTTGCTCACCCTGGAGAGCTACTACTCTTCTTCTTCGTACATCGCGACACTCACTCCATCCCATTGCAAGAACTAAGTTTACTGTCAAACCGCCTAATCACGGAGCTTCAAGAGCTTGGACCTTATTCCCACTCAGATCACGACATTTCCACGACCACAGAACTATGGCTGAAAAGCTCACTGTCGAACTGACCGCGCCAAATGGTCGCAAGTATATCCAACCAACCGGTCTATTCATTAATAATGAATGGGTTGCGTCCAGCGACGGTGCAAAAATAACATCTATCAACCCCTCGGACGAGAGTGAAATCACTTCGGTTTATTCTGCTTCTGCGGACGATGTCGACAAAGCCGTGAAGGCGGCGCGAAAGGCCTTCAAGGATCCGAGCTGGAGGGACATGCCTGGTACGGAGAGGGGGGACTTGCTTCTGAAGCTTTCGGCGCTGGTCGACAAGGAAAGGGAAACGCTTGCAACAATTGAGACTTGGGATAACGGTACGTCATCTCCAACCTCACTACTTCTCTGTTCAGTTTGAGTTTCATGTTTTCGTTCAATGTTCTTGTTCAAAATTTATACTCATCACTTTCTAGGCAAGCCGTATCAAGTCGCGCTCAATGAAGATTTGGGCGAAGTCGCAGCCGTCTTTAAATATTACGGCGGATACGCAGATAAGATCCACGGACAAGTCATCGAAACTACTCCTGCTAAGTTGGTCTACACGATTCGCGAGCCTGTTGGTGTTTGTGGACAAATCATTCCGTACGTTCTCATTCTGCGCTCAATTTTGTCTCCGACCTTCAGATGAATCTCTTTTCAGGTTTAGAACTACTGTCTAACATATTTCAACAGATGGAACTACCCGCTTGCCATGGCAGCTTGGAAACTGGGACCCGCTCTCGCCGCAGGCAACACCGTGGTCATCAAAGCCGCCGAGCAGACTCCACTCTCAATTCTGTATCTGGCCAACCTGATCAAAGAAGCCGGCTTCCCAGCGGGTGTCGTCAACGTGCTGAACGGAGCAGGCCGCGTGGCGGGCGCAGCCATCGCAACGCACCTCGACATCGACAAGATCGCGTTCACAGGCTCGACCAGCACCGGCAAGGAGATCATGAAAATGGCAGCCGTCAACATGAAGAACATCACGCTGGAGACGGGAGGCAAGTCGCCGCTGCTGGTGTTCGACGACGCCGATCTCGAGCAGGCCGTCAAGTGGGCCCACATCGGCATCATGTCCAACATGGGCCAGATCTGCACTGCCACGTCGCGCGTGCTTGTGCAGGACGGCGTGTACGACAAGTTCATCGAGGCGTTCAAGGAGACGGTGAAATCGACCAGCAAGGTTGGCAATCCCTTCGAGGACGAGACGTTCCAGGGCCCGCAGGTCACCAAGGCACAGTACGAGCGGGTGCTCGGCTACATCGAGGCCGGGAAGAGCGAAGGCGCGACGTTGGCGCTTGGTGGCGAGGCTTACAAGAATGTGGGCGCCGGGAAGGGCTTCTTCATCGCGCCGACCGTCTTCACCAACGTCAAGGACTCGATGCGCATCTTCCGCGAAGAAGTCTTCGGCCCATTTGTCGTCATCGCGTCGTTCAAGACTGAAGAAGAGGCTATTGAGCGAGCCAATGATACCACATACGGACTTGGAAGTGCCGTGTTCACAAAAGATATTGTGAAGGCACACCGAGTGGCCAGAAGGATTGAAGCTGGTATGGTGTGGATCAACAGCAGCAACGATAGCGATTTCCGTGTGCCGTTCGGTGGTGTCAAGCAGTCTGGTATTGGCCGAGAGCTGGGCGAGGCAGGATTGGAGGCATACACAAACAAGAAGGCTGTGCATGTAAATCTGGGAACTTGGCTGTGAGTCCGTATCCCATCAATTAAGATCTTGCTGGCTCGATGTCTCGGATGTAGCTAAAATTCGGCTCTCACCGGATGGTTCTAACCATGTATTTCAAAGAACCACTCTCGATGCGAGAAGGGCATATCTTGAATGAAACCTTTTGCGCGCTCTCTCTAGGGGAACACTTTGTTAATCATATACAAATTGAGTACCCTCAGACACAACCAATCACTGCTGCTGCTAGAAAAGTTGCTTCGAAAACAAGCTCAGCTAGTCCTCCGACTAGAGTAACATATGACAAGTAATCCACCAATGGTACCTCTCCCATATCGCCTGTTTTGGAAGCTACATCTGGCAGGTTTCCGGTAGGGATTGTAGACCGTTCACGCCTCGATACACTACGAAATCTCGACACACATCTTAGAGGCTTAGAAGTCCAAAGCGTTCAAGGTTGGTAACAACATCGATATGAAGGACAGCTAGGTCCTAATACGCAAAGCCTCAATAAATCCTCCCAAATTTAAATTTCGAGCCGCTTCGAAAAGTTTCGCAAACAGAACCATTATTGTAAGAATCCTCAAGACCAGCCAACCATCTTATTCAGCTATCTGGAGCACTAAATTCATCTATTCCACATCGTCTTCATAATCCGAGCTTCAACACGAATAATATAAATAGCAATGAGGTGAGAAGTTTCTCATCCTGATCACGCACAGCCTTCTAACACTGTCTCCGTGGAAACGCCCTTTCAAAAGGTCGTCGGCCTCCTACATTGTTCGGAATTTCTCATCAAGAATTTGATCCAACGTCTGGTAACAGCAAGAACAAAGCTTGGAGTTTCATAGGGATCCAGTTTTGAGATCCGAAACACTGCACGCTCGATCTGGTTTCCTTGCACGTTTAACCCGCTATCAACTTCATTCGAAATGACCGCTTGCCATATCACCATCTAGAACTTCCGTCCTTGCGGCTCTGTCCTTTAGTGATGTAGATTTAAGGTCTCTGGATATCACCAAGAGAATGGCACCGATATTGGTCCTGCTTTCTGAACGAAGGATTCCGTCGTCGGATTTCACGTCGACCCGACCGTCGAAGAATTGGGTATCGTATTCGCAACAACAACACACACCAATCATCCGGCTCCCCCAGCCGTGAGGCGATACATCATCACAGGTCGCCGAGCTGGCCTCGCGGTGATAGCAGCGCGATGCTGCTGGCCGTTCCGCTCCATCAGGCGCATCTGGTCACGGCATTCGAAGCATTTCCTCGCGTGCTCGACTGCCACGTCGTCGCGGCTCGGAAACGGCGCCGCGCCGGCAAAGAGAGGCGCGAGCCAAGCCAAAGCCTCACGAACGGTGGGGTGAAACGGACAGATTTCGAGCGACTTCAAAAGGCGGGCGCAGAAGGCTCGTCGTTCGTTCGGCGTGGCGCCGAAGTCGAGGAGTAGCACCATCAGCTCGCGGAACAGGTCCTCCTTTTTCTTCTTGTAATCTGCTCGCAGGCAGGGTCTGGGTGACGAGGACAGTTGCGGTATGAGGCCGAGCAAGGCGTAGACTTTGTCAAGCTTGTCGGAACACTCTTGATCGGCCCAGTCCATCAGCAGCGACACAAGCTGGTCCCCTGCGAATAGAGGAGTCCTGGATCTTACTCTCATGTTTTCCGTGTAATGCTCCCTTGCGTCCACGATGCGGCACCCTGGAGATTGTCGAAGATGCTCATGCCACTGTCGTTCCAAACATCCACAGTGATCTTGTGATGTTTTGGCAAGGCGGTGTCGCCGGAGTGTCTCACGAAGCTCTTCCCAGAGAAAAATATCCTGACCGGAGAGCACGATTATATCAGGAGCCAAGAAGATCTCCTGGATTATCCACATTCTTTTCCAGTATGGTCGATTTAGCAAGTCTAGCAGCGCATCATGGTCATTTTGATGCTCGAAGCCACCAGCTCCAAGGCCCCATATGTGATTGACAGCAACAATACTGTTAGAAGTCGACGGACCTAGCCAGACGATGACAGTGGAGCATCTCGAGAATATCTCATTCATCAATCCAACTTGGTGATTGCGCTCTGCGACATTCTCTTGGTCGATGCAAATGGCATCTATCCAGATGAGTCGCTTGAACTTTGATCGATCGTCTCTGACTTGTTTCCACTGTAGCGAAATGATGTTAGTATAAAGACGAGATGGAACAGAGGTCGGTAGTCTTACGGCAACAGTGCATGCTTCCTGCGTTCCTGATGTTTGAACTTCCTTGAGAGCTTTCAAGGCGTGCCACAAGTTCTCCCGCACCGTGAACCAGTCTCCATCCAGCAGTATCTGTTTTACTGCTTTCTCATCGCCCCACTGATATGAAAGAGCATCGAAGTCCAACGACCGCGGCCGATCTATGAACATCGGCACCTTATATTTGTGGGTCTTGCACTCGATGACATCTTCGCCATCTTCGTGGGTGATGGCTACTATTTCGACCAGCCTGATGCAGCGCTCTTTGAGATCGAGCGGCGAATATTGAAACTGAGCAAAATCTGACATACGATATATGCTCAAGCAATAAATACTGAAATGCGCGCGAGGTCGTTGCCTCGGATATGAAGATGATTAGAAGACGAAAGCGTCTATTACATTATTATTCTCCGCCCTCTGCCCCAGACCGACAGCTGCCCGAACCCTTATACGAAGAGTCACGATCGGAGATCGAGGCTGTGCAGCTGCCGTGGAACAGCCAATTCCAACTCGCGGCCACAGGCCAGCGAGCCAAACAAGCCAAGCGACGTGGAGGAGGCCGCGGGAGGGGCCAGGAAAGCAGGAAAGCTGAAGGGGCAGGACGCAAAAAGATTGGCTGGGAGTCGCACGCCACGGCCACACCCAGGCCTTACAGCCTCACTGCCGGAAAGCAGGAGCGCAAGCCGAGTCACACAGCACCGGTCGATATGCTCAGCCGAGCACAGCACTCATTCTCACTCGCCCGCTGCTATCTCGCTGCCTAGCCCCCCGCTGCTGCGCTGGAGCACCCCTCACTGCCCAAGCCGTCCCACACCACTCGCCGGCCACCCATTCCACCGCGCCCAACGCGTCGCCATCACGTCCTGTCCCAGAACCCGCTGCAGTGCAGGCACGTCCCCGGCAGATGGTCGAACTTGCGCCGCGCGCGCGCGCTGGAAGCTCGGGAAGCGCGCCGTCGCCAGGACGGACAGCCGGTGGTGCCATCCAAACTTAGGGCTGAAGTGGCCGTTCCAGTCACGGCTGGCGCGCGCCGGTCAGCCCAAGTGCGCGGCGCAGAGCAGAGCCGCAGGTGCCTAGGCAGCGGCCACGTTCGCGACTCCAGAAGGGCCAAGTTGGCGTGTGGGGGCCCCGGTGCGGGCCGTAGACCCGCCTGAAACGCACCCCGGTCGTGAAACGCTGCTGATGCTGTACGTGGTTGCCAAATGTTGAGTATTTGTTGTGGTTCTGCGTTTCAAAAGCTCTGAGGGTGGACGTTGGCGGGCTAGAGTCTCGGTTAGTGTCGAGGCTTCGAGAGGGCCTGTGATTGACAGGTAAATTGCACGTGAGTGGACAGCCTTGGGCCACAGTGGGCCGAATATTGAACCACCACCTTCATTCTGAACCGCACACGTGGCGGGTACTCAGTTGCATGCCGGGAAAATCTGACACTTACCGGACTGTTGATCATATTCTGCCTGCGATTCCTAGCCTTCTTGATATGGCTCTTCATGGCGCTAGAGTCGAGCGGCTTCAAGAGCTCGAAGCTGCAGAGCAGCTCTGCGGAAACGGACATGACGGCGCCCCAGTTGTCGAACTCGCCGCAGTAGTTGGGCGCGGAGAAGACGGTGACCAGGATGCGGTCGTTGAAGAACTCGTAGCCGTCCTCCACCACCATGTGCGCCCGGCACACCAGGTCGAAGTCGTGCCGCTGCAGGAACTCCATGATCACTTTCTTGCCGAAGCAGTAGCTCACGCCGCGCTCGTTGGACTCCCAGTCCTTGTCGATCTCCGCCGGGTCAGACCATAGCAGGTCGTTCAGTAAGCCGTAGTCGGGAACGTCGGTTGGTCTTGCAATCTGTCGAATGTCGTTCATGTGACTAAGACTCGGACTCAGACCACCGTGCACGCAGAAGATCTTCCCAGCAACGATGGCGGCAATTGGGAGGCAGTTGAAGGTATCGATAAAGGTCTTCCAGATTTTAATGGTACATCGTCTTTTGCACTCGTCATAGAAGCCGTACACTCGCGTCACATTGGCGCACTCGTGATTGCCGCGGAGGAGGAAGAAGTTCTCTGGATACTTCAATTTGTAGCATAAAAGAAGAAGAATTGTTTCGAGAGATTGCTTTCCGCGGTCGACGTAGTCGCCTAGAAACAGAAAATTCGAATCCGGTGGAAATCCACACATCTCGAACATGCGGATCAGATCTGTGTACTGTCCATGAACGTCTCCCACGATCTTAACCGGTGCCGAAAGCTCGAGCAAAGCTGGTTGCGTGAGGAAGATCTCACGTACCGATTGGCATATCGCCGTGATTTCCGCGTTCTTCAGACACACCGTCTTTGTAACCTTCCCCGAATATGCGGCTTGGAGGAGTCGATCGATCATATCGTTGAGATCGATGGTTTTGAGTGAATTGATCTCAACTCCAGAATCACCGTCTTTAGAACTTTCCGGAACGCGCGGTATCGGATCGTCTTTCTTGACCAGGATGGATTCTTTTGGCTTTTCCTTAGACGTTGGAGGAGGAATGCCGGATGGTGGTGCGTCTGAGACGTGATCAACTTCACCGGTTCGCTGCGCTTCCTCGATGGCAGAGTCATCATGTCCTAGTCCTAATGATTGCGATTGGATGGGAGATGGCGGTGGTTCGGCATCAGATTCGGCGAGTATTTGTCTTGCTGAGGCATCGATGGAGGGTCTCTGAACAGATGAGGATGAGCCTCTATGAGACTTGTTGCCGCCATTTGACTTTCCGCTCACAGCACTCTTGACTGATGCGGCATCCGACTTCTCCGTTGAATTTGTTCCATTTCCAGCGAGGCCGGCTGAAGAAGATCTGGGACTGTCTGACTTACTGCCTGGGATTTTCGATCTCAGTTGACTGCGAAGTGACCGCGTAGAGTCTTTTGTATCAGAGCGACTGAAGGAGGGATACTGGTCGAAACCAGGATCTGAGCCATCTCCTTTGGCTTTCGAAGGCTGACTGCCCATGATAAACCCTTTACAGGCAAAATCTTAGATCCGTCTGTGCAGCGTGGTCTCGAGAAGGCTTTGTAGCAGTCGAAAAGAAAGGACCGTAAATGTCAATGTGTGCCACCTTCCTATTTTCTCAAATATCTGTATATCGCGTCTATTCAGCTTGGAAGTTGTGCACTAACAAACTGCGGATGTCTTTACGGTGGTCGATACAGTCTTTGGAGGAAGGAGAGGAAGAGGGATTCCACAGCAGCGGTCGTTACAGTCCTCGGAGAGTGTAGAACTAGTTCAACACCGGAGAGTGAAAGAGAGAGCGAATGGCTTAGGGGAGGCTGATGGAACTTTCGTCCTGCCAGCTTCTGGAGTGTCGTGTGGTCTGGCGTCTAAGGTTTGAGCTGAGGTGGCAGCGTTCACCGGACCGGTTTTTACGCGACTCTCCACCGAAGTCGAGGTTGCAGTCGTGAGTAATAATTGCGCAAGAGGAAGTGCAACGGGATTAATAAGGTGCGCAAACTCCGCGCGGCTCTTGTGATGAGTGGTTCCTGGCGCGGGATCGCTCTTAGTGGCAGTGGTTTTTGGCTGACGGAGCGAAGACGGATAAGCGGCGCGGATGAGGGAGGCGAACACGCACCACTCTGGCGGAGTCGGAGTGGTCGATGGGAGTAGTCAATCGGAGCGGTAGCGGCAGAGAACGAAGCAGAGGTGCGAGAATCAGAATTGAGCTGGCGAAGAAAGAGGATGTTGGAGGATGTACGATAGGGCATCTGGGGATGGAGAGCGAGAGCCTTGGCCGACGAGAGTTTTCAGTTCTTGCCCTTTATTCGTCTCGTATCTTTGCGGGCACAAGGCTTGCCAGGTTGACGATCCAGATGGCCAGCTTGCGCTAAGCAGAAGCCGGTTTAGCAGCGATCAAAAGAATGTCAAATGAAGAGAAATACTTCAGCTGAGCAACTGCATCGACCCACGACCTGGCAACCATTCGCAATCAACAAAAGACCACCGGTGAAATCTCTTCTCAGAGACCGTGTCAACATGTGTGTATGTTCAATCCATCATGCCATTGCTTCGTTGCCAGAGCTTTGATATTCCGCCTCATCCGTTGTACGGTATCTCACTACTAAGCTCTACTCCATCCTCCCACGCCGCTACATCTACGAAAGCACTCCCCACGTACCCACTACTCTATCCGTCTTTGCCCTGTACTTCACTTTGTCTTTTCCCGCAATTTCATTCCGTCTCATTCTCATTCGCTCATATCTGAACCACCAGATGTGAATACCCACGTATCGTTCTCTTCCTCACCCAGACTCCCGTTTCTCACCGAGCTTGGTATCTCTATATCTAGGGCCATGGCTTTATTTCCACCTGACTTGCGGCTCTAGAGCCAACCTCCGGTCAAGCACGCGACGTGGGAATCTAAGATGCAAGCCGCTCCTGCGCGTGATCAACCTTGCAATAAAGCATGCTAGATAAATGAGCTCTGGATTGAATTCTACCTTTTGTCTTATTCATTGCCTTCTTCATTTGGTCTCATGGTGTCCATCGCATTTGCTGAACAAGCAAGTTTGCGTGCTAGCCATGTGAAAGATGATGTCTTTTCTCTAGATTAGAAACGCTGTTCGAATCGTGCTGTTTACCGGGATATCTTTAAAGGCTGACCGTATCAGGTCCCGAAGTATCGTCCTCTCTGTCATCAATGAATCGATCCGTCTCGATGTCACCTTCTAACAATAGTCATAATATTCGAGGTTCACAGTGGAAACCGCTGGAACAGGAATTCCTCAAAAGACTTTCTAAGCAACCAGGGCTACAATGTCGAAAAGGCATCGAAGCCGTTCTTTTCGGGCGTAAATTCAACCCGAAGTCAAACGACCCCCAACCTTGACAATTACTGCTTATCCTGCTATCTCACACCACCATATTACATTTCTTGAGACAGTCCAGTCCTAATATCATACTCGTATTCGTGCTGTAAGATTATCAGTTGACTCATCGGTTCGTGATGATCATTTCGGCATCTGCCGCTGCCAAGTGCAGGGAGACGATCGTGGGAATATATTACTTTCTTGTTTTGGCAAGAAGATCTGTGATTGCTTCAAACACAAGTCTTGGCTCAATTAGAATCACATTCCACGAGCTAGTGTTCTATTAAAAATTATCTTCCAAGTCTATCGATCCGTCCTATCTATAAGGGTATCCAATACTTTTCCAGCACTTCTCTTAGAAAATTGAAGTAAGCGTTCTCCTTTCCACCATACATTTCTTCCAGCTTCAGTCTCATATTTCCGTTTACTTTGATGAAATTGTGGCCATCGCACCAAGGCAGATCCGTAATTGGAAGATTGGTGAAACAGTCATTGCAGATTACAGTCGCTTCACACTCCCGGCAAGAAAACTGTAGTTCTGTACTAGCGAGGCAGGCTGTGCATTGGCAAACAAAAGAGATACGCTCCGAATCATCCCTTCTGGTCAAGAAGAACGTCAGCGCAGTGACGGCCGCGTTCCAGTCTCCAAGGGCCAGGAGTTGCTTATGAAGTCTGTACCCAATTTCTCGCCCGAAGCATGGGTCAGAAAAATTGTCAAGCAGAAGTTGCAAGCGTCTGGTCATGTTCGCTCGAATGTGATGGGCCTTGTTAATAACTTCCGGCGGATTAGCCCTTTCTGGAAGCTCGATTGTCGATTTCCAATAATCACTGTTTTCGATGTAGCTTCTAACAGAGGAGCCATAGCAATTTGGAATGTCCGGGTCAGCACCAGCATGGAGGAGAACCATGGCGTGTTCTTTTCGACCTCCAGCCACTGCAGCGCCCAAAGCCGTAGAGCCTAATATGCCCACGACGTCTACATCAACCTCATGCATCAGAAGCACAACTGTCGTTTCAACGTTGGGAGATTCAGCGGCAAATATCAGTGCGCTACACCCGAACACGTCTACCGCATGCACATCGAGGCCGTAGCGGATGAGCTGTTCAATTACTTCACCGCCTTGGGGGTTCCTCGCTGCGTAATGTATCGCTGTCTGCCCAGTTGTAGTTTTGGCGTCAATGTTAGACCCGTAGGCTATCAAGATATCTATCCTGTTGGAGGGTGAATCTTCCGACGCTGCATCGGTTGCAGAGTCATTATCAGAGTCGTCAAGCTCGCTTTCATCTGTATCGGGAGCTTCCAGTAGTGCTGCAAGATGAAGAGCTGTTTCCCCTAGTTCATTGACCACATTGACGTCAGCGCCATGAGCCAATAACTCTTGCAATACACCGCGATCCTTGGAGTGGTAGACGGCAAAATGCAATGGCGTCATGCCACGTTTTGTTTTCGTGTCTGTCGTAGCACCTGCTCTCAGCAAAATGCGCATTGTGTCTCGATCCCCTTGATCTGCGGCAAAATGCAACGGTGCCTGCCCTTCGCTGTCCTGAATATTGACATCGTATCCCTGGGCCAGAATTTGGTTGAGAAAGGCGTGCAGGCCTGAAGCAGCTGCCAAATGTAAAAACGACCGACCTGCACTATCTTTGAGACCCAGGGTGATGTCATTTCTCGCGAATATATCCGCCAATGATTCCCTGAAGTCCGAGAGTTTTGCTTGCAAATCCATCTCATGTGTCGTATTGGCTGTGCTACAGAAGATGCCGGGGAAATAAGATTTGAGTGTCTCATCATCGACAAAATCATCTCCAAGAACATGGAAGCAAGGCCAAATTGCATATAGGAGGCCTTCCGAGATGTCTGAACTAAGGCAACGTGCATGATCAAGTTTCTGGAGTGCCAGAATGGCGCTCTCAAGCATCTTGGCACTCGTAATGGAAGTTGCTGATAGAATTCTGCGTGCCCCATCGGTGACATAATTGCCAAATCTGCGCGGGTTGAACGTTGGCCTATCAAAAACAATTTGCAGTGCTTCGTATTCTTCCTTATAAGTCAACAAATACCAAAGCGGCGCTTGATCGTTGTTGACATCTAATTCGGGTCGGGAAGTCAAAAGCAGCTTCACTTTTTCAAGTTCAGATGCGTCATCTGTCTGACAGACTTGGTCAGTATAGAGCCCCGAATTGACATCTAATCTAGGACTCTCGAGGAGAGGGCGCATGGTTTCGAGCGTCCCATACAATACAGCAACTACTAGAGCTGTTTGTCCAAATATGTCGGTTTTGTTGACATCGACATCATCTCTAGATAGGAGGATGGATAAAACTTTGTGTGCTCCGTGTGCAGCAGCGAACATTAGTGGAGTACGTTGTTGGTGGTCTTGAACATTTGGGTCTGTGGTCGAGCGCGCCAACTCCTTCTTACACAGTTGTGGAATGTCGAATATTGCTGCCACATGAAGAGGTGCAAAACTTGGTCGTGTGATGTTTGCCGGCGTGGGAGGAAAGCTCGCCCAGTATGTATGGTATGGACGATAAATGTTACTCCAGATGCAAAGAGCGGTCGCATCGTTGAGAAGCTGCAAGGTTTGATGCTCAACCGTGTCGCCAAAGTCGACTGCTGCATGATCTCCCCACGACAACGACGCATATCGCAGAAAAGGGTTGAAAAAGGAGTTGACAAATGGGTCGAATTTGATGTCAATAGAGGCCTTGCTCTTCCCTATCAGTGTGAGGTGACGCATACAGTTCATGGCAACAGTAGCCTCGCCTTTCGGAAAAAACTCATCTCTTCTTGCTGATAGATACTCGAAAATGGACATGTGCACAAAACGAACGATGTATGTCTCGGCGTCAATCTTGATTAAACCGTGGCAGCATTCCAAAATCATACTTTCGTCCGTCAAATCGTCTAGCTTCTCGGATTGTGGAGAAGTTGCAATCGCATATTGGAGTCCCTGAACCTGTAAAGGCTGTCGGGAAGTGCAAAGTAACGTAAGTATCCTCATTGCCAGGGTGGCTTTGCTGTCACCTTGGCTATCTTGAGTCCGGATCCGCTGCATAGTCAGTCCCAAGTTTCCTTCAATACCGGATGGTAAAGCATTCAAACATTGGATCAACTGTGTCCGGTTGGTTTGTCCAAGTATATTGTCGATTTCCAGGGCTGGAAGAAGAAACCTGTAGTAAGTCAACCAATGCTTTTGCATGAATATGAAAACGGAAACGAAATTATATAAAACATACATTCCTTGAGATTTCATAGCAAGAGTGTAGATAATGCGTTCTCGCAATATGTCATCAACCTCCTTTTTGATCCACGCACGTCTGGAGCTTGCAATCTTGTGGGTAAGGAAAGTTCTGATGTCGTCTTTGGATGCCGCGATTACAACCTTCGGCAAAGATGCAAATGCTGATTTTATGTCCGATGGAAAAGGGCGGCTCGTTATGAGGGCTCGGATGTTTGACTGATCGAAGATGTAGTCCAACAACTCCAGTACTTTTTCGCGGTTCTTATTCGGGTCCGATTCGTCCAAGGCATCAAGAACCAAGAAAACTTCGTCTTGGTTGTTAGCAGTCGCAATGAAAATGTCTATCATCTGTTTCCAGCTTGGCAAAGGTTTGTTTTGCCGAACTCTTGCCAATAGTAATGAAACCGTATCTGGCAGAGCCTCGAGTTGAGATAACAATTGATGTAGGAGTGTCGACAGGATATTCAATGGAGTCTGCGTGGTTTGCTCTACATAATCGAAGTAGAAGTAAAGCACTATTCCGCCAGACGAACTTGTGCGATCTTCCAGATGATCGATGATTGTGGACCTTTAAATATTAGTAAGTACCCCTTCAATCAGCGGAATAGATAGTGTACGAACGACAAAAACGTCTTTCCCGCCCCGGGATTACCGTAGCACCATAGTGTATTGGATCTAAAGGTTCCCTCGCGCCAATTCACAAAGTCTGGCAATGCTAAAAGCCACTGGCCCAAGCCTTCGGTCCGACGTAGTTGAAGGTCCATGTGTTTTTCTTGGAGAGATAAAGGCTTCAATGCCCTTAGGACGGCAGCTTTTTCATCATCCTTTACCTTTTCTACATTTCGTTAGTAATTGAAACAGGTGTGCTGTCAACAATTGGAACTAACTCACCATGGGCCATATTGCCTAACGCGGAGGCAATCTTGTTCATTTCGTTTTCAAAACTCGGGAGCTTTTCTACTAGCTTAGAAATTTTCATAAGCTCTCGAAAGGTGTTATCGTCGGTGAGTGCAATGCCGTCAAGCTTCCAAGTAATTTTAGTGACTTCATCCTGCGTATAGACATTGGATTGTGTCAAAGCTGTCCTGTGGTAATAATTTAAGAGACTGTGCTACTTAACGCCGAAAGCTCAAGGCACTTACAGTCCTTCCATTGTAATAGCAAAGTGAAACAGCTGTGTAAACTGGTGCAGAGTATCCGCAGCATCCCGAGTTTCCTTTTCACTGAATGGCCATTTTAGCCGGTGCACAATCTGACCCAGCTTGCCTGGTCCACGAACGATCAGCTTTTTCTGAATAATTTGCAATTGCTGATTACAACCGTTCAAGGCACAGAATAAGACACACGTGGTTTTGTAGTCTGCTCCAGCTTGAGATTGCAATGTCTTTCGAAGCATTGCCAAAAGGCTATCTACGGCGGATACCTCCTCCCGAAGGATATTTGCTACCATCGGTGCAGCTCGGTACGAGGATATGTAGTTGTTGACTGCCGTAGCGATATCAATGACGGAGCTGACCAGCCCGATGATGGAGATAGGATCTGCCATGTTAGAAAGATCTGATCATCAAACGGTACCAACAGCTCGAGTTCCGGGCGACCGAGTATCAAGAAATAAGACTGGAGCACTGTGATTGTGGCGGATAATCACTGTGCGAATAGGTGAGGCGAGGTTCTTCGAGCTTTGTCCATCTTTCCCACCAGTTTCTGGCTCACCGTTATCTGTTCTGATTGGCTTTGTGGCAGCATGTCACGGGAGCTTCCTGATTCTCGTACCACTAAGCCTCACGCTGCACGACTTACGCTACCCTTAAGCCAATACTATGATAGTTACGAGAAAGCTGAGTGTCGACCACTTTGCTCTCCCTACTCCGTAATCTAGTAACTTTTCGCACCATCAACTTGAAGCCCTTGTTTGCAGAAGTTGGTATCATCATTGTGGAGAAGTAATAGAATTGTAATTCGTTTGGTTCGTTACGCATTACGAGCATATAACATAGCTGCGTATTGTTGACGTAACTGGTTGACCGGAAATTTACGCTTGGTGCCATCCATAAATCCAAATCTGAGACTCAATCATACAAGAGCGGGTGTTTCTCCTCCATTGCTCGTCCTTACTCCCCGAGCCAATTCTCTTATCATGATGCTTCCAACTCAAAACGGCCAAAAGTTGAAACAGAAGTGTCTAGTTCTGCAGATAAGACAGAAGTCCCTCCCAACGGTGTAGACAAAACGGAAGTCCCGTCCAACTCCGAAGATAAAACAGAAGTCGCCTCCAGCTCTGAACGTAGCCCCGACGTCGAAGACAATGACATAGGCCTTTCGCTCAGCGTCAAGTTGCCCAACCCTTCTTGGACTGGAGCAACGACGGTGTACGAGCTACCCTCCAGTTCTGAAGGCTGAGTCGACGGCACAGACGACAACACAGTGTTGGATGATAATACAGTGGCCGACGACGCCCTCCTATTCGCTGTCGGTACAGAAAGAATGGACATGGTATCCTCCGCGGGGCGGTCCGCAGCGAATCGCGCCACGCGGCGGCCGCTTTCGAATTCGTCGTGCTCGCGATCCCGGATCTTCATCACCGTGTTGATGGCTTTCTGAAATTGCGACGCTACTCACACTTAGTCAATCTTCTCGGTATTGACCGATATATTGTTGGAATTTCGCACCTGGAACCGTGCTTTCCACACTTAGATAGTTGATATGTTTCACATTCTCCACCTCATTGTCGAATCGAGGATGCTTTGGGAGACAAAGGAGCGCGAGGTTCCATTTGGATTCTGATGCGGCGGAGAAACGCTGCATTGAAAACTTCGAGGAGCTTTCAAGAATGGTGTAATGACAGTTCTGCCTCTTCAATTCGTTGTCAGAGCCGCAGTTGCAGCGCTTCGGTCGCACGTGGACGTCGTGCGTTACTAGTTCTGGTGAGCACTTTCCCGTGAACCTGAACAAGTCAACTTACTTGGGACACGCAGGAAAGTCAGCTGTCCGTCAATCTTCGTAAAGATGACAATAAGAGGAGCGTGTGGATACTCTGCGATTACGGACCCATTTGAGCGCAGAGTGTAGAACTGAGTCGAAGTCGTCAACATACTCCCTTGACTGAATATAGTATCACTGCGGTTCAGCGCATGAGAATCTGGACCACCATTCATCTGAGTGGGGTTGCTTGGCTGGAGTGGCTTTGCTTGGAATATTTGCACGATGCCAGTGCCTCCCATTTTACCTTGAAAGCGACTCATATGCAGCTGCCAGTTGCAAGTGTCTTGAAATACAACCTTGTAACCCAACAGAACCTGTTGAAATGCATATCGGTCATCCTCGTTCAAGAACCTGTACAAGTCTCCGCTGCTAGCCCCTGGAAAGCACAGCTCAAAGTCACACGTGTCTGGTAGATTTTGTCCGTAAGGCGGTAATGCATACCTTGGGATGATCTGTGCCGAGTGGACGTTGAGAACTTTGTTTTCATCATGAGTAGTCGTGTCACCGCCGGATATGTTTAGCGACGTGTATGTGAGTATACGCAACTCGTTTCCAGGTCGTATAAAGACGACAACGTCCTTTTTGAATTGCACACTGGAGCTTTGCAACCGCGCCTCCAGAACCTTTTCTTCCCCTTGACTCTTGTCTGGGTCTGTGATCAACTGCATCAGTGATATTTCAGGTGGAGACCAGATACGAAAGAATTCTGGATTCAGAGCAGCGATTGCTTGGGTATTTTGCTCTAGTACCTGCTGCCAACGGCCATATTCGTCTTGCAAATTCTTCAGGGCGGCCTCAAGAGCGCACGCCCAGACCGAGTTCGGTGAGCATGACCGAAGAAGAACGCTCTCTCGAACGCGGTCAAAGATCCAGCGAGCTTTGATCAAATTATTCATTTCTTCCATGGATGGAGTCCATATGCGCAGACTAGATCTCGCAGCAGGTGATTTGACAGTGCTAGATTCGTATGCGGTAATCAACGCATCAAGACCTTCGGCGAGAGGGAAGTGTTCAAGTCCGTAGTAAGCCTGAGGCGGTTCAATTTCTAGCGCTTGCCTATATCGTTGATCCAACACAGGAGGGACCGGAGGAAGAAGCTCATCCGGGCCCTGGTTCAGCCGGCGATAGATCCGGGCAGGTAGATTTTCAACGTTGTCGTGAATCGCACGAACTGTAGCGTTCGTGTCAAAGTCCACCAATAAGTTTATCTGCAGCCGTTAGCACAGTGAACCTGCAGCGAATGGGTTTGCTCCTGTTGATCTAGTGAAAGGAAGATAGAGTGTACCTTAATTGCGTGAAACTGAAGTCTCTTGCGCAGTCTCTCCGCGGCGTCACTGCTCCCGCCCAGATGCCACCTAGCATTATCCCACACCTGCAAGGTCTTGGTAAGATATCTGCCATTCTGCTCCAGCAGCCGGTGACATTCTTCAAGCGTCCGAATGAAGCTGCCTACCACCTCTTGCCGTTCACGATAAGCTTGCGCATCCCACTCTTGGAACTCGCGGGCAGATAGTTGTATTCCACGCGCCTGGGATGCGGTCTCAAAAGTAGTCCGGAACCTCTCCAGTAACTCTCTAAATTGTCTAACGTCTTTGCCAAAATCCAAGTATTGGGCGTCTACAAGGCAGTCAGCACGTGTATTTTGCATCGCGGAAATGCGACGGTGGCGCGGGAAGGATGTCGGGACCACGCACCTGCGCGCCTAAATCTGTCGAACCAAGTCTCCCAAATTTTGTGCGCTATCTGAATAGCCGTGATGAGATCGCTCGCCGACCAGCCAAAGAGCGACATAGCATCTCTCGAGCGATCTGTGAACGATCATGAAGGGAGAGATGTTGAAAGATGACTTGGGAATTAATAGGTAGAGTAGCGCGGCGGGCATGGTCTGCGCTCCGAACGCCTGCTGAACGGAAGCAGCTCCTGACCGAAGCCACGGGCGGCTGTACGAGGAACAGAACAGTAGCGTGGAGTCGAAAGCAATCTCCTTAGACGACACGCATGCCTTCGGTAAACGCACAGCCCCTCCGCCCACGAACCTTATTAGCCTCAGCTGAAGCCTCCGAGTCTCTCCTCTTCTAATTCCATTATCAAACGTCAATCATCTCCTAATTAATGAAATTCTCAACTAGCCAATCATTATTGACAGCTTGGAAAGAAGGCGACATGTGCAAACAGCGACATCTCCACTTTCCGCGAAAATTTTGGAATTTAAATATGGCCTAAGGCTATGGCTTGGAGCCATGGCGTGGCTGTGTGCGGCTGATGGCTTAAGCCCACGGGAAAGAGTATGCAGGTGACCTTTTATCGGTTCAAAGCTCAGCCTGAAAACACCGAAAAGGGCTACCGGTCAACATGGACGCCGAGGGCTACGTAAACGTGGCGCCGGCAAGCGTAGTTGTCAATTCGACCGGCGGAAAGATATCAGGGCGAGACATTCCACGATCGGAATCATATCGTACTACACGCGCCCTTCACACCGACAAGTGAATCAAGGCCCTCAAACAAAACTTCTCAAAAATGCCGCCCACCTTCGACGATGAAGACTTGGCGTACATCGATGAGGTTGTCGACTCGGAAACCCGCAAGACCTACGCGCCACCACGCAAACAAAAAATCCGCTGGTACACCGTCGGCTTTCTCATACTGAATAGAACAATCGGATCCGGAATCTTTGTAACTTCAGCGACGATAATACAAAACACTCGCAGTCCGGGTATAGCCTTGATATTCTGGTCCTTAGGTGGTTTGCTGTCCCTGTGCGTCGCTTTGGTATGGCTTGAATTCGGACTCACTATACCGAGGAAACAAGTTGTAGGAGGCACCATTCAGTGCGTACCGCGCAGTGGAGGTGAAAAGAACTATGTAAGATGTCACTGGGACAGCAAAATTGGCGTTTACTTACGATTTCAAGCTCGAACACTCCCTGAAAAGGCCAAAGTTTCTGGCGACGTGCATGTATGGAATTCCCTTCATCCTACTTGGCAACCTTGCTGGCAATTCCCTTGCGCTTGGGCGATATGTAATGCTGGCAGCCGGCTACAGTAACGCTGCTGGCCAACTTACTGCAAGCAATGGATCCGTGGTGGGAATTGCCATTGGAGCCTTGACTCTGGTCATGCTGATACATATGAGCTCCCGCCGGGGTGGTCTTATTCTAAACGATGCGTTTGCGATATTCAAAGTTCTGCTTCTTGTAGCCATTATCATCATTGGCTTTGTCTTCCGGGCAGGTGGTTTACCACATACAGATAGACTTGGAGGGCAGAACTTCGACCCCAAAACCAGCTTCACAGACCGGACCAATGCCATCTCGAGCTACACGCAAAGTTTACTGCTCGTGATGTACAGTTTCAGTGGCTACGAGCAGCCGTTCTACGTGAGTGAATGAGCCTTGGTTGAAGAATCCATCCCACAGTTCCGTTTCTTACAATTACTAGGTCCTGAGCGAAGTATACAGACCCAAGAAGACGTTTCCATTAACGGTCATCGCAACGATGCTCTTCACCATCGCAATTTTCTTGCTCGTGAATGTTGCTTATGTATGTTTGTTATGAGCCGATGTAGAGAGATAAGCTAACCAAAGAAAGCTGTGCGTTGTTCCATTAGAAACAGTCCTTAAAACCTCTAGTCCAGACATGGCGACGTTGTTCTTCAATGCTGCTTTCAACAACAGCAAAGTGACCCGCGCAATGCAAGGCGTTGTAGCACTCGCAATCCTGGGTAATAGTAAGTACTCCATTCGTCTGAAATTGCGATCAAGAGTGCTGACATGCAATGTAGTCGTCGTGATGACATTTACAGCCTCACGCGTGAAGCAGGAATTGGCCAAAGAAGGAATTCTTCCATGGTCTCTTTTCTTCGCAACTAGCTACACCACTCCCACCTCGTGGCTAAGATCTCGATTGCAAAAGCAACCTCAACAAGTACAGCCTGAGTCCCAAAAGCCACTCCCAAATCTTCTGGAGCAATCTCCGATGGCTGCTCTTGGTCTTCAATGGCTGTCCTCACTCTTTCTACTCGCCGTAACGGCTAAGTTGTCGACAAATGCATATAGCTTCCTCATCAGCTTATATTCATATGTCATAGTTATACTTATTGCATTCTGCACAACTACGGGGTTGTTGTATTGCAAGTATATCCGCAAAGACTGGGGTAGCGAGTTCAAACCGTGGGGTGGACCTACCGCAGCAATTGTCTACTGGTAAGTGGTGTTCCCGTGGAAGTTTTCAATAAGTTTTCACTGACAACATGCAGGATCGCAGCACTGTTTGTTCTTATCACGGCCTTTTTGAAACCATCAATCTTGCCTGCGTGGCCGTATTATCTCGTCCCTCTCATCGGACTCACGGCAACACTGTGGGGTGTGATTTGGTGGCTAGGCATGAAGTTGTACATGAGCTGGACAGGTCTGAGATTGATAGTTACTCGTAAGGCATTCATCCAGCAAGAAGAGGAAAACGGCGAATGGGTTATGGCATACGAAATCGTTAGGCACCGGTGGACTGCCGACTTCGTTGCTGAGGGGAGCGACGAGGAGGAAGATACCATTCTATAGGCTCGATACGATAATGGCATAGCTTCGCTGTAGATGAAGCAGAATTTGCATAAATATTAAACATGTGAAATGTACGCGAAGAAGTCAGTGGGTAGTCACAGCCGCTGCTGTCTTTCGAAGGCTTGTGGTTTCCGACCTTATCGTGCTCCCGCCCGCATCCTCGGTGAATGTCCATTCGGCTAGATACGGTACTTGTTCGACGCAGCCATCCGTGAACCTTCCTGATTATGATTATAAGAACCATAGGCCCGACAATGGACATGGATGAGTTACGATTTAGCACACGTACGTCGAAATTGAAATGCGCTTCGTTGGCGTGAGTTTGAGTGAACATCAATGAAAGACCTCGCGTGGAAGGTTTACTGGTAGATCTCCATTTTTATCGTAGTCAAATTGCCAATTGTGAAAAGAATACGACGAAAGCCGTGTAATTCTCTATGGCCCAGAACCCGTTGCAATTGGGACCTCACAGCAGCCAAATGGAAATGGTGATGTGGGCTTACATCGAACCATCTTGGCGTAGCCATACTCGATTAGGGCCACTCCAACCTCCATCCCAAGCTGCTTTTCTCAACTTCATGTCACTCTCGAAGTAACCCTTGAACTTTTAAGAGTTCGAAATTCCATCGCTTGTAACGGCTCTAACTGTAATAGACTATCTAAGGCTGTCGACCGTGTATCTAGTGTCTGTGCAAAACGGCTTATGAGGCATATCCGCAAATCTCCTTTTTCATTCAAGTATCTGTTCTCTTGATAGCTGTAACGGTTTTCTCATGTGAATTTTCTTTTTGACAGAGAATCTAAGAGATGAACATCGAATCTTGTACCCCCAAGTTGTGGGCATTCAGTTTGGTTTCTCTGATCACTCTATCAATCTGGTGACCCGAAGAAGAGTTGCAATCCGTGCTGTAGGCATGGCTAGGAACCGGAACTTCTAACGCGGCTTCTGTGCTGTAACGCTTCGCTCCGGATCTCTCATTTCCCATCCGCTGCTTACCGCGACGGCTTGGTTCGGCATATGGTCCTTCACTTAAGGTAGCCTTGGCAACACAGTGAGGATCTATTTAAACGCACCACCGTGAGGAGCCACTTTTCCACAGCTCATCTTCTTCAACCAAACTACACCTCAAAAGTCCCATGGCCGACGCCATCTCCGCCGAAATGTCAACGGATGCATCTCAAAGCATCACGACTCCGAACTCTCCACCTCCCAATATGCTCCCAGATATAAGTACTGACAACTGTCAGAACGAGATAACCAACACGCCGCCCGATCTCGTGTTGAATGATAATAGCGGTGACGAGGCAATGGGTTCTGATCTGGACTATCCGGATGAAGAATTCAGTCAAATCTCAACCCTTCCAAGGATCCGAGAACACAAGCGTGGCCGGCGCCAGAAGCGTCGTCGACATAAGGACGTGAGCCCAAGGGACTTGATACGTAACGGTTTAGACATGTTCGAGAAAGACATACGATTCAAAGACGAAAGCGAACTGCCACCGCCACGAAAGCAAGTCAAGATGCTCCGGAAGTGGATCCAGACGATTGACATCTATCTAGGCAAACTCATGATCTGGCGTCTCCACAGCCGTAACCGACTCTTCAAGTATCTCTGCTACCCGCGCAAATGGGCGTACGAAGACAGCCGCAAAACGAAGACCTTCAACTGGACGGGCATGCTCATCATCCCGAGCGGCACGGTTGAAGCCGAAGCACTGCTGCACTTCCTAGTGTGGCTGCGCACGTTCTCGATGTTCAAAGCGCCCGCCTCCAGCCCAGAGACCGCGCCGCCCACGCTGCTCGACGAGCTGGAGGACTCGTTCTTCGTGGCGGACACGCTGCCGCAGCTGCTGGCGCTGCACGCCGCGCGCCAGCTGCTGGACCCGGTGCCAGGGCCGGTGCAGGACGCGGCGGACGTGGTGCGCGCCGCCATCGCCGACCACCCGCACTCTCCTGCCGACCTCGCGCGCGTCTGGGCCGCCTGCTGGGACCGCGCCGGCCGCGAGGAGCTCGTGGCGCGCCGCCGCCGCGACCCCGCCTTTGTGTTTCCCGACCGGGGCTTGTGCGTGCGGGCTGCGCAGCGCGTTGGCATGGACATCGTTGATCGCGCCGTCGACGTGCGCGGCCACTTGGACCGCAATGCTGTGATCGATGCGTTGGCGGAGTGGTCGCGCGCATTCTGGGGTGAGTATGACGGCGAGGTGACCCGCGTCATTGAGGAGTCGGCGGCGATGCGCGAGCTTACGGTTACGAAGGCGCTGGGTGCGAGGCGTGCTCTTGTTGGCGGCGTGGGCATGGCGATGCGGATGCAGGAGGAGGCTGAGGCTGCGGCTCGGGAGGAGCAAGAAAGGAGAATAGCGGCCATGGGGCCATCGGTGGTTTTAGAGTTGTAGAGGATGAAGTGGCGAGAACTAGATTGAGATCAAATATGGTTATCAGCGGCGATTGTGGGAGCTTGAAAGATTGAAGACTGATTAATTCGAGAATATGGAGTATCTTGCTATGAACTGATTCTACTCTGATATGTTCCTCTAACATCGTCGTTGCCTTTTGGCCGCTGGCCGTCCGTCCTTGTTCCTAAACACTTTCGCAGCATTGCCATCGCTTGAAGGTAAAGAAACCGTATTCTTGGACACTTCTGCATTCAATATTGCATGATTCCAACTGCCACCGAGGTTGGTGTCTTGATTTTCGTTGACTGAGCTGAAGTTATGCTCGATTCCGATGCTTGCGAGATCAGGACCAGGAAGTTCCGGCGTTACAACACCAGTATCCTGACAGGAATTGTTGCCACTAGAACAGTTCTTAGCATGTGTGGTTGATGAGATGCCTTGTCGTCGCTGAGTTTCTAGAAATGCGGCTGCGATGCGGTCTTGCTCCTTCGCCATTGCTTCGCCATAGATTGACGAAGAGTTTGACGGTCGAGTCTCGACCTGAGATATTCCGTGGCTAGAACTTTTCTGCATCTCATCCTTCTTGGCGTTTTGTTCACTTCGAGTGGGCTCGTTGCAAGTTGCTTTGCTGGCTGCTTTGCTGGTTGCTTTGCTGGTTGAATTCGAAGTGTCGGCGATTTCGGCCATGGCGGTGAAGAGATCCCACCCACCTCAAAGCAAAGCAATGGGAGTTGTCTTGCTAAGCCGATCCGGTGTTACCGGTTATAGGGTTATAACAGCTGATAGAAGTGTTTACTGAGTTGTTGCCGTTCTAGTTGACAGCAAACCACAAAGTGTCTGTTGAAGTTTTGGTGCAGCGTGACAATCAATCCGATGCCAGCCGTCTGACTTCCTGTCGATGCCTTGATGCAGTGTCAAATCATCAAACCCATACTTCCATGACAATAAGCTTAATATTAACAATCAATCATCTCAAGAACGGCTTCTTTTCAATATGACGCCACACAAGTTGCCAGGCTCCAGGTGCCCTGCTTCTAGCCATCCCATCTTTTCCACCAACGTAGAACAGATTTCTCGGTTCTCGAAGCCAGTATGTCAATCCTGCATACCAACTCCTCTTGGCCACGATATGCTCCGTTAACCGACCAACATTAGCTATCCTGCCAATTTGATGTCGCAACGGCCTCAATTCCTGCAGCGTAGTGCTCGTTGTCTTCTGAAAGCCGCTTAACCGCACAGTGGTGAAATCAATCTCCGTCTTAGGAGGCAGGTGGTATTTCAGGAATCTCCATAGCGTATCTCGACTCGTTCGAGCCTGTGGTGGCACTCGAATATAAATTTGCGCAACGTACGGAGACGTCAGGACAACGTAGAAGACAAGGAATCCGCCAGTGGCCACAACGCTGGTAACTGCCAACCAATTCGAGTGATCTGGAGAAGCATAGATATGCGGCGCTATGGAGAGACATGTGGCGCCGAAAAGAAAGAAGCAGGCAAGCTTGCTGAAGGCAACGGTTGAGGTCTTGAAAGCGCCGGAGTTGTAGATGAGGAGACGCTCAGGATATCCTAGAGTACATCAGACAGAATTGGTAAATATGCACACGTGTATATCATACCTGCGTTTGACGGCTTTGTGTTTTCTACAGCATATGGACGATCGGGAAGGGAGTTTGTTATGTTGGGTTTGGCTCCTGAATCTCTTTTCGTAGGTATAAAAGGCTTTGGCTTGGTCGCATAGCTCCTACATGTCATGCAGAAAACATTACGCCTTCTAAGGAAGGCATTGAATCCTAATATCATGGCATTTGGAGTGGAGTTAAGCTTGCAACTGAGGTTGGATTTCACGAAAGCTTTACCATGGCCACAAGCCACCGAATCAGATCAAGGCAACCTTTGTCTGTCGTAACGTCTCACACGACATCCTACATTTACGTATCCTCCAATTAATTACCAAACCCCTTCTTCTTCAACGCTCTCATTCTCGCGCCGTCCTACTCCGAATCTCTGTATTCTTTCGCACTTCTTCTTCTCTCCAAAGATGTTCAGAAGATAGCAACACTCATTTAGCCATGGTGCGGCCCCTCTACGCCTTCGTTTCCTCCTTCCTCCATCTCACCCTCCTATCCGCATACACACCTCTCTCCGACTCATCCCTTCAAGTCCTACCGTTTCCAGGCTCCGATTTCGATATCCACAGCGGATCATTACTTGCTCCAATCCTAAAAGTCCGGGTTCCTGGCACACCCGCCATAGAGGAAGTCCGTCAGCACTTTGTCGACTTCTTCTCCTCACAGCTGCCCAACTGGAAGATCTCTTTACAAAACAGCACACAAAATACTGCGCTAGGCGGTGCTCCAATAACGTTTGTCAATATCGTCGCAACACGGGATCCGCCATGGGCACGAGAAGGTCACGTAGAGCGATTGACGTTAGCCGCACACTACGACAGCAAGTACACACCATCAGGCTTCATCGGTGCGACCGACTCGGCAGCGCCATGCGCGATGTTGATGCACGCTGCTAGGTCTTTGGATGTCGCGCTGACCGCGAAGTGGGATGCCATGCAAGCCGGCGGTGACTTCGGCTTCGAAGATGACCTTGGGCTACAGGTACTGCTGCTGGACGGCGAGGAAGCATTCATCGCGTGGACAGCGACGGATTCGCTCTACGGCGCGCGAGCTCTAGCCCAGGAGTGGGATAGCACGTTCAACCCGGCCATGAGCACGTACAAGAACAAGCTTAACAGCATCCGTCTATTCATGCTGCTGGATCTTCTAGGCTCGCAGGACCCGCGCGTACCGAGCTACTTTCTCACAACTCACTGGGCGTATAAGAATCTTGCGCTGTTAGAACAGAGGATGAGGAATCTTCAAGTGCTTAAAAGTCGTAGCAGCCACCCGTTTTTGCCAGATAGCAACAAGGATCAAGGCACTTGGTATGGTGGCTTTATTGAGGATGATCACGTCCCGTTCATGGCGCGGGGGGTAGAAATTCTACATATTATTCCGTCTCCGTTTCCCCGGGTCTGGCATACGATGGATGATGACGGTGAACATCTTGATGGTCCGACTGTAGAAGATTGGGCAATGCTGACGACGGCGTTTGCTGCCGAATGGATGGATTTGGAAGGCCATCTTAATGCTGGGAAGGTCAAGAGAGATGGAGATGGCGTAGTGGAGCATGAAGCGAGTGAGAAGGGTCGACGGAGATTAGAGAAGGATGAACTGTAAGCAGCCTCTTGCATATTGTCAAGTCTTAGGAAATACTGGTAGTTGACATGAAATTCTAGACCCGATGTATGAAGTATAGTCGAATTTCGAATGAAATGTTATACCGACACCACTCATCTCCTACCTGCACTTGACCGGCAAAAGCGGCAGTAGATTTCAAAGTTTGACCGTATAAGAGTTACGGCTGCAGTTTGAAGCCATTCTAAATCCTCTAGACTCCTTTCGACAGGTGATAAGCTTGGACTATGCCTTTCCGGGAGCCGTCTCTTGACTTTGTCAGCTAATGTCCTGCTAACTTTTGGCTTACTTGTCGGACAAACAATGATTGAAATTCGGCACAACACTCATACAAATTTGTAATAGCTATAGACTCGCCGAACTCATGGAACGGCTATACAAAGTGATTCTCCTGTGGCTCCTCGAGATTCTCATAAGTATTGGCAGTCACCATAACTGCTGATCTCCTGGCTTACAACGACGAATCCTCCAATCGCCGGCACGCAAAGCAACAACGCCAAAAGTACGATAACACAATATATTGAAAGCAGTGTCTTTTTCTCCGTAAACATCCAAAACATAGCACCTACGTACCCTCCAGCGAAACCTCCAATGTTCACCCATAACATCACCCATACCCGCTGAGGGAGTGTGCTATCACCTTTGTGGAAATGTGTCATGATCCCGATGATGGCAATAGGCACGAGGATACCAAGGATGCAGGATAACGGCCACGAAAGTATTGTTATATCTTGCTTTACGTCATTCTCTACGTCCTGATCGCTAGTAGGCAGTCCGAGTAGCATAGCTTCATATGCAGGTGTTAGCTTTGCGACAGTACCGATGTACATGGCAGTTGTTCGGGTCGTTACGCTGTGTTGCGCCGGTGTATTGTCTGGAGTGCAATTCCGGGTTCCTACTTCGATGCTCTGAATTGCCGTATGCGTATCATGGTTGCTACTCTCAGCTTTCTGCTTTGCTTTATTGGCATCCTGGCTCACTATGACGGACTGAATCGCTGTATTAGCATTTCGATCAGCTGCGGTAGTCTGACTCGTGGTGTCAAGTTTCTCGTCTGCCTTCTGATCTGTGTCATTGGCATTGTGTCCATTACCAGAGGTGCCCTGATGCTCCATGGCACTCTGATCGGCTGGCTCGGTCTTTTCGTCCACCGTACTAGCCTTGTCATCCGCAGCGTACGCCCGGTTCACGACAGCGTCGACCATATCCTGTGACTCAACCAAGTACATTGTTGGGTAGTCGGGTCGCATAAGGTTGCCGATGAGATTCATGATGGACATAAACAAGTAAGGGATTACGGTTAGCCCGAAAGCTGCGTAACCGAAGCGAGTTATCTGGTCGCCCTTCGTCCGATACAAGGTAGTGATAGCGTAGACGACTTGCGCTAAAGCAATTAATACCTTAACAACATTGTAATTGCTGCAGAGCTTTATCTTTTTTCCCGCCGGAAGTGGTTCAAATTTAGCGTCACGAGGTAAAACCACTAGGTAGTAGTCTTCTGGCATATCGAAGAAGCCGTGAATTGCGGGCTCCAAAGGTTTAAATCCTTTGAAATATTAGCGGTCTCAAAGTCGTCTATATATCGGCTGGATCATACGCACCTTTTCTGTCAATTATTGTAAACAAGTTGTACAGCTCTTCCACCCGGCTCGATGGAAGCTTCAGCAACGTGCAAAGCGCGCCCGCCCGCGCAGCAGCCCGCAATTCATCTCCGGTGAGTCTGGATCCAGATATTATCGCACTAAGCGCTCGAGTGAGTCCAGAGCCCGGCAGAAGACATGCCATGATTACGGCGATTGTGGTGTCGATTGGACTAGATCCAGGCCTCGACACCACAGTGGCTGCATGTGCGATGTAGTTTCCGAGGAAAAATGCCGCGATAGTTGTCCATTTTGCTGGCAAGCAAAGCAGATTTGGGATACCGTGATTAGAGGCTCCAGGAGGCAAAACGACAGTATCATTTGTGCTGACGGGGGCTGGAGCGCAGTGTGTAACGGCGAGAAAGTTGTATAGAGCAAGCAGCAGCGCAATCCTGTGGTGGAGGAGAAAACATGGCATTTTATTTCAGCAGCGCCTTTCGACAACTCTCTTCGTCAGCATCAGATCGGGCGGGTGATGCAGTGCCGTCCTCCCTTTTAAGCTTGAGCTGCAAAGAATAAATGCTCTCTGGCAAATCAGGTGAAAGCACGTAAACTTCTCTATTCGTCAAGTATACTCAACCAGAATCAAACTCTCATCAGAAGTTTAAAATGGAAAAAAAGTTCCATTATTCAAGCGCTTCAATTTCCTCCTCCACGAATTCCAGTTCACTCGTCCATATCCTTTTGGCCTGCACTAGTTCTAGTGTAACTGGGGGTCACACCCGGTATGGAGTACACACGGCGGAAATCAGCTTCCTGGCAGCCATAGCTGTGTAGTATTAAGGTAGGTACGGTCTTGGATACTGGAGTCGCTGAAGAGGTGGGAATCACCACATTCCACTGCGTCTTCAGGAATGTGGATTGGAAATGGTCGCGCTTCAGTCTTCAACACCAAACCTCCAACATACCGCATTCGGCCATATCTTCTCTTTCATCTTCTCAAGTCCATACAAAGCAATACCATCGCTTATAGCGAAACAACAATGCCGCAACCATCAATACAATTCATGATGCATTCGGAATGTCGTCTTTCTGGATGGCTCACTTTATGCGGTGCTTTGCAAGGCATGATCGTCTTCTCTTTGTTCGCACAGTTCGAAGGTATCACTTAAATTGTATTTTCAAGCCAGCTGTCTTAGCTCAAGTCTCCTGTTCTTTCACCACTACAATAAAGTCCTCAGACTCGCCTCTCAGAGCCATTGAGATTCGTACGCCCGAGGAACGTCAAGATATTGAAACCGTTGAGATATACGCAACCATGGCTACTCCAAGCATTTCTGCAGACATACCAGACGTATCAACAAATGTCAACTCATGGTGGTTCCCGCTTCTACGTATCGCCTTCAATCCGCTCAGCATGTTTGGTCGCCCTCCTCGACAGCCTACGACTCTGCAGCTGCGCTTACATCCAACGCCTGTTGAGCCAACCCGTGCTTCTAGTCGTCGACGACAACGAAAGCGCAAGTTTGATGATGGAGAAACCGATGTTAAAAAACCAGCTTCTAAAAGATCGAAGAACACCAAAGGTTCGTCTCGGGTAAAGGCGCCAGAGATTTCTGTCGGACACAAACGAGGGACAACATCTCGACCGAATCTTTCATCGCACCCCATGATGACTCGTAGTCGAACAAGAGCCGAACAAGCTCATTCTAAGGTCAGTGCTGAAAGGAAGACCCGTGATGGCCGAGGCGGTGGTATCAAGAAAGAAAAGCAAAAAGCAGAAGTTTTGTCAACAACTCCACGCAAAGTTTCAAAGAAAAACCCAGGTGGCAGTAAGGCTCTTGCAAGCGGTGGCCCAGCAACGAAGACCGGATCGCGGACCGCTAGCAAGACCAGCAATCCGAAGTCTGCAGCTAAGACAATTTCAAAGAGTTGTATGAAATCTGATGCAATAAGGAAAGCAATTGCAGAGAGGGATGCAATGTTCTACAAGATGTTACAGCTCCAGAAGGAGGCCAGGCATCACGTCACAGGTCAGGGAGTTTCACTCCCCGAGAAAGCCAGCCCAAAGACTACGAAGCACGCCCACTTCGACATTGATATCCTTGAGAAAGCATATGGCGGTACCATGCCCATGCATGCCCTTTATCCGGCTGTCCATACATTGCCCATACGGTCTAAAAGCTTCCGGAACGTCAACCAAGGCAAAATCAAAGCCTCGCGAAAGTTTTCACCATCTCGTCGCAGCAACCCACCCTCGCCACCCAAGCCAAAGCCTCAAGCCAGCAACAGCAAGCACCCACCAGCGCTCAGCACGGCGCCGCCGTCCCCGGCGATCAAGCAGGAGCGCGCCTCCCCGCCGGCGACAACGACCCACCCGCCGCCTTGGCCGCATCCAGCGCGGCCCGCGTCCCCAGCGGCCAAGCCATCACGCCGAACCACGCCGTCGCGCCGAGCCGCGCGCTCGTCCGCCCCCTCGCCCGAGCCCTCTCCGCCGCTCGGCACCACGCGCGGCGGCCTCGCCGCACGCAGCAGCCGCCCGCCCGCCGTCCCCAAGCCGCCGCCGCGCCGCCGCAAGCGCGCTGCCACCGACGGCTCGTACCGGGCGAACGCCGCCGACGACGACGCCGCGGCGTCGGCCGTGCCGGAGAGAGGAACGCGCGCGGCGAGGGGCGCGAAGGCGAGGGAGCAGGGGGAGGGTGCGAAGGCGTGGTGAGTGGTTGAGCGCTGGTTGGCGAAGCTGATGCTGATGTGTTTATAGGGCGCACTGGGCGAGGATGATGGACTGGCATGTGAAGAACGATGAGCGGTGGCGGGAAAAACATGAGGCTACGAAGAGAACGGGCTTGAGGTAATACGAGGTACGGAGCATGGATTAGTATAGCAGCGGTGGTGAGAGAGATTCAAGACTTTCGGTCGTAAATGCTGGAATTACCATTTGGATTAACCATTATGGGGCTAAAGACATTCCAGAGCGTTAACATCAGTTTGTCCGG
>Ga0335072_10000323_pt1 | contig 101882 bp, 86 predicted proteins | sample Lox_Sample_21_FD_206725 | JGI IMG/M metagenome (GOLD analysis project Ga0335072, IMG submission 206725) | Soil microbial communities from Loxahatchee National Wildlife Refuge, Florida, United States - Lox_Sample_2.1 | ecosystem: Environmental > Terrestrial > Soil > Wetlands | place: USA...
CGCACCGTTTTGTCCCCCGACGCCGATGCCACCACCTGGCCGTCTGGCGAGAAGGCGACCGCCCTGACCGAATCCGAATGGCCTTTAAGCGTGCCGCGCATCGCTCCCGTGGCCGTATCCCAGAGCCGCACCGTCATGTCACTCGACGCGGATGCCACCAGCTGGCCATCTGGCGAGAAGGCGACCGCCATGACCGAATCCGAATGGCCTTTAAGCGTGCCGCGCACCGCTCCCGTGGCCGTGTCCCAGAGCCGCACCGTCTTGTCCATCGACGCCGATGCCACCAGCTGGCCGTCTGGCGAGAAGGCGACCGCGCTGACCACATACGAATGGCCTTTAAGCGTGCCGCGCACCGCTCCCGTGGCCGTATCCCAGAGCCGCACCGTCATGTCCACCGACGCCGACGCCACCAGCTGGCTGTCCGGCGAGAAGGCGACGGCCAAGACTGGATGCGAATGGCCCTCGAGCGTGCCGTGCAACGGATTCCAGGTTTCTTCTCTGTGCAGGGCATCTTTAATGCACGGATGTCTCTGATTCCAGAATTGTCGCCTAATTTCACTCTTCCATGGGCAGAATGCGAGAGCAGCGCAATATGTCTGGAGAGGAGCCTTTTCGATTATTGATCCAAACCGGAGAGTAAAGCGTTTTGCATCATGGAGCAGGGTTAACAGATACGAATTCGGGTGAGGCTTACACTTTGTTAATGTTAGCACTAGTACTACGGCTTAGGAAGATTAACGACTCACCGTAAGCATGGACTCTAACGTCCTCACCAAAATAGCTCCGTGAGACATTTTCCCCATCAGACTTAGAGCTTCAACCCAGTGAAGGAAATGCTCTTGCAGGAACTGATGAACGTCGTTGTCATAGAGTTGAGCACCGCTACATTGAAGATGCTGGACCCAGTAAAGACATGCATACTGAACCTCTAGAGGAAGGCACTGCTCGACAATACCGATCTCTATACCAGTCGCTAGAGCTCCGGGGGCGTGCAGGTCACAGATATCTCGCTTCAGAGACGTGGACATAAGCTGTATACAATTGTTAGCTAAGGCCCAATGGGTTTGCTTTTCATCCACCCAGAAGTGTGAATCGCCGCATCTATCTTTATTGAGAAGGAAGTCGCGAAATGAAGGATGATGTAGACGGAGCGAACGGGCCCGGTCCTGTGGGATATCTAGGATAGCATGAAGATCCTCCAGCGTCTGGTCAACATCCTGTTTAGGCTTGTGAAGTAACCTGGCTAGAGAGTCGGCGGAAAGGGGAGAGGATAACAGAACAATACTACCAAGAATCTCTCTTAGAGTTTTATTCGCATCTTCTTTCTCTTGTTCCGTATAGTCCTGGTAAACAGAGTTCTCGAGGACAGTAATGTATATCTCGTTGAGGTGCTTTTCCGGTGCAATAGTAGAGGTATCGTCTTGAAGTATCATATCCAGTCGTTCAACAGCAAATCTTCTGCCTTCGCGAATAAAGCGACAGGCAGTTGCAGCCCAGATGAATAGGCCACTAGCCTTCTGGACCAGAAGGCTGATAACCCGCTCACCTGGCCAACCAGCACCCAGTGCGCGTTCTTTCCCGATTATTCCGAGACTATATTCAAGGAAAATAGAAATATCGTGGTCTACAATCGCCGGCGATACATTGTGGAGTACAAAATCCTGGTGCTCAGTATCAGGTACTTGGTAGAAGCCGTATCGGATCGGAATTTCAGGTCTGCTTGTGATAAAGACTCTTAAACGGACCGTTTTTATCGACCGAGCTTCGGCCAAGAGTTGCACAATCATGCGGATATCGTTCTCGCCCTCGCATTCATCCAGGGCGTCAATGACAAGAACAAACGAGGACGGAGAGGAGTTGCCGTCTAGCCTCAACAACGGCCGAAGGATCAGCTGTCGCCACTGATCACGGAGAGACTGGCCCGTAACGGCGCTCCACTGTGCAACAGCTTCGCAAATGTAGCGCTTAAGAGACGGTGATTTATTCGCAAGCTGCATAGCAATGCTGGTAAAGAATTTACCAGCATGACCAACATCTCCACCGCCTCTTGAGAAGAAGAAGCTTGCCCCAAGGCATTCTCGCTCAAAGTATTTCCGGGCGATAGTGCGGGCAATGGTGGATTTTCCTGTGCCGGCCAAGCCATTCAGCCAGAAGATGCACCTCTCGTCTTCCCCATCAGCCCACTTTGATATCTTCTGTAGAACGTCGACGCGGGTGTCAGGGAGGCAGGTAGGTTCGTGTTGCTTACTGTACGAATTGAAGGGCGCGTCAGTAGCATATGGTAAAAGTTTGAGCGGGCTCTCTAGTCCTGGGCTGCTGGTCAGTGTTCTGCCTTGACTGCGATCTCTGGTGGAAACTTGCCCAAATGGTACGTGTCTCCAAGTTGGGCTCTAGCACCATTATCGATGTGTACGTGCTGGTATCTATGCCCAGACGAGGTCGAAAATGATGGACTTTCGCCTTGCCTTTCGCCGCCGGCCATCGATCTGTCTCCATCCAGCAGGCAAATGTGTGCAGCAAGAAATTTTGTTGATCGGCGCTGCAACAGCTACTGCAGCGTCACAGATCTCTGCTCGAGTGCAACAAAAGACAGCGACGGGAGCGTTCCTTCTTGTTCTTCCATACTGTACATACGTGATAACGGTGCCGACTGTGTTTGATGGGATTGGGGGCGCCGGTAGCTTCTAGGCGGTGCGCGGTACGGGCCGGCGTAAATGTCCCTCCTAGGTTTCCGCTGACGAAATAAGTTGACTTTCTTACTCACCTCACATCGACAAGTTCCATCCACCACGCCTTCCAAGTACTTGGGCATTTCTTTTCAGGTCACGGCCCCGTTGACAATGGCAACTGGTTACCATATGCAGAGGGCAGAGGCAGTGGCTCCAACCAGTCCCTAGAGTCGTGGTGCAAGAGGACTAAGGATGCCGTTCCATGGGAACGAGAAGAACCCTCTTGCAGGCAGAATCTGAAGCACTACCGAACCGGCACGTCCCCCTTCGGTTTCCTCAAGGCATAGTGAATGGAAATCTTCACATGTGTCCTAGTTCTCCTCGCTGGAATAGCGTCACATTGAATCTGAAACTCCAGCAGAACCAACCATTATTCAACTACCTTTCCGTATCTAGGTGAAAGAGGTGATATCCATATTTGTCCTCAACCTTTGAAGCGTGCCATTCAGTTTATACTGGGCAAAGTTTTGACATCATCCTAACTTTGATATATGCACTTTCTTTCGCCATTAAGGCGCCAATCCATCCAAATGGGCATGGTTCCAAAATCCGATATCCTTGAGACCAAATTCAACTCCCTCACCGAAGGAGGTGAATGACCGCTAGGAGAAGTAAAATCTGCCCCGAACTCACCCTGCTCCGGTTCTAAAGTGACGCCGCCCTGAGCCGCGCGAGCTCACGCGCGTCGTAGATGAGGCCCACTCCGGGCTCACCTTGGTCAACGGGTGAGCCAATCTTATCCCCTACTGGGCCCACTTGGCCTCCTTGACAGCGCTCCTCACCGTCAACAGCCTAGCTCTGACGCTGACCGTGCGATGGAGTACCTAGCCCTCCAAGCTCGCTGGCTGCTTGCTCATGCGTTAGCTTTGGATCCGCAAACTCAACCATGTCCTTCCTTCTCCCACGTCATCTAACACGCCGCGTCGACACAATACTAGGTAGCTGCATCATCGCTATTTCATCTTAGTCGATTTCCATGGCTGCTCCTTGTAGATTTGGATCCACTGAAGCTACACTGCGACATGGCTTATAGAAGAGCATGCCGCATCGATAGCATAACCGCTTAAGGATAATCCACAAACCTGCTTAGAATAGGCTGGAATCAATGACCACTGCGCTTGACTTGATCAGGTAAAGAGGGCCTCGCCAAATTGCAGTTACTCCGTGCTTGAACGATAGCTGCCTGAAAATCTTGGTAGGGCTTTGGTGGATGCAAACGAGTCGGCGAGATTAGTACCTTGTCCGGCCGAAAGTGTGACAGGGCCAATAACCAATTTGTTCTCACGACGGCAGCGTCGCGGTCTGCCGTGACCCAGTGTGTTTATAGCCTCGAATTTTCGCGTTCAAGGAAGAGGCTCGAACATATAAGCAGGGGGATAGAACAATATGTGAAGGAGAATCCATGGACCAAAGGTTAGGGTTCTACTCCGATCCCACTTTTGTCCAAGATGACCTAGGTAAAGACTGACATGTATCTCTTTAGCATTCCCGCCCCGCCTTCCACGACTGTTTGAACTTATTGGTCATCCTCTTAGGTCGCTGCTCGCTCGCATCCGAGTTTGATCAAAGCTCAGAAGCCCTTGATGAGCCTCTAGCATTCGACCCAGTAAGACGCACTGATCTCAACTTCACGCTCGCTTGTGTACGCAGACCGCGTTCGCATTCGACAGCCGAGCGATGATGGCTTCGCTTTGGGTCCGCATGTGGACGGCGGCAGCGTCGAGAGGTGGGAGCCAGAAGGCTACGGACGTGGATGTGCCTATGACAAAATTTGGCAAGGTAAATGGGCAGAGTGCGACCCATGAGAGGTCAGCTGTCGGGTCCCTGTGATCGGTGATCTCTACGATAGTGCAGGTGCATGCAGTATGTTCCGCATGTTTCAAGGATGGCTGAGCATGTCCTACACGGGCCCAATGAGGGGACTCTCATGGTCAACCCTTTTGCTACAACCGTCGACAACATACTTCCTACTCAGGCCCCTCTTCAAACCTCTCGCAGAACCCCCCAGTGTTCGTCGCCGGGGATTGCGATTCCGAATTTTGAATCCCCAGAATTGGACATTGGACAATGAGATGTCTAGCGAACTTCAAAGCGCGCTCTGAGTCACGATCAAGAATTGAATCAGATCATGCATCCACACCTTGACTTGAGGAGTACCATGGTCCACATCCCTCAGATTAAGCCATATGACTTTGTCGTGTGGCATTGTGATGGTGAGTTTGAACCCAAAAAAAAGTGAGAGAAAATCTGACTGTTTCCATGGCAGCAATCCACGCCATCTACAGAGTCCACATGGGCAATTCCGATTCCAGAATCCTCTACATCCCAGCCTGCCTCGTCACCGAAAGCAATACCTAGTATTTAGCCCGCCAACGTGGCGTATTTACTCATGGATTCCTGGCCATATTTTCCTGGTGGTAAGGGTGAGTCGGAGCACTTCAGCAGGGCCGACAGATGCGTATCTTCAAAAGAATCTCAAGAATGAAGCCCCGCAATCAATGGGTGCAGGCCTATGAGATGCACGCCCATGAGGTACACGCCTATGAGGCACACGCCCGTGAGATGCACACTCATAAGGTACACGCCTATGAGGTACACGCCTATGAGGTACACGCCTATGAGACACACGCAGATGCACGCTCATAAGGTACACGCCTATGAGACACACGCCGAGATGTACGCTGATGAGATACCCGCCGGTGAGATGCACGCCCATGAGATGCACGCCCATGAGATGTATGCCTATGAGATGTCACTCAAATAGCTGAATGCGCTCAGGTATTCGGAACGCGTTCCGATTACAGCTGCTATTTAAGGAATTACATGGGTACTTGAAGGGCACTTGAGCACACTCAAAGTACGTTTGAATTATAGTTGAGGGGCATTCAGACTATGCTCAATTGCCGTTTGGACAGTCTCAGTTCAGCTCATTCCCAGCCCACTCGGTACCATCAGAGCATTCAGCCCATTCCTCATGGGACAGGCATGCATCCCATTAGCATGCACCTCATAGGCGTGTACCCCATGGGCGTGCATCTCATAGGCGTGCACCTCACGGGACAGGCATGCATCCCATTAGCATGCACCTCATAGGCGTGTACGGTGTCTCACGGGCGTGTACCTCATGGGCGTGTACCTCATAGGCGTGGTACCTCATGGGCGTGTACCTCACGGGCGTGTATCTCACGGGCGTGTACCTCATAGGCGTGTACCTCATGGGCGTGTACCTCATAGGCGCGGTACCTCATGGGCGTGGTACCTCATGGGCGTGTACCTCATGGGCGCGTACTCCTCGTAGGCAGGCTCGTGCGCTCGTAGGGAGACTCGTAGGCTCGTAGGCAGGCTCGTAGGTACGCTCGTAGGTACGCTCGTAGGCAGGCTCGCACGCTCGTAGGTACGCTCGCACGCTCGTAGGTAGAGATTTGTAAAATACTTATGTGCGACGCCAAGTGCCAAGCCCACACCCACGCTAACCTCAGAGGGGAAACAGTGTCGAAATTTGAATAAGCTGAATTCCTGAATATCTTCAAACCAACCTCTAATGTATTCTGAACGTAATCCGAGTGCGTTCCGAGTGCGTTTCAAGCGCATCGAGTCTAATTTAACCTACGCTCGGGGAGGTGTTGGGGCGTATTTGATTAAATGGAGGCGGGCAGAGTAGTAGTTGCGCAACCTATAGACCTCACGGGCGTGTACTAGTACCTCATAGGCGTGCACCTCATAGGCGTGTACCTGAATTCCAGTGTGGTATTCAACGGTAGCTGAACCGTTCAAATACCTCGCTACATAGCAAGTATTAACTCGGTATCGAGGTTTGGCAACCGTTCAGCTGCGTAGTATAACCGGCATCAAAACCTACGCGGGCGGCAATATACTAGTAGGCCGTGAAAGCAACGGCTCGCTCTCACTCTATCTGCTTCCTTCCGCTGCAATCTTCGTTAAGCGGCTTAAATGAGGAAATTTGTTATTGGTTGACGCCAAGACTACTAACCTGCTACTACTAGTAGTACTAGAGGTGACGCGCCAGCGGCCTGGGGCTGTAGTCGAAGCGCGAGGCAATTTTATCGTTCCCAGACTGCTGGTAGTAGCACGTACTGTGTTATGCTCATAGTTGTACAATTCTGAGTGCTCTAGTTTAGAAGTCTACTAGTAGTACAGACATCTAAGCCTGTACTACTAGTACTGCTACCACGCCTCTACTTGAATAGCGTTTGATGTAAGCTTGGTCTATACTCGAGTTATACTCGAATTACACTCGAAGTTGGTTGGATTTGCATTTGAAAAGCGTTCAAACTACACTTGAGTAAAATCCCTACTACTGGAATGCCTTTGGGTCAGGAACGGCCGATTACAGTTTGAACGCAGCTGCACTTGAGTTAGCCTTGACACCACTCAAGTGACGTTCAAGTAAAACGCGATTCCTTACGCTCCAAATCGGAGGGAGAGCGTTTACTAAGCGCGCGTCGTATGACTGGAAAGTTGAATCTAGATGTGAAAACTCTCTCTATCTCGCTATCTAAAGAGGTACTATTGATACTAGCCAGGACAGCCAGGACAGCCAGGACAGTAGTACTAAGGGCGGCCAGGACAGGTAAGGCAGGTAGGACAGTAGGGCGGCCAGGACAGGTAGGACGGCCAGGACAGGTAGGACGGCCAGGACAGCCAGGGCAGCCAGGGCGGTCGGGAGATGGCAGGCTTGTACACTCGCACGCTCGTAGGTAGGCTCGCACACTCGTAGGCAGGCTCAAAACAGCGTTTTGCCCTACTCCAGGACCGTGCCATAACAGTAGGCAGGCTCGTACGCTCGTAGGTAGGCTAGTTCGGTCGTGGACAGGCTGATTCGTACGCTCGTAGGCAGACTGGGATAGTGCTCAGACACGCTCGTATGCTCGAAATGGAATTGGATCTCTGAATATCTTCGAACACAATTCTGATTGAGTTCAAGTTCCGAACGCATTCGGAATGATATCCGAGTGCGTTTCGAGCGCTCGGAATGTTGCGAGCCTAATTTAGACTACGCTCGGGGAGATGTTGGGTGGACATTTCTAAAGGCCAATACTATGGCCAAAAAGTAGAGTGAATGAGAATCCTTTTCTGGTCGAGGAAAGAAACCTCTCAGCTCCACTTGCTCAATTAGCACTAGTAAATATACACAAACTCATCATTCTTCCTGTCAGTCAAATCCAGAAACGCCTGGTCACCCAGCCTAGGCCCGCCCTCAACCTCATTATCCTCATCCAAATCGTGATACTTGTCTTCCATCGAATGGTCGTGGATCTTCGCTTTCTTACCATTTCTCACCCGCTTTTTCTCCTGTAGCTTGTTCATCAACATCAAATTCGCCAGCTGAATCATCACAACCGCCACCAGAGTGACGAAGACAGCCAGCACGGCTCGGAGTCCAGGATGATAAGCAGGAGCATCCTTCTTGTTGAACAGAAGCGGACCGATGATGTTGCCGGCAGATGATCCAGCATTGTATGACGACATGATGATCGACTTCTTGGTCGTGCCTCCCGTATTGCCAACGATCCAAGAAACAATAAGTGGATTGCCACCAAATAGGAATGCGAGCAGATAGTATGCAGCTAGCAGGGATGCTTGATCGGATTTTGCGCGTGGCAGAACATAGAGCATTGCAAGGCCAGCGACAACAGGTAGCATGAAGATGGCGAGGATGCCGGACTTCAGCTTAGCTTTCTGGGCTGCGTAGGATGCAAGCAGAATGACGATGAGTTGAAGTGCTCCAAATGGCATATTGAGAAGTGAGGTACGGTACTTGTCGTAACCGAGGCCAGACAGGATGAGTGGTCCGAAGGTGTTGGTGACGGATGCTCCAACATTGAGTAAGAGAGTCATGCCGACGAAAAGATAGGTTTTCGGTTCAAGTGCAGCTTCAAGCACGTGAGACCATTTGAACTCACGAGATCCAGCTCCTGTCTGATTTGCTCGTAGTCTTTCAATGGCTTGTTCTCGTTCGTGTTCGGTCAGAAAGCGTGCGGACGACACGTCATTGTCGAGCTTCCAGTAGATGAAGGGAGAGGAGATTATTGTAACTAGACCAACGAAGAGGAAGATGCTGCGAGAGTTCAAGTTAGTAGGGTTCGAGGGGAGAGACAGATGACTTACATCTGCCATGACCGGAGCGTGTCCGATGGGATGTGCCCTAGTCCGTACGAAAGAGCCGACGCAGCAATTGTGGCTAGACCGTTCGTCCCATACCATGCTGCCACTCGTATTGGTTGTTCTGATCGGCGATACCACTGACTTGTGATGATGCTGAAGAGTGGCAAACATCCTGCTTCGAAAAGGCCAAGAAAGAAACGGGCTGCGAGGAGTGCGGAATAGCTATGACATGCTGCCATTGAAGATTGCGCGATACCCCATCCGAGCACAAGTGTTGGCATGAGGATGCGATGCGGGACCTTAACAATCAGGATTGACGAGAATGGTTGCCACGCTAATTGCGCGATGGGTGCAATGGATCCAACGAGGGAGTATTGATTGCCTGTAAGGTGGGTGTCTTTTTGGAGACCGAATGTCGCAGCATAACCAAGGACGGATTTGTCTAGGATTTGCAGAAAATAGACCCAAACCAGGATTGCAAGTATGACTTTATCGGTCTTTCGACGGATGCATTTGTTCTGAAGAGCAGTGAGTAAAGCACAGACGATTTCATCGATTTCTGGCACGATGAGAGGAAAGGGTTGGATTGTTCACTTGCAACGTACATCTTCTTCGGTAAGTGAGATTCGGTCATCACCAATAATGGCGAGTGCGCGATCGCCATGCTTGGTCGAGCTTTGCCTGCGACGTCCTCCGTGCTCAATGTCTTCTTTCTGCTCCACGTAAGGCTTCAGATCCTGTCTGTGGCTTGACGTCATCGCGGCGGTTCTGCTGCCAGGACCTGATCTAGTACCGCAAAGCGAGAGGTAATCAGAAGAGACACGCGCTGCTCAAACTCAGTTTGACTAGTGCTCAGAGCTGCTATACAATCATACGATCGCTGCGAGCAAGACTGAAATGATTGTATGCCTCTGGGAGCATCTGACAGACAAGACATTTATACCATTGATGCCAAGGGAATCCCCGCAAAGCGTACGGCTCCATTTCGCAGCAAGTCAATTGCCGACAACAGTGGCGCTTGTACTCGCTAATCGGCGGGGCTGCTAGCCAGGGCATCTTGAACCTTCTGAATCTAGATTAGCTCTACCCACGCTCGTTGGAGCAGTGTACTTAAGCCACAGATGACTTTCAAGGCGCTTAGGGAGAGTTTCCAAGAGGATGTCGTTATACACCAACGAAAACCTTCGAAGGATGTGTCCATAACCCTAAAGGCGCTTGCGTACAATTGCAATTTTCGGACACAGAGATGCACGTTGTACGTGGCCGAGAAGATTTGAGAGAATCGTGGATGGGGTGGGGCTTGGCTTCACTTCGTCATGTGTGGCTTCGGGTCCAGAATTCTAGGCCTGAAATTTTCAAAGTACACTTGCCAAGAAGTGGTTTGGTAGACCGCCCCTCCCCCACGTGGCACGTGGGCGTATTTGGGGGAGCTCGGCTTTGTCCAAATTGATTGCACGTTCTACAGAACTGACCGTCGATAACAAAATCCATATCAGTGGGTGGCTTCGCCGACGCGGTCATGCTGGTTTATTTTCGCGACCTGGTGGACTGTCACCTGCCCGCGTGGGGGGTGGGCAGGCGCTTCCTTTTTCATCCCAAGTCCCTACCCGTAGCGAGCAATGTCTTCAAGCAGTTCGGAGTTCATTACGAACAAGGAAAAGCAGGAACTGGTGATTTGGCCTATGCCTGGTTGAGTCTAGGAATGATAGCAACATGGATCCAAAATGGGAAAGTCTTCGACCCTCCTGCCATAAATCTTTGGTCGTATGCTCATGTCTGGGCGAGATTCTTGTTAAGGATGGATCCAGGTTACACTTCCCATAAGCCGAACACACGTAAACCACAAAGGTAGCTCCCTCCCTCGGGTCCTCAAACGTACAGAGATTGAAAGCCTGAGAGATTTACGAGTCCGAATCTCTCAGCAATCTAAGTTATCCCGATTTGGCTTGGCATTCCTAATATGAAAAGTGAGATCGTGTTCTGTAGACGTGAAAATGTCCTGATGCAACTCCACGCTCGAAGAGCCCACGCGTACAAGTCCCTAGATTCCTCAGTCAAAGATATCGCTGACCATCCTCTCCTGCATGTTCCGCTCAAACATCTCCACATTTGCTGTTGCCGACGATCCACCAGAGCTCTTCGCTTCCTCAAAGATCCGCCTCGTGGCTGGATGCAAACTTTCTGCGAATCCGCGACTACCACAGACATAAACCCTTGCACCGGCGCGCCACATCTCGATGACATCCTCCTTGCAACTCAACATCCGATCGGAGACATACGCACAACCACCCGACTTTTCCTTTTCCTTGCTAAAGGCATATTTGACCTCCACGGCACCCATCTTCGCCCATTCATCCAGCTCCTCTGCGTATAACCGGTCTTTCGTGGATGAGCGACAACCAATAAACAGCATCGCTCGCGACAGTTTCCGTTTAGGATTGGCTTTCAACTGAATCGCACGCTGCTGAACAAACCCACGGAACGGTGCAAGACCTGTGCCAGCACAGAACATGAGCAATGGCGTGTCGTCCACCGGAAGGCGGAATGACTTCTTCGCTGTTGGACGGCTGGAAACCTGAATGGAATCTCCCACGGACAGGCTGCTGAGATATGTACTGGTTACCCCTTCGAACGAAGTGTTTGGATTCGACAATGATGGAGCACTGATGATGCCGAATGTGATTGTGCAAACGCCTGGCTTGTCTAGTGGTGACGATGAGATGGAATATTGACGAACACCCATTGGAGGTAAGGAGGCGAGGAAGTCGCCGAAGGGCAGAAAGATAGACTCTCTTTCCGTCAGCACATCAAACAGGCTCCTTCGCTTTTGAAGCACTTCAGCTTCAAAGAGGTCGCTGTCCTCGCAGATCTTCTCAAGATGGCCTTTATCATCTTCGCCTGTCGCAAATCGGATACATAGCCTTAACGTCTGCACCAAGGTCAGTGGAAATTCCTAGAGCAAAGCAATGCATTACGTACCTTCTTCGTCACTGGCTGCGAAAGCTCCACATAGCTTCGGAGTACATCGTACGCCGAAAGAGGGACGTTGGAGGGGATTACAGATGGACCAGTTGTCTTCAAGGTAATGACTGCATCCCAAGGTAGATGAAAGTGCGCCATGACGCGCCGAACAAGCTTGTCTGGGTTCAATGGCAGGACGGCCAGGTAATCTCCGCACTCATAAGTTGACATTTCCGAGGGTAGCTGTACCTCCAAATGGCACTTGACGGGCTCTCCAGCTGCTGTCAGTTTCTTGACCTCTTTGACGACTCCCACGCCGATATCGTATCTCAGACTTGAAGCACGGGCTTGAGTTGAAATGTCGATCTCCATGGGACTTGCCATAGTGTCGTCTGTTGTGGAGACAAGTTCTGGCCAAAGGCTACTGTCAAGCCAATCTTCGAAATCGCCAAACACATTGCCTTTTGCAATGTTCGTAAATCCTGCGGAGACAATCCTTCGGGCGCAGCGCTGGCCCATTAACTGGTCTACCAATTTCGGTATGCGATGGAATGTCGTCGACCAATCACCTGGCAACTAATCAGCACACGTCCGGGCCTGTTTCCGCAGATTTTGTACTTACTGTGGCCGCATCCAAATACGGCAAATCTGACACCATCCAGCTTCTCTTCAGAAGATTTCAACCACTCCACAAAGCGTGCCGCATTATCAGGAGCTTGACCTTCGTAAGAGGATGTGATGAAGATGATGGGGCAATGCTTGGGCATATTATCTACAATGGCGTCCATTTCTTTGACCTCAGGTTCGAATCCATGAGTTATAGCGTCAGCAGCAAGTCTCTGCGCAAATGCCTGACATGTCCCTGTGTTAGACCCATACGCGATGAATATGCTTTCTCTAGCGACCTTGGTCGAACTTGGAGCAGTAGTCGCTTGTTTCGGCTGCTGTTTCGGATCTGCGGCTTGGTTGTTGCTATGGATCTTCTGATCAAGATCCGTCGGACTGCCCTCGCGAAGGTTCACCCTGATAAATAGGTCTTTCGGCTTGATCGTGAGGGCTTGCTTGATGCGTAATTGATACGCTGGGTCATCCAGTTGCATGTCGAAGTTCTGAAGGATCATTGCCATCACCATTAAAGCCTCTTGCCATGCGAAAGCGCGGCCAATGCAAGCTCTGACGCCATTCCCAAAAGGCTGATACCGGTCAGCCATGATCACGACGTGGGGATAAATGTAAGCTCTTACCGACCACGCTCCCTTCGGAAGCTTATCAAATTCTTCATCCAGCATACGTTCCGGCTTGAACTCCGCGGCATCTTCCCCATACACCGCGTGATCTTGCTGGGCTTTGCCAAACAAAATCAGTATGGGTTCATTCGGCTCAACTTTGTACCTCCCGCCAAGTATCGCAGGCTCATGCGCTACCGCCGGGTTTACCTTCTTCGTCATAGCAGGTGCAGTCGGATATAATCGTAAAGTCTCGCGGAGGACAGCACGGAGGTATTTCAAGTTCTTCAGGTGATGAATCTGCACCGAGTCTTTCCCCACAACGTCATCTACCTCCTTTTGAGCTTCCAGGTAGGTACGACTGTTCTTCAACAAATTCAAGAACGCGAATGATAACAGGCCCGAGGTGGTTTCGTGTCCTGTCGGAGATGGTTAGTGTCGACATGCTAGATAGCGGAGTCTACTGACCTGCAATCAGAAAGGTGATCATCTGAGCAATTACGAGCTCATCTCTCAGCCTTTCCCCCGTTTTTGGGTCAACTCCGTTAATCATGGCGTTCAACAGATCATTCTTCTCCTTTGGATGAGCTCGGCGGTGATCCACAATCTCTTGCGATATTCGCTTCATCAGCTTTCCATCTTCAACAAATTTCGCGTTTGCCTGGTACATCATCCTGTTCACAAAGGCAGGTCGTATAGAGCGAGAGCCATTATGGGCCAAGACGTTGACCATCGCTTCGACAAACGGGTGCATCGACTCCTGATAGAATGAATTGAAGCGGTAGTCCATAGAACAGAGAGCGATTGTGTCCAGGGTCAATCTTGTGAAATCCTGCGTCGCGGATATCCGTGCAGTGCCTTGACGAGCCCATTTGAGGATTAGTTGGTTTGCGATGTCTTTCATATCTACAAAGGTTAGCACATGAGAGACGTTGCCTTCTCTGAACTTCCCGTACCATCAAACATTTCTTCAATTGCAAGAGGACCAAATGCGGGCGTCAAAATCCTGTGAGCTTGACCCCAGTCCGGGTCTTCATTCTCGGCTGAAAATAGACCTTTTGGCTCGGATCCGCCCGAGAGAGCTGTTGGTGCCATCTTGACAAAGCGCTTCTCATCTGTAAGTTCCGCAAGAAGCTCAGCCGAAGAACAAATAGTCCGCCTTTTCCCAGCAAGGCGAATCTGGTATATGGGACCATAAATGTCCGCCAGGTGTTCTAGAGCACGTAACGACGTCTCCTCGAAGACAACGTCCAAGATATTACCGATAAATGGGAGACCTGGCGGTCCGGGAATTGGTTCTGTCATCCTGATGGCCGGAGTTTCGCGTTGATAGGGATAATCGTGTTCGATTTGGATGAAGGATCACTGCCAGTGGTCTTGAGGAAAGAACTTAGAAGAGACGTAACAAAAGAGGCAACGAATCTACTGAAATAAAGGAGAGTGGCACCGAGTAAGACATATGAAGAGCGATTTGTAGAGATGTAGAAGCACTGAGTGTGCGTCCGGCATCCACACAATGCAGGGGTATTGACTGTCATGCCAGGACTTCGCGTCGGAAGCCCAATCCCAGTTAGGCTCCATCAGCCTTGGTGCTGGGTGTTGTCGTGTCGAATCGCGAAATACGATCTCTAATTTCGGACTCCTCGTGAAGTTTACCGAGAACAGGTTGGCAATGAGGAAAATAGTTTGGAGTACGTGTGAGGCTGATCAAAACCTGACGTGCTAAGACCAGCACACCTAGACCTCGCGAAATGATGTCACAAGCAGACTAGACCCAGCAACGAAGCTCTTAAGGCTCGCGACACATTCCGATTGCGGAATAATGGCTTGGCTACGCTAAAGATCCTTCGTACGGGCTTTTGCGGCGTCTGTTCCTCGAAATCTTTGTTAGGCATTTCGCGGGTAGTTGTCCTTTTGTCTTCGCTTGAATAGTGCTCGTCTATGCCGGACAGTCCTTCATCTTCCAATCCATGGCACTACTCGAAACCTTGCAAATAGCATTCACTTTCAATTTAACGAAAAGGGCAAAGACTCAACGATGTCCATAGAATTAAGAAGCTTCTAGCTAGAAGGCCCGTGAACGCCACAACCCGTTGGTCCAGCTAATATTCATGCAGACTCCGAAAAGAAACCCAGGTCAAATAGGCCAAATCCAGAAATATCGGCGATCTCATGACACATGCGACTCATCCATACCTTCTCATCTGAATCCAAAGGAAGGCCTCTCCCAGCAAGACTGAGTGGAAACAAAAGCCGGAAGGCATTGCCTGAAATAGCCCTGCCTCCAGACAAATGAAACTCTACCATTCGGAAAAGTTCTAGCATAACGTCTGAGGCAGACCGTACATCAGGAGGTAGTAACAATATCGATGTCGGCTGAGTAAGGTGGGATGAGGCAGTGGCTTTCACAAACGACGACCAGGAATCGCCCATGGTTTGATTTGCGGCCCTCAAAACAAAGGCGAGGCATGCGTCATAATTGGCGATGTCGCTAGCTAGAAGCTGATCCGAGAAGTAGAGAACATTCGGGAAGAGAGGCCTATCATGAGCGTCCAAATTCAAGCGAAGGCTAGAATCTGTTATCGCTTCAAAGGCACACCCACCGTACATCCGTTCCCATCTCCAGCGCCATTCGAACAGGCTATCCAAAGTCCGGACAATTTTTGAGCGCAGTCGATCGTCTGCTGGACCACCTGCAGTTTCGTGCATCTCGAGATCAGCCACTAGACTGGGTATACCGCAGAGGATGTCGAACAGCTGCGAATTCATAGATCTCATTCGGACAGTTGATTGGCGAGGGACCCACTGTTCGTCCTCAAGAAAGATCTTGTGCTTGTTCATTATACCTTCGGCAATTATGAACTGTCGCCCCACCTCAAACATCGCCAGAGTCAGCTGTTGGTGGAAAGCTCTAGGGCCGCGAAGTTGAATGATTTGCGCGAGCCCTTGCGTATGCATGATCCATGCTGTGGCTGATGTGCGGACAACGGTCTCGAAGATGGTTAATGTGAGGATGGTCATCATTAAAGTCGTCTGGTGAAGAGATACTCTCGCTTCCATATTTTCTCGTACCATGCGCAAAGTTCTGCTGTATGCATGTCTAGCGTCTTCCACGACCTCTGGCAGCTGGTGGAACCGACCGAAGAAGGCTTGGGCAAGACATCGGCTAGAGATGTATTCCATGCTATCAGTGTCGGTCGCGCTGATCCCGCGTGCCAGCCATGAAAACCCGGAACTATTGCGCCCCAAGTCAGTTGCAGTCGTGCGGGAATGTGGATATTTTGTACCCATCTCCCGTCTCCCCAATTTTAAGCTTCTCTACCAGAAATCCAACGTAGTATGCTTCCGTACTTGGCAGAAGGGCATGGCTCGGCGTCTGAGGAGCAGATTTTTCGGGACAGCTTTCTACTGTTCCAGATGCTCTGTGTTGCAACTTTGGACCTTCGTCAAGGAAGATCGGCTCGTCGTAGCCTTCGCATTGTAAGTCGCTCCGCCGGCAGCGCAGACAGGTTGGCTTTTCCTCATCGCATTTCACTCTAGAGTGCGGTCAGCTGGAAGATTCAACTGCGCGTGGGAGGGGTGCCTCGGAGCTTACTTTCGTCCACGGCATGTGCGGCAACCTCTGCTGCGCCTGATGGTTTGTCTCATCGGATTGACGACGTGAGCTGTTCGCTTTCGCTGGTCTGCAGTGAGACGTGGCTTTTTGGCTTTTCGCAAAGCTGCAAGACGCTGCATACTCATTTGAAGCCATTATTGAAGGTATAGTGTCGCGGTCTTTATGTACGAAGCTTCTGCTAGGTAACATCGAAGAGTAGCTGGTAGCGTCTTCTTTCAGCTCCTGCAGGACTAAGGAAGCTCTGTGACTTCATTTCGATGAATGTAGCCGAAAGTAGTATCATGTCACGTCCAAGATGAGGCGGTGCTGAGGCTGAAGGAAGTGTCATGATGTCGATTTGGGGTCGAAGAACATTGAACCTAGTCATATTTTTGTTCTCGAGGGAAAGGAAGCAATGATGCAGCTGATGGCGTAAATGTCTTGGCAGGAACCTCGCGGTTTGAACCGAAAGTTGACCTAGCGTTTGTGAGCTGCCGTCGATCATTCAGGAACCAAAAAAACGGCCGCAGGCACCAGACCGACGCATCCAATTAGGGGAACTGATACAACATCAGAAATTGCTATCCATAGGAATTTTGACATTTGATGTCATATGCTTTCGCGTCAAAGTTGACACCGCTCCACTCCCACTCCTTTGTGCCGAGAGGACGAGTAACCTGCGGACAACAGTCTCATTAAGCTCGCGCTACTTAGGGCATCCAGCAACGGCCGCCTCTGAAACGTACTGGACTGGGTACGACTAGAAGCCTCTCAGCCAGACTCAGCGCAGCTCCTTGACATACCTTCAGCGATCTTCCAAAGCTCGACTCTCCCACCTCGCTCTCGTTCACGGCTTCGCGCAGGATCTCTATCACAGTCTCAATGACGTCTTCATCTGCCAATCTACTTCCACTCGTCACAAATATCGTGCACGTTCTCTGGGACTTGTTACACATCGCGCCGTGCCCTCTCACGTTCGTGAATGACGAGGTTGTCTGCGAACTGTGCTGGTACGGAAAGATATCGTTAAGAGTCGGGCTTGAGGGATTTGCGGGTATCTGTTATGTCAAATAGGCCTTCATACCTAATATACTTGCTGGAGGGCCCGAGAAGTGGTGCCCAGAGTGTCTCCTGAGAACGATTCTCTTGGGGCGCTTCAAGCATTGTAACGCCAAGAGTTGGTAGTTAGCATTGGCATCATGATAATCTCGCTGTAACGATTCGAAATTTATGCTCAAGTGAATCGTTATATCGAGATTGTTCTGGTACGTATGTTCAAAATGACCTTAGTGCTGTTCCGACCGACCCCTCAACAAATCTAGTTGAACAGCAAATTGACCTGTTCCCTAATGGGCTGGTTGGTGACGGCTAGGCCTGTTACTCCATTGGCCAGTTCGTTGTTCAACAGGCCGCAGGGGGGCATAACTACGCCCGCAAAAGCCGCACCTAAGTCGCATCCCCGGCCTGGGTGCGCTACCCCCCTCCTAGTGACCCATTTCATCTGAACTGTTCCACCAACCTTGCGATCAAAGTTATTCCACATAACATGCCTAATGGCCTGCTTTCACGAGCAGAGGATTCAGCAAGCCCTTGACGGCCTCCGTACCAAAAAATTCGCCTCAGTCAGCGTTCAAGTATCCAGAATCTTGCCTACGGAATTCGAAAAAGGCACGTTGCGAGCTGTTTGGTAGGTGCGCGGCAAACGTGATCATTATCTACATTGTCAACGATTTGGTCCAGGGACAGCAGCCGCGAGGTGTGCCCTGGCAAGCCCCGGCAGCCCCGGCGCAGGGGGCATTCTCGAGTCCCGAACATTCACCTACAGGCCGGCCTGTTGTCTAACCAAGTAGGCAGGCCATTGATCAAACAGTATAATATTACGTATGATGAGCTGTAGGCCGGGCCCGTAGCTAACGGGCCAATTGGTTAGCCAGCAGGTCGATTTCTGTTGGCCAACAAGACTGTTGGTGGTGCTTCGGCCGGAACATCGCTTTCCCCAAGCCTTGGTTTTACTTGGCCACAAGAACCCCCCACAACATCCACTAGGTCATGACTACTGGGGCATTGGCCAGCATATAACAACGCATTTGTTTCTAGATCTACCTCTAGATCGACTTTTGTAGATCAAGACCTCCCTGACGCACTCAATCCCCAACCAAAAGCAAGCCTTCCACAATCAAATTCCGACATGCAGGTCGACCATGTCTCTCTTGCTGTCCCATATGCAAAGCTCGAAGCCGAAGTTGCTTTCCTGACCAGCTCCATGGCCCACATGGGCTTCAAGAAGTGGATGAGGCCCCACCCAGCTGTCGTAGGCATGGGCAGTCACTCTCCCTTTCTCTGGGTCTCTGGAGTGGACAATGCGAGGAATGAGATTGTCGAGAACGGCAATCGGATTCTGGGGGTGCACCTTGCGATTACGGCAAAAGGTAAGCCTGGGGGATGCCCTGAATACTAGTTCGCATGCGATGTCGATTAGGTATCGATTTCATTTGAAATCTATGGAACAAGCAAAACTGAAGAGTTGTGTTTGGGTAGATCGCGAACAGGTGGACCAGTTCCACAAGAGCGCACTCGACGCGGGCGGCACATGCAATGGGAAGCCAGGGTTGAGGACACATTATCATCCAAATTACTATGCAGCATTCGTCCTTGATCCATGTGGGAATAATATTGAGGTGGTCGTGCACCAACCTCAGGTTTCTGGTGCCGATGGGGAATAGGATCATTCGAGCAGGAGATATGGTTTGTTCGGGTGATTAGTTCTCTAGCTGTAGAAGATTGCAAGTTGACGACCTGGAGATTGTGTTTAGGCGGAAGAATCTGGTACCTCGCTGGAGCGCTGACGGAAACCCGATTTCCAAAATAATTGCCGCCTTTGAATTTCTCAACTTGAGAGCTTCGGGGCTATCCGCTTAAGAACAGCATCAAACTGTGGCTCCTTTTCACCTTCGCTGGCTGGTCTTGCCCGCTTGTTTCCCAACGCAAATCCCCCAGCTTCAGACCTTACGCTAATTGTAGACATCTCACACCTCGGTAGAGTTTACGTAGTTATTGTGTGCTTCTCCAGCCCTCCTTGATTTTCCATCAAGACCCCCTGTCTGCCGCAACTTTCAATATCGCTTCTACCACCTTGTCAACATCAGCCTTTTTCAAAGGTATACGATGATTCCCGTCCCACTCAATCAATGTGGTAGAGCCCGGCGCACAATAATCATTCACCAACCGTCGATGCAAATGCAAACCAGGATCCTGTAGGCCATGCACATGAATTGTCGGTAGCCGAAGCTTGAGATCATCATGTCCTTTGATGGCATCTAGATCCACGCCATCCGCCAGGCCACCAGCAGACTGCATCCAAGGTTGGCCTTCCGTCTTCGCACTCAAGGAAACCAAAGGTGCCCTCCCAGCCAAGATGACGGCAAATTGCCAATTGCTAGTCTTTTCGCCTTGGTCAAGGCAGAGCTGTTGCTCATACAGAATGCTAGCAACAAGTTTAGCACCTTGAGAGAATCCCAGTAGTCCGACCCATGGCCCAGTCCCTTTATCGTCATCCATGGCGCGTTGAATAGCGTACTCGATTTCGTACACGCAGGAGTCTGGGTCGATTTCATCATGCGTCGGCAGCCAGCGGAACCAGCGGCGGAAAGGACCCCAATCTGAGTAGACTGGGGCAACACCGACGCCTTCATCACAGAAGAAGGGCGCATCAACGAATACGAAGCGGAATTTTGTGTCAAGAGCCCGTAGGAAGGAGCGGAATTGGGCGCGGAAAATGGCGCCAGTAACGCCGCCACCGTGGAGGCAGAGGATTCGAGGGAGACTTAAGTCTTCGGGGTTGGAAGTCATGGTTTGATTTCTTTAATTTGGGCTGAATAAGGACCGAGAAGGCGATTTGGACGCATGTAAGTTTGACGGTATACAGGATTCAAGGACGATCAATCGTCGCTTTGCACAATCTGCATTTCGGAATGCGCCACTGAAGGAGTCTTCATTTACTGCATGGTGACCCAACTGATAACAAGCGCGCTAGCACGACTTGGATATAGAGTTCTTGCGGAGGCCGAAAGTGTGCTTGTTTGCGGAAGACATCAGGTCTTCGGACGTCAGACAAATTCGGAGAGTCAGATAAAGCGATCTTCGGCATCCTGCAGAGTCCTTCCGGGTATGCAGGTAAGCCTGAACGCCTAGGCATCTATCGCAGGCAGCTTCTAGTCCAATTCTAACGCTCTAGGTCATCACTATACTGACCTAATCATCCGTTCGGCTACTATTTCATCACTTACACCCAATTTTCAGCAGTATTGATACGGTAGATATAAGGCAAGCGATGCCCGTGAAAGAAGATCCGAGATCAGCACCAAATGTGATTTGCTCCAAATGAGTCAATTTCTGTATGAATCGTGCATGCACCATTGAGAACTGCATGTGTTGGCGTAAATGAAGGTTAATGATTTTGAGACCCAACATTTCCCGTCACAAAATCCGCCCTAGGTCCACTTCCTCTCGGGAAAGAAGTACATCGGCCTCTCCATCTCTCCGCCATCACAATCCCAAATCTTGAGCCTTGATCAAGCCTCTCTTCAACATGATTCCCATAGGGACACCCGAATCCGACATGATCTCCGTCTTTTTCAGCACTATCCCGCCACCATTCTCTGCCTCGGGATCCTTCACGTAATGGAAATGAAAAGCCCCCGGAACGCCCATATCCCACTCCCTCCCCTGGAGATCCTTTATCTTCGTCTCACCCGCTGCTGGACTTCCGTTCAAATTGCCAAACAGTTTCGCTTGCCCAATCATGTCCCAACCATCCGCGACCTCTGTGCAGACGAGGAAGTACGGCTCGTGGAAATGAGAAGTCAGAGGGCCATAAAGTCCCTTGAGTGCTGCTATGCCTGCCTCACGACCAGAGGCGACACTGCCGTCGGCTTTGTAGAGGGTCCAGTCCTCGCTGTACCATTTAGGTGAGAAGTTATGAGTGTCGAAGTCAAGGGTGTAGTCTTCCATCCATTTCATTGCCGGGTGCTTGCGGGTGGTGTCATCCCAGGTGCCGTGATGCACGAATGCGGGTGTGGTCGGTACGGAAGACATGATAGGAGTCAAAGCTCGTTGAATGCAAAAGGTCGATTGGATTTGAAAGAAGAAATGATTTATTAGCCTTGACGTGAAGAGCGAGACGTAGTGTACAGGACAACCGCTTCCAATGCACAAACGGGATCCAGGAGAAGTAAGCGATACAGCACGAAGGCCTACCTTGGGGGACGTCCAAATAACTACAGATCTGCGTCAAGGAGAAGGATTTCCGCACAAAAATGAGCGTGCATTGCGTAAGAGAAAGTCGAAGCGGAGATCACGAGCTTGATGGTTCCACAGCGCAAGCTACGATTTGCTCTCGAAAAGAACATCGACCTCTGTCCATAAGTTCGGTCGGGTGGAAATGCTTTACTTTGTGACATGTGAGAGGTCATTTCAGCTGGAAGTCGCGAGCAACGTCATCAAAAATCCTAAAATGGTTGTCGACGAGTGGGGTTGGGAATCTGTTCCGCCATGCCAAGACGTAGTTGCAACTTGCCCCGCAAAGTCGTGGCGCCGACAGGCCCAACTTCTCCTGCCAAAAGTATTGGTGAGAACCATTAGGGCACGGCTTGTAACGCCATAAATCAGTTCGATGCCACTCATGTCGTTCAGTTGGATGGGAGCTTTCCGAGCAGAGGAAGTTACCAAGGGGCTTGGCCCATCCGCCTCGTCATAATTGTTCCGTTCCCAACTCCAGGAAGTGAACAACTCAGCTCATGCTTCATACTCTCAGGCACGTTTGGAATTGAGGAAGAAATGAAGCCATGATTTTGGCTCGTGCATGCAGGATTTTGTCAATAGACCATATCGACGGCTGCTGGTTGGCAAGGATCGACACCTAGGGCCTCAGCTTGAAATATTCTCCGTACTCGCCGGAGTTGTAGAGCTCTTTCTTTATCTATTGTAACTGTAAATAGATCTTATAGTCCTTAGCAATTAAACTGATCAAATCGATCAACACCCTGAATAGCCTCGATTATTGATTGTCATGCCGAATAGATAGGGATCCAATAGACGCCTCTTTAAACCCGTAGATGTCCTGAATCGCTGAATTGCGTGACCGGATGCGGTCCGTTAGTTGGAGTCGAGGCTGGCGAGCAGGCTGGCGGACGGCGCGAAGAACGTCGTGCCCGTTAGCGGTTTCGAGAAGTCGAGCAGGCGGTCGTGCAACCCGGGAGGGTCCCCAATAAACATGCGCTGCAGCATCCGCTCGATGACCCACAGACGCCGCGAGTACCCGATGAAGTACGTTCCGAACTCGCCTGAGCCAGGGGAGCCGAACGGCATATTGTCACGGAGGATGTCATGCTCGTCACCGTTCTCGTCTTCGATCGTGGCGAGTGTCTTATGTGACCGCTGGCCAGAGGCCGCATCGTCAAGCTCAACGTTGTCCAACTTCGTGCGGCCGATGATGGCCTCCTGCTGCTCGGCCGGAAGGGTATGCCACGCTTTGAGGTCGTGCACGTACTTCTGCACGACGATGTAGCTGCCACCGGCCGCGGATGCGTCCTCCTCAGCGACGAGGATCGAGGCGGGCACGGCGGGACCGACCGGGTTGGCCGTGCCATCGACGAATCCGAGGAGGTCGCGAACGTCGAAGTAGCGGAAGCCGACGGTCTCGTCGACGACCGCAACAGCGTCGCCCAGGAGGTTCATCAGCTGCCGCTCGAACTCAAAGCATAAATCTCGGCGCTCCGAGCGGATGTGGAAGAGCAAGTCACCGGGCGTTGAGATAGCGGTGTGGACCGCGCCCTTAACGGTGGGGAAGGGATGGAGCTCCGCCGGCCGGGGTAGACCAGTGACGCGGTCCCAGACGTCGCTGCCGATGCCGACGGTGCACGCGAATGAGGCACTGAGATCGCGAATGGAGACATTCTTGGCGAGGCCGTCGATGCTCGCGAGCGTCGAGCGTATGGTCCGGATCGCGTCGGGACCGTTAGCGACCGACAGGACGAGGAAGGTCGCCGACTGTGTTAGCGGCGCGTCGACGCGTTGCGGCTCAATGGGGACGCGGCCGCTCATCCTTGCCCTCGTTGCCAGCTCAGCGGTATGTAGTTGACTAACTATGGGTCGAGGTCGAGGTCGGGGGTCTTGAGGATTCGCCTGACCTGATAGGGATCGTCGTAACTCTTTACCTAATGTTACTCGCGCAGCTTGTCGCCCTAGATCTAGGATTCTAGATCTAGAATATAACCGACTTCGGAGCCCGTCATAGAACCCGTTATAGATGATATTACCGATCTTGTTCGTATTCATGCCACGCTTAGGACCACTTGTTAGGATTCTTACAAGATAGGTGTAGGGTTATTAAGCTCTGATCTGGTCTCCGGCGATTACCCCGCCATGGAAGTCACCTTATCTTACACTCCGATTGGCCGCCATTGTTATTCAGTCTACGGTGAATGTGACAAGAGATTAATGTCGACAGATTACCGCCTGTAATCTAATCCTTGCTCTCTATCAGGTCATATCATTCACCGGAGAAAACAAAACGGGGCTGCAGTCGACTAACCAAATTCTTTAGGTACAGCCAGAACCGTTTCCCTCCCTATCCCTCTCGCCCCCACCCGCCTTGCCTACTCTCAGGCCCCCCACACGTCCTTACCTACTCTCAGTCCCAGAATCGCTCGTCTCCCACCTCTCCTCTACTCTGCGTTCATTATACTCTCCTCATCCCACAATTCACCACCATGCCGCTACAAATAGCCATCATCGGAGCTGGCATCGCCGGCCTAAGCGCCGCCATTGGTCTCCGCCGTGCCGGCCATGATGCAGCTGTAGGTCTCCTGTGCTCCCTGATAATGCGAAACTAACCTCTTAGATATACGAGAGATCTCGGTTCAAGAACGAAGTCGGCGCTGCGATCGTCATCTCACCTAACGGTACTCTCGTCCTCAACCGATGGGGCTTCGACTTCGACAAAGCGGGTGCTGTCGACAATTGTCAAGTAAGTCGTGAAACTCTATGCCGAACCAAGCTGAACCAATAGATGCGCCGAATCCATGCAGATAATCTCAAAGTCGACTCGCACGAAACTTTCACCGAAACGGAGGCAAAATACGGCAATCGGTGGGCGTTCTTCCACCGTGCGGATCTGCATACTGGGTTGCGGGAACTGGTCCAATCGCCAATCGAGCTGGCATCAGAAGTTATCAAAGTTGATCCTCAGACGGCAACCATTACTCTGGCAGACGGGAGGATGATACACAAAGACCTTGTCGTCATCGCCGATGGTGCTCATGTAAGCCAGTCGTCCAATTTGTCACAAATCTGACCAACAGAACCAAAACATCCCCACCATTATCGGCCAAGAAGCACCAATAATCAAGACGCCAATGTCAATGTATCGCTTCCTCGTCCCAATGGAGAAGATCATGGCCGACGACACAACTCGAACCTTTTACGAGAATGAACTTCCCGGATTTGTGACATTCTACAAGACCGAAGTTGGACGCCCGGGCCTACTCCTCAACACATACCCATGCCGGAAGTAAGCGTAATCCATACTGTGTGATGCCTACTAAACTTCGCAAGGGGACAACTATTATACTGCGCGCTGCTTCACCCTACGAGACCAGACGAGCGGAATATAGAAGGTACGTAAATCAACCGGTCCAATTCCTTACTAACAAATTTCAGATTGGAATCACGACGCAACGCTAGAGGATGTGATGGGCTGCACAACAGCATTCCATCCTTCAATTCAAGCCATTTGCGAGTAAGTACTAGGGCAACTTCTTATGCTACAACTAAGTAGTTAGTACTAGTACTGACGTCCCGTAGAAAAGCAACCGACGTCAAAGTCCATAATCAAATGTTCCGCAATGCCATCCCCAAATTCACCAACGGAAAGGCCGTCTTAATCGGTGATGCTGCACATTTCATGCTACCAAGTATGTTCTCTTACACATCTATTACCACTCTGACAATTCCAGCACACGGTCAAGGCGCTTCAAGTTCAATTGAGGACGCAGCTGCACTCGAAGTCTTGTTGGAGGGCGCGACAAGTGAAGACATCGTCGACAGGCTTCAGCTATTCCAATCTTTGAGACATCCGCGGGCAACGGCAACACAAGCAATGTCCAATTACATGATGATGGGTGGACCCAAGATGATCGAAGAAGCGCGGAAGTACTACACGGGAGCACTTCCACCACCAAGCTCAAAGACATTCTCACAGCCATTCAGCGACTTCTTCTTCCAGTATGACATATTTGAGGAGGCGAAGAAGGTGTTACACACTTAGAAATGAAATGACTACTAGTAGAGCAGGAGCTGTATGTAGTTGGAATTGTAATGAAAGGCGGAAGAATCAAGTACACTAGAATTATGTTGGGCAGACGGGTACTCGCAGCCTGAGAAGAAAAGCTTTGAGCGACGGTAAGACGGAGCCTTAGGTAGGGTGGTTGCGGAATGGACCTGCTAATTTTGCTTGGACAATTTGTTGACGTTTGCTCTACTTCTTCGTAACTCTCTACGGGACTAGCTAGTGCCGCAACAAATTGTGTAGAACTATCATTGAGCATAGACCGGGAACGACGCAAGGATAGTACGGTAAGGAGGTGCAAAGGATCGGGACTGAAAAAGGAGGCCTGACAAGCTCCTTGATTAGGGGCAAGGAAAGTCTGTCCCGCACATGTCAGAATGTTGGAGCCTACCGTAAATCGGTCGTTCTTCCGGGCATGAGAGCATCTTGGAAGTTGGAGGCTTGTTGCAGAACTCTGCTGAGAGAATGGGCAACAATGGGTGTCGCATCGCAATTGGCTTGAACTCTATGTCGACAACCCCCATAAGGCTGCACCTGACGGCTCACCAGGCTGATAATTGGTGGGATCCCTGTATCCGCCATGTTGCATGACAGCATTCGCCATGCTTCGACTGCATCATAGTGCCCCGGTACTTTGCGGGCTCAGAATAGGGGGGCCGCATCCCCGCGTTTTTCAGCTTTGAAATCGACCACCGTTTCGTCTAGCATCATCAGAAGCTTGTGGTTCGCAATAATCGACATTCAAATCAAGGAGCTGAGCTTCTTCTCGCTTCACGGCACTGGAAAGGTATCTGAGACTCCAAGTGAATTGAGTTATGTCCCAAAATACAGGTCTGCCCCGCCTTTCATCAGTGGGATTCTCACGTTAGGCTTAAGTCGGTTGGGTCCCGAGCAAAGTTCAAATCACTTCCATGCGGCATTTCTCGCTTCAGGATCGTACTAATGATTCAACCATGCCCGGCTATTCCCACAACAGACAAACGCGATACGGACGGTAGCATTCTGCCCCTGCCAAGCCGGCATCATTTGAGGGTTCGTGGTCAGTGGGATCGCCGGATGCCCGCGTCTCACACCCGTTTTATCAACGACGTGAACCCATAGGAATGTCGATCCCTCTCCACTTGAAACCGCCTAGATGACCAATCCTGGTCCCTTGTCATACATGATCGCGGGTTCGCAGACAACGCCTCGGCCGCCATATCTGTCAAATCATGCAAGTGCGCAGACTATCGGCTGGTCAGGATCTTTACAAGCAACTGTGTGTCTCAGCTCTCAAACGAAAAGTCTTCTTATCCTATCCTTCTTTACCATCCGACTTCTCCTCGACCTGGTAATAGAAAATTTCGCCAACTCCATCAAATGCACGGAATTCACTCCTTTATTCTCGTGTGCCTTTAGCGAACAGCTGGCTGTCTCGTAATTTTTCTGCTACACTCTCTGCGTCGAATCTCAGTTGGGCCAATTTCGAAGATCTGCCTCACATCGACAACCGTGCAAAATTAAGTTTCCTCCCGAAGCCTTCCCTAGCTAGCAGATCATCTCTACCATTCGGCCTTCTACATTAAAACCTGCTCGCAAAGATGGCGGTGTCGAGACTCATTACTCTTTTTGAATCTCTTGATTCCAAGACGGCCCCCAAATCAAGACGGTCCCTCAGGTCAGCTTCATCGAGACGTCTGCAACCATCTCTACCCTTCTCAGAGTTCGATCTGTCCCTCGACATCAATGACTTCCGTTCCGACATACATCCAAACATGATTTCGACACCCTCACCCTCAATACCCTCATCCTCCATCGCCTCCTCCCCATCCTCATCGTTCCGAAGCTCGAAGCGTTACTCCTACTCACCATTCTCCTTACCCTCTTCCCGCTATCTTCTTCGTCGGCAACCCTCCGCTGTAGACATTGCGCTGCAAGAGGAGAGAAATACCGCTGGAGCAATAGGACTTGGCCTGACGCTCATGGAGCCGAGGCCGGTACTCGAGGTTCCTGTTTCCGTTGGAACAAGCTGTATATTCGATGGGACCGAGCGAGAGGAGGAGAAACAACCATTTTTCATGGGCGGTATTATTGAAGTTATGGAGGGCACTTGCTGAACTGGAATAAAGGTTTTAATACTGGATGTTTTACGAAAGATGATGCTGGGCCAGGGGAGCGTTCAGGAGTTCTCTCAAGCTGTCATGAATTTGAAAATGCTCGGTGCACGAGTATTTTGGCGTTTGCAACCCTGGAGTCTAGTAGTTGGTCAAGAGCAATTTGGGCTTTTAAGATAATGCTTCCATTGAACATCAAATTTTGGCCACCAAAGTCTGTCGGCAAATTAATGGGCAGGAGATTTACATTGACACTCCTCTGCCTAGGCGCCGTGCTTGTCCGGATGTGATTCAACATCATATCTTCTACCTCCTTCGTGTGTGGTAACTGGATTGCTTCTCCTCCAGATTTTCCGCCCCACTTTGCAAACGCCCCGACTTCGAGGTCCGGTGCTTCATTTTGGTCACACAGCCGGCAAACTTTTCATACCTCACGTGCTTCCACGTGTCCTTCCATCGTGGTAAGTGCCCTCAACTTTAGACCTGCCATCCTATTGTAGATAGAACGGGCTATCGAGGTCTTGAGGAACACCAGTGGTTCGACTCCTGAAGCTATTGGTGATGCTCTTCGCAATTTCCTCCCATGACTTGCAAAATAATCCTTTCGGAAAGTAGTGGTGAAAAGTGTAAGAAGGTCGCCGCAATATCCTTACCTCTTCCCCCCCGTAGTGATGCCGTACTCGGCGCGGCCAATGGGGTGCTCTCCCTAAAATTCCCGACGAATGCGACAAATGGAAGTTTCAACCGCATTCTTCCCTGCATGTTGAAACAAGTTTACAGTCAAGCTCATCGCGAACGCCAGGGTTTCTCAAAATCACTGATTAGGTACACCTCCAGAAGTAAGTAACCCTGCCAAAGATACTGGGTGCTCCCTGTCCCAAAAGGTGCTTTTTGATTTCCAACTCCTACCAAGAGCAAGGTCACCTCCATCATTTCCCTTTTGTCAATCTATGCCTTGTTGAACATCGCCGGCGACCGCAACGTCGAAATTATGATGGCCTCGGTCACTGGCATGCAGGACCCCAATCCCAGCGAGTCTCACTAGCCATCCCAGAAACCTGACAAGCAAAAGGATCATCATCGATATGGCGTATATCAAGGCATTCCCATCTCCACCCTTGCCATCTCTGTGGATTACCTTAACAGCGCCTTCGTGCGTTCAGACAATTCTACCCCTGAGGCGAGATCACCTTTTTTGCTGCTCCAAAATCTCGGCTATAACCTTCTCTTTTCGAGTTTGCTCTCGTTGAGGATGACGTCGACGGACAAGGAGAAATACGACGAAGCCGATGAGCACGAGGCCAGAGATCCCCTTCCCAGCAACACCGCCCGCAATTGCTGCAGTGTTACGGTGATGAGTGGGACTAGCCCGTGCTGGTTCTGCCGTCGGTGTCAGTATCTTGGCCCGAGCCTCGGCATGAGCTTCATCGACTGTTGACTTTGCGTTGTCGGTTTCTCGCAATAAAGCCTCAAGCTCAAAAATTGCTAGAGCTTGCTTGTAGAACTAATCAGGAATCTGATCTATGGTGGCCGTGGGCTCAGATGGTAACCGAGGCAGATTGGTCTTTACTAACCACATTTTCCTCTGCCGTCTCAGTTCGCACTTGGAAGGTGTCGAGATCAACCTAAACATCTGTTGACAAGATAGCATTGTCGAATTGGCCTTTGTCTCCGCCAGACGGACGGCCACATCATTTGCCCAATCTTCTGTCAGTGCATCCAAAGATACCTTTGCGCTGGTATAGTTGAACCTGACGGTCTCTGCAAGCTCTTGCATTCCAATCAAAGCCCGTAGCCCGGCTAGCACGGGTTTGACTATCTACTTTCTCTTTTCTGTTTCATATTCAAAAGACGCCTTCAATGCTGTAGAAGGGATAAAGGTATGCTAAATGGCTGGTCAGTCAATTGGGAGAGCATGGCAACGAGAGAGAAAGCCTAGAGACGCGCTGTGTGGAAAGCGTCCTTGTTGTCTCTCTCCTCTGTGTCCTTGCTGTCCATGATAGATGCCAAAAGGCAGTTCTTGTGCCCATAAGGGGCTGATGACCAACTGGCCCCACCACAATACGCAGATATGGGACTAATAAATAGGCACGCAGCGGAGAAGTAAACAACGGATGTAGGAAAGGTCAGGGCGTTAAAGCGGTATGGACACTTGATGAGATAGACGGTGACAAGATTTGGAAATGAAATCGAGTTGATGGAGCTTGGTATATATGGTACAGAGAGGCTTCCACGAGGCCATAATGGTCGAATTATGATGTCCCAGGTGTCCAATGATCTCCGAGCATGACCCAATGCGCGTTGCCACAAATAGCTGTGCTGTCCAGTGGATGATTCCACGTCAGGCTATCGGGCAAATTCTCCAAAGCCGATCCCCCAGAACATGCTGATGCAAACCCACGAGTTTGTGACATTGTCACTTGCATCTGGGAGGCAGGGCTCGTCATCGTTCACGCACGGAACTTCATCCGTCCGGAAATAAGGCACCACTATGCGCTGGTACGCACTGGTCTGCACTGGTGTGCATGCTGGCAAAGGCATAGTCTGCCGATTCCCAAAAGGTTCGCCTAACCCACAGGCTCGTCAAGGTGATTCATATTCCCCTGTTGAACTCAACAAGCCCATCTTTCCCTCCATTGTCATGAAATTCCTCTTCTAGAGTCGTTGCATGAACTGCTTGTCGCTGCGGAAATGCGGCGAGTGCCAAAGGCAATGCGAAGATGCTCGTTGTCAATATCAAACCAAGATTTGTCGGCAATATCATTCTCGGCCTCTGCTTTAACCAATCCGTTTTCTGCAGTCTAACAAGAATCAATGGTGGTATTGCCATGACCGGTGTAGCATTCAACACACGACTTAGAGCTGTCTCGGCCACCGCGAGAGTTGCGGCCTTCTTGCTCTTGCCCAGACTCGCAACCTCTTGCCCAGACTTTTCCTTCGCAGCCTTCTCCTCCTCGGTTTGTACAGGATAGATATCAATGCCACGCCTTATCTCTTCCCCACGCATGAGGAAGACATTGAGGGCCCCGGCCGTAGCGACAGCTGCAAAGGGAACGAGGCGGCCAAGGATCAAACGAGCATTGGGAGAGACTCGTTTAAGGCGAGGTACGATGGCATTCAGGCCGATCGCAACAGAGCAGGAGGCTGTGACTGCAACAAAGTAGCTTTTGATTAGGACGGAAGTTGAGAGGGCAGTGGATTTATTGGCATTGGCGCTGTTGATAGCGACATTGAGAGACTGATTGATTATTTGCCAGGAGACGGTGCCGATTGTCTGGTAATGTCAGTAATAGCTGATGACTTAGGACAGGTACTTACTCCCATGCCAGGTGTGAGCATGCCCGCTGTGACTATCAGATTCGATATCACAAAACATGACATTCGAAAGGGAAGGAAAACTGGCTGCCCGGTGTCTGAATGTAGGTATTAGGAGCCATTATCGCTTCTGAGACGGCAGTTGCTTACCGGGATGTAATGTCGAGTCGACTATCTTTTTGGCCTGCCATATCTCAGGTGTCATAAACTTGGCCTCCCCCCTCTTGTACGAGCTGACAAGCTGTTTGGCATGTTCGAGGCCGGATGAGGAAACTAACAATGTTCTGCACAGTAGTTTCATTAGCAAACTGCGGTCGGTAAAAAGAGGGAGTGAGAGAGATTTCAACAGCGGCGGTCTCACCACACCAGACCTGGCGAGGTTGCTCCCCTTGTTGTCATTCCTCACCTCGGGTCTGCTATCTGTGCTGACTGCTTTACGCGTCCCCAGTATGTGGACAAGTCATATTGGGAAGCTGGGAGGTCCCGATTGCCTGGTAACGACGCCGACATCGAGATGGTGCCGCAATTGACGTGCCTCTACCTTCCCTCAAACAGCTGCAGGTTCATTGGTCCCGGGAAGAAGAAAATCATGCGCGGAGAAGGACGCGACCAATTTTTTCCAACTTTGGAGCGGTGAGCTTCTAAAAGTCCAGCTCCGATGACGTCATAATTGTTACCTTGCTCCCGTCGACTGGAAACGGTTGAAGCCGTGTATTGGGAAGGGATTACTGTGTGCAAGATTCATGCAGGGTGCCCCTCTACGCTACAGCCGAGCTTGTGCCTGGGTACGATAAGCCCTCAGTTTGTGCCCCCTACAAACCGAGGAGTCATTTCCTCGGCCGTCGACGGTGATTCCGGTTTATCCATCCACTGTTCGTAGGCCGGCATTGATAACGTATCTTCACATCTCACAGAAGGCTCATGATCGATCTTGTTATGGCCCACATCCTCGCAAATTGGCATTGAGTTGTCAGACTCGCTCATGGCGCAGCTTGAAGAGGGTCGGCCAAGCGTTAAACGAGATCTGAAAGATTGTGGGGTGAGGGTCTCCTTGATTGTACCTGCTGCAGTTGAAGCGTTGCCTAGTCGAATAACGAAAGTTTCCGGTATTCTTCTATGGTGTATAGGTTTGATGGAACGACTTCTCAACCAGCCAAGGGCGGCCCCTTGGACTAAGGTATCTTGAACGCCCAATTATCCGGCCACGTTATGCACAATAAAATCTAACTCTTATGTCTTTCAGTTACCTACATAGCAAGTGCAGTAGGTGAGTGGCGACGAACAAGCTGCGGGTGACACATCTTTACTAACTTTCGAAGGTACTCGAGTTTAGACTCCACTTCAACCAAAACATTATTCAATGCTAGCGTCCTTAGCATTCGCCAAACTCTGGTGGCCATTGATGCCTTGTGACATTGAAATTTGCGACCGCTCCCACAACTGAAATCACCGCTGGAGGCTTTTCTTGCATTTGCAACCCCTGCCTTCAATCCGTCTCCGAGCAGATCTCCATTAATACGTTTCGCCTAGAACCATATCTTCTACGAGGCTTCATAAGCCGACCACAACGTGATTAACGCTTAACTCGAATGGTTATGTCGACCTTAAGCAAACCATGCCTGCGGCCAGCGGTGTCACAATTTGGAAGAGAAGAGGAGGATGAAGCAGCCCTTCTCCTATGGGTTTGTCCTCATAAATGCGTGACGCTGGACCAGGCTCGCGCCATGTTCCTCTATCGGCCTCCAGATGCCGAAGATGGTTACATCGAAAGACTCCGTGCCTGCTACGACGCATACTGCAGTTACGACATCATCAACAGCTTGCTACATTCATTCCATGATCAGCATACCCTTGCGTTGCGAACTAATATCATTCTTCTTCGGATCCAAGGCTGCGGAGATTATAATGAAGCTGCGAAGCGATGCTTCACGGTTCAACGCGTTAGCCTGGCACTTTCTCGCCTGAAGTTTCCGATGTGCCGACACATGAGAACTAATGCTTCCCATGCCATTGACTACTTCAATCCGAGTTGCATTTACTTACCGAAAGGGGATGGGACTGACGTCCCGTGCACTTGCAGAGTCCATGGATATCCATTCTCTCATGCGGGGGATCATCACTACAGAGCGTGTTTAGAGTGCCGTGGGGAAGGCTGCGAAACAGTATTTGGCTTTCGGGCTTGTGCGACAACGTCGGACGGCAGAAGAGACTTACTGCTCCAACTCGAGTTGTGGCGTAGCCTCGGCTGTATGGAAAATAGCCATGCTCCTGGATGGAGGTGTCATGCCTATGGCGAGGGAATGACACATCAAATTGCGCAGGACTGGCAGCTCTGGATCGACTCTATCGGGCTACAGGAAGTGAAATTGGGTGGGTTGAGCAGGAGCCTCCGTCTCGATCGAATCGCAAGTTTCTTGGTCGACAAACTTGGTACCTTCAAGCCAACTTTAGGCTTGACATTGCCCATCTCTCCCCGAGGCCATAGTCAGCAACCAGGGAACGAAAGGGTTCAGGGAAGTGGCACGCCGCGCAGAAACAAACCCAACACCCATCGAGAGATACCACGTCGCAAATGTGTTTTGATGAGCTGTCAGTACGGGAGCCAAGAAATTCATCCATCCGCTAGAGGAGGATTCAGATGTTGAACAATCGTCTGCCGCCACGAGTCGTCACCAGCGCCGCCATCTTAGTCGGTAATACACTCTATCCACTATTCCTACGGCTCCGAATACGAATCGTTCCCAAAATAATCCCAAATAACTTCGAAATGTACGATTCTCTTGCATTTCTCCTCCACTACGCCCAGCGATGCTACCTCCTCCTCTTTTCCAAAGAAAACAGCTGGTATGTTGTGGTGGGGCCAATTGGCCATTAACCCCTTATGGCCAGAGAGACTGTCTTTTGGCATCTGTCAGATATGGCAAGTATTGCGAGGAGGCCGCGTTTCGGTTTGCTAGGTGGCGAGGTAGCGGCGTAGTGATGGCGTTTCGCAGGCCGAACCGGGTGTGCCGGCTAAAGAACACTCAGCCGATAGAATGTTCTTGTCTCTACAAATACCAGCCCGCTACTCAGTTAGATAGTCAACAAGACAGTTGCTTCCATCCATTCTATGTACACCTGTTTGCTGCGCGCAACAGCAAGGACACACATGCACACATGCACACACATAGACAAAAAGCAAGCTTTCTACATAACGCGATTAGTGAAGGCTGAGTTGAGGTGGATTGCCACGGCCTTGCTAGGCTCGCTTAGTCAGGGGTCTCTGGCTAAGGGGTTTGGACTTTACGCAGGTCCTGTTGAAGGAGTAGGGGGTACGTATCACTGCAGTAGCAAAGTGGAACTGTAGGATATACAATTGTAATTGACCGTGGAGGGCTCCTAGAGCTGCCTCTACGGCCTGCTTGTGTGCCCTAGGAACTCTTGGCACGCTCCGTTTGCTCAAGCCAGGGAGCACGTTGAGCAATGCTAGTCACGTGCCCCTTACTCCTTCGACATAGGACTGGATAGTCTGGCAGCCCCCTTGGTCGTGCGCCCTGGCTGAGCGAGCCTAGCAATGCCCGTAACAGTCAAAAGGTATGAATTCGATTGGAACATGACAAAGCGCCTTAAAAACTAGACCACGCGACCTGCACCTTACTCTTCACGTATCAAAAGATGGAGTGCGAGTGTTTCAATGGAATATCAGCATTCGCTTTGCAGAACAGAGAGATTCATATGCAACAAGCCTCGTAAGATATACCCAGAACATGCAGACGCCCAATATGCGATCGTCGCATCATGATAATACTACCTTCTAAATGCAAAATGATCCCGAACCAGTACCTCGTGGAAATCACGTTCTAGGCCTGATGACGCCGGTAACACGCAATAAGTAGCTCCTGTTCCATGCCTCTCAGATTTGATGCCTCTTGTACTTCTATAAATCGTGGTTAGCATTACACAATATGAAAGGTACCAAAAATGGCTTACCTCTTCAACACGCCGCCAATTATCTCGATCCAAAGTATTCCCGGCTCCCAGCAATGTCTGCCCAACAGCTTTAGTGGCGCCGATCGCCGGCCTGAGGATGATCGTTGGTGTCTGCCTCAACACGGCCCTTGCAGCCCCACTCGCGGAGCCACTTGCCATGACTTCTCCTGGAACAGCAATAATAGCGTCTCTTGCCAACAGAAGGTCTCGCTCAAGGCTTGCATAAGCACCTCGAAGACCTTGAACAACGCCCATTGGTTGGTCAGCGTAGAGAGAGATCTGCTTCTTCGTGTCTTCTTCTATCCCCTCTTCTTCCCATTGTTCACGGCCAGAGTTTGGCCCTAACATGGTCTCAGCATCCTGAAGCACCGTCTGTGTTCCAATTGCCAACTTGGCTCCAAGATTGACCAACTCTTTCGTCGTAGTCTTTGCGAATGCCAACGCGCCTTTCTGGATGCTTCGGACAATCCGGCCATCTTTCTTATACTCTCGCATTGGTATGACGACCAGGTCTTTGACTCCACTACCCACATCGACGAGTGACCTTATAGGAGCCAGGCCCGCGAGAATGCCGGGCAACTGATTGCGCTTGACATCTGGCATCCATATATTGTTGAGCATTATGCCGAGTCGATCGAAGCCCGAGACACCATAGAGAATCACTCGTCGAAGCACCATGTCAGCACGGTCGAGGACGAAGAAGTTCATAAACTCAGTGGTGCGACCCGATCGAAGACCACCATAGTCCACCCGCTTTGGTTTGAAGTCGAGCTTGACCTTAATGGGATTGACCTCCACTCGCTGAAGGAAAGGTGGAGCGGATGGGGTTGAAGAGGTCGGAACACTATCATCCTTGAACTCGAAAAACCGACTCATAAAGTCCAAAGCATCCTGGTCAACATGCAGTCTAAGGGGCAGAACTGTGACCTTTACGATCATTTCAGAGGCCGCCAGCTCAGCAACTGGCTTCACGTTGAGAATCTCCAGATGAATCATGTTAGTATCAGTCTCCCGAACGCCGGCGTCTTGCATGTATGTCGCGAATTTCCTCCATGTAGAGGTCGGCAGGTGATCGAAAATGGTAAGGTTCTTGACTCGCACATCAAGAGAGCTCTCAATTTCTCCCGTGCCAGGCGGAAAGACGAGAAAGTCGGCAGATATGCCATCCAGCTCAAATGTTATCTTGTGAGTTTTGCTCCGCGACAATCTCAGTTTCTTGCGCCTTACACGTGCGCCCTGCTGATTCCTTGCCGGTGAGCCGGTGACGGTCGTAGTTGTTGCGTAGCTCCCAGTCTCACTGGCGAGTTCATCGATATCATGGTTGATCGCATTCGTAAGTTCTCTTGGGTCTTTGTTTGCAGGTATACCAATGTAGATGGAATTGAATAGAAAGTCTCCGATAACCGACTCCTCTTCATCATCTTCAGTACCAGCAGAAAGCTGACCTTTGCTGCGAGGTCGCCTTGCTGAAGCTCTGGCCTCGATATCACTGACGGCCTCAGATATTGTGTCACGGGTAGACTGCCAGTCGTAACCATCGAAAAGGTTCCAAATGATGTGGACGTCGCGCACACGTACCCTCAGAGGAGAGCTGCGGATGTTTCTATCGTTTGGCAAGCCGTATGTGTTCTGGCTTGAGTTCCAACGATGTGCCGTGCCTCCGACATTAGACTCTGGCACGAAGTAGTCTTCTCTGAATTCCAATAAACTATGAGCAAGGGCATTCTCTTGCGATGCAGCCATCGTCGATTCATTCATGGTGACAGGAGCAATTGAGGCAGAGGTAAACGCCGTTGATTCAGCTAGCTCAGAACCAGAATAGCTTTCCGCCAGATCCTCCGTGTTGCCTTCTGTATCTGGCGGAAAGAAGTCGCTCACGTATTCTAGGTCTTGTTGATTTGCAACCTCGTCATCAGAGCCGATTCCAAGACCTGCTCGGAGGCCTGCTTCAGGACCTGGTTCAGCCACGAAGGCATCTCCAGTGAATGAGGCCAGCAAGTCTTCGATGGGAACTATTGTCTCCGTACGATATTTTGATGTCTTGGCAGGGGGTGACGGTGGACTCAAGTTGCTGAGGATGCTTATCAGAGTCTGAGTTGAATCTGCGCATGTCTCGAGCACGAGAAGGTTGTTGCGTAGCTCGATATCCACAGTCTGCCCAGAGCTATTCTGCACTTCAGAGATTTTGGCGGTCACAGACGCTGATGAAATGTAGCTGGCAAGGACATATCCCTGTTGGGTGAGCCGCTGTATTTGATCATTCTCATCAAAATACAGATTGCGGTCTGCATTACCAATCGCTGTATTCAGTCTCTCAACATCGTTTGTTATCATGATGGACGCCTTTTTGATATTCACAGAAAAAGCGTTGTCCTTCTTGTTCTCGACAGAGGTAAGCAATGACGCATCTGTGAGGATGACCAAGGCCTTGGAAGACATTCCATGTGGCCTCAAGCCGAGAGCAGAATCTCTGAACCCGACAGCAATCTTAGCTCGACCGGCAAGGCTCGCGGCGGACTTACTGCTGGAGGGAGATGCATTGAATTCTGGTGAAGTAGGGCTTTGCTCGGGTGGGTCGGTGGTTGACGTAGATGTGGAATTTAGTCTCGCACTAAAGTCAAGCATGGCCACGACAGTCGGCACACTGTACTCAAAGCAAGTGTTGTAGAGCTTCAACTTGATGGTAGGGTCCATCTCGTCCGCGATAAACCGACACATGACCATAGGTGGCGCGTTAGGGCTAAGATTCGAAGGAAGCGCCTCACCGATCAGCCGCTCTTTACCAACTCGCGATAAATTCAGGGAGATGATCTGAGCTGCCATCAGAGACGGCACATTAACGTGAGCACCTTCAAGGAACTCTGCCATAAGTCTGAGCTCGCCCATGGTAGAGTCGGGAGTGAGACGACAGTCCAGTTTCTTGGCGAGGCCGAAAGTCAAGATGCCAGGACGATCGTCTTCGGGAAGATACTTTGCAACAGTTGAAAGTTTGCCGAGTTCTGAGACAAGCTTCGAAAGGCTAGAGGTGTACGCAAGTCCTTCGAAAGAGCTCTCAATCTCATCGACGTTCAGTCGAAGTACACCTCCTTGTCTTCGTTGTCGTAGCAAAGTGTCTACCATGATATCGTCGTCCTCGTCATATTTGTTGTTGGAAGGAGTGAGAAGGTTCAGTAGACGATCAAGGTCTTTTTCATTTGGAGTGGGCAGATACTCGAGTCTGATGTTTTTAAACCGAATGTTAATGTCAGCCGTTTCGGTTTGATTGGGTAACAGTGGACCTTCCAATTTTGCCCGGTCGATCACCACTCCGAGGCCTTCTTGTCTGTATACGGCTTTGACGGCGGAACACTGAAGCTTGACAGAACAGGTGGAGCCGACAACATCAACAAAAGCCCCTGCAATACGTGCGTTGATCTTTCCAGATAGAGCATCGACATGATCGGCAGCTTGAATCTCTTGTGGCGATACGTGAAAACGAACGCTCCGTGGCCTGGGTTTGGGATGTTCTGGCTTCCTTGAACCCGAACGTACGGTACTTGTGGATACAATGGAATTGCCAAGGTCCAGTAGCGAACTCAACCCACCGCTCTTGCTCAGAACGTCGTCAAGCTTCAATAGATCTAGCTTGACATAGATTGGCTTCATCTGTATGTCAACATTTTGAACATCAGCCGCCGAATTGATCTTGGCCAGCAGAGCGTCCTGATTCAACGAGTCGATATCCTTCACAGAACTTTGCATCTTAAGATTGTGAAGGAATGATATCAGCTCGCCTGTACTATGACTCAAGCTTATCCTCGAGATTGAAAATCGCTGTCTTGTCTGGCCGCCGCTAGAAGAAGTGGAAAATCCTATACTGGACAGGCGTAGGTTCAACAAGGCATCCTCGTCTGCTATTTCATGGCAGGAGAGCTTGATCGCGGCTGATGCGGATTGAGAAAAGGTTTCTTCAGGAACCTGCTCACAAATCTGCAATTTCACATTTTTGATCTTCAGGGAAATTGCGGGCGTAGGCGCAGGGCTTTGCGCCTCTTCGACTGGTTTCTGGCTGTTTGTGCCGTCCAAAGTATTCAATGCTTCCTTCGCGACGACAGTGAGCAGCCTGACCACAGAGATATCCAACTGGGCACAGACATCAGAAATACCCACTTCGAAGTCGGTATGCCCAGTTTGATGTATTTCCGCTGTAGCTGTTTTTTCTAAACGTCGGCCGGGAGCCCTAGCCTCATGCGTACCGGAGTCGGTTACAGTCTTAGAAAGCTGGGCCGACTGCAGGCCGTCGAGGTACGGCACGCTGTCTTGGCTGGACTTTGCAAGGTTCAGATCGCCAAAGGTGGTTGTTGGTGGCGGGGTGGGCGACCTGGAATCACTGTGGTGGAACAACAGCCAAACAGATACTTGATTGATTGTAAGCAGTTGCTTGGCAACAAGAGATATTTCGTCAGAATCAATCGACTTGTTACCAGTGGGAGCCTCACGACTGGAAGGCTGGACATCTTCGGGGCTGAAAGCCATCGGTGAAATACGCTCAACGTTCTCAGGGTGGCTGTCTTCCCGTGCTGAGTCCTCTGCAATAGTTTGACTAGGTCTAGGGTCTCGCGGTGGCGATGATTTCACTTTTTGCGGCGAATTCTCAGACCATTCCCAGCCGCCTGGCATGGCATTCGACGGATGTATTGCGGACATATTGTTGCTGACCGCACTCATGTACATACTCTCGGCGTCTTCGTGGCTGAAGAGTTTTGACTCAGCCAAGTCTTCTGCATTAGCTTCTTCGGTATAGACGTGTCCTGAGACGTCGAGCTGTCCAGTGCGTGCAAGCATCTCCGCGCGTTCCTGGTTATCAATATCAATGTCCGAATTCGACGATCCTCGCTGATGACCTAGAGCTCTCGAGAATCGATTGGACGAGGCAAGCGTGGAATGCGGAGGTCGTGAAGGAGACGTCATAAAAGCCGAAGATCTCACTTCAGAATTAGAAATACTAGCGAATGCCGGAACACTGTCGCTAGATGATGCTGATAGCTGTTCTTCGTAGCTAGCTGACGGGGAGCGCCCACCAAAAATAGACGAATCGCCCATATCTTCGTTCTCCACAAATTCGTCCATGAAGTCCTGCTGCCCTTGGCTCTGCTGAGCCATTGGCGAAGAATGATATTCACTGTCGATCTGAATGGAGCTATGCTCCGAGCTGTATGCTGAGCCCGGGGTGTCAATTATCAACCCAGGAGCAGCACTTGATTCGCCGAACGCCGTTGATACATCTGACGACGGTTTCGATTTTGACCTCGTCAAGCGGGGCGAAGACGGGACTGGGCTTTGCGAATACTGAGAAAAGGCCTCGGGATCGGACAGCAAGAAGAGTTTGAAATCGTGCATGACCAACTGCCGCTTGCCTTGTCTAGACGCAGGCTCCTCACCCTGCAGGTTGAGTCCTTGCAAAGACAACTCAGAAAGCTTCACCATGATCTTAAAACTGTCTGCATCTGTTGGGCTATCATCTTTTCCTGGAGCATCTTGTGACAGTGTGGTTTCCACAGTGAGTGTCACATCTTTTATTGACACCTCAAGCCGATCGCCGATGCCTTTGAAGAAATCTGCGATAAAGCTAGGCAGCGACCATCCTCCTGGAGCGCCTATCCCGACATCGCTATCCTTTGTGGATGTAAAGGAACTTTGCATGTATTGTGATTGAGATGCAATAGCCTCTTGAAGTTCAATCTGTTCTTCTCGGGGCTCGGACTGCAGGAATGATTGCGCCAGATCCAGCGAAGACGGAATTGTGCCAATGTCATGTCGGCCCCCTTCATGATCTGGCAGTCCACTCGCTCCACCAGGATCGTGGACCGAAGGGGTAGATATCCTAGGACGATTTGACTTGGCACCTCGAGCTGGGCCTTGCGCCGGTCGAGGTTGAGTGGCTTTCGAACTTTGTTGAGGGAGACCATTGTGTAGCTTCAAGGACAGCTCTGCTCCAGCGATCTCAACAACTATACCACTGATATGAAGGTCGGCAGGGATTGTAAGTCTCAGAAGACGTATGACGGCTCGATCAAGGGTGACAGCAGGAGGCAAGTGGAGGACTGCAGCTAGTTTCTGTAGATTCATGTGCTTAGTATTGCATGTCCTTCGAGCGCTGCCGTTGTTGGAGTGTTCTGATACCAACGTACCTTGATCCGGAATCCAACGTCCTTCAGCTCAATGACATTCCTCCTGCCCATCGTCACGCCCAACTTGTCAAGATCGAGGTCATCTGTTTCCAGGAAGTCGAGGTACGTCAGGGCATAACGCAGAGCCCGCTTCTGTATGTAAGAGGGTAGAAAATAAGCCATCGCAACAGCTCGAGCTTTCGCTCAGACAGTAATGCTATCTTTCAGCCATGTTATCTGAAGAGGGGTCGCCGGAGTGAAGCACTGGGCGTTGGGGAATCGACTTGAAGGCAAGACACGTTGGAAGCCGCAAGGATGAACCCAGGGGAAGTGGTTGCGGAGGTTTGCAGGTCAACAGAAACGATGGTAAGAGAGATGGAGTCTCGGTCGTCTATCCTGTGACAACGATCTCCAAGTTGTTCGTGTGTCGCTGACAGGGAGATCCCATGAAAGAACGGTGCATGACGGAACTCTGCCCTTTACTCTAACTACCATAGTGGGGCACCAGCGGCCCCATGCGGGCGGTTGCTTGCGGCCTTTCTAGGCAGAATAGTTCCAGGGCGGAAAGAAATCCGCCTCCGACTCTGAATTTGGCGCCTCAACAGAACTTGTTACTCGATAGATGGCAACAGAGTGTAGACAACGGGGATTCGAATCAACTTTCGTGGTTCTCGAAATCACAGCCCATCTTAGGCTGTGCCTGTGAGAGGGCATTCCACACCAAGTCGCACATTTCTTGTTGGAAACCAAACCACCGGGGTCCCAGGAACCTGCCCCGCGATACCAATTACTGTCAACTTCCCCCTCTGTTACTACCCCTATACTCCAGAACCGCAGCAGATATTGCTGCAAGCTCCCACTGTGAACCCATCGTACTTATGTTGGACTTTCGTGGGCCCTCGCAGCGCTATTTTACGGCAACAGCCACCACCTCCGTCCATCACTTCATGCAGTCAGTTATGTCGCGATGTACCTGGACTTCTCTATAGCGGGGAGGTGGTTGTCTACTCTGGCAGTCTTCTTCACCATAGCAAGCGGCATACAGTGCAAACCATCCATTCTGGATATGGGCATCCTTTGACACATATTGGGCAGCACTTCGAGGAACCTTCAGGAAGAGGATCACGAACATCAGGGACCCTGGAGGCTACTTGAAATAGGCGCATCTCTATTGGTGCGTAACTCGGTTGGTAGGCAGGAAGCAGTTCGAAGGCTCGGTTGAAGACTGTTTCGACAGATGTTGACGGAGAGGCCTACCCTTCGGTAAGGTACATAAGAGATTAGCGTTGTCACTACGTTTTCACACCGCATCACTAGTCGTCAGGCTGACCCAGTACTGATACGAGGCAATGAATAACACAGGACATCCCGGCTTGAAGCCAAGAGAGAGAAATCGCAATCCTATACCGTTGAGGACTATCTCTTAAAACCCATATCCGCATGTTGAAAGAAGAGACGCCGATGAGTGCTGAGCCTGCTGATCGTTGAGTTTCGTAGAAGGTGTTGTTGAATAATTCGCCTTGAACCTTTTCCAAACCCCTGCGAGAAACTATGTCGAATGATTTTTGTTGATGCATGAGCCATCTCTCCCCGACTGAAACAGTACACCTCTCCGATGACCGCTCCTGCTTTGTAATGCCACTTCGTGTTGAACCGATACTCCATCCGTTCCAAATCTACACCACCTCCGCTCCTTCATCCTCCCCATCATCATCTTCCTCCGCAAATTCCATAATGACCCATTGACACCACTTCTCAAACTCCGCCCTCCAATCCCTCAGCATCCTCGCTTTTACTCCCTTCCCTAGATACCCCTTCTCGATGCTCTGCACCCACTCCTTTCCTTCTTCATCCTCCACCGCGCACCACTTGATGCTATTCTCGGCCATGACCGCAAGGCCCTCCAATCCAAGATTCTCGAAAGCCATGTACGCCTGCCAGAAGTCATGGCTGAGCCCGTTCTTCCCATGTCCGAGGATTGCCGGATCATCGTTGTTGAGACTGACGCTCACCCCCCTTGACAATAGCGCCGGCAAGCTATGTCCGAGGATCGAGCTTGCTAACCGCAAAATCTCATTCGAAATCGGACAGCTCTCCACAAGGATCTTCTTCTGCTTCACCATATCGATCAACAGCGGATGTTTGTAGAGACTATACCCATGCCCAATCCTCCTCGTCCCCAGTAATATCGCATCAAACAGATTCTCATCCGTCTCATTTCCATCCCCCAGACACTCCCCAGCATGGAAGAAGAAGGGTATCTCCACCCCTTCCTCGACACACCTCTTTCTGAACCAAAAGATCAAGGGCGTCAGCTCCGTCAACGGCCGTCCCATATCCTCCTGCGCCACAAAGTCAAACCCACAGACAAGATGTGGAAAGGCCTTCTTGATCCGTAGACACTCAATCATCGCGTCGATGATCATCTTGTTTTCCAACCTCCTCACCACCGTCCAAATCATCCTCGCGCCTTCAAACTTCGTCCTCTTCCCGACCTCACTCTGCTTGAACTTCTCCACCTCCTCCCCGAGCACCTCGAAGAACCCCATAAACCCCTCCGCTTCCCTCCGCGCACTTTCCCCCGTCCGTCGAAACTCGAACATAAATGCACACCTCAGATCTACATACGTAATTCCATCCTCTGCCAGCTGCGCAAATAACCTCTGCAACGCCCGGCGGAGGATCGGCTCATAGAACAACAACCACCCAATATTGGGAAAGATACTCTGAAATTTCCGCCAAATCGCATCCAGCCCATGGTGATGCCGTATACTCTCCTCTGGCGTAATCACACACCGATTCCACAGCCATTTCCAAAACCCAGCCTCCCCACCATTGGGAAACGCCTTCGCGACTGCCTTGATTGGGAATGGCGTCAACGGTACATAACCCTCCATCCAAATGCTTCCCGCCTCGCTCTCCTTCATCTTCTCCGTCTCTGCCAGCGGGTAGAACCGACACTGCATGCCTCCCGCTATCCCGCTCTCGCTGTCATCCAGACTGTCTGCCCTCAGCCGTTTCGGCGCAAGGACACACATCCCCTCTTCATTCATTACCTGTTCAATCAACCAATCCACATCAATCATCGCCTCCAGATGCGCATGCAACAACGCCCCCTTGGGCATGCGCTCCACAATCTTCCACAGCTTCGTCGTCTCCATCCTCTGCCGCGCCAGCGTGAACATCATCCCCGGGTAGACTGGCGCGCCTTCACCCCCCGCTTTCCCCTCCTCGCCCTCCACCGTCATCGATTCCTCGAACTCGCTCGTCCAGACGGTCTTGAGTTCCTTCTTGCGGATCCGTGACATAATGAGGGCCGCTTGGCGGGCGAGGGGCGACATAGTCTGCTTCCAGATGTAGTCGTGGCGCTGTTTCTTCTCCTGCGCGATGAGGGCGGCGCGGCTGGAAAAGTATTTCTGGATGAAGGGGTCGCTTGCTTGGGGGATGCCGAGGTCGAGCTCGTATTCCAAGTTGGAGTTCATGGATGCGGCTTCGGAGGAGTCTAGGCTGTCATTGTCCTCGTCGACAGGAATTGAGTCCTTTGTCGGCGGATTGGAAGCCATGATCCCCGAAAGAGTGTGTATGGATGTTGCAAATTGCGTAAAGATGCCGTGCTTGATACGTAAAGCCCTTGATTGTGATGGGTGCAATCCTGCTGATTCTTGATTCTTGAGGCGATATGACAATTGGTGTTTTGGTCTTCGCACAAAGAACAATTACTACAAGTACCAATGATGCCTCTTCAACGTCGTTTTTATCAACTCATTCCTCAACAAATTACCTGGGAGCCTCAAATCACAGCTCACGAAGCACAGATTTATATTCCCCCAACTCCCTAGGCAGCTCTCAGGTAGCAATGAGGACCTTGAAGCTGGATGAATCATTCAATCGTACTCGTATTCTCTTACAAAGTCTCACCTCGCGATCATGGACGAATTGAAGTCTACCTCGGCAAAGGGTACACGTGATTACTTCTGGGGCGCCTTGCGGACATCTGCGCATCTGAGTTTTTGCAGAATATGCAAGATCCCTTTTGATTGGGGATAAGCATGAGTCTGAAGCCGGCTAAGAAAATGCTCCGAGACGAAACCGACTCTCTGGTCCCGTGGGCGGATTGCGTTTCGCCGGATGAGGCCTCTGTTGGAAAAGATTTACGACACCAAGTTTGGGAAATGGTTAATGACGCTGAACTCGCACGGCTAGAGTTCCTAGAAGACTGACTTTTTGTGTCTCACAAAGAGCCAAACCAAATCCATTTCCGTTGTACGGCTGGCTATCTTAGGGAGCGACTTTCGGCCTTCATTTCTGAAATCGCGGCTTCGCAGCTCTGTTATACCCTAAGTGCATTGATTCGTGACATGATCTCACTTTAACGCTCACGCTTTATACGTATGAACGGCCTTGATATTGGCATAGGCCAAGATACCATTCGTGCCAAACTCAGTCCCAATACCGCTCTCCTTCACACCACCGAAATGGGCTTGCGGGGCAGGCCGGGGGCCCGAGTTGATCCATACTGATCCAGACTCAATCTGGTCAGCTACCTCCTGGCACTTGGCGAGGTCGGTTCCGAAGACTGTAGCGCCGAGACCCATTCTAGTGTTGTTTGCACGCTCGATGACCTCAGCGAGGTCGGTGTATGGCTGGCACGGTACGATGGGTCCGAAAGGTTCCTCGACGATGATGCGCGAGTCATTAGGCGGGTTGTCAATGATGGCCGGCTTCACGAAGTAGCCCTTACTCTCCTCGACAGTATCGCTGCCGGCGGCGAACTTGTAGCCCTTTGCCTTGGCGTCTGCGAAGAAGCCTTTCACACGCTCGTATTGCATGTCGTTCTGGATCGGGCCGAGCATCACGCCTTCCTCATTCGAAGGGCCGACTTTTAGACCGGTAGCTACGCCGGCGAGTGCCTCGACGAATGGCTTGTAGATTTGCTCTGGAATGTAAATGCGTTTGGTGGCGATGCAGACTTGTCCTGAGTTGAAGAAGGCGCTCATGGCGACCTGTGGTGCGACTTTGGCAATATCGGCATCTGGAAGCACGATGCAGGGATCGTTACCGCCCCTAAAGCTCAAGTCAGATGGGGGTGTATAGGAATTGAGAATAACGGTAAGAGAGCTTACATCTCAAGTGTCACTCGTTTTAGTGTTTTGGCGGCAGCCGCCATAATCTTCTTTCCTGTGGCAATGGAGCCAGTAAAGCTGATCTTCGCGATATCCGGATGATCAACCAACGCTGGTCCGAGCTGCGCGTCACCGCCGAGAACCTGGACAACACCAGGTGGAAAGACTAGGTTGGCGATCTCGACCATCTTAAGGGCGGAGTAACTGAAATTGTCAGCGTTCCAAGAGACATGGAAGCACTGAGGAGGCATACGGAGTGAATGGGCTTGGCTTAACGATGATTGTATTTCCCATCTGAGTCGCGGGCAGCACCTTGGCCAAGCTGAGAAGGAGAGGGAAGTTCCACGGACAAATCGCGCTAACAACACCGAGTGGAATGTACTTGTTCTCGACAATCTTCTCATCGTCTTCGGTCCGCTGAAGCTGAGGTTCTTTCATGTTGATGTGCCAGTCAAAGTATCCTGCGCAGGACTTGACCTCCATAGCACCAAACATTCTCGGCTTGCCAGTTTCCTTCAACAGGACCTCCGTCAGTTCTTCCTCGTAGCTGAAGAAGGTTTCCTTGAAGCGCTCAAGGTGTTGCGTCCGTTCTTCCCAGCTTCTCTTCTTCCAGGAAGCGTAAGCTTTGTTGGCGGCGGAGACCGTCTCTTCGATATCCTCGTGGCTAGCGACCGGGACGTCCCAGTTGGGTTCTTTGGTTGTGGGGTCAATTCCATGGTATTTGTTCTTTGAGTTTCGGGGCTGGCCATTAACGATGTTGGCAAATGTGCCAAAGTCAATAGTAGTAAGCTTAGATGGAGCCATGATTGGGGAGGTATATGGACGGGCCTTTGTCTTTGATTTCAGGAGGGAGGAGAAGGTATTTGAAAGACAGCAAAAACACCAAGTTCGGAGATAAGGGGACGCCGCGTATACTACTTATACGCACTCATACGTAGACCGTGTCCATGCTAAAATCCGATGTAGTCAGCTCGAAAGTGGGGAGGAGTGGCGACCTCGGCTGGTTAGGTCTTGTGGGCTCTGCTGTCATTGCGCCCATGGGGTTGGCGGGGCATGCTAGCCAAAAAGCTCTCGGCAATTGCCACGCTGATCCCTAAGGCGGAAAAGGGTTGCGGAGTGTTGGATCGGTCAGCTAGCGACTATGCGGCCGATCGTGCGCCAGGCTGACTCTGTCCGTGATTCCACATTTCGGGTACTTCGTGCGAGATGGGCTGAACCGATGCAGTTGTCTAACTAGTTAGTTCGCCATGACGGGGTTTCAGCCAGTAACAGACGGCAGTCCGAATAAGGCAAAAGGTGGAACGGCTTTAGCGATAAACATAGGAGCAATCAAGAGTTCAACTTCAAAGATAAGCAATGAAAGGTCGCGACATGGCGTCCTTTGGAATCTGGCTTCGGAGCTGAGGTACTAGTGCTGATGGACTTTCACGAACAAAGCCCATATCCCATGTCTGAGTTGTAACTCAATTAAGCAGAAGCTGTCAGGCACGAGGGGGGTGATATACTGCCTTAAGGCCTCCCTCTGTTAGTAACAGGAATAGCACTAATGACGAGACAGATAATATCGCCAAGAACAACCTCTGCCCTCCAGTCATCGATCGTGGGCGGGATAATCAGACGGGGGATTTCAATACGACACTCGCATGTTCTTCGCAAGACTTAGTTACTTGATTGTTTATGGTGATAGTTTGTGAGGTCTTTTAGCTAACCGCGATAGCGGAACAAAGGCATGTCTCCTCGCACGTGCCTCCCTTTGATCCCAGACCCTGTGACCAGTCATTACTGATCGTGAAAGTGAACGTGTCACATCCGAAACACCATCCAAGATCATCGTATTCATGGACGATTAAGCATCGCAACAATAGTTGCCTTCCGGTCTTGAACGTGGGTGAGATATGCATCGAGCTCCTCGTCTTCCTCAATCAAGTAAGAGATATCTTGGCCGTTCTGGTCCTTGTCTACCCCGTCGATACGCACGATTGCTGCATCGGGCCATTTCGCTTGAAGTAGTTGACGTAACTCAAATACAGTCCGAGAATGCAAGCTTTCTAGCCACATCTTCGCGCCTTTGTGCATCTGTGACTTCGGATGCGGCCGCACATAGACTGGAACAGGCGCAGTCGGAATATCAAGCAGGAAGTTCTGACCCACGCCACCGTTTCTAGCCGCAAATGCAGGGTCATTTGCTGCTTGTAAGAGTGATGGATCAATCTGCAAATCGGAAATATCACCCGCAACCATCGGCGTCCTTGCGAGCGCTTTTGAAGCTAGCGAGCTGATCCCGTTGCTAATACCTGTCATAATGCTACTGGCAACGGCATGGTTGTCGCTGGGGCCGGGGGGCGGCTGTGCATTGGCATTGGCAGTTTCGCCTCGTTGTGCAATTTCAGCCGAGTGTTGGTTTTCATTGTCCTTCCCGACTGGATCTCGCTTCGTCTGATCATCTCGAAGTCGTTTCATGACATCCCGACACAGCACCTCCATCGCTTTGAGCTTGTTTGCATATTCGGGGTCTGACTCTCCAGCCGCAAGGATCGATTGCAAAAGTGGTGAGCCTTTGATCCAGTGCTCTTTCAACTCCCTCCAGTGCTCCTCACCTGCCTCAAGTTTGCTCGTGAAATGGTCCGCTTTCAGGGTACCATAGAAAGCATTGCGAATATGCCGGCTCTCCTCCGGATTGACACCAAGTATGTTCTTTGCTTCAGCGATTGTCATTCGTCGCTCCATGGTCCGCATTCTTTTCGTCACATCCGTGCATATGACATCCAGAGCAAGGTTCTTGGTTTCTAGGTTTGTATTGTCTGTCCAGAAGACTTGTTGGAGATGTAGCGATTCTTGAATCAACCGGTCTTTAACTGCTTGCCATTTGTCAGGTCCTGCCAAAGTCTTCTTGATGACACCGGCCTCCTCGCAGACCTTCTGAAAGTGATCGCGTAGCTGACGGTATCCGTTGCTGTCTAGATTGAGATAGGTCTTGCTCTCATCAATGGTAGTCTCTGATGGGAATCTTGGTGGTCCAGGTGGATCAGCTGGAAGGCCGGCCCAGCCACGAGTTCGTCGACGTCGTTTTTTAGCTGCCCACCTCTCGTCACTTTCGGCCTGCAGCTTTTCGTACCGTTCCTTCCTCTTCTTGATCACTTCTGGAGACAGACTGGGTGATACGGCGCGCGGTTGAGGTGTCTCAAGATCCTGGTCATCATTGCTATCGTCAGCAGCTCCAGGTGTATCGTCTGATGCCGCTGTGAGCTGATCGGTAAGTGCAGGCAGGACAGCTTCGGTTACACCATGCGATTTCATCCCGTTCGGCACACGCAGAAGCCATCGATTTTTGGCACGGACTCGCATAAGCTCCCGCTCTTTAATGTTGAAACCTTCCTCAGTAAGTGTCTTCAGCATATCTCTCTGACTTGTGTTTTTCTCCCAGAGTTCTTTGACTCGAGTGACGAGATCGACATTTCGGTGCGCCGGGTTTTGCTTTGAGGGAAAGCCCCATCGTTTGAACTGAGTTTGGTATGCACGCTTGGAAGGTGTGAAGGAATATGTCTCTTTCATATGGGCCATAATCTCTTCCAGCGACTAAGGTAGACGTTAGCAGATGCGTCGACTTGACGTGAGCCTTTTTTTTTTTTTGACACAATTCGTACCTTGCGCTCGGTAATGTACATTTGGTAGCAGACATCGCGATGGTCAGCCCAGTCGTAGACCTGGTATACATCGTAAGTTTTGTCGAAAGACGTCAAGTGGGAAAAGGAATTACCATGTTGGATACCTTCGACGCGGTTTATGTGCAGATTTGTGGTCACCGTAGCAAATTGCTACACTGGTCGATGGAGCAGGCTCCACGTCGACCCTGAGTTACGAAAGCGCAAAATGTCTCGGAGAACCCCATCCATGTTTGCCTTGGCAAGGACTTTAACTGCAAAGCAGCGCATCGAGCGGTAAAAAAGGGGACCAAGGCATTTTTCTTGTTTCATTCAAGGCCTCAACAATGCCAATCTACCTTGACGCGTTTTCTACATCATCTGGCCCTTCATTACTCTCCCGAGGCCTTTCGGCTTCACCATCCAAAAAATAGGGAGGTGGAGCAACCTCCTCTCCGCCTTCAATCATAACCTTCCTTAACTCCTCCTCGATCTCTTCTCTCCTCTTTTTCCAATCCTCGACCTGCTCTAGCCTTTTCCTTAACTCTGCTAATTCACTCTCCACCCCCATCTTCTCCTCTTCCGTCCCAATCTTCTTTAGATCCCATGCTTCGCCTTCCTCTCCCAAGCCTAATGTCAGATTATACGTATGGTATTTCCTCAAGCTCGCCCGCGTTGAGATTGTGATAAGCGTAATGCCCTTTTCTTTCGCAGTCTCGTAAAGTATCCCCTCTACGTCAGAAGACACAGCAGAGGTACCTTCATCAACGAAAGCATAGCGAGGCTCATGGTAGAGTAGTCGAGCAATAGCCATCCGCTGTTTTTCACCTCCAGAAAGAACGTCTTTCCACTCCTTTCTGGTGTCCCATCCACCCTCACGCTCAGGCAGATATCCTAGTCGTGCTTCGTTCAAGATTCGCTGCAGTTCATGATCGCGACGTCCCGCTTCCCGCATGTCCACGTCGGTATGCGGATAGATGACCTGATCGCGGAGAGTTCCAATGCTCAAATACGGCCTTTGCGGCAGGAACATAATTCCATCCGTACCGGCACTTCGAGGCCTAGAAACAAGGCCTCGATACACAGGCCAGAGACCTGCCACGATACGAGCAATGGCTGACTTGCCAACACCGTTGCTGCCAGAGATGAGTAGGTGCTCACCAGAGTGGACCACGAAGCTGAGACTCTCAATAAGCTCGTCACCACCGTATGGGAAGAGCGCGGGGGCCACAACTGGTACATCTTCCAACCGCACACCGTCGAAGCCTTTCTGTATCGTTCCCTGTACATCAGCAAGTGAGTACAATTCTATCTGCGCCGAACTCCTACGTGGGTTGAAGTACGCATTCGCATGAACCCGATGCAGAGTCGAGATCAGAGTGTAGACTCGAGACGTATATCCAGCAAGTTCTGAGAGATCTTTAATGCTATACATCATTCTCCCCCCAGCATCAGCTAGCGACAACATGAGTCTTTTGTTTGTGATGAATTCTTTCATACGGCCCCGTTCCTTGTTGTCGCTTGGAGAGGTCGGTGACGCGGATGTGGCCAGCTCGAGGATGCCTCCCAATCCACCCCAGGCCGGAAGGAAGACTGGGAGAGATGTGATGATGTAGCCAAACGCAGACCATGAATACTTCAGCACAAAATCTTCCAGCATGTTATACCGGACTTTGAGACTGTAGATGCCCTCCATCCAGCTCTGGAGCTCCTTGAAACTGCGGTTGAGGTACACCTTTTCGATGTCCGCTCCACCATAGAAAGCGACTTCTTCGGCATTGGCAATGAGTCTGGCATGTAAGCCACGGAAGTCGCCTTCCTTGCGGCCTTCAACAGCTTTAAGCTTTCCGAATGGTGGAGACAGACGGCGTAAGAGCGTTGCTGTTGCGAAGTAATTTCCAAGGAGGCCGGTAAGGGCGAGCGGACCAAGTGATCGGTAGAGTTGGTAGTTGAACACAAAAATGTCAACTAGAGGTTTGCCTAAGCTCGAGTATAGTGATGCAGCAGCAGAACAGAACAAAGTGAGATCTTGCGTTATGAATTGATCCGCCCCTTGGCCAATGCCCCCGTCGAGATTAGAGAGCTTGTAAAAGTTGAGATTTGAGTTGAGGTATAAATCGTGTATGTACCGTGTGAGGCGTGTCCGGAAAGCAATGGAGATCTTGGACTGTAAGAACTTGATCATCGAATTGGTGTAAGATGCAAGGGTGCCCACGGAGAGCCAGCGGAGTATCCCGTAAGTGAAAGATCTTCCGTTTCCCGCAACCAGATCTCTTACAATGGCACCATCTAGCCGAGCGACAACGAGAGATAGATATGTCCTCAACACCAAGAAAGCTCCGTGGCTGAGTAGAAGACCAGTCTCTTTGCTATTCCACCTGGGTATCATTATGCTCAACAAGCTCAAAAATTGATGGAGGAATGCGAGGTTCAATCCCGGCTTTGTCTGAGGTGGAGGTATGGAAGGCGTTGCAGTGCCATCACTAAGTCTCGCCGCACGCGGTGGGTTTAGGAACAGTCTTCTGTGCGCATCGAATGTAGTGGGCTTGGTGGGGTGTATGGTGACTTTGGCTGTTGAATTCCGGTATGGAAGATAGATGATTCTCGACCCATCTTTACCACGTAAACCAGAGTTCTTTCTTAGCAGCTGCCTGCCCTGCGCCTTCTCTTTCGAACGTGTCAACCACCAACTGTAGCCACCATATGTGCTCGTGATAATGGATAAGAGAAGAACGACCGTTGCGGCGAGCCGGACCGTGCGGGAAGTACGCCGTATTCTGGAGCGGAGTAGGTTCAAGTAGTGTGTATAGAGGATATGAAGAGGATCTTCGCGTGACTGGGCTGCCATCGTCGTTATTGATCGGAGCCGTAACTGCAATGGAACTGCCCTTGTTGTATCATGTCTTCGTATGGAAAAGCAGTGTTGTCCAACCCAATGTCAGTATTCCTCGCAATGCATGCCGGTGATCTTAAATGGCAATTGCTATTTAAGGCTTTGCACGATCGGGTTCATAGAGTCTGGATCTATGGATGATGCTCTACCGACATTAAGGAATTGTGACCTTGCATGTGATAGGCTCGGTTGTCGCTAAGGGGCGAATCTGCCGACGATCAAAAGTATCACAGAAAAAGCAGTATCAGTCTGAACAAAATTGTATTTCCATCCAAGTAATATAGTTGTCCTATGCTAGACCTAGTAGTCGATGCAGTCGCCCACCATTTTCAGTCTCAAATATGCTTGCAAATTTCCAAGAGATATCTCTACTTGCAAACATCCATCCGCGACAACCAGATGCACAGTACTCCCGACGCCCACGCTTATGAGGAAACCAAACCCAAATTATACAAACCATGCCGTTCTCAAGTACCATAGTTCTGATATATACACTGACAAGTCTGCGAGTCAGGGACCGTACCAATCGACACATGCTCGCCAGTGTTGCCATTGACCATCTCGTAGCAATCTGGAACTCTAGCGCCTCCGCTGGCCACCTGCTGTACCTCCACTGCATATGGCCATGGTGGATAGGCCCCAGGCGAAGATGGTGAAGTTGTGGTTTGAGCTGGATATGTCTTCTCTTTCTTGGTATAAAGAACTGCGGAGAAGATGGTCCCGTTGTAGAAGCAGTCCGTGGACGAACCGTCAGCGGTCAGGGTCACATTCGGTATGACGCTCTTCTGCATGTTGACTGAGAATGTATATGCCTCGGAGCTCTGACCCTGTCGCGTCATGCTTAGTGTTGCATTGGTAAAATCGAGCGCAAAAGGGTTGTTAGTTGAGGATATAACATAGTCCGCTCCATTTTCCGTGGTTGGTGTGATGATCCAGTTAAAGGCAGTGTCTGCGCCAGAACCTGACTGGCTGTACGTGGTGTATGGATAGCATCGCCATGTGTTAGGATTAGGCGTACAATCGGTTGAAACAGTAGAAAGATAGGTGTCAAAAGTGTACGATCCCGCTGGGAACGGTGCAGCTGACGCTTGAGGTGGAGGGGAAGGCGGTGTCGAACTGTGATAATTACACTCAGCACAATCTATCGGTTCAATGCCGTCGTGACATACCTCAAGCTTTTCTTTGATCTTGTCAATCCCACTCCTAAGCCAACCGCCAGACCCACAATGATGAGCAGCACAATCAGCGCTATCAGAAGTACTCTTGTCCACCCTCCTCTCTTCGCAACGTGTCTGTTGTTTCTCAAATCCGAGAATTTTTCTCCTCTAGGGCCGGTAACATTGTCGTATTCGCCGTCGGGTGGTGGTCCTCTGCTTTGGAAGTGCATGAATAAGCGAGGCACTTGTCGATTCGGTGGCTCTTGCAGAATGTCTGGTTGCATTCCTCCATGTTCTTCAATTGGACCCAGACGGACCGCAGCCGAAGCCCGTCGTTGGGATGGACTGGTCTTGGGGCTGACGACTGGTCCCGCACCCGCAGGCTTCGAGTAGGCTGACGCTGACGCCATGCTGTCTGGTGGGGTAGAATTAAGCCCTCGCCGTCGTTGTCAGTACAGGGGCTAAGCCGAGACAGTCGTGTGAGGAGCGTCGTTTCTATGCCAAGTCAATCATGAGGGCAGGAGATGGGTGGTGGCCTGTCGGCATTGATGATGCCAGCCAGCAGTTGGTGTTTCCCGAGCGAGCTGAGAAGTCTCGAAGATACACCACAAAGGAGATGCTCTGGCTGAGGGTACGAGCCAAAGCTAGGAGACACATAACGAGCGAAATGGCCCGGCACTCAGCTTTACCGTTTAGAAACCAAGAGCCCGAGCCCCAAAGAGCTCGGGGACGATCGGCGCGAAAGCAGATTAGGGTAGGAATGCTAGCCGCAGGTGACAAGTCAGGAAACAAAATTGATTCCGGAAGGCGCTACGTCAGCTGCTGCCACTAGTTTCACGCAATAGTTTTGGTGGCGGCGCCGAATGCGGTTCACGTTTCACTGCGCTAGTAGAAGCAAAGGCCCAATGGAGCAGAAACGAAAGGATTACTGAAAGACTGCTCGACCCAAAGTCGCGCAACGGGTCCCCCTTGCCACGCAAGCTGGGGTGCGTAATTATGCACATTTCAGAAAATTTCAGCCTAGGTTGCCTGCAGTCCTCGTCCATTCGTACAAATAGCGTGAATACTGAGGAAGACACAATCAAGCTCGTACATAATCATCAAATCAGCCCATACCTATCAGCCTTCCCGCATATCGTCTTCTCGTTACAGTCGTTAGCCGCCTGGACTTTGGCTGTGACTTCCCGGCGCGAATATGGCGGCTGGAAGAATGTGGTCACTCCCATGGGGAACGGATGCGCTGTGATTCCGGGATTGATGTCGAAAAATTGTCGATAGACACGTCAAAATTTGATACGTGTGGCTGGGTAGCGGGTGCGAGCTGGTTTGCTTCGAAAGCTTCCTCCTTAATCGCTACAGTCGGATGCTCAACGATGGGTGAGTGGTGGTTGTGTTGACTGACGTAGCTTGAATAATGAGGCAGCCGCGGCCGAGAAGCGAAAGACATCTCCCCATTTCTGTCCTGACCATCACAACGCTGCCGCTGCTGTTGAGGTGGCTGCGAGAAGTGTGGATGATCTTGTGATCCAAGGTCGTTCATTGCGGAAGCTGCAGCAAAAGCCTTCTCTTCGGCATCGTGATCGTGAACTTCGTCTTGCTCGAGCTGGGCTTGCAACATCTTGTGGGTACTACGGTCAAAGTCATTCAGTGGCTGTCGTTGGGCCTCTTGATCCTCCAATATGTTATCATGTCGCGATAATGAAGGCACCCCGGAGGCCTGTGGGACCATGAGTAGACCAGATATTGCCTGTTCCTGTCTTGAAGAGAGGTGACTCTGTTGCAATTCGAAGAAATTATTCGTGCCAAGCCGCTCAAGGTCGTATTCACCGAAATTTGCTTCGCGCTGATCGTAATCAAACTGAAAGTGCTCTAGGCTTGGGAAGCTGGAATGTGAAAGGCCTTCATTGGAGGCTGGGATGTCGTACGACGAATAGATAGCAGAGAAGTCGCCCAAGTCTTCGTCCCTGAATCCCACGTCATATCCCTCGTGAATCACCAAATTCGTGTTCTCCGGATCGGTGGTGTAGAACTGGTACTGCGGATGCTCACTATGTTGGCTGTTTGACTCTTTGTATGTTGAAAAGCTTGGCTTATCGTGCATGTCCTCGACCATGGTGTCCATTGTTAGAGGCGGAAAAGCCATGTCCTGTGCTGACGGAGGACTGTTCACGGTGATTCTGTGCGGCGGAGGGATCAATCTCTGCCACGTGGTAATCCCAACCTGACCAGCTTGTGCCTGGGAAAACCTCCACAAAAGAATCGCCATCCTCTTACCCTGTGGCGGTTTCGACTGGGCGTCCAGTAACGGGACTTCGTGAGGAGCATAGGCGACCAACTCCTGCATGGCAGACAAGCCACTAAAGAAGTTTCGTGACTTTTCATTCGCTGCAGATATTGCGCCCTCATTTCCGGACTCTTCAGCAGCCCTCTTTTTCTCTATGAGGTTGACAAATTTCTCTGCCCAGTACTTCGACTCAAACGACGGTGCAACCTTGCCAGTCTCCATCTTCTGCTTTTGCTGGTCACAATGATGATGTGTTTGCTGAAAACACTTGCCATGTTCGTACATGCGCGTCACACAGATCCATTTCCAGTCGTGGAGTTCGCGAAGGGCTTCCATGTTTGCCATTGGGTGCCGGAAGTCGAGTTCTAAATTGATGCCGAGCTTGCAGGCAGGTGGTGGAAAGTCTGCCATGAGCCGGAAGCTTGCATCAAGCAGGATGACATCGCAGCGTCGTGACAGTGAAGTTTGTTCCACGATCGAGGCCAAATGCGGGAACGACATCCTCCAATTTTTGATACTTTCTAGTAGCGCAGGCTGAGAGCTCGAGTCACGGCACTGAACCTCGGTGTAGCGGTGAAGTTGGTCCATCATCTGGTTCGGAGCCGGATTGGGAGGACTAACCCACATCACAAAGTTCAATTTTGTCACGCAATGCTTCTCAGTGTGGTCTGCATTGGAACCAAGCGTGAAAGCTGGAGGTGGCAGATCATCGCCATCCGGTGCGCTCGCGTAGAGGTGATCTAACGGTTGTGGGCCATGGCTGCTCCCAAGAACCATGTCCTTGATTGAGTGCTCATAGCATTCATCATTGTTGGCACTGTTTCGGTCGTCGGTTGCTTTGATAACAGCATTCCCTGTGCAGTGTCAATATAATGGCCAGAAACCATAGATAGGCACCTACATTCCGGTATATCTCCCAAAAGACGGTTCAGCACCTGGATATGACTGGAAACCTTCTTTCGGTCGCGCACATGACCAGTTCGTTGATAGATGTATTCCGCAATCAGCTCGTTTCTGCCATATGGCTTACCATGCTGGGTCATCTTCTTCCGACCCATGGGAATAATCTCAACAAGAGCTATAAGGTATCAGCCAAAGAATGAAATCCTCGGCGAATTATTACCATCCTGAAAAGCTTCCTCTGTAATGGGATCCCACACCGGTGCGCCGTCCTTTCCGAAATCGAAACGTTGTCGATTCTTGTACGCGAGATATCTCTCACAAGTAAGATACGGCCTTGGGAGTGGTTCCCGTGGCCTTGGCCCACGTCCATGCCCATGGCCGTTTTTATCTCTCTGTCTCCGAGCATTCAAGTGAAGAAGATTTCTTTGATAATTTGAGGGAAGCACTTGAGGATGATACTGCGATGGACCAGATATGGAGGCGATCCGCTCCACGGCGGCATTGTTGACCGGGACCTGGTTTTCTAAGCCTTCCTTATTATCCAGAGCGTAGGCTTGCAGGTTACCCGACGTAACGGTTAAGACTTGAGACGAGCAAGAGAGTCCTTCGGCTTTTACCTTGACTGGCGGAATGCTAGGCGGGCGCCAATACTCCATAGACAATCCAACGCCTGGTATTCCACATTCGCCGATGACAAAGCTTAAGAATGAGAGAACGAACGATGTAAGTGGCCGAGTGGAGTGGAGCGCAGAATGGAATGATTGACCATAAGGAGAACTCCAGAGCAGCCCCAAGATATAATAGGGGTCAGAGCACTCCGTACTTGTGCTCTTTACTTCATCTTAGGCTGCCTTGTAAGATCTCAAACAAACTGAAAGGAGACCCTCTCCGAGTACATCACCGATAATTGATTGGACTACATCTCGATCAACAACCACCAAAAGGGCGATCTGCGTTGTCCCAGGAAAGTGATTTAATCTTGCAGAGCTTTGACGCACTCCATCCTTGCTTGCATAGACTCGTTAAGTGTGGGACGAAAGTGAAGCAAGGGGTGATAGCGCGAGCACCGATTGGCAGTCTATTCTTCCGCAAATTTTTCGAAGCAAGCAAAAAGAATCAGGAAAATAAAGCAATGCTAAGAATGTGGAACGGACAAAACAGGCTTGCACAACAAGAGGGAGGATTCGATTGATTTCAAGTCATTGCTTCAGGTCTTGGATCACGATCCAGATACACGAATACAACAAGAAGTCAACATTAGCACAACCAGCCCAGAAGCCTTCTGCTTGTGTGTGATGTTTTGAAAAAGCCGCGGAGATTTGATGAGTCTTTGTGAAGCAAGGGACAGCCATGACATCAAATTTCGCATCACGGAGATTCATCGTCTTGTGCATCAACCGTAAACTTTCTTCGCCCCGAGCCCGTCATCTTGCTCAAGTTAATCATGTTAGTTTGTTGACTAACTCGCTGTTCCATTGCTCGAATCTCATCTTCAGGATCGATGGCATCACCACTGGCGAATTCAAGTACCAGTCTTCTCCCGAGAAGATGAGTGTTTGCCAGCGCTTCTATCGCATTTTCTGCTTCTTTTGCGCTGACAAAATCCGCAAACGCAAAGCCCCGAGTAGAATGATCGAATTTCTTTGGTACTCGGACTGATCGCAACTGTCCATAGGCGCCAAACAGTGACCGAACATCCTTCTTAGACGCTTCGAAAGGTAGATTCTTGATGACGACCTTTGTCTTCTTTGCTTCAAGCTTCTTTCCGATGTCATCATACCGTCTCTCCTCGGCAGCATCCGTATCTTTGCGTGAAAACTCTACGACGAGCTCGTGATTGTCCAGTTTATAGCCATTCATGACAGATATCGCGGCCTGGGCTTGGCTAGCCGTATGGAAATCCACAAAGCCAAATCCCATACTCAGGGCTTGTCCAGGCCGTTTCGGGTCGACCTTTGTTTTGACTTTAGCGGAGAGGAACCCAGTTATAGGTTCAAAGGCCTCCTTTAACCGAGCAGTTGTGGTTGCAAAGTTCAAGTTGCGGACAAAAAGCGTCGAAGATGGAGCCTTAGCATGGGGGTCTGTTGCTTCGTTTGATTTTTGAATACTATCTTGGGCTGGTTTCGATGGCTTGACTTCATCCGAATCCCGTGCAGCCTGCTGATTGAACAAACCTCGTGGGCCCTTTTCCAAGAACAAAACTGAACCTTTGAGGTTTTTGTACGCGAGCTGTTTCAAGGCTCGAGCCGCGTCACTAGCTTCACTGTACTGCACAATAGCCATCGTGCCGGTTGGCGGCATTAGCAACTGTGAGATGTGGCCATGCGGTTCAAACAATTGCTGAAGGTCTTCTGTCGTCACGCCAAAAGGGAAATTCTTAACCAGCAGAGTGCGGTCATCTCGGAAAGCTTGTTTGAAAGCATCAAGATTGATGCCTTTGGCAGTTAGGTAAGACTTGGTCTCTTGTATGATGTGAGTCTCGGCATGAGCTTGCTTCACAGCGGCGTCTGACGAGGTAGGATCAAGCAGCTCTGATTTGCCGACACCTAGGCGATGTGCAACGGAGGACAAGACGGCATCAGGATTCATATACAATGAATTCCAGCTGAATGTAGCGTTAGCCGCTCCTCTTTTGCGATTGATTTCTCTTTGCTTTTTCAGTGGTAGCTTGGAGATCTCGTAGTCATCCAACTTTTGAGACTTCTTGTCCAGGGCTGGAAGTACATGAAGCAAGCGCCCTTGAAAGGATACGCCGTCAAGGTGTTGCAAAGCCTGTGCAGCAGAACTGGAATTTCCATACTGTATGTACGCAAGACCTCTGCTGGTAGAAGCCCGAACGTCCCGAACAATATGAACCTTCCCATTGGTTAGCTTTAAAGGAAACCAAGGTGGTGTAGAACGAGGACTGATAGAATGGATCAGAAGTGAGAAGCATCTACTAAAATACTCTTTCCTGTTAAAATCATATGCAAGGCATAAGCTGTCCCTATCAGGAAATCATCATGGAAAATAGGCCGACAGAGAAAAGTGCTCTACGACTTACCTCGTCCACCTTCCCATACTTAGAGAATAAGTCCTTGACATCAGCTTCATCGGCGCCGTACGGCAGATTCCGAATGAAAAGTCGTCCATTTGCGAGTGATTCCTCGAGGTCATGCTGCACAACATGAGAAGGCGCAGTCATGTAAGGCTCAGCTTCATGATAGGAGCCATTGCTGGAGTTGTTACTGCCTTCTGATACTGCATGCTCTGACTCCTTTGTGGGAACTTCTTGAACGTCAACGAGGTCGAGGACTCTGTTCGTCCTTGCACGGAGCCAGTCAATGTCGGTTCTCGTGTCCTCAAGCTGAATACGATCAGCGTCTTCCTCATTCAGGCCAGAGGCATCATCAAGGGACTCATCCCCACCTTTTGCCTCCTTGGAGCTCTTTCGCTCCTTCTTCTTCTTCTTGGCCTTTGGCGAATGCAGGCCACTCATTTCATGCTCCGTTCGAGCCTTTGACCTGCGGCTTTCGCTATCTGCAGCTCCCTCCTGTCGCTTTTTCTCCTTCTTGTGTGTCGCCTTTGCTCCAGAGTGTGAGATATCCTCCTCCTTCGTGGTCGTATAATTTCTCGAAGTTGGGATCCCGCCAGCCTCGGTCTCTTCCTCTGGTTTCGACTTTTTCCTCTTCTTTTCCTCGCGAGTAATGCTTCGTTCATCCTGCGGGGCGAGGCCAGGGTCGGGCTCCCGATCCTGCTTGACCTTCTTGTTTTTGCTTTTTGGCTTCTTCGAGCTGTCATTTGCAACATCAGCCCCGGTGACTGCCTGAAGAGTATGTGTGCTCGCGGTAGTTTCAGCAGCTGCCGCATCAGTTCCATTGGAACATGTGGGCTGTGACCCGGTTGTCTGCATGGTAGCCATAAAATCTTGGAAGTCTCCTTGCCTCTCCTGCCCTTCAGCCTCTCTCTTCCGCTTGTTCGATTGGGATACAGGATTCAGAGGTATATAGGGCTGGAACGAACTTCCTCGGGGGGGGGCACCACTTTCCGGGGCAGGCAGGCTTGGTGTTACTGTTGTACTTTTGTTCGAATGAGAGGGTTGTCTTGTGGCCTTTGGTGAAACAGCGGCAGCCTGTGACCCAGAATCTCGGTTTATATCGATCTGTAAATGGAGACATTAAAATGACGGGACAGAGAGTGTGGATTAAAGCAATGAGCGTACAGGCTTCGCCATCTCGACTGAAATCTTGGACATGCGTATGTATGACTTGTCGAAATACTTGACAGCATTCTTAGCCAACGTGTAGTTTCGAAAGCCCACGAAGCCTATCCGCCGGCCAGGCACGACGACAGCATCTGTCACTTGATACCTCATAGCAAAGTGGGCACCAAGCTGTTCGCTTGTAAAATTAGGTGGTAGACCAGAGACATACACTCTGGTATCCGGAATTCCGCCATCGTCCATTATGAGTGCAGACAATAGCCTTATATCCTTTCCTGAACGTTGCCGCGGACCGGTGCTGTCAAAGATCAAAAGAATTCGCAGGCGGCATGGAAAATTATTTTGCAAAAGTTTAGCGCATTGGGATCCCCGCCTTGTGCGCTAGGCGCGGATGGACTTTGTCAAACTGGTATGCACGAAACAGAATGACAACATCGCCTTTCAGAATATACTTTCGGCGAAACTTGAGAGCTCGATCTCCTAAGATTAAACACCTACTTAGCTCGACATCATGGCAAGCTGTGAGAGAAGGGAAAAGCCAGAGCGTAAGTGTCCTGCTTCGCTGACATTGCGAACTCAACAGCTAACCTACGACTCTACAGCACAGATCAAGTCCGTTGACATGGTCCGTCTGTCGAGTTTTGCCGCACCATAAAGCCACACTAAAATTCTTCTAGACCGAAGACATGCAACAGGAGGCAATCGAAGTTGGTGGGTGTGAACCGTGGCACGAGGCACAGAATTCATGCTAAGCTCTACCCAGCCCAAGATGCGATGGAGAAGTACACAATTGAGAAGGTATGTGCCGGTCTCCAACCAGAAGAACTGCTACTGAAAAATAGCTCTCAGGACATTGCACAGCACATCAAGAAAGAGGTTTGCCTCTCACAACTTGCTACCCGCAGTTGAGTTGACCACTATCCCAGTTCGATGCTAAGAAGGGAGCTACCTGGCACTGTATAGTTGGGAGAAACTTTGGAAGTTTCGTTACACATGGTATGACACGCTTTGTCTCATGTGTCGATCTACTCTAACACTCCCGGCAGAAACAAAGCATTTCATCTACTTCTACCTAGGACACAATGCTATATTGCTGTTCAAAACACAGTGAGGACGTGGCTGGTGGGGAGCCTGGCGGAGGTTACATATATGGCACGCTGGCGCAGACGCATTGGGACAGAAATAGAAATGGTGTCTCTGGGAAGTATTGGCGCTCTTGACAGCTGAGGGCGTTTTGGGCAATGTCTGGTCTGTTGGAGGCAGCTTGTCTGGGACGGGCGCGGCCACTGCGCATAGTCAGCTGAGTTGAGTTTGCCTAACCTTATCAGATAGACAACCAGTCTTCAATGCATATAGCTCTGCCAAAATACTTCTTTTGTCATACCAAATCCACCCAGATACCGGTACTTTGTGAAAAGATGGCAGACAAACGGCGGTGTTGGGTGCTGTTCTCAGTTCTCATTCTACTGCACCCAGTAATGCGAAGCCCCGCGTCAAGCCGCACCCGAGCTCACCCTGCTCCGAGCCAAGGGTGATGCTGCCCTGAGCGTCGAGAAGCCTGAAACGCACCCTTGCCGAAGGCGCTAGGCATTGGACTGCTGCCAAGTTGGCAAGACTGAGGGCGACTTTGAATTGCTTCCCTGGCCCAGCACTTTGACCAGACGAGCCTCTTTATGGTGGGCGGTTAGATGTTTACCGTCGTCGACTTTCACTATAAAACCAACCTGCTTCCTTACCGCTTTTCATCGCACGAGATTCAAGCGTAATGCGTGGAACGGCCTACCATCCCCCTTCTTGACATTATGTCCACTCACCTACGTATGCTGAGCAACAGGCCGGGCCCATAGCCAACAGGCTGAATCCTGTTGGGCCAACGGCCACGTTGGGGCACAGGCCGGAAAAGGTACGTGGTCGATTGTATGAGAACACAAGCTATGTGCCTGTCCACAACTATCTATGCAAACTCTCACGTGAACTGGACCCGGGTCAGGGGTCACCATGGCTTATCTCACTGCAATGGCTCGAAAAACTTGGAGTTGTGGTGGTTAAGTCATAGCTAATTTACTCAAACTCTGGTCGAGATTGATTACGATTCCGAAATTTGTCCGAGGTTTTAGACAGATCTAAAACATGAGCATCATCATTATCGCCAACAAGCCAGCAGTTAGACCACCTTCACAGCCCAGCCGCTTTGCAGAACTGGCAGCTGTAGTAATTATTGCAGTGGGCGAAGCTGTCGCGGTTGCGCTATTCGACACCTTCGTCTAAACTAAGTGTCAGCAAGCGCATACCCATTAGCAATCGAACTCACTATGCTAACAGCACCAGAACTAGACGTTGAAGCTGCAACAGAACTAGCACCGGCTGGAGAAATGCCAGACGTTGAACTCGGCATGGGGAGGAAAGATGTTGGATATGCTGAGCCACTGTAGGTGGTCTACAAGGGCACGGGCATGTGCCGTCAGTCTCAAGCCATTCGTAAACGTATGGTGACCAGACAAACCTGACACTGCGAAAAAAGTGCAATATTACTCAACGCCGCCGTCGTCGATTTGCACGAAATATTTCCATTATACCCACACTCACTTGCAAGGCTCAGCATCGTCGGCCGGCAAAAGCAGCTTTTGAGGTCCGTGGATGCCGTATAGCTGTCCGAACAGCTGATAGATTCCACATCGAAGCTTAGGCAGCTAGACGCCAGTGCCGTACAGATCTGCTGGTTGAACGTCGCGGTGAGCGATGTCAGCGGGGGAGTAGTAGGGGAAAAGGTGATGAAGGCATTGCAGTCGGAATGCCAGTTTGCAAGGACGGCTTGAGCAGAACTATCGAATGCATAATTTTGGCCACATTGACGCATTTCATTCTCGCAGCTAGTAAGGAACATGTCAATCAACTGCCGGGCGAGCTCTCTATCAAGGGAGGGCTCACTTGACGATGGAGGAAAGGACGTCCTGGGTGCAGAAGCATGTCTTGAAGGGGACACCAGCTGCAGTTGCGTTGCACCGGGTCAAGGTACTGTTTAGGTAGTCGCAGCTGGGAAGGTCATAAAGCCCTGTTGAAGGGAGACAGCCATACGGTCCGAGCCCACCTGTCGTTTGCGCCTGAGAAAGAGCGATGGACCAGGAGAGAAGTACAGAGTTGAAGGTATTGAATTTGACCATTTTCGCAATTCTTTGAGAGTACCCGCCAAAACATTTCCTAAGCTGGCACAGACAAAGTACACCGCAGACCTTCACTAACAGACAACACCACTGCGCGATGCCCCACTGCCATGTTTATGGCTTGATTATGGCAAGCTGAGCCTACGTCAGAGGCGCAGAGGCCAAGTCTCGAATAGGCCCAGTTTCGAGGCATGCCTTCCTAGAGAACGAGGCTGTGATCGCTCCGCTCACAGATTAAGCCTAGCGTCATGTACCCGAAACGTCGCTGGCCCTTTTAAGAGGTGAAGATGAATCATGTAAACGAATTATCTGCAGGCTCAGCACTGTGGTCGATGCACAAGCGCTTTATCTTACGTATGCTGCGAGAGAGGAAACTTGATTCGTGAACGCATGTATGAGAGGTCCAGCCTCGTGGACCCCAACGTTCGGCTATCATCACCCAAGCTTATCGCCCTGCATCTCAAAGCGCCACCACAGCATTTAAGAGGCGAAAGACAATCAGATGAGACAACTACCGACAGGCTAAGAGTTGTGGTGGGTGTTTGAATGCCTGGCTTGCGTGTGCTTCGAGAAGGGGGGAGCCCGAGCTACTATTGCCAAATTCGAAATGCGATGAGGCTGAAAAGCATGCGCCCTCTCCTTTGGTCGCGAGTGACTTGGGTGCTTGGCTCAGCCTCATATCAACATAACATGCGCCATTTAACTTCTGCCTAGCACAACACTGCTGTTCCTTTGCCGCTAATGCCTCATACAAAGACGTCAATACAACGGGGATATAAAAGGGAATTGCCAGATTTACTGAATTTTCGCGACAGTTTAGTACGGCTACTATGTCGGGACAAGGCGCTTTAAATGGTCGACTTCAGACAGAGACTTCTGCTCCGGTTAACAAGAATGTGGCTCGAGCGCATACATCGTACGGCACTGTCGCAAGCCCCTCTCAAAGCAAGCCTTCCGTACGAAACGCCGCTCCACAACGCATCCGACCTACACGAGCCGGGGAACACAGTCTTTTCCAAAGAGCCAAGAAAGTTCTCTTGCCTAATCCACCGAAATTGCAAGCGGTAAGGCATCCAACTACCGCACCAGTGAAGGCACCGGTGAAGGCACCGGTGAAGGCATCGCTGAAGGCCCTACAACCATCGAAAGAATGGATTTCAGTGTACTTGGGGTATCCATTCCTCATAGGCCTTGTCGCAATTACAGTGGCAATCATCACCTCCATTGTGACTCTGGCAGTCCTGTCTAAGTACCAATCCGGTTTCGCAACGGTTTCAACTCCGTCGGGGCGACTGGCTGGATTCGTTTGGGGTAAAGGATTGCTTTGGTCATCTCTACCGACCTTCGTGTTTACTCTGTACAGACTTGGTTTCGACTCAGTCGTCTGGGCTTGCGCAGACAGGCAGCCATTCGTTGAGCTGCATGAGGCAGGTGACCGTGGCGCACGCCCAGAACGGTCAACACTTTTGAACTATCGATTCGTAGGGATTTGGAAAAGCTGGTTCGTCGCATTTCGAAACCGGCACTACCTGTTAGGACTCTGCTTTGTCCTTTCTCTTCTCCTAACCCTTGGCCTAATCCCGCTCGCTGCGTATCTCTTCTCGACAACCTCAGTCGACTTCGATACAATGGAGACCGTCACGCAAAACACTTACTTCGACGCCGCAACTGGGTTTACTGCAGATATGTCCTTAGCTCCGGCCATAGACGCCGTATCTGCGACCCGCCTTGATGGTGGCAATGCTCCGGCATGGTCGAACCTTAATGAGGCGTTTCAGCCTTTCTCTCTTCCTGCCAGCCCACACATCCTTGCCAATGGCCTCGCCAACTTCTCCGCCCCCACAACTGCCTTCGCTGCCTCACTCTCTTGTTCCATCATCCCCCGCGCAGAATACAGCGTCAGTCTCCAGCAGACTGGTTCCGAATCCGGCACTTTATACTTCTCTACCGTGGATCGCGGATGTCCAATCAACACGACGCTCGCAATCACAACAGGGTACATGTATTATCTCCAAACCCGCGCCGAAGTCTCGTGCCCCTTCACCGCAAACCTTAGCCGCGTGGTCGTCTTGGGCGCGATGCTACAATCCCAGAAATTTGAATGGCCCACCAACTTCTCCGCTATCTCCTGCATCCCCCAGTACACTAGCCGCCCAGGCGCTCTAGAAGTAACTCTCGGCCTGACCGATAATCCATTCGTGCGTACGTTCACTCCAGTCTTGGATGCAGATATAGATACTGCACGCCCCGGATTCTGGCACGTCTTTGAGTCGGTCCTCTCGCAAGTATCCAACTACGACCCCACCGCCGAGACGTCGTACACTGAGTTTGGCCGGCTGATCATTCGCTTAGCGCAATTGCGTAGTCCAAACTCCTTCCTGGATGCTAGCGTACTGGAGACAGCTACCGGCGACATCTTTGCGTCGATATGGGCTACACTGACGGCGACCACGCTTCTTAAACCCTCCACAACAAGTACAAACATCACGGGTACTCTACAAAGCTCGAGGGTAAGGCTGCTGGTCGTGCCGCTAGTGGCGTATACGATCTCACCCATCCTCTTCCTTTTCTTTATTGTTCTGGTGTGGCTCATGCACTACGTCAGGACTCACCATTCAATCCTCTTCGCGGAACCAGGTAGTTTAGTTGACCAAGTTGGCATTCTGTGCGAGAGTGACTTGTACAACGATGCTGTGAGGCTCAGGCGCTCGGTACCGGCATACAATGGAAACATGAGGGAGACAATGCACCGGGAGGAGGGCATGTTACAAGATGCGCGCTTCCGAATGGTGGATGGGCATCTGCCAGGGAGGGCGAGAATCGTGACGGACTATGGAGGGAACTTCCAGCGGGAGATGCAGAGGAGGGGTTGAGGGTGATATTGCAATAAGAAGAGCTCGAATTAGTCAAATGGACCATCAACATAGAGGTAACTTCTTCCAACCTCATTGAGTTGCCGTAGTCCAGGACTTCAGACTTTCTCTACGTCTTGTTAAGACTGAAATAATCTTTGGCTAAAAATGTACCTGGAATTATGCGATCCAGCATGACGTCTGAGCCGCCCTCATCTGCCAACCCGACCCTTCGCCAGGTATAAAGACGCGCTTGTCCGCCGCCTTTCCAACAACTCTCTCCCTCCCTCTTTTTCCCTTTCGCCCTTCACCCTCCTGCACCGTCCTCTCGTACCTTAGGCCGCACCGAGCTCCACTTACTCCCTGCCAGGCTCTCCTAGTTCTCGCAAAATCGATACTACGCGGCCAGTGAGAAAAATGTCGCGGCGCGACGCCTGATTCTCATTCGCCCGACGCCTTGGCAGCATTGTCTCGTCGACCGCCCGGCCCTTGCGTCAACCCTTGGATAATGACGCCGGTGAAGCGCCTGGCGTTGTAGCAGGTCACTGCTGACTTGGTGACGCGACGGCCTTAGATGCAGAACCACCGCATCCCTCCTTCAAGCCTCGTCCACCAATTCATCACACATTCTCACGTCTTCACCGTGGCCGGCCGCGTCAGCACATTGACTAGCTATGTCACCGCTGCGTCACCACTTCGTCGTCCTGTTGCCGATCTCCACCACGGCTGGTCTTGGTCGAAGGAGGGGTTAGGACCGGCGCAGATTGCGCTGCGACTAGACCAATGGAGAAAATGCGGCACGTTCAGTTGGTGTCCCGCTCAGAAATGGTGCAGTGGCTCGCGGGAGTAGGCTCAAAAATGCCACTGACGTGGCTGGCACGCTCGGGTCACCGAGGCCCAGCAAGAAGGGGCCGTTCGTTCCCATTAGCGAGAGTGGAGATTGACGACAGTCGGCGAGCACGATTTGGGGGGATGGAGAAAATGGGTCACCGTAGTGATATTCAGGTCCGGCCTCATTCCGCCGAGCACCAGGCTAGACGCTGCTCTGTCAGGCATCCACCGAACGATTTGAAGCAGGCAGCAGACAACAGGCAAATGGTAGTTCGCCTTTGGGCACAGAGCTTGCCAACGCTACTGTCAGACTCTTCCGGTGTTCAGGTAATCGCAAGCTGAGCTTGCGATTAGAATCTGGTAGAATATGTGAGATGGATGAACTTGTCTTCTGTCTACCTGAGTAGCGAGCTGATGCTTATAGATACACAACCGTCCACCGGCCAGGTGCCCTCTAGCTGGCGTACCTGGTTCTACCTGTGAAACGTCACCACCTCGTCACCACCCGTGATCGTACCACTGGGAGGGTACAGCGGGTGTTATATAGCGCCAAGTGTCTGACCCTGTCTGACAGGTACACAGCTTGCCAACTGGCGCATAGCTCGCTAATGGTGTACAGATCGCCAACTGCCACGCAGCTCGCTAATTCCCATTTTTCTTCCCTCCCCCCAACTCCTTCCTTCCATTTGCAGATCATATCAGTCTCGTGGTAATTCGTCGCGGCAAACCCGGCACCGCAGATTTGGTGTACCTGGGAGGGTGCCTACCGCATTCAGGACGTTGTGTTGATGCAGGATTACCCTCCGCCAACAGGGGCTAACGGCAAGGCGCGTGCAGGTGTCCCTACCTACCCTGTGACCCTGCTATGGTACCCCGGAATCCGTCAGGACTCAGATTCGTGGAGTGTGAGCAGCTTTAGCTGGGCAGTGGCCGAGGAATCCCTCCTGCCACCTAAAGGATCGTCCCCAGGATTTCAACGATGCGGCGACAGCGCCTCCTGCACCAGTCAAAACAGCGGCAAACGGTAAGGCAAGGGAAGCCCACAAGCGTCAGATCTCACAGGCAATTCCCCGCAATGAACGCGACAACGGCAAGCTTTCCCGGCCTGAGGCGGCACCAGCGAGCTTAAGATCTACTCAGGAAGGCACCCAGGAAGGCACTCAGGAGGGCACCCGCAAGTCAGTGCGCGCGCGCAAGCCAAAAACGCGCAATTAGAATAGCTGCTATAGCCTCCATTCACGTTAATTGCACTGCTCAATCCCGAGTCACTCTCATACACTGCATTGCCCATCAATTGCTAGTAAATCTGGTGGCTGGGGCGGTTTCGGCGATGTTTGCCCCGCCGGGCCAAGGAGGCCTTGACCCGAGTGTCAGAATGGGCCACCGCAGTCTCGCCTGCAACAGACTTATGAATATCCCGATAGCTAGCGCTCCCGCCCGCCATCCCTGGCGAACTATGTAACCGCGCGGGAGATAGAGATTCCAATGGGCGGGGAGCCAAAGATCCAAATTTCAAGTGGTGTTTCACCTTTCCACCAGCTCTGGCGCTTCCTCATACAATACTTCGTACTAGTTAGCACTTTTGTAGTTCTGTTTTGAAGAGACCCTACATGTCCGACATGGGGCCAACATACTTGAAAAGGTTGCGATTCTATGAGTTATTTATATTTCTGTGCCAAATAAGGTATATGAATATCCGCGAGGCATAATTCTGACCAATAGACGCGTCAGTAGAAGTACAGGCCCGATTTGCCTGCAAGGAGGTAAGGCAAACCAGCGCTTAAGTCATATCGTCAGAGCCTTGTCTTGTTGAGAAATGTCTCGACTCGATACTCTGCCTTAACTTTACCAGCGTGGGTTTCAATTGTCGCTCTGTATCTGACTACCTTGTCCTCATAACCAAGTACTTCCGCACTTCTTGCCAGTCTTTGCAGTCTCCGTTTCCTTATCTAGCTATCCCACTCATCCATATTTTCCCTTTACCACGAGACACCCTGGTCAACGAGCCCTGTACAGTCGTCATGGATGATCTGGAAAAATGCGCCAGATGCGAGAATCGTCCTGGAGATGTCCTGTGTTCCTGTGAAGAACGCTTCTGCGAGCCTTGCTTTACTGAGAAACATCTCGTTCGGAACTCCAAACATAGAAGAGGGGGGTCCCGGTTGACGAAGGAAGCATGGAATGTGATATCTGGGGCGTTCTTGGGGATCGCCAACTCAATTAGCCAGGCAACAGTGTTCAAGAAAGACGAGACGACGAAATGGTTTGGCCTCCACGTCGAGGTCGTGCGCCAAGACCGCATCACCACCATTGTGGAGACTCCCAGGTTCTCCAACCTTATGGAAGACTCGCTTCACTTCTCTAAGATCAGCCCGAGACGCCAATTTCCCAGTGTTACGTCGTTTGTTGGAGAGACTGGAGCTGGCAAGTCAACACTCAGTAAGCTATGCCCTATCATAAGCACACTTGGCCATGTTTACATGACATGGGCACGCGCGCTAACTACCTGACAATAGTTCGGTCATTGATTTACCACTCTAAGGAATTCCGGGAGTTTGACTCTCTCGAGGCACCAGTATCCGGGGCTCAATCAGGGTCTTCAGCAATCTTTTCAACCACCGGTGAAGTCAACCTCTACCGTGATCCATCCACGTTTGGGACGGCCACCCCGACCTTCTTTGCAGATTGTGAAGGGATGCTCGGGACTGAACCTCTGGCTGCTCAGCACCAGAGCGATTGGTCAAGGTTCGGGAGAAGGTATCTTATCGACGCCAAAGATGGCAAGCCGATTGACCGACGAACTGCTGTCATGACCATCTATCCTCGGTTCCTTTACATCTTCAGCGACGTTATCTGCTATGTAACCAGAAATCACAAGGCGTGGGCAGACTCTGCAGTCAGGCTCTTGAACTGGAGCAAGGTCGGAGCCCAGAACACTATCAATCAAGTCGCGCTTCCTGCGCTGATAATCATTCTCAATGGACCTACTTTGGAGAATGAGGCTTGGGTTTCGGACGACCACGACACTGTCACTAATGACTTCTTCTTAGCCATTGAGAAGGAGATCAGTGAGAATACAGAGCTCAGAGAACTCGCACAACAGGTACGTACTTCGCGTGTATTTGATCATTTCTATGTGTAGACATAGGAAATGTATGACGCAGACCCTGAGCATTGCTAATCTCATCTCACATTGGACAGCATGGCGACAAGACCATGAGTCAGCTTTTCTCCCGGAGTTTCTCGAGTGTTTATGTGCACTACATCCCTCTGGAGGGATACGGAAGCCTCGGAACATCTCTCGAGATCTGGAAGCAAACGCAGCGCCTAGCTCAACGCATAAAGAACGACACGGAGCGTGTCCAGGCTCAGAAAGCAGAATCGTGGACTCGGTTTGACACAAAGCAGATGTCTCTCATCATTGACTACGCTTTCAAGCATCTGGCATCGGGCAATCCGGAACCTTTTGACTTTGGTCAATGTCGCCGGCAAATTGCGATTCCGGATACAACGGAAACGCATTTCTCTGAGTTTCTGGGGAACTGTCTGAAGGGTAATATGGAGACGAAGTTTGACGAGACTGCAGCGGTTTTAGCTTCATGCTTGCTGAGAAATTCATTGTCTGCTGAGGGGAGGGGTGAGTGACCCGGTCTTACAAATTTCTCACAGGGTCGGATGACCCGCATAAACTGCCTTGATTTCTAACATTTGGCGTATTCCATTAGATCTGGTACTGGCTCCTTCTGTAGTCTTCAACAAAGATATCCGGGCCATCTGCAACAGAGCAATGAGCCATTTCTTGGACAACAATGCACAGTGCTCCTTCGTGGATCCGGATTCGGGGGAGAAGTGTGTTAACACCAAAGCTGGTCATGCCAAAGGCCATCAGAGCAAGTTCGGAGTGCTCCTCGAGGAGGGGTTGTTCGTTGATGGCAACTTCGACTCTGGGAAATTCCTTCGCTCTATTGAGACGGCATTGCTTTCACTGATGCGAGATATCAACACGCAAGCCCACTCAAGTCGACAGGAATGGCAACGTTTCGCAGCAGACCAGCACAGGAGGAATATCAAGGATTTACGAGATCGTGGCGGATATCCAAGTGTGTCCGGTGAACGGAAATTGAACGACATCGGCCGCACCAGCGTTTGCTACGGCTGCTTGTTTGGCCGTCCGGAATATCGGCTCCCTTGCAGTCATGTCATATGTGCTGCGTGTCTCCGGGACTTCGATCAAACCGACCCGGCAAGACGATACCCTGGGAATATCATTCACAACGAATGCATTGTCTGTGCTGACTCATCTGGTCCAGGTTGGCCTTACAGAACTCAGGTTCGTCCTGATCTTACTGGGCTTCGAGTGTTGTCGTTGGATGGCGGTGGAGTTCGAGGCATCGTTGAGCTTATAGTTCTCAGACGGCTGGAGAATCTTATCGGGCTTGGGTTGCCGTTGGGACGATTCTTTGATCTTGTTGTCGGGACCAGCGCCGGCGAGTAGAATCTTACGCGGAGCAGCCCGCTCCGCAGGTCTCGCATTGGAGGATTCATGTAATGCTAACGACTAGTAGGTGGTCTCATTTCCCTCGGTCTCGGAATCCAGGCTCGCAGTGCCGATGACTGCATTGACCAATTTCGACAAATCTGCGGGTCGGGATTCAACTCCAAGCCTATGACCAAATTATGGTTGCTTGGCTGGCTTGCCAGATGGCTTGCTAGTTCCATATACTATACGGACGACATGGAGACTGCTCTCAGCAGTGCTTTCGGTACAAAGTTGCCAACAACAGTCTATGGACTGGAGAATCCTTGCCGAGTGGCGGTCACAACAACCGTCAATGAAGACTGCTACCTGATAGCAAATTACAACCGAGGTGGCACGGGGAGATACCTCAATTCAGAAATGCCTCTATGGAAAGCGTAAGTTACAACGGCTCATCGTGAACTCGAATGTCCTGTTGCACAACACACTTCATTCAACGACCCGTCAAGTACTAATGAATGCAGAGCACGATGTACTTCAGCTGCGCCGATGTTCTTCGAGCCAACGTCGCATGAGGGAAACGAATGCCGAGATGGTGGCCTCAAAGAGAACAACCCAGTTCAAATTGCCGTTAACGAATCTAAGACGATATGGGGCGATAAGACCAACTTCGACTTGGTCCTTTCCGTGGGCGCTGGCCAAGCCCAAGATCCGCAGAAGCGACCGTCGTCAAACCTTATCCTACCCTTGTGGCTCACAGACCTCTTCAATATCCTCATAAGCACCATGAACGGGGAAGAAGCGTGGCGCCGATACAAAGAATGCCAGGATACACGGATCGCGGATCGTTCGTCGCGTCTGAACGTTCGCTTCCAGGACCACTATGAACCGTCGCTTGACGACATCGGGAGCATCCCGATGATGGAGTCGGTTGCAGAGAAGTTCAAGTTCTTCGAGCGTGCTTCCCGCTCGTCATTTTCTCCCATATCTAGCATTCCCGACACCGGCTTGCTTGAAAGTCTGGCCGACAGACTTCGTGCAAGTATGTATTTCTTCCAGCTAGCATCTATTAACCAGCATGAGGATGTGTCCGTGATCCGAGGATGGATATGCTGCCGCCTCGGTCCTGGTGAAAGTGGGTTTAATGCGCTCTTAAATCGAACTGCCGGCTTTGACATCAAGGGCAAATTCCACAAGGCACTTCGTCCGGCTAAAGGAGCATCGATGAGGTTCGAGATCACCTTTCAGCAGCAGTTCCTCGATGATGCAATTCGGATCGACGTCAACTTCGGCTCTTCGCACTCTGTTGCCATAAGCGGATTTCCAATGACATTGAGAGTAAGTTTCACCCGCCCACTACTAATTGAGCTTCACGAACAGCAATGCTGACATTAGTGATGTCAAGGCTCTTCTAGAGTATTGGTATGAACGTTCTGGCGATGCCGAATCACTTGCTATTGCCGATCTGGACGCTGCTCCACAAATCCAGGACGCCAGTCAAACACGAATGGTATACACAGATGTAAGTCGCGAGCTATCTGACATGCAACTTACAGTGCAGACGAATGACGCAGAGGATGGCATTCGCCAAGACATTGGCGCTTTTCAGAGCGACACTGAGCCAGTGACGAATACCTCCTCGAGTAAAGAGGCCGTCAGCGGCCCTTTGCAGGAAGAATTCATTGATGCTGCTGAAAGCGGTACAATCGACAAGGTCCTTGGTTTTCTTGGCTCTGGTGCCGAGATAGATGGCAAACATGCCGGCTGGACGGCGCTAGGACGAGCATCGCAGAATGGACATCTGGACGTGGCACGGACTTTAATTGAATACGGAGCAAGTCTCGACGTACGAATGGATGTCGGACGGGGCATCCTTCCTGGTGGTGGCACTGCTCTGAACTGGGCAGCTGCTGAGGGCCATCTCGAGGTTGTCAAACTCCTCGTTTCAAGAGGTGCCCAGATCAACATCAAGGCGGAGAAGCCGGCCTTCTTTGGGACCGGAGGAACACCAATGACAATGGCTGCAGGCAAAGGCAAGCTGGACGTCGTGCGTTTCCTGTTTGATTCTGGGGTGGGTCAGGACTCGGCAGAGGGCATTGCTGGGTGGGATGCTTTCCTCTGTGCATGTGAGAAGGGTCAGCTCGAAGTCGTGAAATACTTTGTCCAGATAAAAGGGTTTGATGCTGGGCGACAAACCTGCGAGGGAATGGCACCGTTGCACATGGCCACGAAAGGAGACCAGCTGGACGTTGTGAAGTTTCTAGTGGACAGCGGGGCTGTGTCGAACGTCAAGGACAAGAACGGCCACACGCCTTTGCACCTCGTCGCCTTAAACGGCAGCACACAGACGGCTGTTTTGCTGAGACAGCACGGTGCAAATCCGAGGGCCAGGAACGACGTTGGCGAGACCCCTCTTGACTTGGCGAAGCTAAGGTTGGCGGAGACGAAGTCAGATTCGAATGAAGAGCTTGTGGAATGTCTAGCCTGCGATATGTCGATGCTAGGTTCTGAGGACTCAGGATGTGTTTTGATGTAGGAAAGATGCATAATCTTGGACGAATGGCAGAGATCTTCGCTCGGCGTGCGAACAAATTTGAGGATCCCCTGGACCCTGGTTCCTCTCCATCTGGAGGCAAATTCTATGAAGGACTTAGCATTTCGTCGTGGCATCTCCTAGGATGAGGCTCCTGGGGCTGGGGAATAGGACGATCGAGGCGTTAATGACATCTCTTTGTCTTGAAAATTTTCGTGTATCAATATGCGACAGCGGAGTTGGGACCACACGGAAGACGCTCTAAATTTGCTTGATCAGCATTTAGGAATGTGAAGAATTTCAAAAGCAATAATCATGAACGACACAACAGGCGTCAATAAGATCACAAATCCTTTGGCGTCGCCTGGCTGGATCTGCACGCCTAGAGGCGAGAATGAGTCGAGACGAATAGCCTATGTCTCGAAGCGAAGGCGAGGGCCGTGGGCAGATGAGGATAGAGTCCCACATAAACCGCGAGCCATGACCCCACAAGAGATCGAGAGAAGCCCCTTTTGGGTCAGAGGCTGAGGAACCAAAATAGATCCCTGCTGAGAGGATGGGAGGAGCAAAGCTATTAATGAGCCTGCGCATGGAGGCTCGAAACCGTTGGAACTTGACGTAAGAGCCTAAAGCGGCGGTGCCCAAGTGTTAGGATGCGGTGGAAAGCACACCGAAATCGGTCCCCAGGGCCGCATTTTCTGCCACTTTTTCACTGGTACCTCGACGATATTGCCGATAACCGTGCCTTAGGGGGCTGTTTTCTGCGGCCGTTTCACAGGTAACCGTTAACTTTACTGACTTCATCCGTGTCACGCGATTATTGACAGACTGAGGAAAGATAGAGAATATACAAGAGCGACTTCGCTCTCAGACCAGCGCCGTGCGACCTAAGACAAGGCCAGGATTTCTGTGTTATGAATGCGACACTGCAAAGGTCTGTAAAATCTGCTCCCGGTCATCCTGCTCCTCGCCCAGCGTTGCGATTGGGCAAGTGCTTGGTAGTATTTGTCGGCTCTACTTTGGACTCAAACAATCTTCCAACCTTTCATTCGTTTTCCAGCATGTCAAAGTTTATTCAATCCTTTACCACCATACCCAAGGAGTTGTTCCGTTTGAACAATGGCAGGGATATTCGTCTCCGCGGTCGTCCAGGTCCTCTAAGGCCCCTGGGCGTCTTTGATCTCTTAACCGAAGCTGGAAAGGTCCAGCCCAAGGCACTCAACCCACAGACATACAGGGGCAAGGATGCATCCTCTCTTGGGGTGAAATAACTAACAAAAATTCAGCACCGAACGGTGCATCGCTGCGCCCAAATACTTCAAAGCAGCATTATCTCGTCAGGACCTTAAAAGGAGGCTCATTTTATATTTATTCGATCCCTGCCGGTTTGTCAGACATCGGACCATCCTCGAGCAAGTTCTAAGGAGAAGTAGGACTTCAACTCCCTGATGATCTAATTCTCGTCCACGAGTTTCGCGATCATTACTCTCTACAGGCTAGGAAGCAGATGACGATAGAAGGTGAGCTCAATATCCGTACCGATCTAGTTAGGAGCCAGATTGCTCACTGACGCTGCAGAATTGAATACCAAAATTACAGACTTCCTGAATACGAAGGGAAATTGTCTTACCAAGGAGCAGTGGCTTCGGCGATACCCCAAGCCAACGGAGACTCAGTGAACTCACAAGGGGTGGCTCCGGAGGGCCTTGGTGGCCACTTGCGGGAGTCATATGCCTTTCCCACAATGAATCCCCACTCTGTGTATATGTATGAGAACTGGCCTCGCCGTGGCTAAATGCGGGAGAACTTCGGGATAGGGTTAAGCCCTAATACCACAGACCTCGCTCGCTGTCACGGAACTCACCTAGTTCCTGCGACACTTGCGCATGGACCATGATACCTCCGATTTATTCGACCTGGATTCTGATTCTCGTCTCTTCTTTTCTTCATCTGGACGTCTTGAACTACCACGGACGTGGCACGGCCTAGTCAATAGCTAGCAATCAAGCATATTCGCAACTGCCTCGCCCTTCTCGTGACAACTCGTCCGGTTGCGACTCTGTCAAAACCCCTGCCGCCTTGACTGTTCTCTTGCGCTCCTTCCATCCCTTCCCTTTGTAAAGTGTAGCTGGTACTGTAGATGGCGGTAGAGAAAGAGAGCCTACGGATCTAGCGCAGGTGTAGTTCGGACAGGGGTAGGAGGCTTGCCAATAACTGAGCTGCAATCCGCCGTTGGATTGTCGCATCAGTACTTGAGTTGGCTAGTATGTGGCGTTTAAAAACTTGAGGCTTGCAATCGTTCTGAAGTACCAGTCTTAGTTCGGCTAGCAAAGTCAAAGGGTCAGGGCCTCCGGTCTTTTTGTGCACCATTTTTGTCATTTTGTTTTGTCTGTCTGCTGTTTTTGTTCCTAGATCATCGGCAGCTCGTACCAAGAAGCTGATAGATCGCACAATGTTCAGGATCATCGGCTGCATCTCTACTGCCAGCTGTGGCCCTGCTGTGCGTGGACACGGTTTCGGGAATCGTCGAGACCTTTCGCTCATCTCCGTCCATTCTACCTTTCCGGCCACATTATATCGTTTTCAACTTCAGCGCGAATCGAAGCTCTATGACACGAACCTAGGGCAAGATGATGGAGAGGTTGAGATGCCGTTGAAGTCTCCAAAGATGGACTGGTTTGTCCCGGAATTACCGACGCAGGTGCGCAAGTGTCCTTTCCCCATCTTCACTCGTTACTCAGATTTAACATAGTTTCGAACGGAGCGCTCTTCATGCCCAACACACACTTTATGCAAGAACTAACACGGATGTCATACGATTACTACATGGACTCTGTGCAAGATGGCCAACCCTCTGTGGAGCCCTACTACATCTGTATACCAAAAGGCTAGAATATCTGTCTTCAGAAAGAATGAGCCAGGGCTGATACATGTGCAGGAACCTCTATACCAAGTTCTTTGAACCTCTTTCGTGAGCAAGGTTCTCGATTCTCGCTTCAGCCATCACATCCTATGTCACTGAGCGGTACGGCTGACATCTCCGGCAGTCGAATCCATTCATTAATTCCCAATGTATAGCCTTGAACAACTTTCTGACCGAATTCTACTCCAAATGTGGCACTGTTATTGCAGCTGGAGAATGGATGAGGAAGAACGACTATAATCAAGCATTTGATGACAGTACAGAGGATTGGATGCGCCAATAACCTTAGACCAATAGGGACTGGTTGAGGAGAGTGGCCGGTCGAGAATGGGACCATTCCAGGTCACACGAGACTGGAGACTGGAAAGAAGAGAAATGTATACTTATCCTACTTATTGTACCATCAACTCACTTTTATCTCCGAGCGCATTTCGAACGATTTTCGCAGAATCTGGCATTCACAGGTGACGGCGGAAATCCTGGTAGGAATGATTGGAGAAAAAGGACAAGGGTTCGTCGATCATCAACCCTTCGAAAAGGGCGCCTGAGGGGTGAATGCAGGAGCTTTGACCACAAGCGGCAAACTCAGGGCTGGGCGCACCTGGGCGCTGAGGCGCAGTCATCCAGGTGCGCGTCGCCATCTGTAGCAAAGAACTCCATTCACTTATTTGCAACTACTACTCGCAAAGTATTCATACAGGAGTAGCTGCATTTGACTACACTCCAGCTCCTATCGAGCCTTTCCGAATCCTACCATCCCACAGACATGGCCTTTTGTATCACATTCGGAACTCACGGTTAGCTCCACAATTCCCAGGGGCTTACGCGACATCGTTAATCATTTTCCTGCAGAGTTCAGCAGTCCTTTGGAAGGATATGAAGGAGTTACTGCGCAATGTCATAACTGCGGAAATTGGTCCGCGCATTGCATAACGAGATGGTGTGTTCCTCTGCCTGGTCCCGAGCAACTTGATCTGACAATGCGCAGGCCTTGGTTCACTGTGTGCTTCATTGTAAGCGATTCGACGACCTTGACAACAGAGACTGCGACGATCTGACCATTGCAAAGCCCGTGATACCACTGGCGGCACACAAATATAGGGTGGTGGCCTGCCCGATCTGCAATTTCATGCAAGACCTCAAGTACACTATCCTGTTTCCCCAATTGAAAGACCAGACGACCTGACGAGAGGCTTCAGGAATCGGCCAGATGTACAATCTCAACAGGGTGGTGGAGGTCGACCTCCGCCACAACAGCAAGGAATGATGGGAGGGCCGCCAGGCGCCAGGCCAGGAGGTGGAGGCGGCCCGCCCGCCCGATACAAGTAATGAAGAAGCTCTCGACAAGTTTGAGTATAGCAATGGGAAGAGCTCGGCTAGTGTACAAAAGGTACTCTTTTCCTTGGCATGGTCATTCTCCCTCTCCTGGATTAGCTGCGAGAGCTGGCGAAAAGACCTGGTGGGTTTACATGGGCAAGCAGGCCAACGGTTTTTTCCCGGGTCGTAGTCATCACAGCGATTGGCCCGTTTTCGGGACTGTTGGGATTTATGACAAGCTGCAAATTAAGTTATTCCTCATCCCCTCTTCGTTGCTAGCATCACTTTCAAGCCCGTACTGCGTCTAAAGCTTTACTTTTGTTTGCAGCTGCAACATCCCGGACGATTCCGAATAGAAGTAAGCACATGAGCAGTCCTAGCATAGACCCAGTATTGCTTCTGTCAAAGACCCGGCGGTCAAACTCAGTCTGGGATGCATGTAGGCGCACTGAAAGCACACAAGCCTGTGCAAGCGCCGTAAATATTTCTCCACCCGGGAAAAATTTGATAGCGGATTTGAGCGCCAGGCCAGGGGAGGCCTTGCATGAGGTGCAGGGGCGCTCGGGCCCCTCGAACGGGATCCGAGATGATCAGCCTCCTTGTGACTCGACAGATGCAACTCTCCCAACCTCCAAGAGATAACAGCTCCCAATCTCAGCAAAAGCAACGTATGTGATAGTGCCGACGGGCCGCTCCGATCGAGAGTACCTCTGTACACTGTCCACCTCGTCTGATTGTTGGCGTGCGCCACCCAGAGCCCCGGTGAAAAGTCTAATACAGCGAATCGCGTAACGACGATTGCTCGTTGGACCCCATGAACAATACTTGAATCAGCTAGCAATCAGACGCGGGTGGATGGTGTACGTCTTTTACGTAGGTCCCCTTGTCGAGACGAGTTGTGGGACCCGCCCTGTGTACTGTTCAACTCCCAGCTTCAACCCAGCCAAACGTCGATGTGCCCCAGTTTCGTGTGCCAACTCTCCACATGTCGATCACACACGCTTCCCAGAGTGGGGGGCAAGCCTCTACCCACCACATAAGGTCTGGCCACGATCGGCAGCCCATTTGATAAACTGATAGCCTCATGCAAATCAGACAGCCTCCCGTCTTCCTTATCAGTGGAACTATCTGACGTACCAGCGTTTGGCAATGAAGCCTTCAAGCCTTTCACACCCCCAACCCACTGTCGACCTCCCTCCGATGTCGCGCGATGTCGATACAGATGTCGAAATATGCTCGAATTCCTTTTTCTTTGAGTATATCGCCATCTCTTCCCCCGCCCTGTACATAAAAAACCTGTTGTCTCTCTGTTCCGTGCTGGAAGTACGCTATATGTTGCTCTAGTTGCTCCTTCAAATCTACCATCACCATTACCATCAAACTTGACCGATCGGCGTGAGCCCGAAAGAGCCCAAGATGTCAACCGCAGGAGCTGCTCCTCCACCACTGAGTCAAGGATTCGGTTATGGCATCATTCTCGGACTAGGATTCGCTTTTGTAAGTAGAGTCGTGAGGGCAATCACGCTGATCTAGCTCACATGTTCTGTTACAGGCTCTGGGTATGATTGGGACTACTTGGGCTTTGAAGAGGTAAGGGTTGCCACCTTCTGTCAACTGAAGCACCGTTACTTGGCTCCCTTTGCGCCCCATTCCGATATTTCACGAGATCAGACATTGCTCATAGCTAAATCACGCGTCGACTGCGACAACCGCCCCTTTTGGTTCCCTCGTTCTGCACTAACATCTAGTCAGATACCACAATGAAGTTCAAACTTCGGAAGCTTTCAGTACAGCTGGCCGGACGGTCAAGTCCGGTCTCGTCGCAGCAGCAGTAGTCAGCAGTTGGACATGGGCTGCCACGCTCTTGCAGTCTTCTGGAGTCGCATATCGATATGGTGTCAGCGGCCCCTTCTGGTATGCTAGCGGTGCTACAGTGCAGATTCTACTCTTCGCGACCCTGGCTATTGAGCTCAAAAGGAGAGCACCCAACGCACATACCTTCCTTGAAGTAATCAAAGCTCGATATGGAGTGGTCACACACGCGGTGTACCTTACCTTTGGCCTTATGACTAATATACTAGTCACGGCAATGCTACTCACTGGCGGCTCTGCTGTTGCCAGCTCGCTAAGCGGAGTTCCTACGGCGGCAGCCTGTTTTCTACTCCCTATAGGAGTGGTCCTCTATACGATGTTCGGTGGCATCAAGGCGACCTTTCTGACCGATTATGTGCACACGGTCATAATATTAGTCATCATATTTGTCTTCGCCTTCAGGTATGTCAACACCGCATATGAGCCCGAATAGGTCGATGGCGGTCCCTACCTCAGCTTTGGCTAATGTGATACAGCGCATATGCGACAAACCACGTCATCGGATCACCCGACAAGGTTTGGGAACTCTTGGTTGAAGCCTCGAAACGCCATCCCGTCTCTGGCAATGCAGAAGGCAGTTACCTCACAATGCGAAGCAAGGAAGGGGCAGTTTTTTTCGTCATCAACATTGTGGGCAACTTCGGCACCGTAAGTCCACCCTATGACGTGTAATCAGGATGTTTTACTTGGGCTCTTGGAGAGATCCAAGTCCGCTCGAACTTGCTTTTCTTTGATCCCGCAAATCTGTCTTATCTGACACATGATCGCTAATTTTACGGCGTATTATAGGTTTTCTTGGATAACGGGTACTATAACAAAGCCATCGCTGCAAGCCCAGTCGATGCGCTACCAGGCTATGTCATGGGTGGCCTCTCTTGGTTCGCAATCCCGTGGCTTTGCGCTACTACCATGGGCCTCGCCGCGCTTGCTCTTGAAAACAATCCGATCTTCCCAACCTACCCACATCGCATTCCAAACGCAGATGTCACTGCCGGACTTGTGCTGCCTAATGCCGCCGTGGCTTTGCTAGGCAAGGGTGGAGCGGGCGCGACTTTCCTGCTGATCTTCATGGCTGTCACGTCTGCATCGTCCGCTGAGCTTATTGCCGTGTCCTCTATCTGGACCTACGATATATATCAGACGTACATCAACCCAAAGGTATGCTTCACTACTAGAAACCGGGCTCACCCTATTCTGACCTCTTTCAGGCTTCCGGGAAGTTCCTAATCAGAATGTCACATCTTTCTTGCGTTGTCTATGCTGTCGTGATGGCAGGATTTTCAACCGGCCTCTTTTATGCGGGCATTGGCATGGGCTATCTCTACTTGATGATGGGCTGCATTATCGGAAGTGCTGTCCTGCCTGCGACTCTGGCTCTGATGTGGAAAGATCAAAACTGGATCGCTGCGGCGGCAACACCAGTCCTAGGCCTGATATGTGCCTTGATCGCCTGGCTGGTTACCGCAAAGAAGGAATGCGGCAGTATCGATGTTGACTGCACAGGTTCCAAGTGGGTCTAGGCAATCCCCTTTTTCTAAGGCCGACCTCGCTGACCAAATCCCAGCAATCCTATGCTTGCTGGCAATGTCGTTGCATTGCTAAGTCCGCTCATCTTCATCCCAATCTTAACCTTTGCGTTCGGCAAACAAAACTACGACTGGCAGTCCATGAAAGAGATCCGAAGAGGTGATGACAGCGACTTGGCTGCGGCGGCCCACATCGACCTCGAATTAACCCCAGGAGCAACGAACCGATCCGAGGAAATGGAGGCTGCTGAGCAAGCCAAGCTCAAGAAAGCCGCGCTCATCGCTCGATCCTTGACGGTGTTCATGACGCTGGCGCTTCTTGTTGTTTGGCCTATGCCTATGTATGGTTCAGGCTACATCTTTAGCAAGAAATTCTTCACTGGTGAGCAACCCCGTAACAAATCTCCGATAATGTCATGCTAACGAGTTCATAAGGCTGGGTATCGGTTGGCATCATGTGGCTCTTCTTCAGCACGGCGTGCGTGGGCATTTTCCCACTGTGGCAGGGCCGGAAGACCATGGTCCATACGGTCAAGTCTATGTATTTGGATATCACGGGCAAGAGAAAGCCCACGCTACAAGGCCGCGTGCAACAGGTTGACGAGAAGGATGGAGCGGAAACTCCACACGAGAAGGTCGACGAGGTTTACTCGAAGAAGGAGTAAATAACAAGTTCAGCAGATAGTTCGAGCCTGTGGGCGTTGGAGGGGGGGTTTCATATGCACGGCTGTAAGGGTAATGCTGGAGGACGCCGGCTGTGGATGTAGTCATAGATTGGACAAATATGATCATTCGAACGGACATACGTGCAACAGTCTCCACGTTACCCTAAATGAGACATGGATCTTCCACCCATTGCCAGCTGTCGCCTTTCACGATCTGCTTCCCGTATGTAAGAAGCAATCAGGCACTCACGTTGATGCCCCTGTCATATTCGGTTCTGAATAGAGCAGCCTCGCAATCTACGTGGCATGCGGCTCAGTCTTGGATAAAACGCTCTACTGGGGAAGGTTTCGACCGACATTGCGGCGTTGAATGCCCATAACAGCTATAGACGACAATGTATCGTACACAGGACATACCTCGCAGGCCAATGAGCTAATTGAGACAAATGAACAACAGTGCAGGCCTGACTTTAGCAGCCAGAAAACGAGATGGACTGCGCCAAAGCAAAGAGGTTGAGTGACTAATTTGCGGGAAACGTATTCCGTTTAGGTTTGATGTCCTTCCCCCCGACTCTGGACGGGGAAAAGCCTTGCTGGGATGGCTGGTACGAAGATTGATCAATTCTCGAATATGAGAGACGCGAAACGCTGTGCAGAGGCTTCATCGAGGGTTCGTGAAACCGAGGTAAGTCTTCTACTGCTCTCGAACCATCCTGCCTCCTCTCCTTTCCATTTGGTTGCAAAATCGTCTCGGGAAGTACCGAAAACAGTCTCGTTTTCAGCTTTTGTCCTCATGGTCGCCGCCGGATTCGTGGCCCTTGGTAGCCTCATGCGCGGGGAAGGAAGTATGTAGTTCCGCTTGGCCCCCTCCAAAGACGCCCGTCCAATCGGTGTCGTTCCAGCGTGACTCCTCAAACTCCGTCACCTGGATTCCTGCTGGAGCTTGTCCGAATAGATGTGATGGCGGCTCTTTGGCGACCCGAGGTGAGATTTGTTCTGTGGCCATGGCTGCTTTCTCTGGGGATGTACATTTCGGCGAACTGGGTGGCAGGCCTGTCGACTGGGGCAGGGTAGCTGCATTGTCGCCAACCCCGGTATCGGGATCCGTGGACTGGTTTTGTTCGTTGTGCGGATTGGCCTCGGAAGGGCCCTCCTGGAAGGCACGAAGGCTGCCGTGATCTTTTTCTGACGGAGCAGGTGACACTATCGGTTGGACATCAGGATCTGTTTCTTGGGGGAGATATCTGAAGAGTTGACGTTCGCTACCGCAAGCTACGCATCGAGGTGGCGAGATCTCACCACCTGAGCGTAGGATCTCCTCTTTGTCAGGAGAAATGATGTTGCCGTCGAAATGGCAACAATTGTCACAACAAAAGCGCAAAGGCTCACTCGGGGCTGTACCTGGATGCACGGTATATATGGTTTGTAGGGTTACTTCATAGCCTTCCTTCATCGTTGGCTTTTGGACGGAAATCGGCATAAACAGGTCTCTGGCTTTTCCGCTCGAAGTTATTGCTGTGCTTTCACAACTGAATCCCTCCAATTTGTCATGCGAATTTTGTTCGTCCCTATCTACCGATTTCGGTGGTGCCTTAACTGTGGGGGACACTGAAGATTTTCCATTTTCTGCAAGGTCTTGACTCGTCAGTACATGCTCGTTAGGTGAAGCAGGCGCTTCTTCTTGATCCCTGTCACTTCTACCAAGGCGAGATCTTTTCACTTGAGCCGTAGGAGGAGCAATTCTGCCCGATTCATCCTCTAGTTCGTTGCGTTCCTCCGCAGCGTCCTCGTCAACAGCAGGCTTTTCGACGGCCAGAACTTTTGAACACTTTTCTCGTGTGAAGGCATCCGCTGGTGGTTCGTTCTCTAACCCGCTCTGTAGCTCGTCTTCTGGGGCCACTTCTGGGTCCGCTTCTGAATCCTGGTGCAGGACTTTGGATTGGACGTCCAGTGATGAGTCTGGAAAGGGTGGCTCTTTTGCTCCGTCTGTTGAGAGCCCCTCACTGACCACAACTGTCTCATCAACCGCAAAAGTTTCTTCCAACCCCGCTATAATATCATCACGGCCCAGATCTACTAATCCTTCCGCTTCTCTCAATAGCTCTCTAACTTCGTGAGTTAGCTCCTGTCGCTCTCTGGCTAGCTCCTCTTCAGTCCATTCAATGTCACTTGCTGAATCTTCGTCAGTTGTTGAAGTATATTGATAGTCAGACCCTTCATCATCGCCGGACTCTCCATCCTCTACCGACTCCTCCCTGGTTGAATCATTCCCAGCGAGTGATTCCTCTTGCTTTGCCAAGCCCTCTTCTGCTATCTGGTCCTCTTCTGCTGTGGAGTCTTCTTCAGAGCCCTCTTCCGCTCTCTGGTCCTCTTCTGCTGTGGAGTCTTCTTCAGAGCCCTCTTCCACTCTCTGATCCTCTTCTGCTGTGGAGTCTTCTTCAGAGCCCTCTTCCACTCTCTGATCCTCTTCTGCTGTGGAGCCTTCTTCAGAGCCCTCTTCTACTCTCTGGTCCTCTTCTGCTGTGGAGCCTTCTTCAGAGCCCTCTTCCGCTCTCTGGTCCTCTTCTGCTGTGGAGTCTTCTTCAGAGCCCTCTTCTACTCTCTGGTCCTCTTCTGCTGTGGAGCCCTCTTCAGAGCCCTCTTCTACTCTCTGGTCCTCTTCTGCTGTGGAGCCTTCTTCAGAACCTTCTTGTACTGTCTGATCTTCTTCTCCTGTGGAGTCTTCTTCGGCTGCTGAATCCTCTTCTACTGTTGAATCCTCTTCTGCTGTCGGATCCTCTTCTACTGTCGAGCTCTCTTCTACTGTCAAGCTCTCTTCTGCTGTCGAGTCCTCTTCTGCGCACTGATCCTCTTTCGCCGCTACAACCTCCGTTGTTATAGCAGGTTCATTGTTCGTGTTGAGAAGGTCGCATGAAAAGTCTTTGTCTCCCTTTGACCGCATTGTTTCACTTAGATCCAGGAATCCTTCGCGCTTCTTATTCAACCCTGTATTCAGAGAGGAGACGTGTCTAACGTGTGTTTCGGACGGTGATTCGTCGACCGCCCTACGGCTTGGGAGCTTAGATGGGGTTATTTCTGCTCGCGATATAGATGGGAGCCTTGGGGTAGAATTGGCATCTCGGAAAGGAGAATCGTTGGGGGTTCGATTGGAGCGTAGGCTGACTGGCGAACTGTCTGCGTGGACAGGGCCTTTGGGCCTGGCAGATGGCGTGCTGTTGCAGCCAACATCTGTCACAGAAGCTGATTTACGTCTTTTCCAGAAGCGTGAAGGGGTGGGCGGGGATCCAGGAAACGCCGGGGGGATTGGTTTGAGCAGTAGGCCCATAAGGAAGAACTCGGACCAGGCCATTGGCGTCCTGGTATCCTGGCTAGAGATCCAGACATTGAGTGCATTGTTCCAATCGGGTTTCAGCTCCCAGTTCTGAGTACTGTAAGGCTCCTGACGCATCCATGTATGTACAAGGTTGGCAAGTGTGATGATGAAATCGAAGGATTTGTCGTACCACTCGCGATGTTCCTTCAGGCATTTGCAATTCAGTATGTCATATCCCCACTGACGCAAGACTTTGTGGAGTATTTGCTCAGCTCGAAATGCGCCATAGGGGAGCATGGGGATTTGATATATCTTCTCGAATTCAAGGCCGCATGTTCCGCTAATCTGGTCGGTTCTGCTTGCATCTTCATGACTAGAATACCCAACTTTGGTGAACCTAGTGCCTTTTTGCTTTGCCACGTACACGAGGCCAGGGGAGCCGATGCGGTCACTGTCGGTGATGGCTTGTTGGATCTTCCTGACAGTGTCCCTAATAAGACCACGCTCAACGCGGGAAAGCTCAAGAAAGTAACCTGGACTTGCTGGTGACGAAGAGAGCCCACCATCTGTTATCGCAAGTTTCGAGAAGAGCTGCCTCGCATGTTCATCCATCACAGAGCTTGCAGTCTGAGTTCGCAAACACGGCTTATTCTCTGTTCGTCCCAAATGCTAGCAATATCCGAGACTAGGCATCAAATAGTGCCAGAATTTGTTGGCTGGGAAAGCAGGTGCTGTAAACGCATCATCCTATTCCAAAAGAGTTCCAAAATCGGAGAGAATGGGAAAGCCCCGGAGCAGCGACGGTAGCATCGCGACTTAATAAGCGAAGATGTTGCTTGTGACAAGACTGGAGATCTCATCAACTCCTGGTCAGGGGCGCATACATTTCCCCGCGGTAACGAACAAGATGTTCAAAACGCAATCTGCATGTGGAGGCTTTGGCGCTATGGAAAAAAGCGAATGAGACAGTGGAGCGAGCAAGGGTGCTTTGGAAAGAGCGCTGAAGAGCACCATCCCACGGGGACGCCGATGGCATGGCTCCTGTCCAGCCTCAACTTGTGACGGCCCGCGGCAGAGAAATGTCCTTTGCTCGTTAGGTCGGAAGGCGGCTGGGGGAGACCAGAAGAAACGCCTAATGCATCTCTTAGGATCCACTTGTCGTGATCTAGCCAACCAATGCATTTCAATCGTCTCGCTAGCGTCACAAACCCGCGCCTGTGCGCAGGGGCAATGATGAGCAATTTCAACGTGATAGAGAAAAGACGAGATTTCGCCGAGTATTCGAGTAAGACATCATCTACACCAAGCAGGGATTGTTCGTTGCGAGCCGAGCATGTGGGGTGAAAAATTGAAGGACAGATCATGGAGACGAAGCAGTAGGCTTTAAAACGTAATACGATTCTATCGAGATCGCTAAGCGAAAGCGACAGGTCTGTCCACCTTACACTCTTTGCTGACTCGTTGTATGGTTCGCCGGGAGGGATGCTCTAAGGGGAGAAAAATACATTAGCTTTGGGGATACATGATTTATCGTGCTTTCCTTCCTCCTCCAAAAGACAATCTTTCAATGCGGGGGTATCGTGGATTTGGAATCTAAACGGCAGTAGGGACGTATTGTATGGGTTGAAAATGGTGAAATGCTCTGCTGAAGGGGAACAGTGGTGGCGATTGAAAGCCAATCCAAAGCGCCGAGGTGCCAGTACTAGAAACAGTGGTGGGTGGTCCAAGTCTACGTCCTCATCATCCCTAGAAGCTCCATCTTCCCAATCGGGTACAAGATCACCGTAGTACAACCTTTCATCTTGATTTGCCCATAGCTCCATGTAAGAGGTATCTGTCGCAGGATCGGTATGGTGGAAAATACTTGTCTGTTCAGGAGATAGAGGACGTTTATTGGCTATGATAGGTGTTGCATCACCCGAATCGCTCTGGACGCCTTGTCATTCGTCAGTCGTCATGCTTACACGCATTGCCTTGACAACAGGCTCTGCCTTGGGTAAATGGTTGGGTTTTTCAAATTACCACCAATTGCACTCGAACGGAGGTTCTGGAGTTCCGGAGATCGACAAAGTTTTGTCCTGGCGCTGTGGAAGATCGGGGCAGTCGTCATGCCTCACATGGGTAAGGCCGGGGGATTCGTCTTTTGGGAATAAATGCGGTCTCTCGCGAGGTAGGTCGGGATTGCAGTCTTGACTTCTGGAGTCTTTGAATTCGACCGAGCCTCTTGATCTCGCCTTCGGACTCAGAATATTGGTCCATCACGGTTGAGCCGCTTGGCAGAAATGCGGAAGATGATGAATAAGTCCAATTGGTGGGGTCGGTCACGGAGTCTTGATGAGTCAGCTCACCCACGCTGGATCGTTCATGAGACGGCAATTTCGGAGGGGTGTTGATAGTGCTCTTGTGCTGGGGGACATCTGGGTGATGGGGGCAAGGGTGCTGTTATTCGACAATGTGCTGGGCCGGGTGGTTGATTAGGGGGTAGGGGACGTCGTAAATATACTCTTGGACTAGACATCACGGTCTTGGTCAGGCATTCATGACAGTACCTTGATGTGCAGCTGCGAGTTGACGTTTGACCTGTTCCCGAGCCCATTTCGCTGTTTGGATCGTTTGAGCAGAGAAGTCACGGTTGGTCCTGGTTTCTTTGATGAGCTTCGTGACCCACTCTGCACGGTAGTACTGTGAAATTTCGCCGTTGGGGAAAGCGTCCGCAAGATCGCTGCGGAAAAGTCAGCATGGTCATATCACTAATGAACAGGGAGGAGCTGTCTTACCCAATAACGCCCATTGAAGCTCGGAGCAGGCCTTCGCTTCGGTTTTGATCCTGAGCGATCATTTGCAGAAGCATGAACATGGGCTCGACATAGTTTTGGAGCAGGTTGGCTGTCAGGAATTAGCACGTCCCGTACTCCGCGTGATGCCTTTGACATACCCTTTGGAGTCCCTTTGAATGCGAGTAAAATGCCACCCCAAGCATCCATAATTCCCTCTCTCAATGACAAGATGTAGTCAAGCATGTCAAAGGACACATCTGGAGCTACACTCACACCGGCAGCTTGTTGAAGGACTTGAGCTACCACGGTCAGATATGTCTCGAAGTGCGTTCCAATTGCATTTGCAATATCTCCAAACGTCTGGAGGATGCTTGGCTTCAGTTGGTTGTTGAGCTTGTCAGACTGTTTCCCAGCGTCAGTAGATCGACCCTGCCAGGGAAAATATTACACTCACACGTAAGTTGTTGAGAAGGTAATTCATGAAAGTGTCGCAGTATGGCTGCGCCTTCTCTCCAAGAGCCCGAACAATATCGCTCACGAGACCAATGGCCATGGCACAAAGTCCGTATGCCTCTTGATTTCCAAGAGCATTGTAAAGGTATGGCACAAAAGATTCCATGTATTTGAGGAAATCTCCTTCCAGTGAGTTGGTCAGAGCACCAACGACGGCGAATATGGTGTCTGGCACGCTGGTATTTCCGGTGACATTGAGTACTTCGAGAGAAACTTGCATTATGCGATCGGCCTGAGGCGCAATATTCTGTTCGAGACGCTGAATGATGCAGAGAAGCACGCTTGCCAAACTCGTCTGCAGCTCTTCAAGTGTAATCTTATCATCCACACTGACGACTTGCTTTTGCATCGGAATTGTGGCTTCGAGGCGTCGGAGAATGACATCAGAAAGACTGGCAACAATTTGGAGGCTGTCGTTGGCGGCATTGGTCACAAATCCACCAAGAACTTCGTAAGCTGCAGTACGAAGCTGATTGTCTGCACCCTCTTTTTCGGTGACAGTCAACAGAGACGAAACACTGTCTTGGAAGTGTCTTGTTAATGGATTTTGAGATGCACCGTCATCCCCAACAAATCGTTCAGTCAGATTCATGAGTGCTAAGCAGCAAGAAGCTGCCATCTTGGGGCTACTCATCAAGCCGTTGAAGAGTGCCGACATTAGGGGTTGCAAGTGAGTATCGGGGTCGATTGATTCTGAACAGAAATCGCAGATTCTGCTCAGGGCATACGCTGCCGAGTCCTTGACTTGGATACTTGAATCGTCCATCATGCTGATCAAGACGGGAAGTGCTTGTTTGACAAGTGGATCGAGAACCTTCACATCCGGACCATCCATGATTGCCCCAAATGCGGCAACAGCAGCATCTCGATTGTGCCAGTCCTCGCTCCGAAGGTTGGCCTCAACGAATGACAAGACAGGAGCGACGACCTCGCCACCAATGCATTGCGCATACAGCTGCAGGCACTGATACGCCGCTTTAGCAACGTTGTAATCATCCTCAGCGTCATTTTCATCCACTTTCGTGAGGAGTTGTAGCAAAACCGGCAGAACCTCGCGTCCTGCGATGCGAGCAAATTGAAAGAATGGTCGGAGCTCCGTAGAGCCTTCCTGTGTGGCCTAAGCAGAGATCAGTTACCACACACACTCACACGCTCACGCGCATATCGGGCAGCTTGGCTCACTTGTTGATTGTCATCCTCGATGCTGATCTCTTCTTCGCACACTGTACACCAGAATTCGATAGCGAGCTTGGCCACGTCTTCTTCTTCACTCTTCATTCCCATTATTGTCAAGCCGAATAGCGCCTTCTCCATATAGAACCGCATTTTGTCGTAGTAGATCCCCATGATTCGGTTCAGACATCCAAAAGCACCCGCTTGTACTCGTTCGTCGTCAGACTGTGTCGATTCGCACACTACCTGCATTATGTAATTTCTTTCGCCCTCATTGTCAAAGTTGGTACGAACGAACTCAATGGCGTCACCAAGAGCAGAGAGCGCTGCATTACGAACGTCATTGTTTGTCTCTTCTTTCCGAGCGCCCTGCACGACGGCTGTGAGGATAGCATTTGAGTGCATGACGAGTGCTTCGCGCAATTCCAGATCTTCACTCTCGCACACAAAACCGATCGTCGTCAAACTAGCCTGCTTGAGGATATCTGAACCCGAGCCAACATTGTTGACCAACGCAGGCATCAGCTCTGGCCACTCGTTTCTTGGTAGTTCAATAGCAGCTATCGAAGCAATGAACTGCGCGGCAGATATTCCAGCTTGACGGGTGGAGTTGAGAGTTTGTAGTGCAGACGCTTTGACCTGCTTCTTGATTTGGGGGTCGATTTGTTGAACCCATAGTGCTTGGATTTCACGCAGACGGCCGGGATCACGGGAGGAGAGGGCATTTTTGAGCGCAAGGCCGGCAGCCTGTCTCGTGGCAGGTTGTGCTTGGTTGTTGGCAAGCTCGCGAGAAAGGACAGAGAGATAGCCAGCCTGGAGGAGCAGGTCAGCTTGGGATATGAACAGGCAATTCACTTGCTAGGCTCACGAAGTCAGCTTCAGCTGCCTGGGAGAGCTGTTGCTCCGCATTCTGACGAGTTGTAGCTTCTGCAGAGAGTCAGCATCGCTATATCTACGGCGTAGAGAAGTCATGAGGTTGCAAATCTTACCGGAAGACAACGTAGCCTCCAAGACCTGGTTGACGTCCATCCTTGCTCGAGCCTGAAGGGGCCTAACTAGTCAACCAATCTGAAAAGGATGTAAAGGCCCAAGTAGAAGGGTAGTGCAGATGCAGGAATAGGCGCGGAACTCCCAGGTCTAAAGTGTTAAAGAGGGTACGACCTGGTTGTGGTGTTGTGAAATGTTTAGACAATAAGAAGTTACGACTGCGGCTCGTTCGTGGGATTTTTGGCCAGGCGCGGGTGCAGCCTATCAGCACATAGAAATTCAAGGCCCGGCGTGGGACGCGCACGAACACGCCCGCGACCCGTCAGCTTTACGAAGAGTTTCTCGATCACTCTTTGTCACCTGTGACTACACGAAATCGATACAGACCTGCAATGTCTACTATGGAAGATAGATGATAGCATTAACCTAAAATGGCTTGTTATGCTCTAGCGACATGGTAACTTATAACCTCAACCGGTCATGATTTGATCAACGCTATCCTCAACGTCAACGCCACTCATCTTGTGCGCGTCGTCTGCTGCTGAATTGTCCAAATCATAGATGGTGTAATGAGTCCTCTGTTCATCAAGAACGCACACGGCTCTTCGTCCCTTCCTGCCATTGATTTCGAGCCTTGCCGGCCTCTCTGCAGCTGGTCCGTTGAGGTCAAAGATATGTCTCGTTCTCCAATCTGCAGTGCTCGAATTTATGACCCGGCTATCGATTCGGGAAGCCTGCTTTCCAGATACTAAGACCATAAATTCCACATCGTCGACGAATCTGACGTCTCGCACCTCTTCTCCATCAGGCAATGAGAGCAGCCGTGTTTCGGGTTGGCGAATGTTAGCAATACTGCTTCCTAATCTGTTGCCTTGTAATCGTGTGTGGATGATGGTTGGTTTTGGACCGAGTCTTTTGGCAATGACATGAATATCCCAACCGTCCGGGTCATTTTTATTGGGAACGATCCTCATGTCCATCACTTCAGGGTCGCATTCTTTTGATAGGCCGCATAGACATGAATGCAAGATGCTCTTCCGGAGTGTCTCTGCAATTCTTTCAAAGACCACGGCGCACTGGCTCTTCAGCCGTATGACCAAATCATCCAGTTTCGGCATCGTGCAACCTACTTCAAGATTGTTTCGAGCCTTCTTGTAAGCCTCGTAGAACCCTGAATCGTCCGCGGCTTGGAAGTGGGAGCTCGAAATTCCTGGCTCTTTCTCTGTCAGTGTCTGTCGAACGTACTTCAAGATACCACTCTGACGCAACGCGCCCGAAACGTAATCCAGCACCACACGATACTCGATTGCGTCCGATCCTTCCCTGAGCTCTTCTGCCCTCTCGCTCCCAACTTCCAGGCCTTGAACTTCGGCCTCTAATCTAAGCCACTTAAGAAAGGCACTAAACTCTCGCACTTCTTTTCCGACCACCTTCAGGAGATCGTGTCCTAGTAGGTTCAGGCAGTCCAACGTGTCTCTTAGCATTTTCAGTGCCTTCGTATCAAGCCCCAGTACAACTGCAGCTTTTTGGAATCTGCTGAGACCTTCCAATCGCGACAGCACAACTTGACATCGTTCTAACCCCGGCAGTAGACACTCGTGGACAATCCGTCTCATTGTTTCCAGCCCACCGAGTACGCTTTTCTCCCAGCGCTTTAGGCCTCGTTCGCCCACCTCATCCACAAGCCATTCCCGAAGCTGGGGGATACATTCTCCTGTAACAACAAGGTGATAGGCTGCGGTGACAAAGTCGGCCCCATTTTCTTGTTCTGCAAGACTTTCATCGATATTCCGGAGATACTTGGACGGTAGTTCAAATGCTGACTTCACTTCGAATGTAAGCTGTGTTTGAATTTGAGCAAGATATCGGAGTAGGTTTTGTAGCTGTGTAGATTTCGATGCAAGCGTGGGTAGGTAGTATGGAGCAGTTGCGGGAATGAAGTTGAGGTCGAGGGCTAGGATGTGAAGACTCGGGCTGACTTCTGCCGTCGAAGAAGGGGTCTGAACGATAAGAGTATGCGTGGAGGTCATTGGATGGAAGGCGTGATGGAGTACCTTGCAGGACTCCGACGTGGTTGGCAATGATGAAATCAACGAGACCGAGCCAATTTCGAAACAATCAAATATGCGAAGATGTACAGTCCCGTCTTCGTAGCCCACAATTAGCACATCTACACTGTCATTATGAGTAGCGCGATTTGGGGCGTTGAAGATCGCATCGATTGACCCCCTGCTACTGAAGACATCATCTCTGGAAACAAGTTAACTAGGCTTCGCTCAGGAGGGATTGGACTTACTCTCCGCCAGTGGCTGGAAGCGTGCTCAACTTTGGCAAGCTTGTTTCCATATCGATCAATGTCAATTCTCTCGGCAAATTGGCCTTCGACTTGAGCAGCGTTGGAATGTCGACGTTCAAACCAAGCAAATCGTCTAACGATATATCATTCCTAGCGTCGTTCAGTTGTCGCTGGGTAGCAGTGCTGTTGGTGAAATTGACTGCCCAACCCAGACATGTCGTTTTGGTACCCGGCAGTTGCGACAGGGTTGGTAATTCATGTACAGTCTTTCCGCTAAAGGCACTGATGAGGCGAATGTTGTAGTCGGTGCAAGCTAGTGCTATTACGTGACCTGGGGAACGATCAATATGTCCAGTACATTTGCGCTAGATCCAAGGTGCTGCACCATTTGGTTTCCATCTCACTCTCGCAACGTCAAAGTCACTGTCCTCGTACGAGGCTCCGAAGACTCTCTGGCCATTTAACCGGAACACATGCAAATTGCGATTCTCTGTGGCTATGGCCACAAGGTCCATAGTCGGACAATATGCTATTGAGTTTGCCTTGCATATTTCTGGTATCGTTTTCGTTCCAACAGGATGCATGGTGTGCGGGCAGGACGGTGTGATGAATCCTGCATCTGAATTCCGCAATTTCGAGTGATTATTCGGTGTCAAGGGAACCGCAGTTTCTTTTTGAGATTCACAGGCTCGGGTTGCGGCGCGTGCGACGCGGAATAGGGACCACCCCGCAACTAGCCCCCAAGACTCGTATTTTGCAACTCAGATCTCAACCTATATTTTACGCAACTTCATTCATATTGCTGCGCCAATAGCGACAGCTAGGTCTCTGCAATCCCCCTTCGTCTAGCCGCTAACACCGCGCGGAATAGGGTCCTTTGACAATTCATACCTAGCGAAAAAGCTATACTACGGTGGGCGTATATCTCATAGGCGTGCATCTGACGGGCGGGTGTCTTATGGGCGTGTATTTTACGGACGTACACCTTATGGTCGTATATCTCATATGCATGCATCTCATGAATGTGCATCTTACAGGTATGCATTTCATGAGGATATACTTCAAAGGCGCGCATCTCACGGGTGTGCATCTCATGGGTGTGCATCTCATGGGTATGTACCTCACAGGCGTGCACCTTATAGGCGGGTGTCTCCTGGGCGTGCATGTCATCGTGCCTCAGAAGAGCGAATTGTAATAGTAATTAGGTCAATACAAACTACAACACCACGTTAGTAAGCACAGATTTCCCAATGCGGTAATCAGTATAGCTTCAGTGCCACAGGGATGACCCTAGACAAATCGCCCTTTGCTGGCTCCCTGGCACAAAAGGTGGTCGATTTGTCGAGGTACAAAATACGAGCTTTGTGCTAGTTGCGGGGGTGGTCGCGCCACAGGCGGGTGATCATCCCCTTAGGTCACCTCGACCTTGCCTACTCACGTTAACCTGGACCCTTTGTGAGCAGGAATTCTCGTGCCGAGAACAGTAATATATCACGGGCGTCCAGCGAAACCCACCCACTACTTTTCGAGCCCTCAATTGTATGGCTTATCTTCATTCACCTTACTTAGTGCTCGTTACTGTGTTATACCGCACTGAATCGTGAAATCATCATCGGGCATCGAATACACTGGTGGAATGCTGGGTGTTAGTTTATGCTCGAACTGCCATGTCACAATAATCAGATCATAGCATCGAGGAAGCTCAATTTCAATGCATTCATTGGCTGATCATGCCGCCTCGCAGACTTTAGGACGTACATAGACGACTATTAATGATCGCTCATTTCTCGTATCGTATCGAGAAGCACAAAAGGGCAATCTCCAAAGGCACAAACTCGCCCAACTCGGCCAAATTCATCTCCTTCGTATCCTATCGAGATTTCCAGAAGTGAAAATCAAGACCGGGCCACAATGGCGATGGTGAAGACCAGAAGTCCCAAGAACAGCAAGACAAAAGCCGCGAGAATGCAGTTGAAGTAGTGGTTGGCTGCCTCGATCTCCTCCTCTCCAAACTCACGAATCACGTCCTGGGTGAATGCGGCAATCAAGTCACTAGAAGCCTCCTTTCTGTTAGCGATAGCAAAAAGGAAACCCCAACCGATGACCGGTACAACAGCAGACCAGAACACGATCTTCTTGCCGATCTCCTTTTGAGTGGCTAGTTGGATGGTGTTGAAAGGTCGGCGGACCAAGACGGCAGCATGAGATCTTTCCCACCGGTTACAGTTGTCGCATCTAGCAGACTCCATGTAGCGACCATCTGATGCAATATTATCACGGTGGCAGCGGGGCTGGCCAGTAGAGATGCCATCAAGCTCGAGCATATCGTTCAGGTGGTCGTCTCGGAGAGGGAAGGTTATGCACCGGCTTTGCAGGCGGTTCCAGTCGTCAGCCCTCATCTCGATGAGTGCGCGAATATTCGCCTTGTGGTTAGGGTTTGCAGCGTCGTAGTCGAACAGCCGAGGTGTGTACGCCAGTTCTCCCGCCTTGTCCAGACCCTTTGCCGCATTCAATGTCGAGATGGAGAAGCTATTTCGCTTTGGTACACTGTATCTTTGTTATTCAAAGTGCTTTGTGGATCTCCGGATAGCAACTCACGTGGTAGGGATTCTGAACGACCTTGGGCTAGAGATTGGAAGTCCATTCTTGGTCAAGACCGGAGTTGGAACTTGGGCCCCCATTTGTATCTCAGAATCTTTTGCGAAAGTGATGTTCTTCAGGGTCTTCCGAGTGTCTTGTACAGCAGTGTTGTTGTTCGTTGACCGGTTGGCTTGATCTAGAGTGCGCTCGTCGTCAAGTCGCTCGTATTTGTGAGACTTCATGATGGCTGAATCAGTAGAGTAATCAACTTCACTACTGCCAACAGCTCGCATATCAGTGTCGTCAAAGCTACCGGTGATGTTGCTCTTTGGTCCGAGAATTGTAGTCTTAGAGAAGGTCCCGCTAGCGTGAGGAGGATATTGGGAGTTGTGAATGGTGCTTGACGTTGATTGCGCAGGGCCAGAATGGAGACTTTCAGCGTAAGAACCGTCAATAGACGCATTTGAGGGCCTTGAAAGCTCTCTGAGATCCGGCATGCTATTTTCGAAACTGTAGCCACTCACTGAGGCTGATAATTGTTGTGTGTTACGCTTTTTGGAAATGACTAGGCCTGTCTGGGTAGTGTCGTCTCCGCTGCCTTTGTCTTTTTCTGTTTGCCCATAATCTTGCACCTCATTGCTTGTAATGCCTGGGATTGTCGGAAAATTTGCTCCAGATCCCTCAGTCGGTGTCATGGTTGGAGGGGTCAAAGAGAAAGGGTGCTTGTGCTCCTCCGACATTGGTTCAGGGTGGCGATAACTTGTGTAAGATCGTTGTTGTCGAGTGGCGGAAGGTAGATTTGTCGCTGCGAGTGCAGGAAATGGTCTCTCCAGAGATGGTGGGCGAATGCTTTCTGTCATCTCATGTTCATGACAACCATATAGGTCATCTGAAGCCTCGTACTCTGGCAGCGTTACTGACAAACTTGTCTTGGTGTCTGTTCGCACACGGCTCCTGGATGGAACGGCCGCTTTGGCTGGATAGGTCAGCACACGAGCTCGGCCGGGCAAAGAACCCCATGGAGTGGCCGGAACACTACGTGTCAGACTTGCATAGCTCGACATATTTGCCAAGCTAGTTGCAGTCTCGTCGTGGTGGGTCATTGACTTTTGGGGGATGCTGTTCTTCAAACCGCTTTCATGTACTGTCTCCCAGTCACAATCGTCGCCTTCCTCTTCCAGCTGTACTGCAACGATATCATCTTCGAAAACAGCACCATCCTCTTCCACTACTCCGAACATCGCACCTACATCCTTGATTAGAGTCTGCATATCTTGCTGGGAGCCTTGAGGCCCCTCTCCTGTCAGAGAAGCGAGTGTTTCGGGGCTTTGGAACCTCCTAGAAGCTGGTCTGCCTCGCCGAAATGAAGAATCTGCGCTCATACTTTGAGTTGAAGAGCTTTGGGAACCGCCAGGGTCCAAGACTTGTTGGTGTCTACTCATGTATGGAGCCGGCGGTATTACGACTCGTCGACGCAGACGCATAGGCTCTTTCCCCTCATCTCCCCAATCTCGTTCTTGATTGACGGCTGGATGTACTGGAAGCGCAGATCCGACAGAAGACAAGCGGCTATTGTCAGCAATGGGCATGTACGTCACCGGCTCTAGAAATGTTTCAACAGAACCAGCACTTCCGTTGCCGACTCCGATCCCATACTCGCTACCAACTTTTCGAGAGCCAACACTGGTAGATGTTTCAAACATCTCAAGCTCCTGATTAGGGGGGTCACGATGGACTGGCATGAGGCTCTGGCCCATCAACTGCAGGCGTCCGGATGCTGACATTCCTGTAGGGTTCAAGACAAGGTCATGGTGGCGATAGTATCCAACACTCGCGGCTGCTTTGATAGCATCGCTTTCTTCATGCGCACCAGCCATATTCAGCAGGCCCCGCGCGTTGCCATAGTTAGTTAGCTCGGAGCTGGCCACGTCTTGAGCATAGCGGAAGCCTTGACCAGCAAGGGCGACAGCGAGCGGGTCTCCCGGCGGCAGACCTGATATTGAGCGCTCTGGAATCTGACGAGCAAAGGTTAAGTTGGAAAGCGGAGGCGTGTGACCAGCGGTTGAGTCATGGGAAGGGACCTCTCCATCATGTCTCGCGGCTTGAATCTGGACAGGTGTAGGTGGCAGAAGCGCCCTCAGTGGCCTCTCTGTGACATCAACACCAGTGAATTCGCCGCTCGCGACTCTGGCCTTTATCTCGTCTGGTGCAAGCCCCCCGGTATATTTTTCCGGCGTTTCTGGCAGGTCAATTGTTGGTGGCAGTCTGGCGAACGGATTGTCGAACGTTGGCATGCCTGGCGTCGGTGAGGGGATCTTCTCTCCCTTTGCCGCTGGTGCACTGGTAATCGCGGAATGAGCGGCCGGGTAGTCGGAGAAGATGGCTCGAGACGGGTTTCCTTGCGACTTCTTTGGTGTGGTGTTGCCACTGATTGCGCGAAAGGGGTTGGGCATCTTGTTGGGCATTGGTGCTTCTTCGTTGAATTTTGCCTGAATTGCCGTCGAAAGCGACCCTGATGTGCCTTTTGGCGAGAAGGCCCGGGATAGATGAGAGAGAAGTGTGTGCGTTAAGAACTTCGGAAAAGGCTCCTCGTACTTCAAGATCGCCTTCTCGAGACGGATCAAAGAAGCACCCAATTGACCCACAATACTTCCTTCTACATGGAGTGCAGAGGCCTGTTCGAAAGCAAAGTTTTTTGAAGACGATGAAAGCGACGCGTTGTGCTGTTCGGATGGAGCTGCAGCTTGCCCTGTTGCTGTTCAAAGTCAGAGCGTTTCACAATTGGGGAAAGGTGGAAACATACAGCGATGGCTTTCGTCGTCTTCTCTAGCATCCAGGATATCCTGAGACGGGAGATAGGAGATTGGCAGCTTTGTTAATTCCTGTAGGTAGGTTGATCCACAGTGTGGATAAGTGGGCGTGGAATCTCCAAGAGGCGCAGGAAAGAGAGGCCTGCACCAGGAGGAGGGTTGTGAGGCGTCAAGAAAGATCGTACGATATTCCACCGTGTCTAGTGAAGTGGCCCAAACGAGGGACAAGAAGTCGAAAGGACGTGGGGAGTGAATGTTGGTGGTTCACCAAAGCAGGTGGACAGCGGACTCGTTGATCGAATTCGAGGGACGTTCAACACATCGCAAAAACCTCTCCATGTGTGTTTGCATTTTGAGTCGGTGCACCATTTACATCCCGCTTCCGACAGAACATCAACATCTTTCACGACCATCTCTCTTCCTGGCCTACCACGACCGAAGCCTTTCTCGCAGTCCACATCATGATAACCAAGCCTACGAGCGAAGGTGTGGTTTCGAGGCCATTTCGTCCTCAACTACGGTCATACAACCACTCATGCTTTAACTCCTGTTCCTTGAAAGTTTCGAATCATGCATCGAAAGTCAGAGAATTACTGCTTCTGCCGCGAGCATAGCTATTCCGCGCCCTGCGTGCAGGCTGTGTTAGGGGCTGACATCGATCGTCCAGAGGATCCGACGCCGGTGGGTTGGGGGATCAAGCTCGAAGACGTCGAATTTCAAGAGCACACATCAAATGGCAAGCTCTTTCAATTAAAGTGATCCATACCACGAAGTCAAAACATCTTGTCAAATAATCCACAGACGAAGACACCTCAGCCGAGTCGGCAGGATCAAGCCAGGCACAGCGCCTGACAGAATGTTCCAGCAAGTGGCATCTCTGCAGAACAAGTTCTGCGAAGGAAGAGTGATCGCTGTGGACGCGACTTCGAAAATCGACTCATTGTTTTCCCGTCATAGTCGACGAGGTCGTGAGGCACAGAAGCCGCGCCCGAGGGCAGAAATCGTGCAATTAGCAGGCGGGGCAACACTAGATAGTTGTCAAGCACGGGATATGTTGCAGAAGGAGGAACGTCAGGGAGGAGAGGATCTGAACTGCCAAGATCGGAAGAGACTAGGAGGGGTATTCCGGCGCCCTATCAACCCTCTCGAAATAAGAACCTAGATGATTTTCTGTCTGTTATGCCTCCACTTCCCAACCATGCTCTATATCCTCAGGTAAAATTCCGTTACAACCTAGATCGACCACCGCCGTATCCCCACCAGCTCTGGGGCTGGAGAGAAGGGAAGACTCACCCACATTGCCAAGCTGAAGTTGCTCTGCGGGACCACAAAAGATTTAGATGGCCTAATTATGGGCTATTCATGGCATGACATGGCGGTGCAGATAATGAAAAGAGATTAGCATAATTGATGAACTGGAAAAGAAGATGGAGGTTGGTATGCCAGGGAAGGCCCGACGCACGGACCGAAGTCAGTCAAACGCTCCGCAGGCTACGCATCTCGATAAGCAACGGGGTCTGCGAGTAACAGGAGCAGCAAAACCTGAACGGGATATGGTGATGGTG
>Ga0335072_10000325_pt1 | contig 101706 bp, 101 predicted proteins | sample Lox_Sample_21_FD_206725 | JGI IMG/M metagenome (GOLD analysis project Ga0335072, IMG submission 206725) | Soil microbial communities from Loxahatchee National Wildlife Refuge, Florida, United States - Lox_Sample_2.1 | ecosystem: Environmental > Terrestrial > Soil > Wetlands | place: USA...
CGAAGGATGTCGCTTTCAGCCGTCCGGATGCCGAGCTTCTGCTCGGCCTCTGCGAAGCTTTCATGCTCGATCCGGAGACAACCTCGCCTTGTCTCCGGCAGGTCACGAGCGCGGTGATCGACATCATCGCGCATAGCCTGAAAGGCAGCGCGCCGAATGTCATAGTTCCTCTTAATACCTATGGCGCGTCGGTCGCTCAGACGGCTTTCTGTGCGGAGGCGTGTGCCATAGGCAATGTCGATGATGCCACCTTCGGCCGGATTGCGAGGGCGCTCTTCTGCCGCATGTGGCGGCTGGGGGAGCCCAAGGAGTGATCGGGCACCCCATGCTTAACAGTCAAAATCGACATGACTTACTTCAACGGTGCTCCTATATAGGAGTCGCAAGTAAGACAGTACTATTGCCATGACATACTCTTCTCCATCGCCTCCGGAGCACAGGACGGTTTTCCGGGTCACCGTCCTGTGGGACGACGAAGCAAAGGTCTATGTGGCGACAAGCGACGATCTGCCGGGACTGGTTGCTGAGGCAGAAACTATCCCGCTGCTAGAAAATGAAATGCGTGCCCTGGTTCCCGATTTGCTGGCGCTTAACAAGGTGGCGCACAGTAGTCGCGTGAGGCTGGACGTAGAGATGAAACCCGCGAGCTTGGCGATCGAGCTTGCTGCCTGAATGCCTGCCGATTTCAATCCGGACGTAAAGAAAAAGCTCCTCGCGGCCCAGTGCATCTACGTCCGCACCGGGCGTCATCCGATCTGGTACAGTCCTATTTCCAAGAAACACTTCCCGGTGCCGGACAATATCAAGAGCCGGCACACGGCAAATGCGATAATGAAGCAGGCGGGGCTTGAGAAATCGTTCTAGGGCAGCAGAAGCGCTTAGAACGTGAAGCGCATCGTCACGCCATGGTCCGAGCAGGTCATGCCGCCGAGGGACGATTGGCAGTGGGCATCGGTCCAAGGCGTGATGACGTAGCCGGTGGTGGCCTGCCGCTCCGCCATGTAGGCCACGGCTCGGGCCGCATTGAGATCGCCATAGCCTACGCCGCATTCTGACAAGGCATCCGTGTCGCTCCGCTCGCCGCGTACGGTCGCTTGGCTGATCCGGAGCAGGCAGCCTCGGATATCAGGCGGCAGGTAGGCGGGAGATGCCTCGACGGCAGCGGCAATCTGCGGCGGGAGCCATGGCGGTAGCGCCGGCTCTTGAGCCCGTACGGCGGCCACGGGGACGGCCAGCAATGCGCCGGCCAGGGCAAAGGTCCTCAATTTCATCGCATAGCCTCCTCACGGCTCTATACGCCGCGAGGCGGTATCTAATTACCGTCTCGGGAGGCTGGCAGTCACAAGGACGAGTGGCGGAGGCGGCTGCTTGGGCTCCTAGGATTTTCTAGGAAGAGGAGGCGCCAGGTCCGGTGGGATCAAGTTGGCCTCTGCCATCTCCCGGAGAACATCTGCCAGGAATGGAACAGCATTTACGAGCGAAGAGTCGGAATATTGGCCCTGCGCTACGGCCACAGCGACGGCAGCCGAATACTGAGCTGCGGCGAGTGTCGCCGCCGCCTGAAGGATCGCGGCTTCATCAGTAAACCGTCTGTACGGCAGAGCCATTGGAGCCTCCCTCTCCGCTCGATTTGCGGACACCACGCGGACATTTTCGGGGGAATTTTTTCGGGGGACCACCTTAAGTCATTGAAAAACCTGGTCGGAGCGGCGGGATTTGAACCCACGACCCCCAGTCCCCCAGACTGATGCGCTACCAGGCTGCGCTACGCTCCGACCGGACCGGCCATGTAGCAGCGGGCCCCGGACCCTGCAACGCGTGGCATGCGGCGGTTCACGTGAGCAGGTCGCGGATTTCCTCGAGCGCCTGCAATGTCTCGGTCAGAAGTCCGCGCAATCGCTCGACCTCGGGCTCGGATCTCTGGCGTGTCCGCGCCGGGATACCGGCGCCGGAGGACGGGCCGGGCGGCATCCCCGGGGGCAGGCCGGGCAGTTCCGGGTCGCGCACCCGTTCGGCCGCCGCTGCAGCCTGCTCGGCCGGCGATGCCGGCGGAATTTCGTCCGCAAGCCGACCGCCGCCCTCACGAAGAAGCCGCTGCACGCCCTTGATCGTATAGCCCTGGATATAGAGAAGTGCAGAGATCCGCCGCAGCAGCGCGATATCGTCCGGACGGTAATAGCGCCGGCCGCCCCCTCTCTTGAGGGGCTTCACCTGGCTGAACTTGCTCTCCCAGAAGCGGAGCACATGCTGGGGGATGTGCAGATCGTCCGCCACCTCGCTGATCGTGCGGAAGGCGTTCGGCGCCTTGCGCGGCTTCCCCGCACCTTCCCCGGCCTCAGCAGGCGCCGCCGCAGAAGCGCGGTCGGTCGCGTTCATTCGTCATCATCCTCGGCGGAGTCTTCTCCCGGCTCCACGCCGTTCACCCGCGCGCGGAGCGACTGGCTTGGCCGGAACACCAGCACCCGGCGGGGCAGGATCGGCACTTCGACACCGGTTTTCGGATTGCGGCCGATCCGCCGCCCCTTCTGGCGCACAGAAAAGGTTCCGAATCCGCTGATCTTCAAAGATTCCCCGCTCTCGAGGGCCGTCACCATGCGGTTCAACACCGCCTCCAGCAGGTCGGCCGATTCGTTGCGCGAAAGGCCGACTTCCGCGTAGATCTTCTCCGCGAGGTGCGACCGGGTGATCGTTGGCATTGAGAAAGGTTAGGACGGGCGCAACGCGCGCGTCAACTGCTCGCTCTTCGAGAAATCACGAAAGCTCAAGATATTGGACGCTGTCGCGTATCATGCCCTGAGCAACGCGGAGCCCCAGGTAAGACCACCGCCCAGCGCCTCCATCAGCACAAGCTGGCCCGGCCGGATGCGGCCATCGGCGAGTGCTTCGGCAAGCGCGAGCGGGATCGAGGCGGCCGAAGTATTGGCGTGTCGGTCCACGGTGACGACGACCCGCTCCGCTGGCAAGTGGAGGCGGCGGCCCATGGCGTCGATGATGCGGAGATTGGCCTGATGGGGAACCAGCCAATCGACATCTTCATGGGTCAGCTGGTTAGCCGCCAGAGCCTCATCGACCGCTTCGGCCATGCGGGCGACAGCGTGGCGAAACACCTCCCGCCCATTCATCAGCAGCACGCCGGGCCGGTCGCGCCGCCCGACCGCGCCATCCACCGAAAGAATGCCACCGAATGCACCGTCCGAGTGGAGATGGGTGGAAAGAAGCCCGCGGTCGGTGCCGGCGCCACTTCCGGTGCCGGCGGTGAGAAAGACGGCGCCGGCGCCGTCGCCGAAAAGCACGCAGGTGCTCCGGTCCTGCCAGTCAAGGATCCGGGAATAGACCTCGGTGCCGATCACCAGGGCGCTCCGCACTTGGCCGGCGTGGATCAAAGCGTCCGCGACACCGAGGGCATAGATGAAGCCTGAGCAAGCGGCGGAAAGATCGAAGGCAAAGCCATGCGAAATACCGAGAGCATGCTGGATGCGCACGGCAGTGGCGGGAAAGGCCTCATCGGGCGTGCTGGTGGCGACGATCACCGCGTCCACCTCCGCGGACGCCGCGCCCGCTGCGGCAAGGGCTGCACGAGACGCCGCCGCCCCCATGAAGGTCGCGGTCTCGTCGGGCTCGGCGATGTGGCGCTGGCGGATGCCCGTACGCTCGGCGATCCACGCATCGGTCGTGTCCAGTCGGGCGGCGAGATCGTCGTTGGTGACGACACGGCGCGGCAGATAGCCCCCGGCACCGGCAAGAAGGGCACGAACCATGGCGCCGCCCTTCGGAGACGATTCGGTGAAGGCGGAAGAGGAAAGACGCGGAGCGACGCTGAGGGCGGGAACCGTCTCGTCATTCATGGGCTCCAGCGCTCCTCTCGAGCGAGATGCTTTCGCCAGCACTCACTCATCTCGCTCTTGGTCGTTGTCTTGTCGCGTGATTCAGACCTCCAGTGAATCCACCTCCGGTCATCACGCTCTGTCCACGTCACAGCGCCGCCGTGAGCCGGCCCATGCGCGTGAGGCCGGCACGCATCGCGTCGTTGAAGCCGTAAAGCACCATGTCCATCGCCACATCGAGGGCGTGGGCAAAACCTTCGGCGTCGGTGCCGCCGTGCGATTTCACGACCACGCCGTTCAGCCCGAGCATGACCGCGCCGTTGTAGCGCCGCGGATCGAGCCACTCGCGCAATCGTTCCAGCGCCGGGCGCGCAAGCAGATAGCCAAGGCGTGCCGAAAGGCTCGATTCAAAGACCTGGCGAAGGAGGCCACGCACGAGCTTGAGCGCCCCCTCGCCCGTCTTCAGCGCGACATTGCCTGTGAACCCGTCCGTCACGATGACATCGGTGGTGCCGGCGGCGATGTCATAGCCTTCGACGAAGCCGTGGAACTGCGCCCCGATCGGGCTCTCCTTGAGCAGCTCGGCCGCTTCGCGCAGCTGCTCGCCGCCCTTCATCTCCTCCGAGCCGACATTCAAAAGCCCGATCGTCGGCGCGGGAAGGCCGAGCACGATGCGGGCGAAAGCCTCCCCCATCACCGCGAACTCGATCAGGTTGCGCACATCACAGGAGACGTTGGCGCCGAGATCGAGCATGACCACGTCCCCGCGCTCGGAGGGACCCACCGCGGCCATCGCCGGGCGGTCAATGCCCGGGAGCGTCTTGATGACGATCTTCGCGAGCGTGAGCAACGCGCCGGTATTGCCGGCGGAGATCACGCCCGCCGCCTCGCCGCCGGCGACCAGATCGATCGCCATGCGCATCGAGGCATTGCGCATCCTGAGTGCCGCGGTGGGTTTCAGCTCGTCGCCGATCACGTCCGGGGCATGGCGGACAAGCGAACTCTTCGCGGCGCGATGAAAGCGGCCGAGCAGCGGCTCGAGCCGCGCGGTATCGCCCACCAGCATGAAGCGCATCTCCGGATGGCGCTCGGCGGCGATCTCCAACCCGGCAACGATCGCCTCGGGCGCATGATCGCCGCCCATCGCATCCACAGCGAGGGTGGGAGGGTTGGTCATCGCCGCAGTCATTGCCCCGGGCCTGGCGCGTGTTCCCTCATGCCGGGTGGTCTTTCCGGTCTCTTTTCCGGGCGGGCGCCCTAGACGCGAACGACACCCTTCAGCGCCTTGTCGGCCGCAGGGGCCACCTCCCGCGCGTCATAATAGCCGCAATGGCTGCAGATATGGTGGGGACGCTTGAGCTCGCCGCAATTCGGGCACTCATGATAGGCCGCGCTCCGCAGCGCTTCGTGGCTGCGTCGCATACCCCGCCGCGAAGGCGAGGTCTTCTTCTTGGGAACGGCCATGGAGGAAGCCCTTTCGCGCTTGTCCACCCTCTGCGAGGGGTGAACAGAGAGTCAATAACGAGGATCGCGATCACCGGCCCATGCCGCGTTTCCTCTTGCGATAAGCACGGGTTAGAGGCCGCGACCATCGCATCGGTCGCCGCCTCTGGGCCTCAAGCGATCACGATTTGATCTAGCAGAGGGTCTGGGCGCCCGCAAGGGAGACGCGGTTCACACCCCCTTCGGTTGTTCGCCCAGCTCCGGCTTGCGTGGCCAGGGATCGAGCGCGAGCGCCAGCTGCTCCGCAGCGGCTTCACCGAGATCGAGCGTGCCCCCTTCATAGGGGATCTCGTCCGACGCATCGGGATCGAAATCCTCGCTCTCCTGCCCGGCCGGGACGAAGCGGACGGAAAAACGCTCCTCCACCGGGGCAGAGAATTCCTCGGCCGTGACGACACAGACCTGGACCACGCGAGCCGTGAGATCGCCGGCAGCGGCGATCTCGCCCTTGATCTCCCGCCGCAGGGTGAAGTCGCAGGCAAGCGTTTCAACGGCCGGCAGACGGAAGCGCCTTGCCAGGGCTGCCCGCTCCGCCTCATTCGCCTCGATACGTACCATTCGGCCGGTCGGTGGGATGTCGGTCACGGCGAGCAGGCGGGAGAGTTCGGGCTTCATCTCGGATGCCATGGGGCGGCCTCGTCCGGTGAGAGAAAGGCGACCGAACCGCCCCCAAGTTCGGCAAGCGGTTGGGCCGCGAGATGCCGGCCTTCCGCCCGGACGAGACGTGCCAGCGCGACTGGCCCGGAGGAAACCGGCCTGCCACGCCAGACGTTGCGGGCGAGCGCCTCCGCGAGCGGGTCGTCTCCGTCCGGCCCGGCCGGGGTGGAGAGCGCGGCCTCATAGGCGCGCGCACGGCCATGGAAGGCTTCCCACATGGCCTTGACCCGCTTGCCGACGGAAAGATCGCCGACCCCGAGCTCCCGCAAGGTCACGTCCATATCGCTGAACATGGCATCGAACACCGCCTGAGCGAGATGATGGCCCGCCGGCGGCTCGGCTTCCAGCCGGCGCACAAGAAGAAAGGCATAGAGTCCGACCAGGTCGAAACGCCCATCGAGCGTGTCCGGCACGCCGAGATCGCGATAGAGATAGGGAGCCCGTGCCGCCGTGACGACGCGCCCATAGAGAACGAAGCCCATCCGCTCGAAGCGTCGCCGCCGGAAACCGAACATCGCCCCTCCCGTGGCCGTACTGAGTGTGGATGCCAACGCGACACACGAATGGTTGACTTCCATCCGCGACCGTGACACCGAAACCCGCGCATATGACGTGCCCATTGCGCGTGCCCGGTGCCGGGGTCAATCGGTTCGGCACTGATCGGGGAGCTTGTCCGTCCTGCGTCTTCCTGCCGGCCCTCTTTTCGGCTCACGCCGCGCGCCGCGCCAAGCCAGGCAGCGGCTGGCGGCGTCCGTGCTTTCGATCGGGCTTGCGTTGGGGCTCGCGACGGCGTTGGGGGGGTGCGGGCTCTTCACCGCGCCGCTGCAATATCGTGGCCAGAACGTGACGGAAGATCAGCTTCGCCAGCTCGTGCCCGGAACCAGCACCGAAGCCGATGTGCGCGCGTTGCTCGGTGACCCGACCAGCCAGGGGCTCTTCGATTCCAATCGCTGGGCTTATATGGGCCAGGTGACGCAGGCGCGAATCGGGCGTTACCCGGCGGTCGTCAAAAATGACGTCGTGGTTCTCACCTTCAATGACCAGGGCGTGCTGGAGAAGGTGGAGCATCTCAACAAGAAGGATACGGTTGCGGTCAGCATGGCCGGAGGGGCGACGCCCTCGCCGGGCGGCAATGCCTCGTTCTTCCAGCAGCTCCTCGGCTCGATCGGCCGCTACTCGCCGACCCCGACCGGCGGCGGTGGAGGCGGGGGCCTCATTCAAAGCGGAGGGCCGACCGGAGGCGCCTATTAATTTGGTTAATGTTATCGAACGCGCTTGATTCAGGCAGTCTCGCCGGTTGCGAAGATGACGAGCTCCGCCCCCTCCTCCACCATCTCGTCCACCCCATGAGGGAGCGAAGCAACTTCGCCGTCGAAGGGAGCGACGAGCGTCATCTCCATCTTCATCGCCTCGAGCACGATCAGCTTCTCGCCCTTGCGCACCTCGGCGCCCACGCTCACCAGTACGCGCGCGACACGGGCGGGGACGGGCGCCACGAGAGCAGGATGAGATCGCTCACGCGCACCCATCCCGCTCCCGGTCGTTGTTTTCTCGCGTGAGAGAGATGAGAGAGACCTGCGGTGATCCCACCTCCGGTCATCACGCCTGGGCCGCTCGCTTCCCTCCCCCCCTCCCGCCGGCGGCGCAAGCGGATCGACGATCTGAAAGACATGGTTGCGCCCGTTGCGGACGACGATGAGCGTGCCCGCATGCCGCACCACGCGAAGCCGGTGCAATACGCCGTCGAGACGGAGCGCCATGCCGCTCCCGGCCTCCTCCCGCGCCTCGGCGCGAACGGGTCCGCCAGGCAGATCGAGCCGCAAGGCGCCATCCGTTTCGGGATGGATGCGCAACGTCTCCGTCCGCTCTTCCCGGCGCAGGATGAGATCCTGATAGCCCTCTCCGTTCATCCGCCAGGCATCGGCAACGGCCCAGGGCGAGAAGGGATCGGAGGAAGAAGCCGCTTCCGCCGCCCCTTGCGACCGCATATCGATGAAAGCGGCGAGCGCGACCGCGGCCCACGGCACGGAATCGCCTTCGGCCGCGACTTGCGGGGTGAGCAGCGCTTCGGCATGACGAGCGATGAAGCCCGTGTCGAGCTTCGCGCGCACGAAATCCGGATGGGCGGCGATCGCGCGCAGAAGGCCGAGATTCGTCTCGACCCCGATGATCTCGTATTGCCCGAGCGCCGCCGCGAGCAGCCGCGCTGCCTCGGCGCGATCCTCCCCGCGTACGATGAGCTTGGCGATCATCGGGTCGTAATAGGGCGTGATCGCATCACCCGCCTGCACGCCGGAATCGATGCGCACCTGCCGATCCGTGCGCGGCTCCCTCAGATGAACGAGCGTGCCAATGGAGGGAAGGAAATCCCGCGCCGGATCCTCGGCGTAGATTCGTGCCTCGATCGCGTGACCGCAGATGCGAAGCCGATCGGCAGCAAACGGCAATGTCTCGCCCACGGCCACGCGGAGCTGCCATTCGACGAGATCGAGCCCCGTGATCATCTCCGTTACGGGATGCTCGACCTGCAGGCGCGTGTTCATTTCCAGGAAGTAGAAATCCTCGCCATCGGCGATGAACTCCACCGTGCCGGCGCCGAGATATCCCACCGCGCGCGCCACCCGGCACGCGGCTTCGCCCATCGCGCGCCGCAGCGCCTCCGTCATGCCCGGGGCCGGCGCTTCCTCGATCACTTTCTGATATCGCCTCTGAATTGAACAATCGCGTTCGAAGAGCGAGGCGATATTGCCGTGGCTGTCGGCGAAGACCTGGATCTCGATATGGCGCGGCACGGGGAGATATTTTTCGATCAACAGCCGGTCATCGCCAAAGGCGGAACGTGCCTCGCCACGCGCCCCTATGATGGCGTCCTCGATCTCGCTCGCGCTCGTGACGATGCGCATTCCCTTGCCGCCGCCGCCCGCCGAGGCCTTGACCAGCGCCGGATAACCAACACGCTCCACTGCTTCGCGCAATGTCGCGAGGTCCTGCGCCGCGCCATGGTAGCCCGGCACGAGCCTCACGCCCGCGCCTTCCATCAGCGCCTTCGCGGAAGCCTTGGACCCCATCGCGCGGATAGCACCCGGCGGCGGGCCGATGAAGACGATCCCGGCCTCGGCACAGGCCTCCGCGAATTCCGCGTTCTCGGCCAGAAAGCCGTAGCCGGGATGGATCGCCTCCGCCCCGGCGCGACGCGCGATCTCGATGATCTTCTCGATCGCAAGATAGCTCTCGCGCGCCGGTGCGGGCCCGACCGACCAGGCTTCGTCCGCGCGCGCGACATGAAGCGCCTTTTCATCCGCGTCGGAATGGATCGCGACACTTGCGATGCCGAGCCGCCGTGCCGTCGCGATCACGCGGCAGGCGATCTCGCCACGGTTGGCGATGAGGATCTTCCGGAACACCCGGGCTACATTCGGAAAAGGCCGAAGCGCGTTGGGCCGATCGGCGCATTGAGGCTCGCGGAGAGGCAAAGCGCGAGCACGCGCCGTGTCTCGGCGGGATCGATGATCCCGTCATCCCAGAGCCGGGTCGAGGCATAATAGGGATTGCCCTGGGTTTCGTATTGCGCGCGGATCGGCGCCTTGAACGCCTCCTCCTCTTCGCCGGACCATGCCTCTCCGCGCGCCTCCGTCGCGTCGCGGCGGATGCCGGCCAGCACATTCGCCGCCTGCTCTCCGCCCATCACCGAGATTCGCGCATTCGGCCACATCCAGAGAAAGCGTGGCGCATAGGCGCGCCCGCACATCGCGTAATTGCCGGCGCCGAAGCTGCCGCCGATGATCACGGTGAATTTCGGCACCGCGGCGGTCGCGACTGCCGTCACCATCTTCGCGCCATCCTTGGCGATGCCGCCCGCCTCATATTTGCGCCCGACCATGAAGCCCGTGATGTTCTGAAGGAAGATCAGCGGAATCCGCCGCTGCGCGCAGAGTTCGATGAAATGAGCTCCCTTCTGCGCGCTCTCGCTGAAGAGGATGCCGTTATTGGCGATGATGCCGGCCGGATAGCCCCAGAGATGCGCGAAGCCGGTCACCAAGGTCGGCCCGTAGAGACGCTTGAACTCGTCGAATTCCGAGCCATCGACCAGCCGGGCAATGATCTCGCGCACCTCATAGGGCTGGCGCGGATCGCAAGGCACGATGCCGCCGATCTCGACCGCGTCATAACGCGGAGGAACCGGCGCCCGCATCGCGATTTCGGGCGATTTCCGACGATTGGGCCCGGCCCAATTGAGCCCCGCTATGATGCGCCGCGCGATGCCGAGCGCGTGATGATCGTTCTCCGCGAGATGGTCCGCGACACCGGAGATGCGGCTATGCAGCTCGCCCCCGCCCAGCTCTTCGGCGCTCACCACCTCGCCCGTCGCGGCCTTCACGAGCGGCGGGCCGCCCAGGAAGATCGTGCCCTCGTTCCGCACGATCACGCTCTCATCGGCCATCGCCGGCACATAGGCCCCGCCGGCGGTGCAGGAGCCCATCACGAGCGCGATCTGCGGAATCCCGGCGGCGGACATCGTTGCCTGGTTATGGAAGATGCGGCCGAAATGATCGCGGTCGGGAAAGACCTCGTCCTGATTGGGCAGATTGGCCCCGCCGGAATCGACGAGATAGAGGCACGGCAGACGATTCTGCAGCGCGATCTCCTGCGCCCTCAGATGCTTCTTCACCGTGAGCGGATAATAGGTCCCGCCCTTCACTGTCGCGTCATTGGCAAGGATCATGCATTCCCGCCCCGAGACGCGGCCGATGCCAGCGATGAGCCCGGCACATGGCACCTCGCCGCCATACATGCCATGGGCGGCGAGCTGACCGATTTCCAGAAAGGGCGACAGCGGATCGATCAGCGCGCGGATACGCTCCCGCGGCAGGAGCTTGCCGCGCGCGCGATGGCGTTTCCGCGCGGCCGCGCCACCCCCCTCGCGGATCTCGTCCACTGTCCGCCGCAGCGCAGCGACAAGCGAAGCCATCGCTTCCCGATTGGCGCGGAAGGCGGCCGAACGCGGATCGATCGCGCTTTCGAGCGCCGCCCCGGGCATCGGCACGTTACAGCGTCTCCGCGAAGAGTTCCCGCCCGATCAGCACCCGGCGAATCTCACTCGTGCCCGCGCCGATTTCGTACAGCTTGGCGTCGCGCAGGAGCCGCCCGGTCGGATAGTCGTTGATATAGCCGTTGGCCCCGAGCGCCTGGATCGCCTCGAGCGCCATCCAGGTCGCTTTTTCGGCGGCGAAGAGGATCGCCCCCGCCGCGTCCTTGCGTGTCACCCGGCCGCGATCGCAGGCCTTGGCGACCGCATAGACGTACGCCCTTGCCGCGTTCATCCCGGTGTACATATCGGCGAGCTTCGCCTGCATGAGCTGGAATTCGCCGATCGGCTGGCCGAACTGCCGCCGTTCATGCACATAGGGCAGCACCACATCCATGCAGGCCTGCATGATGCCGAGCGGCCCGCCCGCGATCACCGCGCGCTCGTAATCGAGCCCGCTCATCAGCACGTTCACGCCGCGCCCGACCGCGCCGAGCACGTTCTCCTCGGGCACTTCGCACTCGCCGAAGATCAGTTCGCACGTGTTGGAGCCGCGCATGCCGAGCTTGTCGAGCTTTTGCGCGGTCGTGAAGCCGGGAAACCCTTTCTCGACCAGGAAGGCGGTGATGCCGCGCGGCCCGACCTCCGGGTCGGTCTTGGCATAGATCACCAGCACATCCGCATCCGGGCCGTTGGTGATCCACATTTTCGTGCCATTCAGCACGAATCGGTCACCCTTGCGTTCGGCGCGGGTGCGCAGGGAAACGACGTCCGAGCCCGCGCCGGGCTCGCTCATCGCCAGCGCCCCCACATGCTCGCCGCTGATGAGGCGCGGCAGATAACGGCGCTTCTGCGCCTCGCTCCCGTGGCGGCGGATCTGGTTGACGCAGAGATTGGAGTGAGCGGCATAGGAAAGGCCGACGGCGGCCGAGGCGCGGCTGATCTCCTCCATCGCCACGACATGCTCGAGATAGCCCATGCCGGCGCCGCCATGCTCTTCCTCGACGGTGATCCCGAGCAGGCCGAGCGCGCCCATCTTCACCCAGAGATCGGCGGGGAAATCATTCTTCCGGTCGATCTCCGCCGCGCAGGGGGCAATCTCGTCGGACGCGAAGGATCGCACCTCGCGGCGCAGCATCTCTGCCGCCTCGCCGAGATCGAAATCCAATCCGAAACCGGAATTGAGGCCTTCTGTCACGCCCGCCCGCCCCTTCCAGACCATTTTACGCATCAGGGCATGGCGCGAATCACCGGACAATGGTGATCTTCGCCCATGCCCGATTTTCGCCTCGAGGCGGCAGCGGGCGGGCGCGTGGCCGGCGTGGATGAGGCCGGCCGCGGCCCGCTCGCCGGTCCCGTGCTCGCCGCCGCCGTGGTGTTCCGTGCCGGCGTGCCACGCGGCCTTGGCCCCCTGATCGACGATTCGAAGACGCTCTCGCGGGCGGCGCGCGAGACGGCCTTCGCGCGGCTCCTGCGCGCGAAGGGGGTCGAGATCGGGGTCGGCGCCGCCTCGGTCGCGGAAATCGGAGTTCTCAATATCCTCGTCGCGAGCCTGCTCGCGATGCGCCGGGCGGTGCGCCGCCTTCCCAGCCCACCCGATCTCGCCCTCATCGATGGGCCGATCACGCCCGAGCTTCCCTGCCCCACCCGGCCGGTGGTAGGCGGGGATGCGCGGTGTTTCTCGATCGCCGCCGCCTCAATCGTGGCCAAGGTGCTGCGCGACCGCGCCATGGCCCGGCTCGCCCTGCGCTTTCCGGGCTATGGGTGGGAGGCGAATGCAGGCTACCCGACGCCGGGCCACCAGGAAGCCATACTCCGGCTCGGCCCGACCCGGCACCATCGGATGGGGTTCGGACTCTTGCGCGGCTTCGCTGATCCCACGGGCTCTGATCCCATGGGCGCCCCGTGAACGGTTGACGGGCAACGGGCGGTCCGACCACCATATCGTCAACGGTTCCGATCCCTGGAGAAACCCGGCAATCGACCACGAGCTGCCGCTCGATCAAGTGCTTCTTGGCGACTGCATCCAGATATTGCGGATGCTGCCGAGCGCCTCGATCGACTGTATCTTCGCTGATCCGCCCTACAACCTCCAGCTCCGGGGCGAGCTTCGCCGGCCGGATGACAGCCTCGTGGACGGGGTGGACGAGGCGTGGGACCGGTTCACGGACTTCGCCGAGTATGACCGCTTCACGGCGTCCTGGCTCGGCGAATGCCGCCGCGTCCTCGCCAAGGACGGCACGCTCTGGGTGATCGGCGCCTATCACAATATCTTCCGCATCGGCGCCGCACTCCAGGATCTCGGCTTCTGGATCCTCAACGACGTGGTCTGGCGCAAATCGAACCCGATGCCGAATTTCCGCGGCCGACGCTTCACCAATGCGCATGAGACGCTGATCTGGGCGGCGCACGGGCGGGATTCGCGGCATCGCTTCAATTACCAGGCAATGAAGGCCCTCAATGACGATGTGCAGATGCGGAGCGACTGGCTGCTGCCCCTCTGCACGGGCGAGGAACGGTTGCGCAACGCCCATGGGCTCAAGCTCCACCCGACACAGAAGCCGGAGGCGCTGCTTCATCGGGTGCTGATCGCCTGCACCCTGCCCGGCGAGGTGGTGCTCGATCCTTTCGCGGGCACCGGCACCACGGCGGTGGTGGCGAAGCGGCTGGGACGGCATTTCATCGGCATCGAGCGGCACCCGGCCTATGTCGAGGCGGCGCTGGCGCGGCTCAAACACACAAGGCGGCTGCCGGAAGAGGGATTTGCCGTCACGCCTTCGCGGCGCGAGGCGCCGCGCATTCCCTTCGGCAGCCTGGTCGAGCGCGGGCTGGTGCCGGCCGGAACGCGGCTCTATGACCGCAGCCGGCGGGTTTCGGCCACGGTGGCGGCGGACGGCACGCTGCAGGCCGGAAGCGCGCGCGGATCGATCCACCAGGTGGGGGCGGCGGTGAGCAATGCACCCTCCTGCAATGGGTGGCTGTTCTGGCACTTCGAGCGCGGCGGCGCGCTGGTGCCGCTCGACGTGCTGCGCCAGGACGAGAGGCGGACGGAGGCGGGCAGCGGATAGAGCGAAGGCCCGGCCCCCCTCCCGCCGGCGGCGAAGGCAGACCTTCGTCTTTAGACCCTCACCGGAGGGAATCCGGCGATCTCGTGCGGCATATAGGGTTCCTCGAGAACGGCGATCTCGTCCGTCGAAAGATGCAGGTCCACCGCGGCCAGCGCATCCTCGAGATGCTGGAGCTTCGTTGCGCCGACGATGGGTGCGGTGATCACCTTCTTGGACAGGAGCCAGGCGAGCGCCACCTGCGCGCGTGGCACTCCGCGTCGCTTCGCGACCTCCGCGACACGTTCGACGATCTTGCGATCGGCATCACTGGATTTCGCATAGAGCGTCCTGCCGAACTCGTCCGTTTCCGATCGCGCGCTCTTCTCATCCCAGTCTCGGGTCAAGCGTCCGCGGGCCAGCGGGCTCCAGGGGATGACCCCGATCCCTTCCGCCGCACAGAGCGGCAGCATCTCGCGCTCCTCTTCCCGATAGAGGAGATTCACATAGTTCTGCATGCTCACGAAGCGGGTCCAGCCCCTCTGCTCCGCAATTGCCAGCGCCTTGGCGAATTGCCACGCATGCATGGACGAAGCCCCGACATAGAGGGCTTTTCCCGCCTTGACCACATCATGCAGCGCCTCGACCGTCTCCTCGATCGCCGTGCCGGAATCCCAGCGATGGATCTGGTAAAGATCGACATGATCCGTCCCGAGGCGACGCAGGCTCGCATCGATCTCGGTCATGACGGCCCGGCGCGAGAGGCCCGCGCCATTCGGGCCAGGATGCATCCGCCCATGCACCTTGGTCGCGATGACGACTTCCTCCCGCCGGGCGAAATCCTTCAACGCCCGACCGAGAATCTCCTCGCTGGTTCCATCGGAATAGACATTCGCCGTGTCGAAAAAATTGATACCCCCTTCAAGAGCCCGCTTGATGAAGGGACGGCTCTGTTCCTCATTGAGAGTCCAGAGATGATTGCCTCGTTCCGGGATGCCAAAGCTCATGCAGCCGAGACAAATCCGGGAGACTTCGAGGCCGGTCCGGCCGAGCTTCACATAATCCATTGTCAGATCCTTCGTCGTATCGAAATGATATCGCATCAATCGGCGCTGCTGACGAACACGGCCCGCGCGCAAGCGCCTCTCTCGCCCGCTGGATCAATAGGGCCCTGGTGGATCGCCTTGCAATCCGCAAAGGCCCCTGGGGAGACCCGAAAGGAAGATACGAAATCGACCGGGAAAACGCGGGAGAAAAACGCTCACGCTTTCCTTTTCAAACCGTTTGCCTCCGCCACGGATCGCATCGCGCGGAGCCGCTCCGGCGCGATGGGGCTCAGAATTCAGGCGGCGTCGTAGCCGATCATCGCCTTCACCTCGAGAAATTCTTCGAGGCCCCATTTGCCGTATTCCCGGCCATTGCCGGACTGCTTGTAGCCACCGAACGGCGCGGCATTGTCGGCCGGCGGATAGTTCAGATGAACATTGCCGGCCCGCATTTCTCCCGCCACGCGCCGCGCATGCGCGAGATCGCCGGATTGGACGTAAGCGGCGAGGCCATAAACCGTCTCGTTGGCCATGCGGATCGCCTCCGCCTCGTCCCGGTAAGGCAGGATGGAGAGGACCGGACCGAAAATCTCCTCGCGCGCGATCGCCATGTCGTTGCGCACATTGGCGAAGACGGTCGGGCGCACGAAATAGCCACGATTGAGATGTTCCGGCCGACCGGGACCGCCCGTGACCAGCTCCGCGCCTTCATCGATCCCGCCCTGAATCAGGCGCTGCACCTTGTTGAACTGCACCTCGCTCACAACGGGGCCAAGATTGGTCCGCTCATCGCGCACATCCCCCACTGCCAGGCTCTCGGCTGCTTCCTTGGCAATCCTCTTTGCCTCGTCCTGCCGGTCGATGGGAACGAACATGCGGGTCGGCGCGCTGCAGGACTGGCCGCTATTGACCATCATCCCAAGTACGCCCTTGGCCACGGCGGACGGAAAATCCACATCCGGCAGAAGGATATTCGCCGATTTGCCGCCGAGTTCCTGGGCGACGCGCTTCACCGTCCGGGCCGCCGCCTGCGCGACGAGGATACCCGCCCGGGTCGAGCCGGTGAACGACATCATGTCGATATCGGCATGCGCGGACATCGCTTCCCCGACTACGGCCCCTTCGCCCTGCACCATGTTGTAGACACCCTTCGGCACCCCGGCAGCGTGCATCACCTCAGACCAGATGACGGCATTGAGCGGCGCGATCTCCGACGGTTTCAACACCATCGTGCAGCCGGCGGCCAGCGCCGGAGCCACCTTGCAGACGATCTGGTTGATCGGCCAGTTCCAGGGCGTGATGAGCCCGACCACCCCGACCGGCTCGCGCACGATCATCGTCGCACCCTGGGGCTCCTCGAAGCGAAAGTTTTCGAGGACTTCGATCATCCGGGCGAGATGGTTGGTGCCGGTCGCCGACTGACGCTCAAAGGCGAATTTGAGGGGGGCGCCCATTTCCCGCGCCAGCGTCTCGGCGATATCATTCCGGCGCTTGTTGTATTCCGTCAGGATGTTGCGTAAGAGCTCGAGCCGTTCCTTTCTTGTCGTGCGGGCAAAAGAGGGGAAAGCGGCCCTGGCGGCGGTGACGGCGCGATCGACATCCTTCGGCCCGCCGACGGCGATCTTCGTGAAGGGTTCTTCCGTGGAGGGATCGACCACGTCGAGCAGGACCGGCTCCAGCGGCTCGACCCAGGCTCCGTTTACATAATGCTCACGCTCGTGCTGCATATCGCCCAATCCTCGTACCGCAAATCCATGCGCTCCGGGTCGAGACATGTCATCCCGGGGCATCCCGATCCGCCCGCCTTCCCGTTATATACGACTAGATACGACCATCACGGAAGCCAGGGTCCGGCGCAACCGTGCCCTCCCCTGCACGGAAAGGGAATCCGTTCATGAATGCTCACCCCGCTCTTGCCGCCGGCCGGGTCGCGGTTGTCACCGGCGCCGCCAGCGGCATCGGCCTCGCGGCCGCCCGCCGGCTCGCCGCGATGGGCCTCAAGCTCTGCCTCGCGGATCTGCCGGGCGACAAGCTGGAGCAGGCCGCTTCCGAGGTGGCGGCCGCTTCGCCCGCACACCGGGGCGGCGTCCTCACGGTGCCCACGGACGTGAGCCGGCTCGAAGATGTTCAGGCCCTCAAGGAAGCGGCCTATGCCACCTTCGGTGAAGTGGCGGTGCTCATGAACAATGCCGGGACAGCGCCGGGCGGCGGACCCTGGGAACATATCGACCGCTGGCGCCATGTGCTGGAGGTCAATCTCTGGGGAGTGATCAACGGGGTGCAGACCTTCGTCCCGTCGATGCTGGAGCAGAAGACCCCATGCGCCGTTGTCAATACGGGATCAAAACAGGGAATCACCTGCCCGCCCGGAGACACCGCGTATAATGTGAGCAAGGCCGGCGTGAAGGTCCTGACCGAGGCGCTGGCGCATAGTCTGCGCAATGAGGAGGGGCAGCGCATCACCGCCCATCTCCTGATCCCGGGCTCCACCTTCACCGGCATGACGGGTGGCGGGCGCGCGGAAAAGCCGCCCGGCGCCTGGATGCCGGAGGAGGTGGTGGACATGTTGATCGAGGGGATGAATCGGGGTGATTTCTATGTTCTCTGCCCCGACAATGAGGTGACGCGGCAGATCGATTGCAGGAGAATCCTCTGGGCCGCGGGAGATATTGTAGAAAACCGGCCACCCCTGTCGCGCTGGCACCCGGACTACGCGGCTTTGTTCGAGCGGTTTCTGCACTGCACCAGCGAATAGGCCTCGTTCGGAGGCAAGCCCTAACCAAAAGTGAAGGTGAAAGCCTGAAATCCGGCCTTGGGCACGGTCAAGGTCAGCATGTGGTCGCGATAATCGCTGCTGTTGAACAGCGTATAAAGCTGACTTTGCTGCACAGTGACCGGCGGTTGGGGCTTGCCGTCCACGCTGATGCTCAGCGCCACTGGCGTCGGGCTGCTCGCGACCATGTAAACCTTGGCCGAATGGAAGTGAAGCTGCACCGCACCGCCATCCTTGGCGAGGGTTGCCTTCTCCTCCGAGAGATTCCACCTGCCCACGAGCGCAAATTGGTTGAGCGGAAGATGGGCGGGCGCGGTGTAGGTTGAGGCACCACGGTGCGCGGGCTCCGGGCTCGCGAGCATGGCGACGCGCTCGAGGCCGAAATACATTTCCGGTGAGCCGATGCCGGAGAGATTGATTCCGTTATCGACTGGCACTTTCGCATTGAGCGCCAGCAGGGAACGGATGGCATCCTCCATCTCGGAATAGCGCCCCTCTCCGAAATGCTCCAAAACGATTTCGCCTTGCTGGTTCACCAGATACTCGGCCGGCCAGTATTCGTTCGAGTAGGCCTGCCACGTGGCGTAGGAATTGTCCTGCGCCACCGGGTAGTGAATGCCGAACCGCTTGATGGCTCTCTGAACATTGGCCGTAATGTGTTCGAATGCGAATTCGGGCGTATGGACGCCGACGACCACGAAGCCTTTGTCCTTGTATGTATCGTACCATCGCGTGACAAAGGGAAGCGTGCGCAGGCAGTTGATGCAGGAATAGGTCCAGAAATCGATCAGCACGACCTTGCCGCGCAGCCCCGCCATGGTCAGCGGTGGCGAGTTGAGCCAATGCGAGATCCCGACGAACTCGGGCGCACGGCCATAGTTGGAGAAATGCGGCGCCTCTGCGCGCGCTTCGGCTGCCGGAAGCAGTGCACCGGCGGCAGCGCTCAGCATGGCGGAACGGCGCGTAAGGACAAGCATCGTCACAATCCTACATTGGCGTTGGGATAGAACTGCGAAAGCCAGGCCGTCACCACCGTATCGTACTGGTAGTAAAGCCCGACTGCGACCAGGATCACCACGAGCCCGAAACCCTGCTGCAAGCGATGGGAATAGCGGGCGATGCGCCGCACATGCGTCGTCACGTACTGCCCGCCATAGGCGATACCCAGCATCGGGAGGCCAGCGCCGATTGCGTAGGCGAGCAGGAGCAAGCCCGACCATGCAAGCCGATGGGACGTCGCGACAACGGTCAGGATCGAGCCGAGGACCGGGCCGGCACAGGGCGTCCAGACGATCCCGAGGGTCGTCCCCAGCACGAACCCGCCCCAATTGCCGCTGCCGGCATTCTGGCCGACCTCATGGGCGCGATTGACGAAGCCGTGCAGGTGCGCCGTCAGCCATTCGAACGGACGCGGGAAGATCATCAGCAGGCCGAAGATCAACAACAGGACAATCGCCACCTTCCGCAGCATGTCCTGGGATTCGCCGAGACTTGCGGCGAAGGCGCCGAACAAGAGGGCGACGACCGAAAAGCTGAGCACGAAGCCGAGAGCAATGAAGGCCGGTCGCGTCCGGCTCGTCTGACCCACCGAGACGCCGAGCAGGATCGGTAGCATCGGCAGGATGCAGGGGGCCGCCACCGTCAGCACCCCGGCCGCCAGCGCAAGAAGCAAGGCCGTCATCGCTAAGGCTCCGTCCCGTCACTTCGTTCAGAGGCTGCGCCCGACTTCCGGACTCTCGCTCGATTCAGGTTCGACTCAGATCCCTCGGGTCGGCTTGCTCACCAGGACCGGTGTGCTCCGCCAGCTTTCCGGGAAGAGAGCCTTCAGACTGTCGAGCTTCGGCAGGTCGTTGATGACGATGTAGGGATTGTCGGGGTTAAGGAAAAGAAAGTCCTGATGGTACGCCTCGGCTTGGTAGAACGGCCCGGCCGGGTCGATCCGTGTCGCGATCGGGCGGCCGAAGACATGCGCGGCTTCAAGCTGCGCCATATAGGCGTGCGCGATCCGCGCCTGCTCCGGCCCATTCACGAACAGCTCCGAGCGATATTGCGTGCCCCAGTCAGGCCCCTGATGACCTACCTCGGTCGGGTCGAGAGCCACCGAGAAGAAAATTTGCAGGAGCTTTCCGTAGCTGACCTGCGCCGGGTCGAAGGTCACGCGCACCGATTCCGCATCGCCGGTGGTTCCCGAACTGACCTCTTCGTAGCTCGGATTGACGGCATGGCCGCCGGTGTAGCCGGAGACGGCCTCTTTGACGCCTTTGACATGCTCGAAGACCGCTTGAACGCCCCAGAAGCAGCCGCCGGAAAATATAGCGGTCTGCAGACCGGGGCCAGGCTTGGGCGTCTCGTCGAGCGCCGGCGCAGGCAGTCTGCCGGGCGTGGAATCGGCGCGAACCGGCAGGGAAAGGGTGAAGGAAACTGTCAGCGCGGCTGCAACAACTCCAAGGATCGGGCGCGAATGGCGAAGCGGGTGGCGGGTCATGGCGGGCCTCACAGCAGCATATTTCTCCTTTTGCCTCCCCGTTCGTCCTAGCCTTCCGCCCGGTTACAAAGCCCGAGGGAGGGCCGTCCGTCGCTCCGCGGCGCAGCCGCAGTGCCCCGAACCCCTTCGCTCGTTATACCCTTTTGAATATAGCGAAGAAAGTGCTGCGCGCCGCCACATCATCCAGCGTTTCGCCTATCGCCACCGAAGTGATTATTTCCGGCCGAACGCGCGGTTCAGCACCTTGAGATGCTTGCTTGCAACCAGGGCGCTTTCCGCCTCGATCGCGCGATAGCAGGCGACAACGGCCTCGCCCGCCTCGGTCAGGCGCGACCCTCCCCCACCGGCGCCGCCGGCAATCGTCTCGACCACCGGCTTGCCGAAGGCGAGATTGAGGTCTTCCACCAGCATCCAGGTGCGCCGGTAGGACATCCCGAGCGCGCGGCCGGCGGCGGAGATCGATCCGGTGCGGGCGATCTCCTCCAGCACCGCGATCTTGCCCGGACCCACCCGGCCCCCATCCGCCAGATCGATGCGGATGCTGAGCTGATCATCGGTTGTCGCGCACTGGCTTTCTTTCGATCGCGGTCCCGGCATGAAAGGAGCCAAACATGGCTCGGAGCCCCGAATCAACCCTGCCGGCCCCTCTGCCAGGTCTTTTCGCCGCTGTGTGGCGGCACTGGTTCCGCTTCGTTATATGTGTCTAGATATAGCGGGCTCATGCCCCGATCGGGCTCAGGCGGCCCTTCGCCGGTCGCGCTGCGAGCCGCAAGAACAGGAGGAAAGAGAGATGGACACGATCGCGCTCGACCCGAGGCTTCGCCATGCCTCCGACTTTCTTCGGCGCTCGCCCAAGATGCTCGTCGATGGGGAGCTTGTCGCCGCAGCGTCGGGCAAAACCTTTGCGGTCTACAATCCGGCGAGCGGAACGGTGATCGCCAATGTACCCGAGGCGGACAAGGAGGATGTCGATCTGGCGGTTGCCGCCGCCCGGCGCGCCTTCGACGAACGGCGCTGGTCCGGCCTCAGCCCGTCCGAGCGTGGCCGGATGCTCTGGCGGCTTGCCGAGCTGATCGAGCGCGATCTGGAGGAGTTGGCCGAGCTCGAATCGGTCGATAACGGCAAGCCCTATGCGGTGGCGCGCGTCGCCGATCTGCCGCTGGCGGTCGATATGTTCCGCTACATGGGGGGCTGGGCGACCAAGATCACCGGCTCCACCCTCGCCCTCTCCCTGCCGGGCGAATATCTCTCCTACACCCGCCGCGAGCCGGTGGGCGTGGTCGGGCAGATCATTCCCTGGAACTTCCCGCTGCTGATGGCGGCCTGGAAGCTCGCCCCGGCGCTTGCCGCCGGCTGCACCGTGGTGCTGAAGGCCGCGGAGCAGACACCGCTCACCGCGCTTCGCCTCGCCGAACTCGTCCAGGAGGCCGGCATTCCCGCCGGCGTCGTCAACATCCTGACAGGCTTTGGCGAGACCGCGGGTGCGGCGCTCGCGGCGCATCCGGATGTCGACAAGGTTGCCTTCACCGGCTCCACCGAAGTGGGCAAGCTGATCGTTCAGGCGGCGGCGGGCAATCTCAAGAAGGTGTCGCTGGAGCTGGGCGGCAAATCGCCGGCGATCATCCTGCCCGATGCCGATCTCGATCTCGCCATCGCCGGCGCGGCGAACGCGATCTTCTTCAATCACGGGCAATGCTGCTGCGCGGGCTCACGGCTCTATGCGCACAAATCGGTCTACGACAAGGTCGTCTCCGGGGTGGCGGATATTGCCGGCAGGATCAAGGTCGGCCCGGGCCTCGATCCCGCGACCGAAATGGGTCCCCTCGTTTCGGACGAACAGTTCGCCCGCGTGACCAGCTATATCGAGGATGGGCGCCAGGCCGGCGCGCGCGTCGCCGTCGGCGGCGATCGCGTGGGCAATCTCGGCTATTTCGTGGCGCCAACGGTTCTCGAGAATACCAACCCGGACATGAAGGTTGTCCGCGAGGAGATTTTCGGCCCCGTGGTCTGCGCCCAGCCCTTCGATGACGACGATCTGGACCGGATCGCGGTCCAGGCGAATGACACGGTCTATGGTTTGGCCGCGAGTGTATGGACCCGTGATGGCGGCACCGCGCACAAGCTCGCCAACCGCATCCGGTCGGGCACGGTCTGGATCAACTGCCATAACGTGTTTGACGCCTCGCTCCCCTTCGGCGGCTACAAGCAGTCCGGTTGGGGCCGCGAGATGGGTGAGGAAGTGTTCCACAACTATACCGAGATCAAGGCCGTCACGGCGGCGCTGTAGGCCGCGACGACAATCCTCTTTCAAGATCCAGGAGAGCGGCTCTGACGAACCGGGCGGGCACGCATTGCGTGTCCGCCCGTGTAGTTTCCGCGCGAGCGTACGAGCCGGAAGTCGTCGCGGCCGAGATGTGGTTCACGCCCGGTTGCATTCGCACGGTGATCCAGGGCCACGAAATGGAGGAAAAGGGGCTCGGCGGCGTTAAGGTCAGACTTATGGCCACTGCCTCATGCATTCGTCGCCGTGATCTCCTCCGAGGATCCCAGGGACCAGGCCGCTTCCATCACTGCCTTCGCGGTCGCGGACCAGGGCGTCGGCCGGAAGCGGGCACGGATCCCGGCGCGCCAGAGTTCCGCCAGCCTCAGATAAAGCCCCGGCGGAACTGCACAGCACCGGCACGCCGAGCCTAAGCGCCTCCGTCACCGGCAGCCCCCATCCTTCTTGCCAGCTCGGGAAGACGCTGAGGGGCCGCACCCGCGAGGCTTGCCTCGGGTGGGGCCCCGCCGATCCCGTTTCGATTTCAAATCCAGTACCGATCGGTATCGGGCGCACCGCCCCGGAAAGTCGGAGCTTTTCCAGCGACGCCCAACCCTCCCCCTCCTCGGCCGTGAAGCGCGAGTTGGATAGCAGACTCCCCGGAATGGCATAAGCCACGCGCTGGGCGCTGCTCGTTCGAGGATTGCTGCGAGCATAGTCGAACAGGTCCTCGACACCCGCCCAGAGGGTCGGCTCGAGCGACAACACATCTTGCGACAAGAGATTCAAGCTCTCTCCTGGAGCGTGATAACCGGAGATGGATCACCGTAAGTCTCAATCACGCGATGAAAAAATGACCGGAACGGGATGGACGCGGAGGCGCGATCTCATCCCGCTCCGCTCGTGCAACGCGGAGTACGCGCGGACCTCGCGTGAAACGTGACGAAAGGCGCGATAAGGCTCTGGTTCTGAGCCGATTCCATCCGCGCCATGCGGCGCGAAGCCATGTGCACCGCAGAAAAAGCGAAACGCGTTGCAGGCTTTACGGGCAGAGGATTCCCTCGCGTCTGCGCGATCGAGAGTACGCCAGAGAAGGAAAGCGCCTTAACGCAACGGAACCGAAAGACCTCGCGCCACTCCTGGCCGCGCGGTCATCGCGCCGTACCAGCGGCCGACATTCGGAAAATCGGCAAAATCGACCTTGTGCCGCTCATGGCGCCAGGCCCAGCCGAGGATCGCGAAATCGGCGATGGAGATCTCCCCGGCAAAGAAGGGGACTTCCGCAAGCCGCCGCTCCATCACCGCGTAGAGCCGGCGCGTCTCCTTCATGTAGCGCGCGAGGCTGTAACGTCGGTCCGCCTCATTCTCGACCTGAAGAAAATGGTGCACCTGTCCGGGGAAAGGTCCAAATCCGCCCATCTGGAACATCAGCCATTCGAGCACCGGCACCTGCCCGCGCAGGTCGGAAGGCCAGAATTTTCCGCTCTTCACGCCGAGATAGATGAGAATGGCACCCGACTCGAAGACGCTGATCGGCTTTCCCCCCGGGCCGTCAGGATCGATGATCGCCGGGATCTTGTTGTTCGGGCTGATCTTGAGGAAAGCCGGATCGAATTGCTCGTCTTTGCTGATATCGACCACTTTCACGATGTACGGCAGACCCATCTCTTCGAGCGCCACGCTGATCTTGCGGCCGTTCGGCGTGTCGAAGGCATGAAGTTCGATCGGCATCCGGGCTTCCTCATGAAAGTTTCTGCTTCAGAACGTCGTTGACGAGCGCCGGGTTGCCCTTGCCCGCCATCGCCTTCATCACCTGCCCGACGAAGAAGCCGAAAAGCTTTTCCTTGCCGGCCTTGTATTCCGCGACCTTTCCCGCCTCGCGCACGAGCACCGCGTCCACCGCCCGCTCGATCGCCCCGGTATCCGTCACCTGGCGCAGGCCGAGACGCGCGACAACTTCGCGCGGCCCCTCCCCGCTCCGCTCCATCTCCTCGATCACGTCTTTCGCGATGCGCCCGTTGATCGTTCCATCCTCGATCATGTCGAGGATCGCTTCACTCGCCTCCACGGTGAAGAGCGAGGCCCCGGCGAAGCTTTGGCCCATGCGGTTCAGCGCCGCGGCAAGATCGCCGAGCATGAAATTGGCGACCGTCTTCGCCCGCCGCCCCCTGGCCAGCGCCTCGAAATAATCCGCGGTTCCGGCCTCAGCGACGAGCAGGGCCGATTCATAAGCCGCAAGCCCGTATTCTTCCATGAAGCGTGCTTTCTTCGCATCCGGAAGCTCGGGCAGATCTTCCTTCAGCGCCGTGACCCAGGCTTCGTCGAGCACCAGCGGCACGAGATCGGGGTCGGGGAAGTAGCGGTAATCATGCGCCTCCTCCTTGCTCCGCATGCTGCGCGTGACGCCACGCGCGGGATCGAAGAGCCGCGTCTCCTGCTCGACTGTTCCCCCCTCTTCCCACACCTGCACCTGCCGCCGCGCCTCCGCCTCCACCGCCTGCATGACGAAGCGGACGGAATTGACGTTCTTGACTTCGCAGCGCGTGCGGAACCCTTCGCCGGGACGACGGACCGAGACATTCACATCGGCGCGGAGCGAGCCTTCCTCCATATTGCCGTCGCAGGTGCCGAGATAGCGCAGGATCGTGCGCAGCTTGCGCAGATAGGCGCCGGCTTCCTCGGGGCTGCGGAGATCGGGCTCGCTCACGATCTCCATGAGCGGCACGCCGGCGCGGTTGAGATCGATATAGGATTTCGAAGGATGCTGGTCGTGCAGGGATTTTCCCGCATCCTGCTCGAGATGCAGCCGGGTGATGCCGATCTCCTTGCTGCTGCCGTCGGCAAGCTCGATCGCGAGGCTCCCCTTGCCGACGATCGGGTGCGCGTACTGGCTGATCTGATAGCCGGCGGGAAGATCGGCATAGAAATAATTCTTCCGATCGAAGCGGCTCCAGAGATGGATCTCGGCCGCGAGCCCGAGCCCCGTGCGCACCGCCTGGGCCACGCATTCGCGATTGATCACCGGCAGCATGCCGGGAAACGCCGCATCCACCAGGCTCACCTGGCTGTTGGGCGCGGCGCCGAATTCGGTCGCCGCCCCGCTGAAAAGCTTCGATCGGCTGATGACCTGGGCATGGACTTCGAGCCCGACGACGACTTCCCACGACCCCTCGCGGCCATCGATGTGATAGGTCATCGCACTTCCTCCCCGGCGCGCAGCGCGGGGAGCGCGGTGAAGCCGGCTGCGCGTTCGAGCGCCGCGCCGACCGTGAAAACCACCTCCTCGCCGAAGGGCGGGCCGATCACCTGCAACCCGAGCGGCAGCCCGTCCGCATCGAGCCCGGCCGGCACCGACATCGCCGGCACACCCGCAAGATCCGCAGGCACGGTGAAGATGTCGTTCAGATACATCATCACCGGATCCTCGGTCTTCTCGCCCTCCGCGAAGGCCGCCGAGGGCGCGGTCGGCGCCAGGATCGCGTCCACGTTCTGAAAAGCGTCGGAAAAATCCTTGAAGATCAGCGCCCGGACCTTCTGCGCCTTGAGATAATAAGCGTCGTAATAACCAGCCGAGAGAACGTAGGTCCCCATCAGGATGCGCCGCTTCACCTCCGCGCCAAACCCCTCGCCCCGCGTGCGCTCATAAAGATCGGCGAGATCCCCGCCATCGACACGCAGGCCATAGCGGATGCCGTCATAGCGCGCGAGGTTCGAGGAGGCTTCGGCGGGGGCAATGATATAATAGGTGGGAAGCCCGTATTTCGTGTGCGGCAGCGAAATCTCCACCACCTCCGCGCCTTGCCCGCGCAACCATGCTTCGCCCGCGCGCCACATCTCCTCGATCTCGCTCGCCATGCCGGAGACGCGATATTCACGCGGCACGCCGATCCGCAGCCCTTTGATGCTGCGGCGGCATGCGGCCTCATAATCCGGCACCGGGCGATCGACGCTGGTGGAATCGCACGGATCATGCCCGGCCATGGAGCGCAGCAGGATCGCGCAATCCTCCACGCTGCGGCCGAATGGACCGGGATGGTCAAGCGAGGACGCGAAAGCGACGACACCCCAGCGGCTGCAGCGGCCATAGGTGGGTTTGATCCCGGTGATCCCGCAGAAGGACGCCGGCTGGCGGATCGAGCCCCCGGTATCGGTGCCGGTCGCGCCCATCGCGAGCCGCGCCGCGACGGCGGCGGCCGAGCCGCCGGAAGATCCCCCCGGCACCAGGCGGGCCTCGGGATTCTGCCGCCGTTTCCAGGGATTCTCGGTCGAGCCGTAAGCGGAGCTCGTGGTCGAGGAGCCCATCGCGAATTCGTCAAGATTGGTCTTACCGAGGAAGATCGCGCCGTCGCGCAGAAGATTCTGCGTCACCGTGCTTTCGTAGGGCGGCACGAAGGGCCCGAGAATGCGGCTGCCGGCTGTGGTGCGAACACCCTGTGTGCAAAAAATATCTTTTATCGCCAATGGAATACCGAAAAGTGGCGCGCTTTGCCCCCGGCTGCGGGCCGCATCGGCTTCCTCTGCCGCCGCCAGCGCCTGCTCGGGTGTCACGGTGATGAAGGCGTTGAGGCGCGGGTTGAGCGCCTCGATCGCTTCGATATGGGCGAGCGCCAGCTCGCGGGCGGAGAAATCCCGCCGCTCAAGCCCGGCCCGCGCCGCGGCAATGCCGAGATCGGTGAGGTTCATTCCACGACCTTGGGAACGGCATAGAAATCCGCGGTGCGTTCGGGCGCGTTGCCCAGCACGATCTCGGCGTCTCCGCCGTCGCTCACCACGTCCTCGCGCATCTTGAGCGCCATGGCGACCGCCCCGGTCATCGGCGCGACCTCGGAGACATCGACTTCGTTCAGCTGTTCGACCCAGGCGAGGATGGTCCCAAGCTCACCCTCGAGCCGTTCCAGCTCCTTCTCTTCCAGGCGCAGACGCGCCAGGCGCGCAATGCGCCGAACTGTTGCGGGATCAAGCGGCATGGAACGGTGATATTCCTTCGTAAAGCGGGCCTTGCCGGACGCAGAGGGCGGGGACCATAACCATGGCGATGCCGCTCTTCAACCTGGCGGACCTTTGCGCGCAGCTCGCGCCGAATGCCCGCCTTCTCGGGATCGACCCTGGCACCCGCCGTATCGGCCTCGCCCTTTCGGACGTTTCGCTCCTGCTCGCGACGCCCTATGGGAACCTCTCGCGGCGCAAGCTCGCCGAAAATGCGGCAGAGATCACCGGGCTTGCCAGGAAAGAGGGGATCGGCGGGCTGGTGGTCGGCTGGCCGCTCGCGCCCGACGGCAGCGAGGGACCGGCGGCACAATCGGCACGGGATTGGGCCGCCGCGCTTTCCGAGGCGACCAGCCTGCCGGCGGCGCTCTGGGACGAGCGCTTCACCACCGCCGAGGCCCTTCGGATCCTGATCGAGGACGCCGATCTCTCGCGCAAGCGCCGCGCCAAAGTGACCGACCGCCTCGCCGCCGCCCTCATCCTCCAGTCAGCCCTCGACTCACGCCGCACCGCGCCCTGACTCTGATCTCGGCTATCTCAAGCCAAATTCCTGACCCCAGGATTGAACGATTTGGACAGTTTTCTCGAGTTCTGGGCAAAATCCGCGCGACCAGGCGATCTCGCGCCGATGCACTCGGTGGCCCATCACAGCCTCGATGTGGCGGCTTGCGCGATCAGGCTGGTCGAAGCGTTCCGTCCACGTGTTCCCCGCACGCGCGGGGCGGCTTATGTTCCCGAAACTGTCTATCCAACCGAGGCGGTGACGGCCGTCGGAGGAGATCCCGCCTCTCGGACACCCAAGCGGAATCGACGCTTTTTCTGTCCAGACTGCGGCACTCGTCTGGTCATCGAGGGGACCGCGCTCAAGCTGCGCGGGCTGCCGCATTACCGGTCGCGAGCGCCTCGGTTCGGCGGTTCCGGCGATCGTGTCGATCGGTGATGGAGAACAGCACGTCGTCAGACAGCCCCAAGTCAGAGCCATTGGTCAACGGGGCGACAAGACGAGAGATCACAAGGGCGGCCAGGTGTGCGGACGAAACACTGCGCGACTAGTGCCAGCTTTCATAGAAAGCTGGCACATAGGTCTTTGTCCCAGTGCCCGATTCACGCGGCGAAAAGTGCTCGCTCCGCGAGTCACTTTTCTCTGCGATCGGGCGCTAGGTGCACCGAGTTCACCGGCGCCACAGCCTACCGGCCTGGTCCGCCAGGCCGATGAAATCGGGCGCGACGATCTGCGGCTGGGGGATGTTACGCACATGCAGGGGTGCATTGACGCCACGGGTGATCAGGGCGGCGCCCGAGTAGCCCGCGGATTGGGCGCCGAGGGTATCCCAAACATGTGCGGCGACCATACCGCAGGCGGAGAGCTCCACGCCTAGCTCCTCTGCGACCATGTAATAGCACTGGGGCGCCGGCTTGAAGCGCCGCACCCGATCGATGCTGAACTCCCGCTCGAAAAACTTACCGAGGCCAGCATTCTCGGCCGGGCTGGGATGTACCGGCGGAGAGTTGGTGAAGGCGACGAGACGAAATCCTGCTGCCTTCAGCCGGGTCAGCCCCTGCTCGACATCGGGGTGGGCCGGCATGGTGGCGAAGCGGTGGCGAAGCTCCTCCACGTCCGACGGCTGCACGGAGACGCGGTGGATGTCGGCCAGCATCTTCAGCACGCCTTCGCCAAGCTCGAAGAAAGTCGCATAGGGCCCGGCGAGCGAGATGGCGTCGGAGTAGAGGATCAACTGAGCGAACCATTCCCGCAGGACAGCCTTGTCGCCGAATACACGCGCAAACACTGGCGCGGTGTAGTCGATGTCCAGTGTGGTTTCGTTGATGTCGAAGACCAGGATCGAGGGCACAGGCCCCGTCGGCCCTTGGGTCTGGGCTTGGGCTGGCGTGAAGCCGGCGGTCGCGATCAGACCGGCCGCCGCGGCCGTGCCCAGGCCCGAAAAGAGGCCGCGACGCGCCAGCAACGCGTGGTCTTGCTCTTCTGTCATCTCGATCTCCTTTGCTCAAGCCTGAAACCACTGTCGGCGGGGCCAAAGGCGGAGCGGGAACGAGCGGCGGCCTTCGCCGCCCGCGCAATCACTTCTGGTCAGCCGAATTGTCGGTCAGACGCGGGGTGGCAGGCCTCGGGCCTTGCGGACGGCGGCGACCATGCTTCACGGAACATATGCCCGACAATCTCTCGAAACTTATGGTCCGACCTGCACCTTGGTACGGGTTCACGCTCCCCGTGGGGATGCGGTCAAGCTGCGGGGACGGGCCGGGTCCGGCGGTCAGGCGGGATAAAATCGCCGAGACAGTCGTCCTGATCGACGAAGCGCATATTCACGCTGTTCACGGCAGCCATAGCTGTCACGTTGTCGCAAACTTGATTGCCCGGTCCGCGGAGCGGAGTATCGGCGCTGGTAGGGAAAGGGAGGAGCAGACGATGCTGCGGGGAGGATGCCTCTGCGGAGCGGTCCGTTATGAGACCGATGGGGCGGTGTTCCACGAATCCATTTGCCATTGCGCGATGTGCCGCCGCGCGAGCGGGGCGCCGCTCGTCGCGTGGTTCAGCGTGCCGCGTCCCTCCCTTCGGATCGTGGCGGGCAGCCCGGCCTGGTACCGCTCCTCGGCCAAGGCTGAGCGTGGCTTCTGCCCATCCTGCGGCTCCGCCCTCTTCTTCCGCTCGAGCCTGCTCACCGGGGAGATCGACATTACCACGGCGAGCCTCGACGATCCTTCGCCCGTACCGCCCAGGGACCAGATCTATGCCGCGGCCCGGATTCCCTGGGTTGCCACCATGGAATCCCTGCCCTCCTTCGCCGCGGCGCGGACATAAGCAGGGATCGGGGCACGGTTCCGCCGGCGTCGGCCCTCCGCTCCGCGTTGGTTGATCGTGGATCGGGGTTTATGCTGCCGTGCCGCTGTCAAGATGCACGCATGTCGGGCTGCACGCCCGCCGTGTCGGCGACCGGGAGGAAGAGATGAGACTTACCGAACAGGACATCGCGTGCTTTCATCGCGAAGGATTTATTTTTTTTCCTGAAGTCTTCACGCCGACTGAGGTCGCCGCCCTAGCCGCCGAGGCGGTCGCGATTTTCGACCATGACCGGAAGGAAATCTGGCGCGAGAAATCCGGCGCGCCGCGCACGGCCTTCGCCGCCCACACCTACAATGAGGCTTTCGGCCTGCTCGGCTGCCATCCGCGCCTGATCCGCCCCGTTGAGCAGATTTTTGGCGAGCCGCTCTACATGCACCAGTTCAAGATCAACGCGAAGGCGGCGTTCGACGGGGATGTCTGGCAGTGGCACCAGGATTACGGCACCTGGGTGCGCGATGACGGGATGCCCGAGCCGCGCGCCATGAACATCTCCGTCTTTCTCGACGACGTAATGCCGATCAACGGTCCGCTGATGCTGATCCCGCGCAGCCATCGCCACGGCACGCTGGCCGCCGGTCATGATCTTGAAACGACCTCCTATCCGCTCTGGACGCTCGACAAGGCGACGGTGACGCGCCTCGTCGATGAAGGCGGCATTGTCGCGCCCACCGGCAGGCCGGGCGGTGTCCTGATGTTCCACGGCAATCTCGTGCATGGCTCGGCCGGCAATATCACACCCTATCCGCGCAAGATCGTCTATCTCACACTGAATGCGGTCTCCAACTTCATCCGCACACCGACGCGCGCCGAGTGGATCGCCCATCGCGATTTCGCGCCGATCGTGCCGGTGCCCGACGAGGCGCTGGAGCATCATGCGAGAACGCGCCGCGCCGCGGCCTGAACGGCCCGCGATCAGGCCCGGCAGCGACGCCCGGCAAGATTCCATTCCTGGACTGACGCGCTGAGGCCGATGCGCTCGAACCCGAGGGCGGCGGCACCGAGCAGAGCGCCGGGGGCACCAAGCATGGAAGCGGCGAGCGGCGGCGGCGCACGCCAGGCGAGACCGGCCTTGAGCGCGTCACGCAGAGGGACGAGCAAATTTTCGCCCGCCTCGGCGAGCCCGCCGCCGATGATGAAGAGCTCGGGATCGAGCAGCATGGTGAGGATGACGAGGCCCTGGCCCAGCGCCGCGACCGCCTCCCGCCAGACTTTCCCTGCCCGCGCGTCCATGCCGGCCGCGCCGGCGATTTCGGCCGCCGTCAGGCTCGGATCGCCGCCCGCCGCCCGAAAGCGCCGCGCGATGCCGCCGGCAGAGGCATAGACTTCCAGGCAGCCGCGCTGGCCGCAGGGGCACGTCTCACCTCCGGGAATGATCGGCATATGTCCGAACTCACCGCCCAGGCTGCGCGCGCCTCGGATCGGTTGCCCATTGGCGAAGAGCGAAGCGGCGATCCCCGTGCCCAACATGATCATCGCGAAATCCCGCGCGCCGCGCGCCGCGCCGAACCGCACCTCCGCCGCACCCGCCGTCCGCACATCGTGCCCGGTTGCGACCGGCAGCGAGAGATGGCGTTCGAGGCGATCCCGGAGAGGCATATCGCGCCAGCCGAGATTGGAGGCGAACATCACGGAGCCGCGGTCATCCATGCCCGGCGTGATGACGGCGGCTGCGCCGGCAGGCCGGCCGCGAAGCGCCGCCTCCTGCCGCAGGCGATCCAGAAGATCCAGCAGCCGATCGAAGACCGCCTCGCCCCGCTCACCGGCGAGCGGAACAGCCTCCCGATGCAGAAACCGCCCATCTTCACCGACCACCGCCCCCTTGAGGCTGGTCCCGCCGACATCGACGGCCAGAACCGAAGGCCCCCGACCCATCTCCGGACTCATGCAGCCTCGCTCACGCAGCATCCTGGGCTGCGTCCCGGGCAACGCGAAGCACTGCATCGATCTCCTCCGGCGACGTGACCGGGCGGCCGAACCCATCCGGCCGCATTGCACGCAGATGCACTTCCCTCACGCCGGTTTCGGCCAGCAGGGTGCGCAGATTGCCGGCGCGCACGCCACCGCCGGCAAGAATGCCGATACGTCCGGCAGACTGCTCGACGAGCGAACGGAGCCTTTCACGGCCCGACGCGGCCGTGGGCGCGCCGCCCGAGGTCAGCACGCGGTCGATGCCAAGGGCGATCAAGGTCTCGAGAGAGGCTTGCATATCCGCGACTTCATCGAACGCCTTGTGAAAGGTCACGGGGAGGCCGCCACATTCGGCGAGAAGCATCTTGAGGCTCGGCACATCGATGCCGCGCCGAGCGGCCAGGGCGCCGAAGACGAACCCGACCTTCACCTCCGGCGCATGCGGCTCTTCGCGGATTGCCGCGATATCCGCCAGCATGATGGCGCGTTCCTCCGCAGTCACGAGAAAATCGCCGCCGCGCGGGCGGATCATGACCATGACGCCGATCCGCCGCAGCCCTCCGAGGACTGCGCGAATCATCCCGACGCTTGGGGTTATGCCCCCCTCCGAGAGGGCGGCGCAGAGCTCGATCCGGTCGGCGCCCGCCGCTTCCGCCGCCAAGGCACCATTCAGATCATCGACGCAAATCTCCACACAAGGCGGAGGGATGCGCGGACTCACTTGATCGCGCCAGCGGTCAGGCCGCTCACCACCTTTCCCTCGATCAGCGCGAAGAGGATGATGACGGGAATGATCGCGATGACGGAGCCGGCAAAGAGATGGCTCCAATCGACCCGATACTCGCCGATATAGCTGTTGAGCGTCACGGTCAGCGGCTCGGTCTGCGGCGCGGTGGTGAGCGTCAGCGCCACGATGAACTCGTTCCAGGCGCTGATGAAGGTGAAGATCAGCGCGGTAACGATCCCCGGCAGCGCCAGGGGCAGCGTGATGCGCAACATCGCGCCGATGCGGCTGGTGCCGTCGATGAAAGCGGCCTCTTCCAGCTCGGCCGGTATGGCCGAGACATAGGCGCTCAGAATCCAGACCGCAAAGGCCATGTTGAAGCCGGCATTGACGAGTATGAGAGCAAAGACGCTGTCGAGAAGGTCGAAGCTGAGGAACTCGCGATAGATGCCGACCAGCATCGCCGTCGGCTGGAACATCTGCGTCACAAGCACGAGCAAGAGGAAGAGATTGCGGCCGGGGAAGCGCTGGCGCGCGGTGTAGTAGGCGGCCGGCACGGCAACGAGCAGTACGAGGATCGTCGCCCCCGCCGCGACCTCCAGGCTGATCCGGAGGTTGTTTCCGAACCCGGTGGACCAGATATCGATGAAATTGTGCCAGGCGAAACGGCGCGGCAGATAGTCCCGGTCGAGCAGCTGGTTTTGCGGACGCAGCGCCGAGATGATCATCTCGATATAGGGCAGCAGGAAGAAAATGCCGGTGAGATAGGCGAGGCCGGCGAAGATCAGCGTGCGGTTCCTGAGCCGGCGTGCCGGCCGCCTCCTCTCGAGCGCCCGCGGGAGGCTGGTTGGCGAGGCGGGAACGACGCCCTCCATCACCGTGCCTCTTCCTGGCCCCACAGCGTCACGCGCAGATAGAGCAACACGATCAGCACGACCATCCCGAAATTGATGACGGACATGGCGGCGGACTCACCGATATAGCTCTGCTTGAGCTGATACATGAAAGTCGTCGTCGTGCTGGTGCGATGCCCTGGCCCGCCGCGCGTCATTTCCCAGATGATCGGGAACGAGTTGAAGACATTGATGACGTTGATGAGCAAGGCCACGATGAAGGCCGGCCGCAGCATCGGCAATGTGATCGCGCGATAGGTCCGCCAATGGCCGGCGCCGTCCACCTTCGCCGCCTCATAGACATCGGAAGGAATGCTCTGAAGCCCCGCCAGCAAGGCGTAGGTGGAAAAGGGGATCGAGACGAAGATCGCAACGACGATCATCCAGGCGAAGGCGGAGGATGGACTGCCCAGCCAGTCCGAGGCGTTGGTGTTGAAGTGCTTCAGCAGACCGAGATCGTGCAGAAAGATATTGATGACGCCATTGTTCGCATCGAGCGCCCAGCGGAACACGAGCGCGGTCATCATAACGGATGCAGCCCAGGGCGCGATCAACGCCCAGCGCGCGACCCGCCTGCCGGGAAAGCGCTGGTTGAAGAGCTGGGCCAGGACAAGCGAGATGAGCATCGTGCAGGCCACGATGCTCACCACCCAGATCACCGTGCGGATGAGGATGCCGGGCAGATCCGGTTCCTGCCAGAGATAGGTGAAGTTCCGGAATCCGGCCCAGCCAAGGATAAATCCGTCCGGGCTGATATGCTGGAAGGCGGTGCGGATCATGATGATCACGGGCCACACCACGACCAGCATGATCAGCAGGATCGCCGGCCCGACCCAAAGCAGCGGCGCCAGCCGGGCGGGCGGGCAGATCCTGCGCCGCATCCGCCCGGCGGCGTTCTCTGCCGCCACGACACCCACGATTGGAAGACTTTAGCTGCCCTTGAGTGCAGTTTGCTGAATCGTGTCGAGCACGCTCTTCGGGTCCGGGCCAATGGCGGTGCCGATGATCTGCTGGATCTGTGCCTTCACCTGCGCCCAGACGGGATCATTGGGATATTGCACGGCATTGGGCAGCGCCTTCACGAAGGGAGCTAGCGTCGCATCCGTCTTCGCCAGGATGATGGCCGCAGAGGTCGTGCCGGGCAGTTCCAGATACTCATGCACAAAGGCGAGTTGGTACTTGTCCTGGTAGGCAAAATCCAGGAACTTCTTGATCGCGGCGCGCTTCGTTCCATTTCCCTTGAAGGCGGCAACGAAATCGCAAACACCGAGAGTCTTGTCGATCGGGCCGTTCTTCCCCGCGATCGCTGCCGTGCCGACATCTTGCGGCTTCAGCACACCAGCCTTGCTGATGATCGGAAGCAACGCGACTTCTCCGTTCATCATGCCGATCTGGCCTTCGCCGAACTGTTCGAAGAGATCGGTGCGGTTCTTGGTGCCCGGGTTGGGCTCGGTATCGCCGGCCTTCACCAGCCTGGTCATGAACGCAAAGGTCTCGACATTCTGCGGGCTGTTAATCACCCATTTGCCCGAGGCATCCTGATAACCGCCGCCGTTGCCGAGGAACCAGAGCAGCGTCTCGGCCTGCGCCTCTTCCGGGCCGAGCGGCAGGCCGAACCCGATCTTGCCCTTGGCCTCGATCTTGGCGGCATCGTTCATGATCTCGTCCCAGGTCGTGGGCGGCGTGGTGATGCCGGCTTCGGCGAAGATCTTCTTGTTGTAGAAGAGCGCCCGGGCACTGGTGGTAAAAGGCAGGCCGTACTGCACGCCGTCGTAGCTCCCCAGTGTCTTGAAGACCGGCATCAGGTTGGAGGGATCGCTGAAGACGTCGGTCACCTTATAAAGCAAACCCTCCTGGGCATAATTCGAGAAGTAGTCCCCTTCGGTGATGTCGGGATACTGGCGATTCTGCACCATGGTCTGTACCTTGGTGTCGAAATCGTTCCAGTTGATGGTCTGCACCTTCACCGTGATGCCCGGGTTCACGGCATGAAAATCATCCGCGATCTTCTGCCAGTATTTCTGGCTCGTATCGGCCGGCCCCGTCCCATAGTCTGCGACGACGAGGCTGAGGGTGGTCCCGGCGGAGGCCGTCGCGGGCGCCAACGCGCCGAGGCCGCATCCGAGCGCTGCAAGTGCCAAAAGATTGGTACCGGCTGTGAGCCAGGATTTCAACATGCGAAAAGGATCCTTGGTCATTCAACGATGGCGGGTGCAAGCCTATGGGATCGTCCGCGCGAGCAGAGCTGCTCGCGCGGACACGTCATTCCTTCGCGGTGGGGATGCCGATCCCTCCGCCCGAAAAGAATTTCAAGTTGTTGGCCTGTACGACTGGAAAAAGCTAGACGTGCCATGTCAAGGATGTCAATAGTGCCATGCAAGCATTCATGTTGCATTTTGATTTTTCTGAAAACTGCCCGTCCTTTGGGCAATCCGCTCTCTTTTCATCCACGATATCTTCTCGTGGACGATGAGAATCGAATCGGCATCGAGTCCGGATCTCCTCCGCAATCGTTCTTCTCATGAAAGGGGAGAGGCGACATGGAAAACGATTTCAGATTAAGCCATCGCGACTTCGAAATCCTTGACCGCACGATGATAGGATTGATCTCGCCGCCGGGTGCGAAAGCCCCCCGGACCTTGCGAGTTCGTGGCCGCCAGAAGACCCGCGCGGCAACATCCCTGCCCTCGCCGTGCCGCCTCCATTCCGTTCGGCCGAGGACAGGGCGGGAATTTCCTCGCTTGCGGCTCCAGCCGGGCGTATCTTTCCCTCGTGGCGGGTCGCGGCCTGGTCGTGACTGGCAGCCGTCCACGACAAGTTTTGCGAAACCTGCCGTGGGCTTAGGGTCAAGGGCCGGATTGCTGCGGTGTTCCTTCCTCGCGCCCTGACGCACGGAACTCCGCGAGCCGGTCCTCGCGCGGCCAGCCACGGCCACGAACGCGGCCCCGAACCACGGTTCGGGAGGAAAAACCATGGCCGTCCGCAGCCGAAGCCCCGTCGAATGGGTATGGGAAGAGTTCAAGATCGCTGTCACCGCGGTGGGTTCGGTCGCCGACAATGAGAGTGAGGCCGAAGCCAGCCGGCAGGGAGAAGCGCCGCTCGTGCGGCGCATCGGTCTCGCCGAGCCTTGGGAGGCACTGAAGCAGGGATATGCGGATTTCGCGACCTTCCGTGGCGATGCGGTGTTTCTCTGCGCGATCTATCCGGTGGCCGGGCTCGTCTTCGCCTGGCTCGTCGCAGGCTATAACGTGCTGCCGCTCGTCTTTCCCCTGGTCGCCGGGTTTTCACTGATCGGGCCGCTCGCCGCCGTTGGCCTCAATGAGATGAGCCGCCTGCGCGAGGAGCGCGAGGACGTGACCTGGGTGGACTCTTTCCGGGTCTTCCGCTCGCACGCGATCGGCAAGATCATGGTCCTCGGCCTGCTGCTGATGCTGATCTTCCTGCTCTGGCTGCTCGTCGCCGGGCTGATCTACCAGGTAACCCTCGGCCCCCGCCCGCCAGCCTCGCTCGGGGTCTTCGCGCACGAAGTGTTCGCCACGGGCGCTGGCTGGACGATGATCTTCCTCGGCATCGGCGTCGGATTCCTCTTCGCCGTCCTCGTGCTGGCGATCGGCGCGATCTCGTTTCCGCTCCTGCTCGACCGCGATGTCCGGTTGGAAACGGCCGTTGGGATCTCGGTGCGCGCGCTCGCGACCAACCCGGTCGCGATGGTGGAATGGGGACTGATCGTCGCGGCCGGGCTGGTGATCGGCTCGATCCCGTTCCTGCTCGGGCTTGCGATCACGCTGCCGGTGCTCGGCCACGCAAGCTGGCACCTCTATCGGCGACTCGTCTGGTAGGATTTATTATCTCTAGCGCGCCGGCATCGCCTGGGAGAGCCGCCCGCCCAGCCGCAGCGGCTCGATCCGGCGGGCAAGGCCGGTGGCATCATCGGTCTCGACGAAGACGCCGCAGAGCGTGGCCTCGCCATCGGCCGGGGAGAGCCGTTCTCCCCCCACCCGGCCCCAGAAGCGCGCGCTCGCGGGCCCCTTCTGCATGCCGATCACGCTGTCATAATCCCCGCACATGCCGAGATCCGAGATGAAGGCCGTGCCGCCGGGCAGGATCTGATGGTCCGCCGAAGGGCAATGGGTATGGGTGCCGACGATGAGTGACACTTTTCCATCGAAGGAGTGCCCGAAGGCCATCTTCTCGCTGGTCGCCTCCGCGTGGAAGTCGATCACGATGGCGCCGACCGTCACGCCGAGCCGATACGCGGCGAGCACCCGCTCGGTGCCGCGGAACGGGCAATCGGCAAGATCCATGAAAAGCCTGCCGATGGCGTTCAGCACCAGCGCCTTGCGGCCGTCGGCGAGCGAAACGAGGCTCGCGCCCGCGCCGGGTGTGCCGGGCGGGAAATTGAGCGGACGGATGAGGCGGGGCTCGTCGGCGATGAAGCCGATGATCTCGCGCCGGTCCCAGGCATGATTGCCGAGCGTGAGGACATCCGCCCCGGCCGCGAAAAGCGCGCGCGCCATCTCGGGCGCAAGCCCGAACCCGTGCGAGGCATTCTCGGCATTGACGATCGCGAGATCGACCGCAAGCGCGGCCCGCAAGCCCGGCAGCGCAGCCGCGACGGCCTCGCGGCCGACGCGGCCGACCACGTCGCCGAGGAAAAGAATGCGCATTCCTCAGCCATCTTCCGTGCACAAGATGACACCATTCTCCGTCGCGACCGCCGGCAGCCGGATATCGGCCGGCCCGGCCGGAACCTCGGGAATCTCCTGGATCGCGAAGGCCGCGCCGACGCGCGGCACCGCCGGCAATTCCTTGAGCGTGCGGTCGTAATAACCGCCGCCATAGCCGAGGCGTCGTCCCGCGCGGTCGAAGGCAAGCAGCGGCACGACGATGTAATCAGGGATCATGATCTCCCCGTGCGGGGCAAAAGTGCCGAAGCGCCCCGGCATCAACGCGTCCCCGGGTGCCCAGCGGCGGAAGCGCAGAACCTCGCCGCGGCGCGGGGTTTCGGGAAGCACGATGACATGGCCGCGCTCATTGAGGCGGATGAGCAGCGGGCGGATATCGATCTCCTCGCCGATCGGCCAATAGCCCGCGACGATGGCCCCTTCGGGCGGCGGCGCTTCCGCAAGCACGTGGATAGCGAGACGCTCACCCAGCGCCGGGTCTGCTCCGACGCGCCGCGCGAGGGCCGCAAGCCGCGCCGCTTTCTTGATCCGCTTGAGATCGGGGTGCGGAGCCGCCATGGCCGTTGGCGTCTCACCCTCCCAAGGCCTGCGCTTGCAGGTGGGCGCCGGATACCGCGACCAGGATCGCGGCAGCGCCAGCTCCCGAGAGGATGCTTACTGGCCCCGGGGATGAATTGCCTGACGCACCGGGCAGCCCCGCATGACCCAATTTAAGGTCGCTCAAGGGCGTCGGCAATCGCTTCGGCGCGACCGGCAAGCCGGCCGAGCCGGCGGGCGAGAACGGCATCCCGGCCCTGAGACAAGGCCCCGGGCGAGGGCTCAGGCTTCGTGAGCTTCATGTCCGAAAGCTCGTCGGCGAGAAGCAGTGCGGCCAGCAGCAGCAGCCGCGCCTCGCCACTCTGCGCGCCAACCGCCTTGATGCTGGTGATCCGTGTGTCGACTTCGCCGGCCATCGCCTGCAGATGCGCCTCCTGCCCGTCCTCGCAGCCGACGGTATAGACATAGCCGTTCACGCGTACGCTCACTTCCGCCATGCAGGCCCCTCACCCCTCAATTCGGCCTGGCAAGGGCGCTGCGCACGGTCGCGATCAGCGCCTCGAGCCGTGATACCACCTCGGCAATGCGCCGATCCTCTCCGCCTTCCTCCGGCGGTCGCTTCGCTGCCTGCTGGGCAATTCGTTCCAGGGCCGCCTCGAGGCGCGCCGCCGCGGCAGCCACCTCCTCGCTCTCCGGCATCCTCGACTCCGAAGCCACAGGCTTCCTCGAATTTTCCAGCACAGTTGCAATCAACGCGCGCAATTGCTTGAACGTCAAGCATGATCCTGCGAACGATCATTCCCCCGGGCGTCCTTTTGGGCATCCCGAGAGCGGTGATCGTGCATGGGCTCGCCGATGCCTGCACGGCTCTGGCACCGGGCCTGCCGCTCATCTTGCTCTCGGCGCCGGGGGCGGCGCTCTATGCCGGCGCGGGCTGGTGGCAGGCCATGATCGAACTGGCGTGCGGACGATTTCCGGAGACCGATGCCACGGATCTCCTCGATTGCGCGGATGCGCCGGGCCGCGCCCTCGAAGCCTTGCGGATCGGCCTCAGAGGGATCGTGCTGGACCCGCTCTGCCCGGCCTTTCCGATGCTTGCAGAAAGCGCTGCCCGGCTCGGCGCGCGCCTGCTTCCCGCCGCCCCCCCGGCGCTCGATCTTGCCCGGCCGGAAGCCGCGCGCGGGCTGGCCGCCTGGCTCCGGCAGACCTCCTCATGACAGGGTGGGCGGCATCGCGTAGAGCGTGATCGCCGGAGGCGGGAAAACCGGAGGCGTGAATCACGCGGGAAAACAAGTGGCGAGAGCGGGATCGGTAAGCGCGAGCGAACGCCTCTTGCTCGAAAGGGTGCCCGGCTCTTCAGGGAAAGCAGTGAATTGAGCGAAACGGGCGGCACACGGGTTTGTCGGCTTTACCTGGTCACGCCACCGAGGCTCGCGCCGGAACGTTTCCGAGACGATCTCGCCGCCGCGCTCGATGCCGGCGATGTTGCGGCCGTGCAGCTCCGGCTTAAGGAGATCGACGATGCCGTCCTGAGACACGCCATCGCTGTCCTTGCCCCGGTCGCTCAGTCCCGCGGCGTTGCCTTCATCCTCAACGATCGGCCCGACCTCGCCGTCGAGACGGGCTGCGATGGCGCCCATGTCGGTCAGACCGATATGGCGGGGAAAGAGGCGCGGCGTATCCTCGGCCCCGACCGCACTCTCGGCGTGACCTGCCATGCGAGCCGCGATCTCGCCATGCGGGCGGGCGAAGACGGGGCGGATTATGCCGCGTTCGGCGCCTTCTTTCCCACCACGACGAAGGCGGCGCCGACACATGCGGATCCGGAGATCCTGGGCTGGTGGTCGGAGCTGACGGAGATCCCTTCTGTGGCGATCGGCGGGATCACCGCCGCGAACTGTGCCCCTCTGGTGAAAGCGGGGGCCGATTTTCTGGCCGTCGTCGGTTCCGTCTGGAACCATCCCGAGGGCCCGGCCACAGGCGTGCGCGCCCTCAACGCGGCAATCGCAGCTTCGCTCGACACCGCATGACGTGGGGAAAAAGAGATGGTGGAGCCGAAAATCCTGGCCACGGGGCTGCGCTTTCCGGAAGGCCCGGTTGCGATGGCGGATGGGTCCGTAGCACTCGTGGAGATCGCCCGGGGCAGGATAAGCCGCGTCGGCGCGAGCGGCGCGATCACAACGATCGCAACACCGGGCGGCGGACCCAACGGCCTTGCGATCGGCCCCGACGGGGCATTCTATTGCTGCAACAATGGCGGCTTCGGCTGGATCGATGACGGAAAGATCCTGCGCACCGGATACCAGCCCGACGATTACACCGGCGGGCGCATCGAACGTATCGACCAAGCGAGCGGCGCGGTCAGCCTGCTGTACGATGCCTGTGACGGGCGAAAGCTGCGGGGGCCGAACGACCTCGTCTTCGACGCGCATGGCGGCTTCTATTTCACCGATCTCGGGAAGAACCGCCCGCACGAGCGCGATCATGGCGGCGTCTATTACGCGCGTGCCGATGGCTCGCGCATCGTCGAGGTCGCCCATCCCGTCCTCACCCCGAACGGGATCGGCCTCTCACCCGACGGGCAGACACTCTATGTTGCGGAGACGGAAACATCGCGCCTCTGGGCGTTCGATATCGAGGAACCCGGCAAGGTCGCGAAGCAGCCCTGGCCGTCGCCCCATGGCGGGCGTCTGGTGGTTGGCCTGCCGGGCTATCAGCGCTTCGACAGTCTCGCGGTCACAGCTGCCGGCAATATCTGTGTTGCCACGCTGGTGAGCGGGGCCATCACCGTCGCCTCGCCTGGCGGAGATGTCCTCAGCCAGGTGAAATTGCCGGACCCGATGACAACCAATCTCTGCTTCGGCGGGCCCGATCTCCACACCGCCTATGTCACGCTCTCCGGCACCGGTCGGCTCGCCGTGCTGGACTGGCCCGAGCCTGGCCTCAAGCTCGCACACACGCGCTAGAGCGTGATGACCGGAGGTGGAATCACCGAAGGCGTGAATCACGCGGGAAAACAGATGGCGAGAGTGGCATAAGGGAGCGCAAGCGAGCGCATCCCGTTCCAGATGCGGCAGACGCTCGCGCAGGCTCCCGCAAACCGTGCCCGCTCTCCGTCTTGCGAGCACGATCAGAACGTGACGATGTAAAGTCATTACGCTCTTGCCTCACCGCCGCCACCGGGCCCGCGACGGCGGGTTGGATTGCCCGCGCTCACGAATCCCGCTCTCGTCCTTTGTTTTCGCGCGTGATTCACGCCTTCGGTGATGCCACCTTCGGCGATCACGCTCTAGAAGGGTCCATGCTCACCGCTCTCGTCATTCTGCTCGGGGCGATCGCGATTGCGGTCACCCTCAGCCGCCGCCTCGGTCTCGGCAGCATCCTCGGCTATCTCCTGGCCGGCGCCGTGATCGGTCCCACCGGGCTCGCGCTCGTGAGCAATGTCAATCAGATCGCCGCCGTCTCGACGCTCGGCATCATCATGCTGCTGTTCCTGATCGGGCTTGAGCTCCGGCCGCACCGGCTGTGGCTACTGCGCAAATCACTGCTCGGGCTTGGTCCCGGTCAGCTCGTGCCCACCGCGACGGTGATCGCCGCGCTCGGCTGGACCGCTGGCATCCCCTGGAGAGATTGCCTGGTCCTCGGTGCCGGCCTCGCCCTTTCCTCGACCGCGATCGTGCTGCCGATGCTGCGGGAACGGAACCTGCATGCCTCGCCGCCCGGGCGGGATGCGTTCGCGGTCCTGCTCTTTCAGGATATCGCCTTCGTTCCGCTGGTGGCGCTGCTGCCGCTGCTTGCACCCGGGCATCTGCCGTCACTGCATCTGCCGACCCATCTCCCATGGCTTCAGGTCGGGCGGACGCTCGCCGCGATCGCGGTGATCCTGCTCGCCGGGCAGTTCTTTCTCCGCTCGGCTTTCGCCATCGTGGGCGGGGCGCGCACCCCGGAGCTCTTCACCGCGACAGCGCTCCTTGTGGTGCTGGGGGCTGCCCAGATCGCCGAGATCGCCGGACTCTCGCCTTCGCTCGGGGCCTTCGCGGCCGGCGTGCTGCTCTCGGATTCCGAGTATCGCCATGAGCTGCAGGCGGATATCGAACCCTTCCAGGGCCTGCTCCTTGGCTTCTTCTTCCTTTCCGTCGGCATGTCGGCCGATCTGTCCCTCGCCAGGACCCGACCGCTCGAAGTCGCGGCCGCCGTCATCGGCCTCATCGTGATCAAGGGCGCGATCGCCTTCGGCCTGGGTTTCCTCAAGCGCGAGACAGTGGGGGGCGCGCTGCGCTTCGCGATTGCGATGGCGCAAGGGAGCGAGCTCACCTTCGTCTTCTTCTCCTCCGCCGAGGGTTTCGGCGCACTCTCCCATCAAGCTGCTTCTTTCGCCACGCTCGCGACCGCGTTCTCGATGGCGGCGACGCCGCTGCTTTTCGCCGCCTCGGAGCAATTCCTGGTCCCGCGCTTCGAGAGGCAGAAACCGGAGCCGCCGGACGCGATACCTCAATCGGACCCCCCAGTCCTCATCTGCGGCTTCGGGCGCGTGGGCCAGATCGTCGGCCGCATCCTCAGCCTGCAACATATTCCCTTCACCGCGCTCGATCGCAGTCCGGCGCAGATCGCCGTGGTGCGCCGTTTTGGTGGCCGGGTCTATTTCGGGGACCCGGCAAGGCCGGATGTGCTGCGCGCAGCCGGCGCGGAGACGGCGCGGCTGATCATCATCGCGCCCGACGAGCTCGACGAGACTCTGAAGATCGTCGAGACCGCGAAGAGCGACTTCCCCCATCTGAAAATTCTCGCTCGCGCACGCGACCGGCGCGCGGCCCATATGCTCATGGACCGCGGTGTAAGCCGGATCATCCGCGAGACGTTCTTCTCAAGCCTCAGGCTCGCGGAGATGGCGCTCGAGGAGCTCGGCGTGCCAGGTGCCGAGGCCAAGCGCACGACCGAGATCTTCAGCGAGTACGACGAGCGCCTGCTTGCCGAGACGCATGCGATCTATATGGATGAGAAGCAGCTTATCCAGACGACCCAGCAGGCGGCCGAAGAGCTTGCCGTTCTGCTCGAGGCCGATCGCGAACGCGCATGAGCTGGATTTCACGAGCCAGGCACTGCGAGCCAGGTCTGGCGCCCGCCACGCCAGGGGTTCATCCTGCCGCCATGATCCTGAAGCCGCTCCCTTTTGGCTGCTGCGCCCTCGGCGCGGTCCTCGTCCTCGCGGGACTTGTCGGCTGCGAGACGCCGCCACCGCCGACGCCGCAGCAGCAGGCGGCCATCGCGGCCTGCCGCAGCCAGGCGGAGCAGCAGTTCCTGATCCAGAATCGCTCCAGCCTCTACCAGCCCGACAGCAGCCTCACGCCCTACGCCTCCACGACGCCGCAATTTGCCCAGGTACAGAGCCTTGCCGACCAGTACAGCCACCGGCAAATGGTTCAGGACTGCCTTCGCGGCGCAAGCGGCCCGTCCCCGATCGCGCCGGCCCCGGCGCGGGCATCGGCGGCTCCTCCTCCGCCCCCGCTGCCTCCAGCGCCGCCACCGGCGTCTCCGCCCGCTCCCTGATCCTCCCGCGATCCCGGTTCTTGTCGGGGCAGGACGGAGGCCCTAGAGCGTGACAACCGAAGGGGGAATCATCGCAGGCCAGACTCACGCGAAAAAACAGACTCACGCGATGAAACAATGATTGAGGGTGGGATCCGTGAGCGCGAGCGATCTCATCCCGCTCGAGAATCGGGCCGATCGCGCGAAGGGGTGCCATGAGCAAGATCATCCGGACAGACGCCGGCAAGATTCTATCTCAAGCCGTTGAATATCATGGGTTCGTATTTCTGGCTGGAGCCACGGCCAGCGATCTCTCGCTCGATATCAAAGGTCAGACCCGGCAGGTTCTGGACGAGATTGACCGGCTTCTGGAAGCCCACGGCACGGACAAGACCCGCCTTCTCCAGGCCCAGATCTGGGTCAAGGATATCCGCGACCGTGAGGCCATGAACGAAATCTGGGCCGCGTGGCTTCCTGCCGGCGGAGCGCCGGCGCGCGCATGCGTGCAGGCGGACATGGCCGATCCTCGCCATCTCGTGGAGATCATGGTCACTGCCTGCAAATAAGCTCACGACTCGTTACGTAGGATTTCAGTCATAAACTGAGCAAATATCCACAAGCATGGATTGAAAAATTGCGCTCCGATGATTGATTCCGGCACGATGTGATTTGCGCGCAGCGCATCCCTGAGGTTACGGAACTGCGGCGTTCGTAACAAAGGGGGTAGCGAGCATGCGGCGGAAGAAGGGATTCTCGCATCTTTTCTTTGGCTTGTTCCTCCTTCCTTTGACCGCCTTTCTCTCGCTTGCTTCTCCCAGACCGGCCCAGGCGCGCTACTACTTCGTCTCCTGCGTGCCCTATGCGATCCAGCGCAGCGGCATCAACTTGCCGGGCAATGCCTGGCAATGGTGGTACAACGCCGCCGGCCATTATGCTCGCGGGCAGGTACCGGAGCCGGGCGCCGTGCTGGCCTTTCGCTCGATTCGCAGCATGCCGCTCGGACATGTCGCCGTGGTGAGCGGGATCGTGAATTCGCGTGAGATCCTGGTCGATCAGGCGAACTGGCTTCCGGCGGGCGTGATCCGGCTCGGCGTGCCGGTGGTGGACGTCTCGCCCGAGAATGACTGGACGGAGGTGCGCGTCAGCATCGGCGGGGGGCATTTCGGCTCCGATTATCCGACCTACGGCTTCATCTATCATGCGCGCCCGGGGGCGTTGCCGGCCGAGATGGTGGCCGAAAACCTGCCCGTGCCGCCGATGAGCCCGAGCGATCTCAGCGCGATCCGGGCGAGCGGGCTTTCCAATGGTGGGTTGGCGGGCTGGGAAGGTCATGTCGAAGTGGCGGAAGCGCCTGCGCCCTATGCCGCGCCGGGGGGCTCGGCGCTCGTCTCCGCCGGCCTCCAGCTCGACGCACCCGATCACAGCATCCGCTGACCGGGCGCGGCTCCGCCCTACGTCTCTCTGCCCTCAAGTCTGCGGTCCTTTAAGCCGGGAACGAGAGGCGCTCCTGTCGGACGCGAAATCGATACCCCTTCCCTCCGCCGCTGATTTCTCTGACATTCCGAGATAGGGAACCGCGCCCCTCGCCCATCGGTGAGAGGATGCCCGTAAGGAGGGGCCGGCAGGGAGGGAGAATGGACTTCCGCAAGGAATTCCGTGTTCCGGAAGGCGGCAAGCTCCGTCTTCAAGACATCGATCCGGCGTTCAAAGGCCACCACGAGTCAGCCGAAGCCGCGAGGGAAGAGACCGAGTCCTATCGCGGCAAGCTCGCCGCGCTGCAGACCCTGCTGTACGCGGAAAGGGATCGCGCCGTGCTGATCGTGCTCCAGGCGATGGATGCTGGAGGCAAGGACGGAACGATCGGCCATGTCTTCGGCGCCCTCAATCCGCAAGGCGCGCAGGTTGCCGGCTTCAAGGTGCCGACGCAGGCGGAACGCGCGCATGATTTTCTCTGGCGGGTGCATGCTGAGGCCCCTGCCAAGGGCGAGATCACCATCTTCAACCGCTCTCATTATGAGGACGTGTTGGTGACCCGTGTGCATGGGCTGATCGACCGCGCGACCTGGGAGGCTCGCTTCGAAGAGATCCGCCAATTCGAGAGCCTGCTCGCCCAAACCGGGACGACGATCCTGAAATTCTTCCTCCATATCAGCAAGGATGAGCAGCTCGCGCGCTTTGCGCAGCGACTCGACGACCCGGGGCGGAACTGGAAGATCAGCGAAGCGGACTACAAGGAGCGGGAATTCTGGGACGCCTACATGGCGGCCTATGAGGAAGCGCTGGCGAAGACGAGCCTCGCCCATGCGCCGTGGTACGTGGTGCCTGCGAACCACAAATGGTTCCGCAACCTGGCGGTCTCGGCGATCGTCGCGGCGACGCTCGAGGAGCTTGGGATGCGCTACCCGGCTCCCACGGTCGATCTGGCGCGGATCCGGCGCGAGTACCACGAAGCCGTAAAGGAGGAGAAGGCCGAACATCGCCATGGCTGAGGCCCATGGCTGAGGCGATAAAGACGCGGCGGGAGATTCTCTTCCGCTCGCTTCGCGGTTATCGGCTTGGCTTCCTGCCGCACGATGCGGTGGCGGGGGTGATGCTCCTTGCGATCGCCTTGCCCGGGCAGCTCGCGACGGCGCGGCTCGCCGGCATGCCACCCGAAAGCGGGTTGCTCGCCTTCGTTGCCGGATCGATCGGATTTGCCGCGTTCGGCTGGCACCGCTTCGCCTCGGTAGCGGCAGATTCGACCATCGCCCCGATCTTCGCCGGCACGTTGGTGGTCCTCGCCGGCGCGGATCCCGCGCGCGCCGCGGCCTTGGCGGCCCTGCTGGCGCTCCTTGTGGGCGTCATCCTCGCGATCGTCGGCGCTGCCCGCGCGGGTTGGATCGCCGATCTGCTCTCCATTCCCGTGACGGTCGGGTTCCTGGCCGGGATCGCAGTGCAAATTGTGATCGGGCAGATCCCCGGCATGCTCGGGATCACGGCGGGCGAGGGGCATATCGCGGTGCGGTTCGCGGCGCTCATCCGGCACCTGCCCGAGGCCAACCCCACGACGACTGCGCTTGGGCTCGTCGTCCTTGGCGCGACGCTACTCGGCCAGAGACGTTGGGGATCCCGGGGGGGATCGCGAGCCGGCACGCGGATCCCCGGGGCGCTTCTCGGGCTGGTGGTGGCGGGGCTTGCGGTGTGGCTCCTCAGGCTCAAGCATCGGGGCGTGGTGGTGCTCGGGCCACTCACCCCGCCGGTGCCGCAAATCACGCTCGGCCGGGTCGGGCTCGGGGATGTGGTGGAGCTGCTGCCGGTCGCGCTTACCGTCGCCTTCGTCTGCATGATGCAGACAGCCGCGGTGACGCGGAGCTTTCCGGCGCCGGGCGAACCCGAGGAAGAGGTCAGCCGCGATTTCGGCGGCGTGGGAGCCGGGAACATCCTGGCCGCACTGCTCGGCGCTTTCGCCGTGGACGCGAGCCCGCCGAGCACGGCGGTGGTGGCACAGGCGGGCGGGAGATCGCAGGTGGCGGCGCTGATCGCGGCGGCCCTGATCCTGGCGATCGTGGTGGCTGCCGGCCGGGCCTTCGCCTATGTGCCGGTGGCGGCGCTTTCGGCGGTGCTGGTGGTCATTGCCTGCCGTATCTTCCGGCTCAAGGAGATGATCGCGATCGCCCGCAGCGGCGGACCGGAGATCTTTCTCGTCGCGGCGAGCGCCTTCCTCGTCGTCGCGCTGCCGATCGAGATGGGTGTGGGGCTCAGCATCGTGCTCTCGCTCCTGCACAGCATCACCATCATTGCGCGGCCGGCCTGCACGGAGCTCGCGCGGATTCCCGGCACCACGATCTGGTGGGCGATGGGCGGGATCGAGAAAGGCGAGCATGAGCCGGGCGTGCTTGTCTTCGCGCCGGCGGCGCCGATCAACTTCACCAACGCCAATTATATTCATCACCAGCTGCAGGCGGCGATCGCGGCGAAGGAACCGCCCGTGCGGCTCGTGGTGATCGACGCGAGCGGCGTTGATTCGATCGATTACACGGGGGCAACCCTCCTGCGCACGGCGATCGGCGCATTGCGCGAACGCGGCATCGAAGTCGCGCTTGCGCGCCTCAGCGCGGAACGGGCACGTCATTCGGCGGCAATGACCGGGCTTCTCACCGCGATCGGGCCGGCATTCACATTTTATTCAGCTGAGGAGGCGGTGCGGACACTCAAGCCCGAATAGAGCGCCGGCCCGAACCTGACGAGCATTTGGTCAGTGCCTGGACAGAAACGGGGCAATCTCCAAGCGAACCCGGCGATCCGCGTTGTCCTCGAGCCCAGCCTGCCAAGGCGGAGGCTGGCACGAAGATTGCTTTTTCTTCGGCGCGCTTCCGGAAGCGAACCCCGAAAGCAAACCACCGAATCTGAGCGCCCGCCCGGACACGGCTTATCCGCTCTGCCGGGGGTTTCCGCTTGTCGGCGCTCACGGCTCTGCGGGCGCCGCATGGAACTTGGAGATCAACAGGCATGACCGGTTTCGGACTGAGAAGGCTGCTCGGGGCGGCGATCCTTGGGCTGAGCGGATTGGGTGCATTCGTCACGCCGCGCGCCGTGGCAGCGCCGCGCGATATCCTGATCGGGGCAGTCTATCCCCTCAGCGGCTCTGCCGCCGCGATCGGGCACGACGCGGAAATCGCCCTCGAGACCGAGGCCGCGATCATCAACGGTCATCACCATGCGCCGATGCTGCTCGGCCAGGGTGGCGGGCTGCCGGCGCTCGGCGGCGCGAAGGTCAAGCTTGTCTTCGCCGACAGCCAGAACAATCCGCAGATCGCAAGCAGCGAGGCCCAGCGCCTGATCACAGAGGATCATGTGGTGGCGATCATCGGCAGCTATACCAGCGCCACCGCCGTCACGATCAGCCAGATCTGCGACCGTTACCAGGTACCTTAATATCTTCGCCGAGAATTCCGCCCCCAGCCTGAGCCAGCAGGGCCTTACCTGGTTTTTCCGCCCCTCGCCCACGGACATCGACTTCACCCAGGCGATGTTCGATTTCTTCGCCGCGATCGGCAAAGAGACCGGGCACCCCGTTCATAGCATCGCGATCGTCCACGAAAATTCCGTCTTCGGCACCGACAGCGCCCGCGCCCAGGTGAGCCTGGCCAGGAAGGCCGGCATCAGGGTGCTGGCCGACATCTCCTATCAGGCGAACAGCCCATCACTCTCGGTGGAGGCGGAACGGCTGCGCGCCGCGAATGCCGATGTGGTGATGCCCTCCTCCTACACCAGCGACGCCATCCTTCTCGTACGCTCGATGCATGATGTCGGATACCGGCCCAAGGCCATCCTCGCGCAGGATGCGGGCTTCATCGACCCGGCCTTTCTCAAGGCGGTCGGTCCGCTCGCCGAAGGCGTGATGAGCCGATCGAGCTTCTCGATCGACGCAACCAGGACTCGTCCAGGGATTACGATAACGAACGAACTGTTCAAAGCGCGCGACGCCGGCAAGGACCTCAACGACCTGACCGCGCGCGAAGTGACGGCGCTGCAGGTTCTGGCCGATGCCATCAACCGCGCCAAATCGACGGACAACATGGCGCTGCGCGACGCCCTGCGGACGACGAACATCCCGGGAAATGAGACCATCATGCCCTGGGAGGGCACCAAATTCGACTCGATCGGACAGAATATCGAAGGCACACCGGTCATCCTGCAATATCAGCGCGGAACCTGGCACACGGTCTTCCCCTTCGACGTCGCGACCGCGCCGGCGATCTGGAACGTCGGCAAGTGAGGGAGGGCATTGTTGGAACCCGGCGATGAGCGCGGCGCTCATCGCCCAGGTCGCGATTGGCGGCCTGCTGATGGGGCTTGTCTATGCCCTCGTCGCCGCAGGCCTCTCGCTCATCTTCGGTTTGATGGATGTGGTGAATTTCGCGCATGGCGAACTGCTCATGCTGGCCATGTACGCGACCTTCGTCATCCACGAGAATTCCGGGCTCGACCCGCTGCTTCAGCTTCCTTTGGTCGCGGTGATTTTGTTCGCTCTTGGCGTTGCCATCTATCGGGGCCTGATCTCGCGCGCGCTCGATGTCCGCTTCAACACCGGGATGGTGCAGATCTTCGTCACCTTCGGGCTTTCCATCTTTCTCGTCGGTGCCGCTCAGCTTACCTTCGGCAGCGATTTTCGCAGCATCAATGATGGATTCCTGAGCAATCGCACGGCTTCCATCGGATCGGTGGTGCTGCCGCTCTCCCAGCTCGCGGCGGGGCTCGTATGCCTGATCGCCTTTGCCGCGCTGGTGCTGATGTCCCGCACGGAATTCGGCCGTGCGCTTGAGGCCACGCGCGAGGACCGGGACGCGGTGGCGCTGATCGGCATCGACCGCCAAAGGGTTTTCAGCATCGGTTGGGGAATCGGCGCGGCCACGGTCGGCATTGCCGGCGTCATGCTCGCGAATTTTTATTACATCTCCCCCACTGTCGGCAGCAATTTCGCCCTCATCGCCTATGTCACCGTCGCTCTCGGCGGGTTCGGCTCGCTCCTCGGCGCGCTGGTGGCGGGCCTCGTCGTCGGCCTCGCCGAGGCCCTGACGGCGCTGGTGATCGATCCCTCGCTCAAGCAGATCGGTATTTTCGCGATCTATGTCCTCGTGCTGATGGTCAGGCCGCGCGGCCTGTTCGGCCGCTTGTGAACCTCCCCTTTCGCCCGAACGCGATCACGAGACGGCGCCGGCGCGAGCTTCTGGTCGGCGCCGTGCTGCTGGCGCTGCTTGGGCTGCTGCCGCTGCCGATCGGCAATGTCTATCTGCGCGGGCTGATCGTGCTGACGCTGCTTTATGCCGGGCTCTCCCAGGGTTGGAACGTGCTCGGCGGGTATTGCGGCCAGATCTCTCTCGGCCATGCGCTCTATTTCGGCATCGGCGCCTATGCCTCGACGATTCTCTTCACCCGCTTCGGCATTCCGCCTACGCTTGGCATGTTCGCGGGCGGCGTGCTCGCCGCCCTTGCCGCCCTGCTCCTCGGCTGGCCCTGTTTTCGCCTGAGCGGCCATTACTACGCCATCGCCACGCTCGTCATCGGACTGATGGCAGAGTTGCTCGTGCAGAACTGGGGTTTCGTCAATGCGGCCATGGGCGTCACCATCCCGTTCCATACCCGGAGCTGGGTCAATCTCGAATTTCGCGTCGGGGTGCTGCCGTTCCATTACGTCATGCTCGCCTATACCGCGATCGCCTGGATCATTGCCTGGCTCGTCGAAGGATCGCGTTGGGGGTTCTATTGGCGCGCGGTGAAGGATGATGGGACAGCGGCGCAAAGCCTCGCCGTCCGCGTCTTCCCGAGCAAGATGGCGGCGGCCTCCATCAGCGGCGCCATCACCGGCGTGGGCGGCGCGCTCTACGCTCAATATATCGGCTTCATCGATCCGGACAGCACGCTCGGCCTCTCGCTCTCGGTGCTGATCGCCCTGCCGGCAGTGGTGGGCGGGGTCGGCACGCTGTGGGGCCCGCTGATCGGCGCGGCCGTGCTGATCCCGCTGCAGCAGCTTTCCGCAGCCTGGCTCGGCGGTGCGGGCGGCGGAGTCGACCTCATGATCTATGGTGCGCTCATCGTGGCGCTCGCCCTTGCACGGCCGCAGGGGCTGGTCAGCCTTTTCGGCGTCCGTAGCCGCTCTGGTGGTGAGGTCGCGGACGATGTCTGAACCGATCCTGCAGCTCAGGTCTGTGAGCAAATCCTTCAGCGGGATTGCCGCCAATGTCGATATCAGCTTTGATGTCGCGCGCGGCGAGATCCTGGGGCTGATCGGGCCGAACGGCGCGGGAAAGAGCAGCCTCTTCAACAGCATCTCCGGTGCCATCGTACCGGATCGCGGCGAAATCCTCTTCGAAGGGAAACGGATCTCGGGTCTCGGGCCGGTCGCCTGTACGAAGCGCGGCATTGGCCGCACATTCCAGGTCGTGCGCAGCTTCGATTCGATGACCGTGCTCGAGAACGTGATGGTCGGCGCCTTCGCGCGCGTGCAAAGGGCGCGTCACGCCATGGCGCGCGCGCTCGAAGTGCTCACGGTCTGCGGCCTCGATCGCCGCGCGGATATGCCCGCCGATGCGCTGACCCCGCCTGAGAAACGCCGCCTCGAAGTGGCGCGCGCACTGGCGACGGAGCCGCGGCTCCTCCTCCTGGACGAAATGCTCACCGGCCTCACACCGACCGAGGCGCAGGAAGGCGTGCAGCTCGTGCGCGCGGTTTGTGCCCGCGGCATCACCATCATCATGGTCGAGCATGTCATGGAGGTGCTGCTGCCGCTGGTCGATCGCGCGGTCGTGCTGCATCTCGGCCGCAAGCTCGCCGAAGGAACCCCCGCGGAGATCGTGCGGAACCCGGGGTCATCCGCGCCTATCTGGGCGACCGCTATGCCACCTGACGGCCCCCTGCTCAGTGTGAGGGGGCTCACCGCCGCCTATCGCGGGCTGCGGGCTCTGCACGGCATCGATCTCACCGCGAGCGCAGGCGAGATCGTCGCCGTGGTCGGTGCAAACGGGGCGGGCAAGAGCACGCTCCTGCGCGGTATCGCCGGCCAGATGCAGACCGGTGGCGGCATCGTCTTCGATGGAAGATCGATCGCGCGGATGCCGGCCCATCGCATCAACCGGCTCGGCGTCGTGCTCGTGCCGGAGGGGCGCAGACTCTTCGGCCGCCTTTCGGTCGAGGACAATCTCAGGCTCGGCGCCTATGCAAGGCGCGGACCGGACCGGTTCCGCCCGCTCGATCTCGTCTTCTCCCTGTTCCCCCGTTTGCAGGAACGCCTCTCGCAACGCGCCGAAACACTCTCAGGGGGCGAGCAGCAGATGCTGGCGATCGGCCGCGCGCTGATGACCAATCCCCGCCTGCTCATGCTCGATGAACCCTCGCAGGGTATCATGCCACGCCTCGTGGACGATATCCTTGCGGCCGTCCAGCGGATCCGCGGGCTCGGCGTCACGATCCTGATCGTCGAGCAACGGCTCGTCGAAACGCTCGCGATCGCGGACCGGGCCTATGTGCTGCAAACCGGCCGCATCGTGATGAGCGGCCCGGCGGCGGAGATCGCGTCCGACGCCGAAATCCGCCGCGCCTATCTCGGGATGTGAGTTCAGCGCCGCTTCGATCGCTGGTCAGACGCTGATCGGGCATCCGTGGGGCGATCCGGCCCCGAACCGACCACGAAGCGGCCAGATGCCTGAAGGCCGGGGCGCCGGGACACAGCCCCCGGACACCCTCCCTAGTGTCCCGACTCGTAAATATCGTCATCATGCGTCGGGACACTGGCTCTTTGTTTTCAGTGTCCTGCCCCTGAAATGCGAAGGCATTTCAGGGGCAGGACACTAGCAGCATGATCCGGTTTGCAATCAATTTTATTTCTTTATCGAATTAATTATGCTTCCACCGAAGGCCATGGAGAGAACTCCCCGATCGTGCCGGACGCCAGCGGAACATGGCGTTTGTGGAGCTTCTTCCACTTGGCGAGCGGGTTGAGCAGGCATCAGAAGTAAGCGGTTACATGAGGGTAAGCGGCCAATCCCTCACGCCACATGCCGTGGCGAAGATCGTCGGGAGTCATTATCTTTGTTCGATCCAGCATAAACCGAACAATTCATGCCAGCGACATCCGGCCCCGTCTCCGCTCATCCACGCCATGTCCGCCTCGCCGAGCGGATCGTGGAAGTGGCGGTCGCCGCGGAGTGGCCGGCAGGGGCACGGGTGATCGAGCAGGAGCTCTCCCGCCAGCTCGGTGTTTCGCGCACGCCCGTGCGCGCCGCGCTCGCTCTCCTTGCGCGGCATGGCGTGGTGCGGGTGCGGTCCAATCGCGGTCATGTTCTGATGCGGCCGGGCACCGAGCTGATCGGTTTCCGCCTCCCCGCCCAGGCATCGGCCGAGGCGATATTGCACGATGCGCTGATCAGGGACCGGCTCGCCGGGCGGATCGGCTCGGAGCTCTCTCAGAGCGCCCTCGCACGCCGCTACCGGACAGGGCTTGCTCTCGTGCAGCGGGCGCTGGCGCGGCTCGAGGAAGAAGGCCTGGTAAGCCGCACCGGCTGGCGCTGGTGCTTCGTTCCTTCGCTCGACACGGAGCAGTCGCGCCGCGCGAGCTTCGAGCTCCGGCTGATGCTCGAACCGCCATCCCTCCTGGTGCCCGGCTTTCACGCCGAGCGGGCAGCACTCGAGCAACTCGTCGAGGAGCATACGGCGCTGACCGCGCGGCCGGAGATGGTGCAGGAGGATCCGGCGCGGGTCTTCGAGCTCGATGCCCGTTTCCATGAGACGCTCGCCGGCTGGAGCGGCAATCTCTTCGTGCTGAGCATGGTGCGTCAGCAGAACACGCTACGCCGGCTGTTCGAGCTTGGCAGCTACGCCGACTGCGCGCGCGTCGTCGTCTGGTGCCGCGAGCACATGGCGATCCTCTCGGCGATCGCGGCGGACGATGCGGCGATGGCCGCGCGTCTGATGCATCGGCATTTGATGCATGCGGCCGAGGCGGCCGAGCATTCCCTTCCGGTCGGCTGGGCAACGGCACGGCCCGTTCGCGCGCGGCGGCGGCACGTCTGACGCGGCGCGCGCGGCCCCTCTCACACCGTTTCGTGAGTTGCCGAAGCCTATGTTCCGGCGCCAGAAATATTACGTGAGCCGGACAAGCGGGCAGAAGGGCCCCGCCAGAGCGGAAGAACGGGCCCACCGCCAAGCCGGCGCGCGCCTTGGTGCGAGCCCGGGCACGCGGGTTTGCACGCGGTGTTCGGCAGAGCTCCGAGGGACATGTTCCGTCGAGTGGGTGGGAGTTTGTCTCAAGGTTTGTCTGGGGGCTCAGCGATGACGTTTCCAAAACAAGTTATTATCATTGCGCTCGCGATCATGCCGCTGCTCTCTGCCTGCGAGAACAATGAGGAGACGGGCGGCCTGTTCGGCGCCGTTGGCGGCGGTGCGCTCGGCGCCGGTCTCGGTGAAGCGATCGGCGGCAACACCACGGGCGCCCTGATCGGCGCCGCGGCCGGCAGCGTCGCCGGCTATTTCGTGGGCAGCGCGATCGGCCGTCAGCTCGACGAGCGTGACCGCGAGATGGCGGCAACCGCCACTCAGCGCGCCCTCGAAGAGCCGGTCAGCACCCCGAGCACCGTGTCTGCCGCCCCACCGCCGCCGGCCACTTGGCAATCGGACCATAGCGGAGCGTCTGGCTCCTCGCAGGTCATTGCCGTGCAGCCGCAGAACAATGGCGGCCAATGCAAGCTCGTCCACCAGATCGCCTATATTCAGGGCAACGAGGTCCAGCAGAACGAACGCTACTGCCAGTCTCCGAGTGGAAGCTGGGTCCAGGCATGAGGGCGCTTTTCGCACCGCTCCTCCTCTTCGGGTGCCTGCTCGCGGGCGCTTCGCCTGTCCGGGCGGCCGATCAGCCGAGCGGCATCTTCGTTGCTCCCCCGCGAAATGTGGATGATTGCGCGGGCGACAATAGCCCCGATCAGATGCAATTCTCGCTCGTCAATGTGTCCCACGGGAAAGCCTTCTTCGCCTGGGGCGGGATCGATGATGGGGATACGCAACGTTTCCTCACGGCACTCAAGGCCGCGGGGCCGATTGAGGAGGTCATCCTCTGCTCACCCGGCGGATCGCTCGAAGACGGCATCGATATGGGCTACGTCATCCGCGACCGCAAGCTCGCGACCAGGGTGCCTTCCGGATATTTTTGCATCAGCGCCTGCAATTTCGTCTTCATGGGCGGCATCATAAGAACGATCGATCCCGGCGCCCATTTCATGGTGCATATGTTTGCCGCTGGAAAGCAAGTGGCGGAAGCGCTGCGCAAGGATGCCACGACAGAGGATTGGACGATCGGTGACTATGCTCTTTCGCATCCCGATGGCATGGTTGGGCTCGAGAATGATCCCGATTTCGAGAGCTTGCAGAACGACTATTCCGAATTTTCGATCGATTTCGCAAAGGACCACAACACGGAAATCCAGGCCGACTTCAAGCAATACAGCCAGGATCATCCCCAGGACAAGCTGTCGATCAACGCCTTCCTGAAGACGGATATCGCGAAGGCTCTCATCACGAGCGATGTGCTGCGCGCCTTTGCGGTCCAGGAAGATATAAAGCAAATCGAACAAAGTTCCGCTCAGCAAGCTGCCGAGATTGCCGAGTTCCTGGTGCGGATGGAACTCTCGCTCCACTTCCTCACGGCTTTTGCCAATATTCCGAACGACGCGCCGCGCGACCTGACCGAGGCCGAACTCATCGAATACAATATCGTCAATACCCAGTAGAGCCGAAACAGTAAGAGCGGGATGCGCTCACTCGTGCTCAACCATCCCGCGCTCGTCGTTTCTTTTCCGCGTGATTCAGGCCTGCGGTGATCTCACCTCCGCTCATCACGCTCTCGCGCTCCGCCCTACTCCGCCAGCGCCCTACTCCAGAAGCGCCCCTACTCCAGCAGCGCCTGGGCGCAAGCATCGAGGATCGCATCCGCATCGATGCCGTATTCGCGATAGAGATCGGGGATATCGCCGCTCTGGCCGAAATGATCGACGCCGAGCGGAACGATCAGTTGCCCCCGCACGGCGCCGAGCCAGGAATGGGCGGCGGGATGGCCGTCGAGCACGGAGACGAGGGCCGCCCCCGGCGCAAGCGGCGCAAGCACGCGCTCGATATGCGAAAGCGCATCGCGCATGCCGGCGCGCCGCGCGCGCTGCGCGGCGCGCCAGCCCGCATGCAGCCGGTCCGGACTGGTCAAAGCAAGCAGTCCCGCCTCCGGCTCGTCCTCGCGCAGAAGCGCGAAGGCGGAAACGGCCTCGGGCGCGAGCGGTCCCTGATAGGCGATGGCGATGCGCGCGCCCGGCGCGGGCGGAACGGCCCAGTGCGCGCCGGCGATCACCGCGCCGGCGTCGAGCGCGCGTGCCGGCTGGGGAATCTGGCGGGTCGAAAGCCGAAGCCACACCGCCGAGCCATCCGGGCGCTGCATATGCTCGAGCGCATGGCGGAAGAGGATCGCAAGCTCATCGACATGCGCGGGCTCGTACGCGGCGAGCCTGTCGGCCGCCATGCCGATCAGCGGCGTATTGATCGATTGGTGCTGCCCACCCTCAGGCGCGAGCGAGATGCCCGAAGGGGTGGAGACAAGAAGGAAGCGCGCATCCTGGTAGCAGGCATAAATCAGCGCATCGAGCCCGCGATTGACGAAGGGATCATAGACAGTGCCCACCGGCAGCAGGCGAGCGCCGTAGAGAGTCTGCGAAAGGCCCGCGGCGGCAAGGAGGAGAAAGAAATTCTGCTCGGCGATGCCGAGCTCGAAATGCTGGCCGCGCGGGCTCATGCCCCAGCGCTGCGCCGAGGCGAGCTTGGCGTCGCGAAACACATCGTTGCGCGTATGGCGGTCGAAGACGCCGCGGCGATTGACCCAGGGCCCGAGATTGGTCGAGACAGTGACATCGGGGCTCGTCGTCAGGATGCGCTCGGCGAGCGGCCCGAGCGCGCCCTCGCCGCGCCCGATCTCGGCCAGGATCTCCCCAAAGCCCGCCTGGGTCGAGGTTTTCTTCCCCGCGCTGCGCGGCGCGGGCAGCGCGGCCGGAATCGCAATCACCGGGGCCGAAAGCGCGCGTCCCTCGGGCGCAAGCGGACGGGCGAAGGGCACGGTGGCGATGAAGCGGCGCAGCTCAGCCTCGGAAACGGAGAGTCCTTCGGCAAGGTCCCATTCATGGCCGGGACGGATTTGCATGCTGGCGCGAAAGCTCTCCATCTGCTCCGGCGTCATCAGCCCGGCATGGTTGTCCTTGTGGCCGGCGAAAGGCAGGCCCATGCCCTTGATCGTATAGGCGATGAAGCAGGTGGGCTGATCGCCTTCGGCGGCGGCCGCTTCGAGTGTATCGATGATGAAGCCGAGATCATGGCCGCCGAGATTGGTCATCAGCTCGGCAAGCTCGGAATCGGCGAGCGGATCGATGATCGCCCGGAGATCGCGGTCCCGCCCGAGATCGGCGAGCAGCGCGGAACGCCAGGCCGCCCCGCCCTGGAAGGTGAGCGCAGAATAAAGGCTGTTCGGGCAATCATCGATCCAGCGACGCAAGGCGTCGCCGCCGGCGCGGGCGAAAGCGGCGATGAGAAGATGGCCGTATTTCAGGGTGACGACATTCCACCCCATGTCGCGGAACAGCCCCTCGATACGGCTGAAGAGCCGGTCCGGCACCACGGAATCGAGGCTCTGGCGGTTGTAATCGATGATCCACCAGACATTGCGGACATCGTGCTTCCAGCCTTCGAGCAGCGCCTCGTAGATATTGCCTTCATCAAGCTCGGCATCGCCCGCAAGCGCGATCGCGCGGCCGGGCGGGATATCGGCCCGCGCAAACCCATGACGATGGACGTAATCCTGCATCAGCGCGGCGAAGCTCGTCATCGCCACACCGAGACCGACCGAGCCGGTCGAGAAATCCACTTCCGAGCCGTCGCGCGTCCGGCTCGGATAGGATTGCGCGCCGCCGAACGCCCGCAGCCGTTCGAGTGGCGCGCGGCTCTCGCGGCCGAAGAGACAATTGACGGCATGGAACACCGGGCCGGCATGCGGCTTCACCGCCACCCGGTCCTGCGGCTCGAGCGCGGCGAAATAGAGCGCGGTCATGATCGAGATGACCGAGGCGGAGGAAGCCTGATGCCCGCCGACCTTGAGCCCGTCGCGATTGGGCCGGACATGGTTGGCGTTGTGGATCGCCCAGGTGGAAAGCCAGAGAAGCTTCCGCTCGATCTCCTTGAGATAGGCGAGCCGCCGCGCGCCCGTCGGGTCCTCGGCGATCGCGATGCCCGGTACGTTCATGGCGCAACGTTCATCGCTCAGCTCCAGCCACGCAGCAGCTTGCGTACCCCGGTCGAGGCATTGCGCTTGCTGCCGCCGACATAATCCTCGTGCCATTCCTCGATGCGGTCGGGGTCGTAAAGATAATTCACCATCAGCGTCCCGCCTTCCTTGACCCCGCGCTCGGACACATCCGCCAGCATGTTGATCCGTTCCAGCCTCGCACCGTTCGCCAGATGGAAGTGTGCCACGGGATCGAGCGCGCGCGGGCCGTTCGATTCGGCCAGAAGATAGCGCGCGCAAAGCCGGCGCAGCACAGGCTCCGCCGCCGGCAGTATGGAAGGGTCTCGCCACCAGCCCCGGCGGGAGAGGATGGCGAGCAGCGCCGCGGCGCCGGTTTCCGCCGCGGGCCGGTCTGCGGGCGCGGCGGTGCGCAGGCTTGCCGCCTCCTCGACGGAGAAGAGCCCCTCCTTCTCATCCGCGAGAAGCTCGGCAAGCCAGCGCCGGAAGCCCGGCACCGGCGAGAGCGTGGCGAAGGTGTGAAGATTGCGGAACTCGTGCGTCAGTTCCTCGACGACGCGCTTGATGAGGAAGTTGCCGAAGCTGATCCCCGAGAGTCCGCGCTGGCAATTGCTGATGGAGTAGAAGATCGCGGTATCGGCGGTGTGCGGATCAAGGAGCGGCGCCTTCTCGTCGAGCAGCTTCTGGACCGAGTCCGCGAACCCTTGCACCAACGCGACCTCGACGAAGATCAGCGGTTCGTCGGGCATGCGCGGGTGGAAGAAGGCATAGCAGCGGCGATCGGAATCGAGCCGGTTCTTGAGATCCCGCCAGGAGCGGATGGAATGCACCGCTTCATAGCCGACCAATCGCTCGAGCAGCGAAGCCGGGCTTGACCAGTCGATGCGCCGGAGTTCGAGAAAGCCGATATCGAACCAGCTCGCGAGCAGGCCGTGGAGATCGGATTCGAGCGCGGCAAGCAAGGTCGAGCCGCCGTTCGTTTCCCGAAGCTTCGCACGAAGATCGACCAGGAACTTCACCCCGTTGGGAATGGAGGTGAATTGGCGGAGCAGCTTCTGGCGCGGCGGCTCGAGGACGCGGCGCAGCGCCGCCGTGGCGCCCGCGCGGGAGGCAGGATCTCCGGCCTCCTGAAATGCCTGATAGGCGCTCGCCACCGCTTCAGGATCGGAATCGAAGCTGGCCAGCGTTTCGAGGAAGGATTTCTGTCCGGCGGCATCAAGCCCGAGATAGGTCCGGGCAAGACGCGCGGCGCGATTACGCGCGCTGATCTCGCCGCCGCGTCCGTCGAGGCAGGCACGGATCTGCGCCTCGATCGATTCCTCGCCCTCGCCGGTCGGGCTTGCGGCAAAGTCCCGCCACACACTCACCAGCCGCCGCCGCGCCCAGTCGAACAGGCCGGCCGGTGCCGCCGGCTCGTTCATCAGGCTTTGCTTCGCCATCGGATCCCCGCCCCAATGCCCGGTGCAGTCTAGCGCATTGGCGCTGCCTGCTCACGGGTCATTGCAAGATATTTCCGCGTACCCTCATGACTGTGCACGCATGGAAGCGATCACCCGCGGCAGCGCCTGGGGCAAATCCTCCGCAATCAGCCCGGGCCCGACCGCCTCCGCGGCTGCGCCGTGCAGGAAGACACCGGCGGAAGCAGCCTCCCGAGGCGCAAGCCCTTGCGCGAGGAGACCCGCGATCATTCCCGCCAGGACATCGCCGGTCCCGGCCGTGGCGAGGTCGGGCGGCGCGGAGTCATTGACCGCGGCCCAGCCATCGGGTGCCGCAATCACCGTGTCGGCGCCCTTCAGCACCACCACGGCGCCGGTGCGGCGGGCGGCTTCGCGCGCAGCCTCGAGCCGGTTGGGTCCGACCGTTCCAAAGAGGCGCGCGAACTCTCCTTCGTGTGGCGTCAGCACGGCGGCACCCCGCAATCCCGCGATCGAACCCGCGAAAGCGGTGAGCGCATCCGCATCCACCACAATGCGTCGCTTGGCGGCAAGCAGTGCCGGCAACGCGATTCGGGCCGCATCCACCCCGAGCCCCGGCCCGCAGACGAAGACTTGCCGCCGCGCATCCTGGAGCAGCTCGGCGAGCGGTGCTTCGCTCACGATCACGCCCGCTGCGCCCACCCGATAGACCGGTGCCGCCGAAGCGGGGGCGGCAATCGTCACCATCCCGGCGCCGATGCGGCGCGCGCCGGCCGCGGCAAGGCGGGCCGCGCCCGTCATCGTCGCGCCACCAAGCACGGTGACATGGCCGCGACTCCATTTGTGCGAATCCGAGGCGGGCATCGGCAGCCGCCAGAGAGCAGGACCATTGGCAAAGGTGCGTGGATGCACCGTCTCCAGCACAGACGGCGGAATGCCAATCTCTGCGAGGATCAGGGCTCCGCACAGAAGCCGGCCCGGCAGCAGGACATGGCCGGGCTTGCGGCGAAAGAAAGTGACGGTCAGCGCGGCGGACGGCGCATAACCTAGGACGGTGCCGTTCGCGCCATCGAGCCCGCTCGGCACGTCGATCGCGGCAACCAGCCGGGCGGCACACAGGGTATCGGCAACCAACCCCTCCACCGGCCGGGCGAGTCCGGCACCGAACACGGCATCGATGACGAGCTCGGCACGGACGGAAGCGGCAGGGGAGAAATCCGCGCATGGGCCGCGCCAGCGCGCGGCAGCCAGGGCGGCGTCGGTCCCGGGGCGCGGCGCGGCGAGAGAAGCGAGCGCGACCGGCCAGCCCGCCTCCGCAAGGCGCCGGGCGGTGATATACCCGTCTCCGCCATTGTTGCCCGGCCCGCAGAGCACAAGGGTGCGGCAGGGCGCGAAGCGGCGCATCACGGCGCGCGCAACGGCCCGTCCCGCATTCTCCATGAGCGCAATTCCTGGTGCGCCGCCGGCGATCGCGGCTTCATCGGCCTTGCCCATTTCGGCTGGACTGAGGAGTTCGGGTGCGAGGAGCTTCATGGCGGGAGCATGCCAGCCCGCGACCCGCCGGGCGAGGCTCGCTCCGCAAGATGGACGCATTTGCGCATGACCGAGGGCAAGGCTTCGTCTGCAAGCGCGGCAACCGGGCGGAGGAATCCGTCCGCGTGGATACGCCGCACGCGGCCGGCGAAGACGAAGAGGGAAAGTGTGAAGTGCGTGAAACCATGCTGAACTTCGCCGACCGGGTGCCAGGCCGCCCTCATCGGCGCCGACTTCAGTGCCTCCACGATTGGCCAGGGCTCGGGGCGCCAGACGGTGCCAGGCAATTCGGTCATGCCGCCAAGGAGCCCCGGGGCGGGACGGCGGCGCAAAAGCACCTGCCCGGCTTCATCGACGAGCCAGAAATGGGCGCCATAGCGATGCGGACGCACGGGTTTCGGAGCCTTGCGCGGCAGGCTTGGGGCAATGCCGGCGGCGCGCGCGGTGCAGATCTCGCGCCAGGGGCAGAGCACGCAATGAGGTTCAACCGGCCGACAGATCGTCGCCCCGAGATCGAAGAGCGCCTGCGCGAAATCCCCGGCACGAGCGGCAACGGACGGATCGGCGGCGAGCTTCTGCGCGGCGGAATGGATGAGCGTCAACGCGCCCGGCAAAGTCTCAGTGACGGCGTGACGACGCGCCAGCACGCGAACGACATTGCCATCCACAGGCACCACCGGAACACCAAAGGCAATCGCGGCGATGGCAGCGGCCGTATACGCGCCGATGCCGGGCAGGCGCGCGAGCGCTTCTGGCGTGCGCGGAAGGCCCTGCGCGGCGACAATGCGGGCGGTGCGGTGAAGATTGCGGGCACGCGCGTAATAGCCGAGCCCGGCCCAGGCGACGAGCACCTCTGCTTCCGGCGCGGCGGCGAGCGCGGCAAAGCTCGGGAAGCGGTCGATGAAGCGGGCGAAATAAGGTACTACTGCGGCGGCCGTCGTCTGCTGGAGCATGATCTCGCTCAGCCACACGTGGTAGGGGTTTGGTGGGATTTCGGGCCGCGCACGCCAGGGGAGATCTCGCCGGTGGCGATCGTACCAGCGGAGCAGACTCGCGGCGCCCGAGAGCGAGGAAGAGGACACGAAGAACGGTATGGCTTCGGCTGGGACGACGAACAAGAAGGAGGCGCGGCATCCTTACGGCCCGCGGCCGATCGCGGCGCTGCTGCCTGTCATCACGGGCCCGGCGTTCCGCCGGCGCTCGCCCGCCGTCGCCCGATTGTTGGCCGACTGGGAAGCCATCGTCGGGCCGGCACTCGCATCGGTCACGGCCCCCGAGCGCTGCGCTGCGGGTACGCTCTCGCTCGCCTGCGCTGGGCCGGTCGCGCTCGAGCTTCAGCACCTCGCGCCGAAGCTCATCGAGCGGATCAATGCCCATTGGGGCCGCCCGTTCGTGACAAGGCTTCGGTTTCATCAAGTTCCCCTCTCCCCCTCGCCTCGGTCCACGACGACAAGGACGCTAAGGCCGGAGATGGAGGAAGCACTTAGCGCGCGACTGCGTTCTATTCCGGAGGGGGCGCTGCGCGAGGCGCTGGAGCGGCTCGGGCGAGCGATCGCGAGTGAGGCCTGAAAAACTCAGCCGTTCGGGCAGACGCCGAAACTATTCTGACCCGGATGCGCACCCGGAACCGGTCCGAGCTTGATATCGGCGAAAACGGGTTCGTCCGTTGTCGGGAAGGGCTTATTGCCGGACGGATAGCAGTTCGAGGCGAGCAGGAACGCGAGGGCTGAGGCATATTCGGAAGGAGAGAGCGAGCCCGGCGCGTTGAATGGCATATCCTGTGTGACGAGGTAGCGGAGGGCCTGGAGCGTCCAGCCGTTCTTCTTCGCATTGATCAGGAAATCACTCCCCGCCACGGAGGGCGCGGCCGTGCCCTGCAGGTTCGAGCCGTGACAGGCAACGCATTTCGAGGCGAAGAGCTGGGCGCCGGCCTCAGCCTGCTCCTTGGTATAGAGCGCGGGAGGAGGGCCGCCTGCGCTTGCGGGCGCCGCCTGTGCCGAAGCCGTGTTCGCGGGCACAGCGTTCGCCGGCGCGGGATCCGCCGGCGAAGCGGTCGCGGGAACTGAGGGCGTGGCCGGGAGGCTCGCCGCCCCGGGGGACGCGTTCGCCGCCATCCGCTGCGGTGGCGCGGCCGGCGTCGGTGTCGGCTCAATCGCGGCATGGCTGTTGCACGCCTTGGCCACCGTGGAAGCCGCAGCCGTCGGCAGGATGATCATTCCGTTCCGCACGATCACGGATGTCTCTCCGGCATTCTCCTCAAGGGCATGCGCCCCCTCGCCCGCCGGCACCGCAACCCAGGCAACGTAGCCGCCATGAACCCCGTAGGACGGCGCGACGGATGGGGCTGCGCAACCATCCGCGACGGTCGCTCCATCGGGAACGCCGAGCGCGGTGCTGGCGAGCACACCTTCCATCCCGCCGAACACCCCGAGCTCGGTTGGGGCGCCCCGGGCAACAAGGAGATAGGCAAGCGCCCGCGAGACGGAAATCTCATAGCCCATCAGCTCACGCGCATGCCGCGCATCCGCCAGGTGCGCGACGGCCGCACGCATGTTCGCCTCCGCGCTATCCAGCGAAGCTGCCCAGACCGGCATTGCCTTGCGGTCAAGCAAGGCATCGATATGGCCGATAGCGCCTGCCGTATCGCCCGGCGTTCCCGTGCTCGCTACATAATCGGGACCACGCGCCCCCTCCAGCGCATTGATCGCGCGCTGGCTGGCACGATAGTAAAAATGTTTGTTGGTGTCGTAGCTCTGATCCGCATGCACGATTTCCCCAATCGCTACCTGCAGATCGGAGAGAGCGGCAACGGCCGCTTGGTGATCGCTCATCGATGCCGCTCGCGCTGTGGGGGAAAGCGCCACCGCAATCAGCACAGAGGCAACCACCAGAAAAAAGGCCGGCCCGGTAACCCGGGCCGGTACGAGGACGTTCGAAGTCATTGATCGCATTATGACAGTCTTACCTGCTTTCCTGATCGGACGGCTTACTTGAGCGTGAAGGCATTGATGATCGACGACTGGCCGGTCGCTGGCAACTCGGGGATCGCGGCATTGCCCGCAGCGCCCGAGGCGACGACGATATATTCCTGACCATTCACCTCATAGGCTTCGGTCGGCGCCTGGATATAGGCCCCAGTATCATAGCTCCAGAGGATGTCGCCAGTCTTGGTGTTGAAGGCATTCTCGGTCCCCCCGAGATTGCCGGAGAAGACCAGGCCGGATGCCGTGGTGAGCGCGCCGCCATAGTTCGGCAGATCGAAATTGTGACGCCAGTTGAAGGTACCCGAAGTGACGTCGATCGCGTTCATCTGCCCGGTGTTGGGCCCGACCAGCTTCGGGAACGCGCCGCCCAGATAGAATTGGCCGGCGATGTAGATGGCATCCTTGCTCGAGGTCCAGAACCCGCATTCATTCTGGCTCGGCAGGAAGACAGTGTTGGTGGCCGGATCATAGGAGCCGCCCTGATACTCCACGCCGCCCAGCGTGTTCGGGCAGGCATAGTTGCCCGCGAGCGACGGCGATGTGTCATGCCCTTTCTGGAAGGACACCGCCGTGTGATCGACGAGATTGCCGGTGGCGGCGTCGAGCATCCAGAAATTGCCGGCCTTGTCGCCGGTCGCGACAAGCTTCTCGGCATTGCCGCCCACAGTCCCCGTGAACAGGATCGGCTGCATCGGCGGATCCCAGTCGTGCGTGTCATGCGGGATGAACTGATGGTACCATTTCAGTTTTGGCTGGGCGCCCGAAATATCGAGCGCGACCATCGAATCCGTGTAAAGATTGTCACCTTGGCGCACGGTGGCCAGGAAGTCCGGCGTCGGGTTTCCGACATTGAGGTACATCGTTTGCGTGGAGGGGTCGATGGTCACGCCGCCCCACATGGCTCCGCCGGCGCGCTTCCAGGAATCGCCGCTCCAACTGTCATGGCCGGGTTCGCCGGGGCCGGGGATCGAGGTCCAGCTCCAGATCACGCTGCCGTCCTTGGGATCGTAGGCGGTGATGTCGCCGTTGCCGCCCCAGTCGCCGTTCGACACGCCGACCAGAAGCTCATCGCGCCCGCTGTTGGGATCGTGATAGGGAACCGGCGCCATCGTGTAGAAGGAATTGGCCGTGTCGGCCACGGTCACCTTATCCCACACTTTCTGCCCGGTTTCCGCGTTCAGTGCGATCAGGTGGCCATCCAGCGTGCCAAGATAGACGTTGCCGTCAAGCAGCCCCACGCCCCGGTTGGCGGCGAAGGAAATGACATGCGGGCTGTAGGTGAATTCCCACTTCACCTTGCCCGTCGCAGCATCCAGCGCATACACATGATCATGCGCCGTGGTGACATACATCGTGCCGTTGTAGACGATCGGTGAGTTTTCCATCGGGCCCGGATCGTCGAGCGTCGTCTTCCACGCGAGATGCAGACCCTCGACATTCCCAGGATTGATCTGCGTCGCGTCCGTATAATGGTTTCCGGAATAGCTCTTCGCCGGCAGGATCCAGTTCGCCGTATCCGATGCCGCGTTCAGGAACTCCGACGCGCTCGGCGTATCCTGTGCGAAGGCCGTTCCGGCACCGAGCCAGACAACGGCTGAGAGACCAAGCGCCATCGGCGCAAGACCGGCAACTCCCGCTCTGAGCTGTTCGCGGAACGTCATTGCGTTTCCTCCTTGTTGGTTAATTCGTTGCTGGGTGGGCACGGACGACCCAGCACATCCTGTCATGATTGCGGCACTTTGGCGAGTCCCCTTTGGCATGATTTGCACCGATCTGCACGATTTGCAGCCGACGTGGTGATCGCGGCGACCCCCCAGAACCGGGGAGCCGGAGGAACATCCACCACACACCCTCCGCATGCCGAAAGAAAACCATTCCGCGAAAGTCGCGCTTTGAAAATCTATCCTCGGAAGACGTCCTTCGCCGCGCGCAAGCGTGCAAAATCCGCCGCGGAAGCAGCCCGGAGAAAGGGGTTGGCTGCCCGCTCCTCGGCGAGCCGGGCAGGCAGCGTCGGCAGCCCGGCCGCGCGAAGGCGGCGGACTTCCTCCATCCGCCGCAACAGAGCCGGATTCGCTGGATCGACGGAGAGGGCGAAGCGCCCGTTCTGCTCGGTATATTCGTGGCCGCAGCAGACCAAGGTATCGTCCGGCAGGGCGGTGAGCTTGGCAAGGCTTGCGAACATCTCCTCCGCCGATCCTTCGATCAGGCGGCCGCAGCCAAGGCTGAAGAGTGTATCGCCGCAGGCGAGCACGCCGCCTTCGGCGAAGTGGAAAGCAATATGGCCGCGAGTGTGGCCGGGCGTGTCGATCACGCGGCCACGCGCGGTGCCAAGCTCGACCAGATCGTTCTCGATCAATGCTCGATCGAGCACAGGCAGGCGGCGGAGATCGGCACGCGCGCCGAGCACCTGACAGCCGAACTCGTTGCGCAGCGCATCGGTACCGAGGATGTGGTCGTCATGATGATGGGTGAGCAGGATGAGATCGAGGCGGCCACCGGCGCCATGGACAGCGGCGCTGCAGGGTTCGGCCACCGCCGGATCGACCAGCGCGACGGCGCCCGTCTCTTCGTCCTTGAGCAGCCAGGCATAATTGTCAGAAAGAATGGGAACCGGCTTTGCAGTGACGGTCATGACAGAGGAAGCCCTCCAGCAAAAAAAGTACGCGCGGCGCCTTCGGCGCATGATCTCCGTTGGCGCAAGATCATAGAAAATGATGATTGCGGGTTGCGGCCCTCGGATCAACCCAACAGGGTTCGCGCGGAATCGCGAAATGTCGCGCCAAATCCATGTCGATCTAAGGCAGCAGGTCGGACGTGATGCCGGCGAGCTCGTAGAGACGGTGCTCGATCTCGTCCGGCACGAAGCAGGCATAGGAGATCATGCTCTTGCGATCAGCGAAGACGCGCGTATCCCAATAAACCTGATCGGCAAGTTTCGAGATCTCCTGCTGATCCGGGTTCGCTGCGTCCTGAGCATCGTGCAAGGCGCTGATCTCCCCGCGGATCTGGGCGGCATAGCTCTTCTGTCGCGCACCGAACCGATCGAGGCCCTGGACGACCGCAAACCGCTCCTGGTCGAGCAGCGAAAAAAGCCCGCCCATGAAGGCGAGAAGCTCGGTCTCCCGCCCATCACCTGCCTTCTTCGCGAAGGCCTCGATCTCCGTCTTTGCCTGGTCGATCGGCACGCGGCGCTCGGCGAGACGCTGGGCTAGCATTGCGGCCTGTGGATAACTCTGCCAGTCCGCGAGAAATTTCCCGAGCGGTGGACCGCCCCACATCGTTGCAAGCGACATGTGATCGATCTTGATCTGCTCGCAAGGCCAGTTCGGGTCGAGGGAAGCGGGCTCGGTGGCCAAGGGCTGCGCCGCAACAGCTTGGAAGAAGGGGAGAAGAAAAACGACGCCGATAGCGACTGCCGCCCATCTCCAGGCCGGACGCGCGTCTCTTTTCATGTCCCGGCGCCCGGGCGGCGCGCCATCAATCCGCGCGCGGGATCATAGGCAAGGATCGCCGCCGCGGTGAAAATAATGGTGCAGACGAGCACGACGGCGAGCGCGAGCGGATTGAAGGTGGAATAGAGGCTGAAGCGGGCGAGCTCGACCGCATAGGTGAAGGGATTGAGCAGGCAGACCTGATAGAGGAGCGGGCTCGATTGCTGCACCTGCCAAAGCGGATAGAGCGCCGAGGAGGCAAAGAAGAGCGGGAAGATCACGAAGTTCATCACCCCCGCGAAATTCTCGAGTTGGCGGATCAGTGAGGAAAGAACCATCCCCATCGCGCCAAGCATGAAGCCCGAAAGGATGAGCGCTGGCAACACCGTGATCCAGCCACCATTCGGCAGATCCACACCCCAGAGCCAGGCCAGGACCATGAAGGCGTAGCATTGGATCACCGAGATCACCATGCTCGCGGTGAGGCGCGAGACGAGCAGGAACCAGCGCGGGAATGGGCTCACCAACAGCACCCTCATATTGCCCATCTCGCGGTCATAGACCATCGAGAGCGAGGATTGCATGCCGTAGAAGAACTGGATCATCGCCAGCAGTCCCGGCACGACGTAGGTGCTGTAGAGAATGTACGTGTGATAGGGCGGCATGATCGAGACGCCGAGCACCTCACGCCAGCCGGCGGCGAAGATGACCAGCCAGACGAGAGGACGGACGAGCGCGGAAAGAAAGCGTCCGCGCTGATGGATGAAGCGCAGCGCCTCGCGCCACATGACGCCGCGCAAGCAGATCGCATAGCCGCTGAGCGTGAGGCCGTGATGGCCGGCCCCTCTTGTGCCGAGGGTCGCAGGCTCGGCGGCCGCACTCGTGCCCGCGCTCATCCGCCCTCCTCCACCGTTTCCGGCGCCGGCACGGCGGCGCCCGTCAAGGCGCGAAAGGCCGCACGGAGATCCGCGGCCCCCGAGGCGGCGATGATCTCCGACATTTCGCCCGCGGCGAGCACTTTGCCCAGATGCAGGACGACGACGTGATCGCCGGGCTCGATCTCGTCGAGCAAATGGGTCGCCCAAAGGACCGCGACCCCGCGCGTGCGGGAGAGCGCGCGCACCTGATCGACGATGGCTGCCTTGGAAGCGACATCGAGTCCGACGGTTGGCTCGTCGAGGACGAGAACGCTCGGCTCGTGCACGAGTGCGCGAGCGATTTCGACTCGGCGCATCTGCCCGCCGGAAAGCCGGCGCGCCTTGTCGCGCGCGCGATCGGCGAGAGCGACATCCTCGAGCGCCGCCTCCGCCCGCGCACGCGCCAGCCTGCGCCCCATCCCGTGCAAGGCCGCATGGTAGAGGAGATTGTCGCGAACGGTGAGATCGAGATCGAGCGTGCGCGACTGGAAGACGACACCGAGTTCCGCAAGCGCCGCCCCCGGGCGCCGGGAAATATCGAAGCCCTGCACGCTGATCCGCCCGCGCCTCGTATCAAAGAGGCGGGTGATCAGCGAGAAAAGCGTCGTCTTGCCGGCACCGTTCAGCCCAAGCAAAGCGACGAAGCCGCCGCGCGGGACTGCGAGGCTCACGTCATCGAGGGCACGCCGCTCCCCGTAGGCATGACTCACCCCTTCGACGCTGAGGGCTGGCGTCTCGCCGGCGAGTGAAGACGTGCTCAGGCCGGGGAGACCAGGACCATCCATGGCTGCTGCCCGACCGGTATGGTGTTGATCACGCGCAATCGCGTCACGTCGATCACCGAGACATCGTTCGAAAGTCCGTTCGCGGTCAGCAGATAATTCTCATCTGGCGTGAAGCCCGCGTGCCAGGGACGTTGGCCGACCAGGAGATATTTCTGAACCGTCGCATCGAACACCTTGCTCCCTGTCGAGACATAGGAAAGAACCTTGCGCTCGGGGACGTCGACCACGGCAACGCGGTTCGCGGGGCCAAGGCAGACGAACGCACGCTTGTCGTCACGGGTAATGTTGATGCCGACCGGCTGGATGAAGGTGCTGCGCAGCCCCTCCACCACGAAATGGATGGTGTCCAGGACTTTGAAGGTCTTCGCGTCGATCACCGTCACCGTGCCGCCGAGCTCGGAGGATACCCAGACCTCACTGCCATCATGCGTGAAGGCGGCCCAGCGCGGCCGCGGCGGAACCAGCACGTTCGCCACGTTCTTTCCGGTGCCGTAAGAAAAGAACTGCGCCATGCTGGTCGTCTCGGTGGTGTTGACGATGACCTGCCCGCCCGGGCTTACCGCCATGCCTTCGGGCTCGACCCCTGTTGGCATCTGCACCAGCATCTTCTGAGTGTCGATGTTCCAGACCGTGACCAGCGCATTGTTCTCGTTGGAGACATAGAGCGGATTGTTCCCCGGCTGGCGGAGGGCGGCATATTCCGGATCCGGTGTATTGATCGAGCCCAGGACCTTCCAGCTTGTGGTGTCGAGGATATCGATGCGGTTGGAATCGCCGAGGCAGACGAGCAGGCGCTTGCCGTCGCTGGTGAGGTCGAATCCTCGCGGCCGCTGGCCCGTCTGGACGGTCTTCACCGTCTTCATCTGCGCGAGATCGATGACACTTATCGTGTTGTCCTTCTCGTTCGTCGCGTAGGCCCTGCCGGTGAGCGCGGCTTCAGCCGGCGTTGCGGCAGCGGCAAGAAGCGCGGGCGGCAAGCCGAGGATCGCGGTGCGACGCGTAATCATTTCCCTACCCCTTTTGTGCCGTTGTGAGCTTGCACTTGGTTTCCGGCTTGTCGGTGCCGAGCGTGTCGAGGACGGTGAACTGGTGAAGGAATCCCGGTTGCGGGGACATCGAGACCACCGTGCGCCCGGAATCGGAAAGCAGGATCGCCTGGCGCACCTGGCCGTTCCAATCCCTGACCGAGAGGCTGAGGCCGCGATAGGCCCCAAGCTGGAAATTGGGCCCGCGCATATAGGCCATGATCTTGTCGGGCTCGAGAGACTGGGCATAGCTCGCCGCAGTACCGATCATCCTGACCGCGACCCAGGCGTTCATATCGAGCGCGGTCATGAAGCGATGGGCGTAGGCGACGAAACGATCCTGCATCTGCCTGCCGCCGAACTCCAGGCTGTTGGGATCCCAGCTCGTCGGGATGAGGCCCGCCGAGCCGGCGACCGGCCGCGCATCCCAGGTGCGGTACGGCATGTAACCCCCGAAGACTGAGTTTTCGTCAGCGCAGACGAGCACGTCATAGTTTGGCGCGTTCTGGGTGAAGACGGGAAGCTGTTCCTGCAGCTCGATCAGGCCGCTATCCGTCTCGCGTGAGCCCGCCTTGCCCTTGTACTGGCGGTCGGCGACGATATGGGCGCCGAAGATTTTCGCCGAGCGCCGATAGGCGGCCGCAAGCAGCAGGTCGTTGGGTTGCGTGCCGTAGGCGAGGAACCAGCGCGGCCAGCGCTTCCAGATCAGGTACTGGGCAAGCGCGTCGGTGAGCATGTAGTACGAGGGAGCGGTGTGGATGACATTGGCGCGGCAATTTTCCTCGCGCAGCGCATCCTCGGCGGCGCCGGCATTGAAGATGGTGACGCCGTGCGGGGCGGCCACATCGGCAAGCTTCAGCACGTCAGCCGCCGGGCGGTCGGTGATAACGAGGCGGATTCCCTTGGCGATCAGCGTATTGAGCGCCACCACCGGATCCTCGTTCGTATGCGTCTCGACGACGGAAAGCAGAAAATTCTGATTGAGGAAGCGCCCCGTCGTGTTGTTGTCGGTGATTCCCACCTCGGCCCCGGAGCGGCCATTGTCCAGCGGCGGGGTGAAGATGTACGAGATCGTCTCGACGCTGTGCACCCAATGCACGTAGCCGATCGTAAGGGTGGGCGTCGGCGAGGCCTGTGTCGTCTGCGCGGAAACCGACCTTGTGAGCCCGGTGCCGACGGCGGTGGCGATGGCGCCAAGCATGGCGCGCCGGCCGGCTACAATTTGCGTTTCCGGAGCATTGTGATGAAGAGGCGGTGGCGTCATCGATCGGACTTTCCCCCGGCTGCGACAAGGGACTTCCCTGCCGTCTTTTTCTGCATCGAAGAACAAAATCGCGCACAGCGCAAGCGACCGGGATGCCCGAAATCTCTGCAAAAAATGCAGTATGTCATCACTTTATGAATCATGAAGCATCTTGGGGTGCCGGTGCGGCGCTCAAGAACGGAAAGCGAAGCAGCAATTTCTCCTTGAAACCGCCTTTGGCCGGCATGCCCGGAGAGTGTGCGGCCAGGCCGGTTGGGCAATCGGCGGCAAGCCGCGCCGGCGTGCCGGCCAGCACGAGCAGGCGATCCGCGAACCCGAGCACCTGATCGAGATCATGCGTCGAAAGCAGGATGAGGGCTCCATCACGTCGCGCCGCCTGGACCAGAAGCGAGGCGAGAGCGGAAGCGGCTTGCGGATCGAGCGAGGCAAAAGGCTCATCGAGGACCAGCAGGGATGGCTTGCCGAGAAGCGCGCGGACGAGCGCCACACGGCGCGCCATGCCGAGCGAGAGCGCCCGCGGATGGAGAGTCTCGGCACCGGCAAGCCCGACTTCGGCAAGCAGGCCGGTGATTTCCCGCTCATGGCCGCCAGGGACCAGGCGGAGATTGGCCGCCACGGTGAGCCAGGGCAGCAGACGCGGCTCCTGAAACATGACCCCAAGCGGGCCCGGCGGGCGCCGGACATCGCCATCGAAGTCGCGATCGAGGCCGAGCACGATACGCAGGATGGTGGTCTTGCCGGAACCCGAAGGGGCCAGCAGGGCGAGGATCTCGCCACCCCTGCCGGTGAAGGCCACCTCGCGCAGCACCTCGCGGCGCCTTCCGGCGGGATCCCGATAGGATTTTGTCGCGATGCGCACGAAAAGCTCGTCGTGGCCCATTCTACCGCCGCCAGGCATTCGCGTGGCGTTCCCAGGGCCGCAGGAGAAGGGCTTCCACCAGCAGCATCAGCACCGCGAAGGCGAAACCATAGGCCAGGATGCCGGCGACGTCGAAGGTCTGAAAGAGTTCGTCGAGCGCGAAGCCGACGCCGTTCGGCCGGCCGAGTAGCTCGACGATCAGCACGATTTTCCAGGTGATGGAGAGGCCGCTGCGGCCGGCCGCAGCGAGATAGGGCGCAAGCTGAGGGGCGATGATGCGGCGCGCCCGAAGCCGCCAGGGCAGGCGATAGACACTCGCGAGTTCATCGAAGCCAGGATCGAGCGCCCGCGCCCCCTCGCGCACAGTCACCATGACCGTGGGCACTTTGACCAGCGCGACCGCAAGCACCGCCGCGACATCGTTGAGTCCGACCCAGATATAGCAGAGGACGACAACCACCAGGACGGGCAGATTGAGGAGGATGATGAGCCAGGGGTCGATCAGCGTGTCCGCTCGCGGCGAGCGGCCGGCGAAATAGCCGATGGCGCTGCCGGCGGTCATCGAGATCGCGAATGCCGCGGCAACGCGAAGGCTGGTAATGGCGATGTTGCGCGGCATCGCTCCGGAGAGCACGGCCCGCCAGGCGAAAGCGAGGACGTCCGGCGGTGCCGGCAGGAGTGCCGGATTGCGCGCGATCAGCGCCGCCGCCCACCAGAGGCCAATGAAAGCGGCGATCGAAAGCGCGCGAAGCCGCCCCCCATGCCTGATCATGATGGGCGCCCGATCAAGATGCAGGGCCGATCAAGATGGAGCGGCCCAGAATACGCCGCCCGGCAGCGCCTCGAGCCCGCCCGTGGCTGCCGCTCCACCAAGACCGTGAAGGATCGCGAAGAGACGATCAGCCGCCGCCGCCTCGGCCGCCGGGCTTTCATGCACGATGCCGGCGCGAAACCCTTTCTTCAGCTCCGCGAACAGCCTCTCATCCGGGGCATGCATGAGGGGGCGGACCCCTTCCCAGACGCCGTCCGAATGCAGGAGAAGATCCTCGGCAGCCGCGCTCGCGGCGAGGAAGCCGCCAATCAGCGGGCCGTTCCTTTCCGCCCAGGCATCCTTGAAGACATAGCCGAGGAGAGGAGGATTGGCCGGAAGACCGAGCGCTTCGGCGCAGGCCGAGACGGTGACGAGCGGGCGGAAACCCCCGACCTCCAATGCGGCAACGAAGTTCCAGTAGGTGAGCACGGCATCGAGCCCGCCCTGCGCGAGCTTGGCGCTGAGGAGCGGCGGCGCCGCATAGACGATGTTTGCTGCGCGCGCGAGATCAATGCCATCCCGACGCTGCGCCGCGGCGCGGACAATCAACCAGGATTTGTCATAAGGGCCGCCGGCGACACCGAGACGGCGATGGGAGAGATCCTTGAAGGAGCGTATATCGGAGCCACGCCCGAGCACGATCGCCCCGGTGGCGGAAGAGAAGGGGGCAAAGCGAAGCCCGAGCCCACGCGCGCGTTCCGCGCCGACGAATAGCCAGTCCGAGACGATGATATCGACCGCGCCGCCTAGCAGCGCGACCTTGGCGCCGTCATTGTTGGCGAGCGCCTGCGTCGAGAGCGCAAAGCCATGGGCGCGATCGAGGCCGCGGCTTCGGATCACGCTCGCGACCCACTGCACGGTGCCGAATGCAAGGACGCCCAGTCTCACTTCCGGCAAGGAAGTCGCAGCGCCGGCAGCCACGGGCGTGAGCGCGGCAGCCGCGCCGAGAATGCTGCGACGCAGCAGCAAAGGAAAGCGCGAAGCCGGCACGGGCACTCATCCCTCCCGCCGCGTGGCGAAGCCCGGATCGCCCGGACCTGCTCACCCGCAGCACTTTTCGCCGGGCATCTTTCGATCTCCTGCGACCGGTTGCAAGATGTGCTGACAAGACTGGCGGCCTGCGGCTGACGGGACGGACGCTCCGTCGCTCGGAACCGCCGCGCACCCGGCATCATAAGGGATTCATGAGATCGCCGAAGACCAAGCGGAGGAGATGGGAAAATGGGACGTTTGCTTGCGCTTGCCTTGTTTGTCTTTCCTCTCACCGCTTTCGCCGCGGCATCCTGCGGCAGCGCGCCGGAGAGCTCCACGAACGACTACCCGACCTCAGCGCGGGCGGATTACGTGTTCGGCTGCATGGCGGTGAACGGCCAGACTCACGAAGCGCTCGACCGATGCTCGTGCGCGATCGATGTCGTCGCATCGATCCTGCCATACGAGCAATATGTCTCTGCCGAGACGGTGCTGCGCATGCAGCAGGAAAAGAGCTTGCTCGCCGCGGAGTTCCGCACCCCGGTTGCGAAAGAGATTGTCCGCCGGCTGCGGGAAGCCGAAGCCGAGGGGGAAGTCCGCTGCTTCTGATCGCATGCGTCAAGAGTGCCTGTTGTCTCGGGAGCGGTCTGTATCTCCCCTGTGACAGTCTGTCCCTTTTTCCCCATCGCCTCTGTCACGGCTTTGATGCGCACCTAGGTGCTGATTTTTCCCAAAGGGCCGGTATCGTCTTGAAATTCCAATACGACAAGGCGAACTCCACCACTGGCATGAGCCTTGCTTTGTCTATTGCAGCAGTTTTTGCAGCACGGTCTCTCCCCATCTGCATCCGGGACGGGGGCGGAGGCGTGTGCGCAGGCAACCATGGCGGGAGGTGCCCGATGGAAGCATAGCCGCGCGGGTGAAGCGATCTCGATTGCATGACCAGCCTGATGTCTATCGGCAAAATCCGAACCCGCAGCCCGGGCAAAGCTCGAAGGGGGGAATCAAGATGAAATCCAGAGGACAATGGTTTGCAGGTGCAGCAGTGGGAGCGTTCGGCTGTCTCCTGCTCGCCGTGCCGGCGGCGCGCGCGCAGAGCAGCGCGTCGAGCCCGACACTCGAACAAGCCGCGGCGAGTCCCGACAACTGGGCGATACCTGCCCTAGACTATGCTTCGACGCGCTACTCGACGCTGAACCAGATCACCGCCGACAATGCGAGCCAGCTCGAGCCGTCCTGGACCTTCTCGACTGGCGTGCTGCGGGGGCATGAGGGCCAGCCGCTGGTGATCGGGAACGTAATGTATCTTGTCACACCCTTCCCCAACACCGTCTTTGCGCTCGACCTCAGCAATGACGGGCGCATCATGTGGCAGTACACGCCGACGCAGAATCCGGACGTGATCCCGGTGATGTGTTGCGACACCGTGAATCGCGGGGTTGCCTATGGTGACGGCAAGATCATCCTTCACCAGGCGGACAACACCGTCGTCGCGCTTGATGCCCAGACCGGCAAGGTGGACTGGGTGCGCCAGCTTGCGAGCTATAAGGACGGCGCGACCGGCACCGGCGCCCCATTGGTCGTCGGGAACAAGGTCTTTGTCGGCGTCTCGGGTGGCGAGTTCGGCGTCCAGGGCTTCCTTGCCGCGCTCGACATGTCGGATGGGCATATCCTGTGGAAGGCCTATTCCGAAGGGCCGGACAATCAGATCCTGTTCAATCCGCAGACGACGATGTCCCTCGGCAAGCCGGTGGGCGCCGATTCCAGCCTCAGAACCTGGAAAGGCGATGAGTGGAAGATCGGCGGTGGAGATACTTGGGGGTGGCTCTCCTATGACCCCAAGCTGAACCTGCTCTATTACGGCTCGGGCAATCCCTCGACCTGGAATCCGAATCAGCGGCCGGGTGACAACAAATGGTCGATGACCATTTTCGCCCGCGACCCGGACACCGGCATGGCCAAATGGGTCTATCAGATGACGCCCCATGACCAGTGGGACTATGACGGCGTCAACGAGATGATTCTGGCCGACCTCGCGATCAACGGCCAGCAGGTACCGGCGCTCGTGCATTTCGATCGCAACGGCCTCGCTTATGTGCTGAACCGGGCGACCGGGGCGCTCCTCGCGGTGCACAAATACGACCCGGACGTCAACTGGACGAGCGGTGTCGACATGAACCCCTCGAGCCCGAACTACGGCCGGCCGACAGTGGTCGCGCAGTACGCACCCGGCTCGCGCGGCGTGAACGTGAACTATACGGGAATCTGCCCGGCGGCGCTCGGCTCCAAGGACGAGCAGCCGGCGTCCTATGATCCCCAGACCGGCCTCTTCTATGTGCCGACCAACCATGTCTGCATGGATTATGAGCCTTATCCGGTCGCCTACACCGCGGGTCAGCCTTATGTCGGAGCAACGCTTTCGATGTATCCGGGGCCGGGCGGCTATATGGGCCGGTTCATCGCCTTCGATCCGATGACGGGCAAGACCGTATGGCAAATCCACGACCAGTTCTCCGACTGGGGCGGTGCGCTCACCACGGCCGGCGGCGTGGTCTTCTACGGCACGCTGAAGGGTTATTTCCGCGCGGTCGATGCGAAGACCGGAAAGATCCTCTATAGCTTCAAGACACCTTCCGGCATCATCAGCAACGTGATGACCTACATGCATGACGGCAAGCAATATGTTGCCGTGCTCTCGGGTGTCGGCGGCTGGGCGGGGATCGGCCTCGCCGCGGGCCTGACCGATCCGCACGCCGGTCTCGGCGCGGTCGGTGGTTACGCAGCGCTCAAGGACTATACGACGCTTGGCGGTCAGCTCACCGTCTTCGCTCTGCCAGGATCGTGAGCCGCGTCCGACACTAAACGCAGCCAAGACTGGGCCGGCATCCTTGGAACGGGATGCCGGCCCTTCCGTTCTTCGCAAAAATCAAGGGAATCCATGGACGTGAAGGGTCATTCGCGTATTGCCCTCGCCACAATCGCGCTTGCCTTCGCCGGCGCGGCCGCAGCTTTCGCCGCCGCGCCTGGCAACCCGAAGCCGGTAAAGGAGGTCGGCGGCCTGTGGTTCGACAAAGATGGCGCCCCCACCTACAATATAACCAAGGACGGTACAGTGGATTGGGGCACCTTCGTCGGGTATCTGCGCTACAATTCGATTTGTCTCGACTGCCATGGGCCGGACGGGTCGGGCTCATCCTATGCGCCCGACCTGACGCAAGCTCTTCAGCAGTTGAGTTACTCCCAGTTCATTGCCGACGTCGCAGGTGGAATAAAATCCGTGAACACGGCACAGGACCTGGTCATGCCGTCCTTCGCGACCAACAAGAACGTCATGTGCTTCATCGGCGAGATCTATAGTTATCTTCGCGCCCGCTCCACAGGCGCCCTCGGGCGTGGCCGACCGGCGAAGAGCGCACCCGATCCCAAGGGTTTCGACGAGGCCTCGTACAAATGCCTCGGCATCCCGATGTGATGGCGATATGCCGAGGCCACGGCGATGCCCGCAAAGGCGAAACGGGCGTGCAATGAAGCTTGGTCCTCAAACTCTGATGCTCGGGTTGCTGCTCGTCTACGCCACCCCGGCGATGGCGCAGGCGCCCGGGCTCGGCATCGGTGCCGAGCTTGTCGATCCCCATGTCTTTCGCGTCTGCGCGGACCCCAGCGATCTTCCCTACTCGAACCAGGCGCAGCAAGGATTCGAGAACAAGATCGCCGCCGTGCTCGCCAAGGCCCTTGGCAAGAAGCTCGGCTTCACCTGGCAGCCCCAGGTGTTCGGGTTCCTGCAAATGACGCTCGATGTCTATCGCTGCGACGTGGTGATGGGCGTTACCCAAGGCTACGACTTGGTCGAGAACACCAATGCCTATTACCGCTCGGTCTATGCGCTGATCCTCCGTCCGCATAGCGGCTTCGATGGCATCAAGAGCCTTGAGGATCCGCGCCTCAAGGGCAAGCGGATCGGCATCATCGCCGGCACGCCGCCCGCGACCATCCTCGCCGAGAACGATCTTCTCGACCATGTCCACTCCTATGAGCTTTCGGTCAATCTCCGCTTCTTTTCGCCAGCGCGGGATCTTGCCCGGGATGTCGAGACAGGAAAGATCGATATCGGTGTGCTATGGGGACCGATCGCCGGCTATTTCGCTTCCCAATCGCACGGCAAGCTCGTGATCGCACCGCTCCTGCACGAATCGGACAACGACCCTCCGATGGTGTTCAGCATCGTGATGGGCGTGCGGCAGGGTGAAGACGCCTGGCGACAGACGCTTGATGCGGCGCTCGCGAAGGAGCAGCCGAAGATCACACAGATTCTCGAAAGCTATGGCGTGCCGCTGCTCGATGACCGCAACCACCTGATCTACGGAGGCGGCTGAGTGTGGGTGGCCCGCTGATCGCATTCGGCTTTCCCAGAGCGGGATGACCGAAGGTCTGAATCACGCGAGAAAACAACGACCGAAAGCGGGATGAGGGAGCGCGAGTGATTCCATCCCGCTAGATTTCGTCCGGTCCGACCCGGACGCCGTGTTTGCGCAGCTTGCGGTAGAGCGTGTTGCGGCTGATCCCGAGCGCTGCCGCGGTTGCGGTTGCGTTCCAATGACGCCGCTTGAGCTCGAGCAGCAGCCGCTCCCGTTCCGCCGTGGCGAGGGGATTCGACTCATCCTTCTTTTGGAGGTCTGGGAAAGCTGAATCAGCCAGCGTATCGACGATTGCGGCCTCGCCGACGCTGGGCCCCAGATGCCCAAGCTCGATCCTCTCGCCGCCGGCGAGCGCGCTCGCCGTCGCGAGAACGTTCCGAAGCTCGCGGATATTTCCCGGCCAGCGATAGGCGAGCAGTGTCTTGAACGCTTCGGGCGCGAAGGCAACCGCCACACCCGCATTCTCCTCAGCGGCGATGGCGCGCACGAGCTCAGCGATATCCCGCCGCTCGCGAAGCGGGGGAAGGGTGAGGGTAAGCCCGCTCAGGCGGTAATAGAGGTCCTTGCGGAAGCTGCCCTCAAGAACCATCGCGCCGAGATCCCGGTTGGTCGCGCTGATGATGCGCAGATCAACGGTGATGGCGCGGCTGCTGCCGAGCGGCATCACCTCCTTTTCCTCCAGCAACCGCAACAGGCGCGCCTGGAGGCTCAGCGGCATGTCGCCGATTTCATCGAGAAAGAGAGTGCCGCCATGCGCCGCGACCACCTTCCCGCGCATGCCGCCGGTGCGGGCGCCTGTGAAGGCGCCGGGATCATAGCCGAAGAGCTCGCTCTCGATCAGAGTTTCCGGGATTGCGGCACAGCTCAGTGCAATGAAAGGCTTCTCGCTCCTTTCTCCGCTCTGATGGATCGCCCGGGCAAAGGTGTCCTTTCCGGTTCCGGTCTCACCCTGGAGGAGGATATGGATATCGCGGCCCATCACCCGCTCGGCGCACCAGACATTGTGCGCCATCACCGGATCGCCGAGGCGATAGGACGAAAGATCGGCCCGGCCTCGCGCCACCAGCGCAGCCGCACCCCTCACCGGCCAGAACGCGGGCGGTGGCTCCTGCGGCGGCCAGATCCCGGCATGAAGACGTTGGCCGCCGCGGCTGCTCGCCGGCCAGATCTGGTATGGTCGGGCCTGCGCATCGCTGAAGAAACGGCTCGGCGAGATATCGAAGATCTCTTCGATGCTATGACCGACCAGAGCCTCATACCCGTCGAGGCCAAGGCGCGCCGGCGCTGTGCTGTCGGCCGCACGGATGCGGCCATGCTCATCCACCGCCAGCATGGCGGAATGGAGCTGCCCCACCATTTCCGCCTGGTCGTGGAAGCGGAGGATCCAGCAATCCTTGAAGCTGCTGGTGAAGTAGGACTGCTCGATGATCCGGGTCGAGGTACTGACGAGCGCCAGCGTGGGCACCTGGCTCTGGCGACTGTCGGGGCAATCGAAATGGGACGCATCGAGCGCGCCGAGAAGCTGCCCGTTGGGGCCCCAAAGAGGTGCCGCGGAGCAGGTCATGCGGCTGCTGCGGGCGAAGAAATGCTCCTCGCGATGCACAAGCCGCGGCCGTCGGTCATGCAGACACGTGCCCGGCCCGTTGGTTCCCTCGTGCTGCTCGTCCCAGATGAAGCCGGGGGCAAGATCGACGCGGCGCAGCAATTCCTCGTGGCCCGGTTCGCACATCCGCTCAAGGACAAGGCCGTCGGCATCGGTCAGCAGCAGCAGATAGTGTGAAGGTGCGATCTGTCCGAAGAGTCGGCGCATCTCCGCGCGGGCGATCTGCGTGAGCGGGCCAAGCTGGGCCCGCCGCTTTTCGAGGATTTTGTTGCCGACATGCTCGCTCCGCGGATTGTTGCCGGGCTCGAGATGATAGTCGGTGATGCAACGCTCCCACGCCGCGATGACATAAGTCTCCGTCTGCGGTCCGAGCAGACCGCTCCCGACGAAGCTATGGCGCCGCACGGACCCAGTGTCGCTCCGCTCGTCCCCCATTATCGGATTCGTCTGTTGGGCCGAAACCTCCGGGCCCATTTCCGGCTCCCTCCCCTAGAGATCGGCATCCGACCACCTTAGTAGCCAGCCGGTCCCCCGGCCCGCGTTCCTGAGGTACAAATTGTCTCCCTTTTCGGTGCTTCTGTCACGCCTCTGATGCAAGCTGGCGGAGGGACCCAGGGGCAAGCACATGAAATCGCAAGGGTTGGCGGAAATGCACCGTGCTGGCATGCCTCTTGCAGCCAATTCCAATGGGTTTGGCGGTGTCGGAAGGGTTTTGCGGGCCTTGGACCGTTCCGGCCGGAATCGGGAGTGGGCCTTGAACGACGGCTCCATGCCGTGCGAGGGAATCCACCCGGCCTATCCAACTGGTCGTGAACAGCGAGGGATGATGACAAGCGGATGGCGATGGAAACGAAACGTGACAGGCATGATGACGGCGGCGCTGTCGGCAGGGCTGTTCGTTGCACTTGCGCCGCGGCCAGGCCGAGCGGCCGTTCCACCCGGCGAGCAGCTTTTTCAGAGCAATGACTGCGTCACCTGCCACGCCATCGATCATCAAGTGGTTGGCCCGTCCTATATCGCAGTTGCAAAAAAATTCGCGGGCCAGAAGGACGCCGTTCCAACGCTCGTCAGCGCGATCAAAAACGGCCATGTCGGCACCTGGGGCGTGGTGCCGATGCCGCCGCATCCGAATCTGACGGATGCCCAGATCAAGGAAATTGTCGATTGGATCCTTACGCTCAAGTGAGAAGAACCGGCAAATGAGAAGGACGGGGGAGCCGAGGGTGACGGCCTGGCGAGTAAGCCCTCGGAGCATGATCCTTGCGGCGCTTCCTCGCCGCCCCGCGTGACGCATCGTCCTGCGTCAACGGTCTGATTTGCCGACGTGCCTGGCGACGACGACGGTCTGCGAGCCATTGCCCATCGTCGGCGCCGAGAATACGAAATCACGAAACAAGGAGGGCGTCATGTCCGAAACGATCAAGATCCATCCCGCCGTCGACGGTGGCGTGAAGCCGGCATCGGCCAACTTCGCAGGCGGCACGCTGGTATGCCGTTGCGTCGAAAAACCCGTGACGGTCGCCATCAGCGGCCAGGTCGCGCACAACCACGTCTGTGGCTGCAGCAAATGCTGGAAGCCGGAGGGCGTCTGGTTCTCCGTCGTTGCCGTCGTCCCGCAGGGCAACGTGCGTGTGCTGGAAAATGGCGACAAGCTCGAAGTCGTGGATCCCAGCGCCGTAATCCAGCGCCACGCCTGCAAGGTCTGTGGCGTGCACATGTACGGGCCCGTCGAGAAGGCCGGGCATCCGTTCCAGGGTCTCGATTTCGTCCATCCCGAACGGCTGCGCGAAGCCGGATGGGCGCCGCCGACATTCGCTGCCTTCGTCTCCTCGATCATCGAGTCCGGGTTCCCGCCGGACCGGATGCCGGCGGTGCGGGCGCGGCTGCGGGAACTCGGCCTGGAACCCTATGATTGCCTGTCGCCCGACCTGATGGACTATATGGCAACACACTTGGCGAAGGCCTCGGGGAAGCTGCCTGCCTGAATCGCCCCGCTTGAATCGCCCCGCCTGAATCGCCAGGTGACGCGACCCTCTCCTTCCCTTCGCCCATCGACCCATTGAGGCGCCCGCCATGGAAACCCGCGCTGCCATCGCCTTTGAAGCCGGCAAGCCGCTCAGCATCGACGCCGTCCAGCTCGAGGGCCCGCACGAGGGCGAGGTGCTGGTGGAGATCAAGGCCACCGGCGTCTGCCATACAGACAAATACACGCTCTCCGGCGCCGATCCCGAAGGGCTCTTCCCCGCCATCCTCGGCCATGAAGGCGCAGGCGTCGTGCTGGAGGTGGGCAAGGGCGTACACTCGGTGAAGCCGGGCGACCATGTGATTCCGCTCTACACGCCCGAATGCCGCGAGTGCGAGTACTGCCTCAGCCGCAAGACCAATCTCTGCCAGAAGATCCGCACCACCCAGGGCCGCGGCCTGATGCCGGACGGCACCAGCCGGTTTTCCCTCAATGGGCGGCCGATCCTGCATTACATGGGCACATCCACCTTCGCCAACCACACCGTGCTGCCGGAGATCGCGGTGGCGAAGATCCGCAAGGATGCGCCGTTCGACAAGGTTTGCTATGTCGGTTGCGGCGTCACCACCGGCATCGGCGCGGTGATCTTCACCGCGAAGGTCGAGCCCGGAGCGCGCGTGGTCGTCTTCGGGCTCGGCGGCATCGGCCTCAATGTCGTGCAGGGTGCGCGCATGGCCGGGGCGGAGATGATCGTGGGCGTCGATCTCAACCCGGAGCGCGAGAAGCTCGGCCGCAAATTCGGGATGACCCATTTCGTCAACCCGAAGGGCATCAGCGACGTCGTCGGCCATCTCGTGGAACTCACCGGCGGCGGCGCCGATTACAGCTTCGAGTGCGTCGGCAACATCACGCTCATGCGCCAAGCGCTCGAATGTTGCCACAAGGGTTGGGGTGTATGCACCATCATTGGCGTTGCCGGCGCGGGTCAGGAGATTTCGACACGACCCTTCCAGCTCGTCACCGGGCGGGTTTGGAAGGGCTCCGCCTTCGGCGGTGCCCGCGGCCGCACCGATGTGCCGCGCATCGTCGATTGGTACATGGATCATCGGGTGAATATCGATGATCTCATCACCCACACCATGCCGCTCGAACGCATCAACGACGCCTTCGACCTGATGACGAAGGGCGAATCGATCCGCAGCGTCGTGATCTACTGACCCCCGAGAGGACGAACCCTCACACCGGCAATTCTTCCGCTGGCAATTCTTCCTCGCGCGGCGTCTTCGCATAGCGGCGATAGGTGAATTCGCGCGGTACCGCTGCGCTCTCGGCCGAAGCCGTTTCGAACAGCCGCGCGTGATGAGGGGAAAGCTCGCAGGCCGGGTCGGTGGCGCCGGCATCGCCGGTCAGCGCCATGGCCTGGCACCGGCAGCCGCCGAAATCGATCTCGCGCCGATCGCAGGAACGACAGGGCTCGGGCATCCAGGACGTGCCGCGGAAACGCGTGAAGGCCTCCGAATGGGTCCAGATTTCTCCGAGAGACCGTTCCTTTACAGAATCAAATCGCAGCCCAGGGATGCCCTGCGCCGCATGGCATGGAAGCACCAGGCCAGAGGGAGCGATATTGAGGAACTGCTGTGCCCATCCGCCCATGCAGGCCTTCGGCCGGCGCGCGTAATAGTCCGGCACGACATGATCGATGACGAGCTGTCCCTTGAGCCGCTCGCGCGCCTCTGCCACGGCCTGGACCGCTGCCCGCACCTCCTCGCGAGGAGGGATCAGGCTCTGGCGGTTGGCGAGCGCCCAACCGTAATATTGCACGTGCGCGACCTCCAGCCGCCCGGCGCCAAGATCGAGCGCAAGCGCGATCATCTCCGGCAGATGCGCGAGATTCTGCCGATGCATCACCGCATTGATGGTGAGAGCGAGGCCGGCGGCACGCACCATCCGCGCGGCGGCGAGCTTTTTCTCATGCCCGCCTTCATAGAGGGCGATGCGGTCGGCATTGGCAGGGTCGGTGTCCTGGAAGCTGATCTGCACATGCTCGAGGCCGGCCGCCTTGAGGGACTCGAGCCGCGGCGCATCGAGCAGCACCGCGGATGTGATCAGGTTGGTATAGAGCCCGACTTTGCGCGCATGCCCGATCAGAGTGGCAAGATCGCGGCGCACCAGCGGCTCGCCACCGGAAAAATGGATCTGCAGCACGCCGAGAGACGCGGCCTCATCAATCACCCGCAGCCAGGTCGCCGTGTCGAGCTCATCGCGCACGCGGTCGAGAGTGAGCGGATTGGAGCAATAGGGGCAGCCGAGCGGACAACGATGCGTGAGCTCGGCGAGCAGGGCGAGCGGCGGCCCGACAGGGTTCGTGGGCGCGTTCATGCCGTGACCAATCCCTTGTCCCGGAGTCCCTGAAGCATCTCGATGATATCGTCCAGCACTTCTTCGCGCGGGGCTGCGTGCCGGCGCGCAAGTTCATCGGCGATGGCGCCGATCTCCGCCGTCCCGTCGCAGAGGGCGAGAATCTCCGCCGCGATCGCGTCGAGCATCAGCACCCGTTCCGGCGCGAGCAGCACCCAGCCGCCCCGCGCCGCGTCGTTCTTCATCCGCGTGTGCGGCGAAAGTCCGGGCCGGCTTGTCTCGGTGAGCGCGGAGCTCATCCGCTGGAACCGAGCGCCCCACCGAATGCCCCATCAAACGCCCCTGGAGGCACATGGCCGGGGACGACATAGGCGTGGTGGAGCGCGTCGAGCTGGGCCCACAAAAGATCGCACTTGAAAGTAAGCGCGCCGACCGCCGCCTGCTGCTGCTCGGGTGTGCGCGCATGATGCCTGACGTAATCGAGCGCGAAATCCGCATCCCGCGGCGCCTGGTCGAGACGGGCATTGAAATAGGCGAGGGTCTCGCGCGTCACGAAACCATAGTTCGCGAGCATGCCCGAGACACGTTCGGTGATGATCGCCGGGGAAAAAATCTCAGTGAGCGAAGACGCGACCGCCTCGAGCAGCGAGCGCTCACGAACAAAGGCGACATAGGCATCAACGGCAAAGCGGGTCGCCGGAAGCACGCCTGCGGTCGAGACGACGTAGTCACGATCAAGCCCAAGGCCGGATGTGAGGCGAAGCCATCGCTCGATCCCGCCCTCTCCTGGCTCTGAGCCATCATGATCGACCAGCCGCTGACGCCAGACGCGGCGGAGCGCCGGATCCTCGCAGCGTGCCATCAGGGCCGCGTCCTTCAGCGGAATGCGAGACTGGTAATAGTAGCGGTTGAGGGCCCAGGCCTGCACCTGCCGCCTGTTGAGCTTTCCGCCGTGCAGCAAGGCATGGAAAGGATGGCGGTTGTGATAGCGTGCGGCGCCGACTGCCCGCAGTTGCGCTTCCAACTCTGCCGGGCTCATCAGGCTCGTCACAGCGCGATCTCCATTCCGTCGTGAGCGACTTCCCAACCCGCCCGCGCGGCAATCGCCCGTTCGGGCGAATCTTCGAGGATCATCGGGTTGCTGTTGTTGACATGCACGAACACCTTGCGCGCGATGCCGAGCGCGGCAAGCCCGGCGAGCGTGCCGCCTGTGCCTGAAACGCTGAGATGGCCCATGCGCCGCCCAGTTTTCGTACCTAGTCCGAAACGAATCATTTCATCGTCGGTCCAGAGTGTGCCGTCGAAGAACACGAGTTGCGACCCCCGGAGACGGGCAAGAAGCTCTTCCGAAAATGCGGCGCAGGTGGGTACGAAGTGAAAGCACGCGCCTGCATCGTCGCTTACTGCGAACCCGACGGTATCGCCTTCCGTGGTGCCGAACCGCTCCTCACCCTCTTCCTCGGCATAGAGCGCGACCTTGCCCGGCACGGTGAAGGCCTCGACGGTAAGGCCAAGCGGCCGGCTGGCGAAATCACTGAGCGGCTCCGTTCTGCCGAGCAGGATTTCACGGTGCGAGACCGAGGCAGGGGTGAGGACACGAAACATCGGGTTAGCGGCAAGCAGCGTCAGCACGCGGCGCGACGCATAAAGTGCAAGTGGCTGGCTTTCTCGCAGATGCAGCAAGCCGGCCACCGCATCCACGTCCCCGCCGCTGAGGGCGACCGCCCGGATCGGGCTTGCGCGGGCGCTCACACCCGGATCGGCGGCACGCGGCTGAAGGGACGGTGTGGCGGCGATCTGTTCGCGCAAGTCTGGCGCCGCGTTGAGAAGAAGCCATCCCTCTCCATCCGCCGAGACGGCCAGAGATGTCTGCGTCCGCGACCGTGCGGCCCGGTCGTTATTGCGTGCCCGCGCACAGTTCGGGCAGGCACAGTTCCATTGCGGGAAACCGCCGCCCGCTGCAGAGCCAAGAACGACGATGCGCATGCCCAGAAAAAACGAACGCCGGGATGGATCTTGCGACGCAATCCGTCCCGGCGCGCTAAGAGTACGAAACGATCAATCGATATCGGCGCAAGCGTAGGCGTTGATTTCCATGCCCACGGCGATCTCGACCACCTTCGGCTTCGTCCACGACATATTGTATTCCTCCCAATTCAATCATCCCCTGCATCGCATGATGCATGGGCGATCCACTCCATAATGCGATCTTCCGCGCAGGGATTCAAGCTCTCCTAGGCCCACTAAGCGGTTGACAATAAAGATAGGGTTGGACTGATGCAAGGATAGACGGAAGCTATTGTCCCTCTCCCCCGGCCGGCATGTCTGGCGAGACCGTTCCGATCCCCCGTCCCAAAATGACTTTCGAAGCGATGTTTCTCGAGAGGCGCCAGGTCCGGATGCTGACCTGAAGGCGTCACTTTCACGACACCAAATGCAATAATTGTCGCCAAATGCAGTAAATGTGCGACCAAGTTTCAGAAAAGGACAAATATTTTGCATTCAGTATTTCATTTTTACTTATATTTACACGTGTAAATTTGCAGAATTTGAAGTATTGGCAAATATTATTTGGTATGCAACGCTGAAATTCTCTGCTCGAGAGCAATCCAAGCTCCGTAAAGCATTGGGAGGAGGCAAACATGCGCAAGTTCGCAAGGATAGGGGTGTGCGCCGCGGCGCTATTGCTGGCGGCACATGGCGCACGGGCGGACAGTTCGTCCGCTCTGTCCCAACAGGAGAATTTCAGGGCGAGCGGTGGGTCGCTCAATGCGCCGACCATTCCGCAGACCGGGCCGCAGGCTGACGCGATCAAGAAGAATTTGACCCAGATCGAACTGCCGCCAGGCTTTCATATCGGGCTCTATGCGATGGTGCCAGGGGCGCGCGAAATCGCGGTGGGGCCGCAGGGTGTTGCCGTCTTCGTTGGCACCATGAGGGGCGATGTCTATGCCGTGTTCGATCATGGCCATACCGGCGTTGCCAATGAGGTGAGGTCTTTCGCTCCCAACATCAAGTTCGTGATGCCGAATGGGGTCTGCTTTTCGAAAGATGGTTTCCTCTATGTGGCGGAACGCAATCGGGTGCTGGAATTCGGCGCCGCCGAATTCTTCTCCGGAAGTGCCGATGTGGCGGTGGACACAGTCGTGCCCGAGGGACAGCTGATCCCGAAGAAGTATGAAAGCTTCAATCACACCGCCCGGTACTGCCGTATCGGTCCGGACAACAAGCTCTACATCACCGTTGGTCAGCCCTATAACGTGCCGCCGCCGGATCTGATCGACGATCTCCAGGCGCACGGCCTCGGCGCCATCATCCGCATGAATCGTGACGGCTCAGACCGCGAGATCTATGCCCTCGGTATCCGCAATTCTGTAGGTCTGGACTTCAACCCGAAGGACCACACCTTGTGGTTCACCGACAATCAGGTCGACGGAATGGGGGACGACATTCCGCCGGGCGAACTGAATCGCGCGACCACGATCGGCGAGAATTTTGGCTTCCCCTGGTATGGCGGTGGGCATACGCGCACCAACGAATACAAAACTCAGACGCCGCCGGCTGGCGTGGTGTTTCCCCAGGTCGAGGAAATCGCGCATGCCGCCGATCTCGGCATGATCTTCTATACGGGCCAAACGTTCCCGGCGAAGTATGACGGCGCGATCTTCTCCGCCCAGCACGGCTCCTGGAACCGCACCGTTCCGGTCGGTGCACGTGTCATGGTCACCTTCCTGAAGAAAGACGGCACTGCCGATCAAAGCGAGCCTTTCGCCTCTGGCTGGCTCAATGAAAACGGCCAGTATCTTGGCCGCCCTGTCGATGTGGCGATGCTGCCTGACGGGTCGCTCCTCGTCTCCGACGATTTTGCAGGCGCACTCTATCGCATTTGGTACGACGGCAAATAACGGCCTCATGATCCCTCGGTCGCCATCCCCCGCACGGGCGGAGGATGGCGATCGGCCCCGGAGTTCGAATATGCGCTTTGGCGCACCAAAATTTATCGCGATCGCGGCAGTGCTCATCGTGATGCTGCATGCCACGACGACCAAAGCTCAGGGCAATGCTGTGGCTGGCCGCCAGAAGGTCCTGCAATTTCACTGCCAGACTTGCCACGGTCTCGACGGCATCGCAAAACTGCCGGAAGCTCCCAATCTCGCCGGCCAGAACCCGGACTATCTGGTTCAGGCGCTCCAGGAATTCCGCAGCGGCGCTCGGCAGAACGATATGATGTCGCTGATGGCTTCAAAGCTCAGTGACGCCGATATCGACGATCTGGCCACCTATTACGCTTCGATCAGGATCACGGTGGAACCGCAGAAATGAAATAGGCAAGCCAGCGGAGCCTTTCGGTTACTTTGGATCTTGCAATTCACAGAAGGGATTTTCACGGCTACGGGCGATATGATTCCCGCGCTCCCGAAGCGAAGAACACCGCACCGGCAGAACATCATTCCTTCATGGAAACCATGGCCTCCACGAAGCGTCGAGGCGTCGTGCCACATAAGACCCAGGAGACAAAGAGCATGGCCATGACGATTCCAATCTGCGTCATCGGGCTTGTCCTGTCGCTCGCGGTCGCTCCGGCACGGGCCGGGGACTTCAATGCCGAGGTCGACTTCGTGACCAGAGCCTCGATCGGCAATCTCTTCGCAATCACGGAGTCTCGACTCGCACTCGATCGGACCGGCGACCCCCAGGTCAAGACCTTTGCGCTCCGGCTGATCGAGAGCCATGGGAAAGCGGAAGCAGCGCTCCAGGCCGCGGCCGACGGGTCCGGCGCGACGGTCCCGACGGCGCTCGACCAGGATCACCAGGCGCGCGTGACGGCGCTGCGGAGCAAGTCCGGCGTGGACTTCGACAAGGCCTATGTCGCCGACCAATACGAGGTCCACTCCAACGCTTTGACCCTCTATGCCGACTATATGCTGCTGGGCGACAATAAAGCGCTCAAAGCCTTGGCAATCAGGATGATCCCGATCACGGAGGCAGAGCTCAATGATGCCCGGGCCCTCCTCGGCAACTGACGGTCCGGGTATCGGCTCTCCACGAGAGACCCCAATGACGGATAATCTGGTCACAGGCTGTCATGTTGCCGCTGGAAGCCGGGCTTTGAAGCGAAAACCAGTGGCAAGGGTCACGACGGTCCATTGAGTCGGGGCCCGGGACATCGGGGGGCTTGACCGGGACTGGGCGCAAGCCCCTCTTCCCGGTCAGGTGGTGCCGTTCCGGCCCACCCGGCCTGATCACCCGCTCCGAGGTCACAGACATGCCCCTCTTGCGCCGCTCTCTCCTCGCAGCCGCCGCGGCGGCCTCCCTCCCCGCCATTGCCCTTGGCGTTGCCCCCGGCATCGCCCTCGCGGCAGCGCCGCCAGACCCGGCGCTCGGGCCGCGGACACTTGGCGACCCCAAGGCGAAGGTGCACGTCATCGAATATTTCTCCCTTACCTGCACCCACTGCGCCGACTTCGCGAATGAGACGATGCCGGAAGTCGAGAGGAAGCTCATCACGCCGGGCAAGGTCTATTGGATCTTCCGCGACTTCCCGCTCGACCGGGTGGCGTTGACGGCGGCCATGGTCGCGCGCGCCCTGCCGCCGGATCGCTATGCTCCCTTCGTCTTCGCCCTCTTCGCGAGCCAGGACCGCTGGGCTTTCGCCCCGGACGTGAACTCGACGGCCGAGCTCGAGAAGACGGCCGCGCTCGCCGGGATGTCATCAGACACCTTCAAGAAGGCGATCGCCGACAAGACGGTCGAGAACTTCATCCTCGGCGAGGCCCGGGAGGCCCAGGAAAAATATCATGTCGACTCGACGCCGACCTTCATCATCAACGGCCAGCCGCACGCCGGGGAAATGCCCTACGCGGATTTCGCCAACCTGATCGCCGCTGCCAGCGGCTGAAGGAGAGAATTTGCCCGCCCGCGTCACGCGCCTGCGCCTGGTCGGATTCAAGAGCTTCGCCGAGCCGGTTGTCATCGAAGTTTTGCCAGGCCTCACCGGGATCGTTGGCCCGAATGGCTGCGGCAAGTCGAACGTCGTCGATGCGCTGCGTTTCGTGATGGGCGAGACAAGCGCCCGGTCGATTCGTGGCGGGGAGATGGAAGATGTGATCTTCGCTGGCACTGCGGCCCGGCCAGCGCGCAACCTTGCCGAGGTCGCATTGACTCTGGAAGCGGGCGAGGAGCCCCTGCCCGTCCCCTTCCATGCCGCATCGGAGATCGTGATCAGCCGTGGCGTCGAACGTGGACGCGGCAGCGCCTTTCGTGTCAACGGAGAAGAAGTGCGTGCGCGGGACGTGCAGACCCTGCTCGCCGATCTTGCCAGCGGCGCGCGCTCCTCGGCCCTGGTGAGTCAGGGGCGGGTCACGGCGCTGATTTCGGCGCGGCCGGAGGACCGGCGGGCCTTGCTCGAGGAAGCCGCTGGCATCACCGGACTGCACGCGCGGCGTCATGAAGCGGAGCTCAAGCTGCAAGCGGCCGAGGCCAATCTCGCCCGGGCCGAGGAGCTCAAAGCAGGATTCGAGGACCAGCTCGCCAACCTCAAGCGTCAGGCGCGTCAGGCGAGCCGCTATCGCAATCTCGGCGGCGCGATCCGTGCCGCCGAAGCCGAGCTGTTGGCGATCGAACGGGCTCGTGCCCTTGCCGTGCGCGCGGCAGCCGTCGCCGGGCTCGGTGCCGCTCGCGCAAGCCTCGCCGAGGCAACCGAAGAGGCGACGACGGCAAGCGCGCGCGCGACCGAGACAGCTTCGCGCCTGCCCGATGCGCGCGATGCGGCGGTGGCGGCGCGCACCGCGCTCGAACGGGCGCGCCTCTCCCGCGAGCAGATGGAGGCCGAAGTGGCGCGCGCGCGCGCGTCCCTCGCCGCTTCCGAGTCACGTCTTGCCGAAATCGAACGCGATCTCGGCCACTCCGCCGCTCTCGCGGGCGACGCGGATGCGGCGATTGCCCGACTCGCCGCCGAGAACGACGAGATCGCGAATGCGGCTGCGGCGTTGCCCGAGCGTGAAGCAGCCACTGCCGCCGGCCTTGCCGCCGCGGCGGCGAAGGCGGCAGCGGCCGAGGCGGCGGCCGATCAGGCCGCCGATGAGGCTGCGTCGCTCGCGGCGCGCACCACCGCTTTCGATACGGAGCACAACCGGACACGCCAGCGTCTCGACCGACTCGGCGAGGATCAGGCGCGACTCGAACGTGAGCGGGAGCGTCTGCTCTCCACCCGGCCCGATCCTGCCCACCTTGCCGATATTGCAGCCGCGGAGGAGGCCACCGAGATAACGGTCGCCGAGACCCGCGCGGCGCGAGAGCGGCTTGAGGCGGAACGTCAGGCGGCCGCGGCTGCGCATGAGCGCTCCCGATCGGCGTTCGCTCAGGCCGAGGGCGAGCGTACGCGTCTCGCCGCCGAAGCCGAGGCACTTGCCGCCGTTCTGGCCGCCGGCACCACAACGGGCGTTGATACGCTTGCCGAGAAGCTCATGGTGCCGTCGGGACTCGAAGCAGCGGTTGCGGCCGCCTTCGGGGAGGCACTGGAGGCCGAGTCGGCGCGCTGGCGTGAGCTGCCCCCTCTCGCCGAAGCGCCGCCCCTTCCCGAGTCCATCGTACCCCTGGCATCCCTCCTTCCCGCTCCGCCCACGCTTGCTCGAGCGCTTGCGCTCATCGGCCTCGCGACCGCGCCGGAGGAAGGCGCACGGCTACAGGAACACCTCGCTCCGGGCCAGACGCTGGTCTCCCGCGAAGGCGGGGTCTGGCGCTGGGATGGTTACTCGGTCCCGCCCGGCACGAAGAGCGCGGCGGCGGTACGGCTTGCCGAGCGCAATCGCCTGGCGACTGTCCGGGAGCAGCTTGCCAATGCCGAAACCGCCACCCAGGCCGCCCGTGCCGAACGCGACGCATTGGCCGCCGCCGAGCGCGCTTCGCTTGCCGCCGCGACAGAGGGCGAATCCGCGCGGCGGGAGGCCGAACGCCGCCTCCAGGAGCTTCGCAACGGGGGCGAGGCACTGCGTCGGGAGGCCGGCACGGCGGCGGCGCGGCTCGATACCGTCGGCGAGCAGATGGGGCGGATCAAAGCGGAGCGTTCCGAGCTCGAATATGGCCTCGTCCGCCTGGAAGCCGAGCGGGCCGCTCTGCCCGACTCCGCCATGACCCGTCAACGGCTGGAAACAGCGCGCCGCCATCTCGGCGATGCCCGTGCCCGCGAAGTCACCGCCCGCGCCGAGCAGGCGGCGATCGCCGAACGGGCTTCTGTGCTTGCTACCCGTCGTGAGGCGATCCGCGTCGAGCAGATCGGCTGGAGCGAAAGACGGAGCGCCGCCGCTGCTCGTGCCCACGACCTTACCGAGCGTCGAGCCCAGGCCGAGGCCGAGCATGCCGCGCTTGCCGGGCTGCCGGATGCGCTCGCCGCCAAGGAAGGGACGGCGATCAGTGCGCTCGAGACTACCGAATCAGTCCATCGCGCAGCCGCTTCTGCGCTGGTTGCGATCGAGGGGGAAGCCGCGGCGAAAGACCGGGCGGCGCGCGGCGCGGAGCGCAAGGTCGCGGAAGCACGCGAGCAGCTTGTCCGTGGCGAGGCTTTGCTCTCTCAAGGAGACGCGGCGCTCGAGGCAGTCGACCTCAGAATTCGCGACCGCCTCGGTGCCGATGCCTCACTTCCGGACCTCGGGGAGCGTGGAGATCGTCCGGACGCCGAAGAGGCGGCGCGGCGACGCCTCGACCGTCTGCTCCGCGAGCGCGAGGCGATGGGCCCGGTCAATCTGCGCGCCGAAATCGAGGCCGCAGAGATAGAGGAGCGGATCGGCGGCATCGTCCGCGAGAGCGAGGAGCTCGCGACCGCAATTGCCAAGCTGCGCGGCTCCGTCGGCCACATCAATCGCGAAGGCCGGTCACGCCTTTCGGCAATCTTCACAGAGGTTGACCGGCACTTCCAGGCGCTTTTCTCGCGCATGTTCGGCGGCGGACGGGCGCATCTCGCCCTGGTCGGCTCGGACGATCCGCTCGCCGCCGGGCTCGAGATCTATGCGCAGCCGCCGGGCAAGAAGCTCGCCCAGCTTTCCCTTCTTTCGGGTGGCGAGCAGGCACTGATCGCGCTCTCGCTGATTTTCGCGGTATTCCGCTGCAATCCTGCCCCGATCGCGGTGCTCGACGAAGTCGATGCGCCGCTTGATGACGTCAATGTCGGGCGCTTCTGCCGCCTTGTCGAGGACGTGGTGCAGGAGTGCGGCACGAGAATCATGATCGCAACCCACCACCCCCTGACAATGGCGCGGATGGATCGCCTCTACGGCGTCACGATGCAGGAGCGCGGCATCTCGCGCCTCATCTCCGTCGATCTTGCCGCGGCCCGGGAGATGGCCGATCCGTCGCGCATGGCCGCCGAATAGAGAGTTCACATAGAGAGTCCACTGGGCGGCGATTTCGTCTAGGTCTCGCATCCTTGACACCAAAAGAGGCCGTCGTTACCAAGCCGGCGCTTTCCGCTAAGGTGCGCTGAGCGGAGGAGAGTCTATGGCCGAACCACCGGCCGGACCGGACCCCTCCTTCGAGGAGCGGCTTCGGGCTGCCCGGGTGAAGTCCGGGCTTGAAGCCGCACCGCAGGAGAAAGCGGGCGGTCTCAGCTGGGCGGAAAGACCGCTCGCGATGGGGTTCCGGGTGGCGGGCGAACTGGTCGCCGCCATGCTGGTGGCGGTGGCCATCGGATGGTCACTCGATCACTGGCTCGGGACGACGCCGTGGCTGCTCATGCTCTTCGTCGTGCTCGGCGCGGCGGCGGGCGTTCTGAATGTGTGGCGCCTGTTCAAGCCACGACACGAGGAAGGATCCGGGCCCGAACAGGGCTCGGGGGCCGGGAAAGAGTTCTGAGCAGCCCCGCCGGGGCGCGCAGGTGAGGAGACGGGCACGGGTGGCGGCAGGACCCTCGATCGACGCACTGGGCCAGTTCCAGCTGGCGACAAGCCTCGGGCCGGTCGGCGCCGCGGTGAATTTCACCAACGCAAACCTGGCGATGCTGCTGACAGCAGTGTTGGTGCTGGCACTGTTCGGTTATGGCATGCGCACCCGAGCGCTCATTCCGGGGCGAACACAGGCTGCCGCCGAGATGGGATATGAGTTCGTCGCGCGGCTCTGCCAGGACATCATCGGCGAGGGATGGCAATCCTTCTTCCCGTTCGTTTTCACTCTCTTCTTCTTCATTCTCTTCGGCAATCTTGTCGGCCTCTTTCCTTATTTCTTCGCCTTCACGAGCCATATCGCCGTGACCGCCGCGCTCGCAGTGATCGTCTTCGGGCTTTCCATCATCGTCGGGCTGGTGAAGCACAAGCTGCATTTCTTCACCTATTTCATGCCCGCCGGCGCGCCTAAGCTGCTCGCCCCGGTGCTGGTGCCGATCGAGATCCTGACCTTCCTCTCGCGGCCGGTTTCGCTCTCCATTCGACTTTTCGCGAACATCGTTGCCGGGCATGTGCTCTGGGAAGTGTTTGCGGGCTTCATGCTGATCGTCGCCGCGGCACTTGGCGCGATCGGGATCGCGGCAGGGGTGATCCCTCTTGCCATCAATGTTGTGCTGGTGGGTTTCGAGCTGCTCGTGGCCGGGCTCCAGGCCTATGTCTTCGCCGTGCTCACTTGCCTTTACCTGCACGATGCGGTGCATCTGCACTGATTGTTCTACCGACCTCACCCCGAAAGGAACCTCGACATGAACCCCCAGACCGCTGCCATGCTCGCCAGGGATATCGGAGCCGGTCTTGCCGCGATCGGCGTCGCCGGCGCCGGCGTCGGTATCGGCCATATCTTCTCCGCCCTCGTGAGCAGCGTGGCACGCAACCCCGCTTCGCGCGATCAGGTGTTCGGTCTTGGCATTCTCGGCTTCGCGCTGACCGAGGCGGTCGCGCTCTACGCCCTGCTCATCTCGTTCCTGATCCTTTTCGGCTGAGAAGCCGACCGGGAGCGCTTCGAATGCTTCCTCCCACCTTCCGACGCGCGGCTGCCTGTCTGCTTGCCGTCGCGCTCGCCATTGCCCCGGCCGTGGGGTGGGCTGCCGAGTCGGGCGGAATGCCGCAGTTCCAGTTCGGCAACGAGCTGACCCGCTCGCAGGTCGTCTGGATGGTGCTGATATTCCTCGTGCTCTACGTCCTGCTGGCGCGCTGGGCGCTGCCGCAGCTGCAATCGGTGCTTGAGGAGCGGGCGCGGCGAATTGCCGCCGATCTCGATGCGGCGAAGGCGGCGAAGGCTGAGGCGGACGCGGCGGTGACGGAGCTCACGGCCGCGACGCGCGATGCACGGGCCCAGGCACAATCCGAGATTGTCGAGGCAGCGCGTTCAGCACGTGAGGCTGCCGCAAGGCAGGCGGCGGTTTTGAATGAGAGGCTCGAGACCGAGCTGCATGAGGCGGAAGCACGAATCGATGCTGCGCGCGCGGCGGCGATGGGTGCGCTTCGGGAAGTGGCAAGCGAGACCGCAGTCGCGATGATCGAGCGGCTGACGGGCCGTCCGCCCCAGTCTTCGACACTGCAGGCTGCTCTTGCCTCAAGCCTCGCCGCGACTTCTTCTTCGACCCGAGGCTAGCCCATGGTCACGACCTTCTCCTTCGGCGTCTCGCCCTTCGTCCAGTCGGTGTTCTGGGTTTTCGTCGCCTTCGTCATTTTTTTCGTAATTTTCGGCAAGCGCCTCTGGTCGGTGGTTGCCGGCATGCTGGATGCAAGGGCCAATGCGGTCCGCTCCGAACTGGACGAGGCAAACCGGCTCCGCCAGGAAGCGGAGGAAATGCTGAAGGATGCCAGGTCACGACGCGAGGCAGCGCTCACCGAGGCCAAGAGCCTCCTCGAAGCGGCCAAGGCGGAAGCAGAACGGATCGCCAAGGAAGCCGCTTCGGAGGCGGAGGAAACGGTGCGGCGACGCGAGCGTATGGCAGTCGACCGCATTGCTGCCGCCGAGAAGGCGGCCATCACCGAAGTGCGGATGGCAGCAACGGACGTGGCGACGCGCGTCACAGCCGAGGTGATCCGCCAGGAACTCGACGCGGCGGCAGATGCCTCGCTCGTCAATCGCGCCATCGCTGCCTTGCCGGCGGCACTCGCGCGCAAAGTCGCCTGAACAATAGCCGAGAAGGACAATCCGTCTTTCGGCCCCAATCCGCTCGCACGACGTGAAGCCTATCAAGGCCTCAGTGCTTGGAACCCTCGCATGGCGGGCGACGACACGGGCGGTTTCCTCTTGGGCCGATACGTATCGTCCCCGCGTTCGCTCAGCCGCAAACCGTGCATGATGGCCCGTTGCCAGGATATTCCTGCTGGCCGGCATGCTGGCTCGCCACATTGACCATTGGCAGGTAGGGCAGGTTTTCGATCCGCGCCAGAGTCACGTCGGGCGGCAGGGTGAAGGCTGGCCCCCGCAGCACCTGCGCGGCGACGGGGGGGATAGGATTCAAGGAGAGCGCAAAGAGCGCATTCGCTACCACCTGGGACGGAGCATCCTGCGCGATGCCAAGTGTCGCGCGGACCTCTTCACGCGCCTGAACCATCTGAAGCTTGGTGAGCTGGGACATGAAGCTCCAACGTGGGCTCCAGAGCTGACCGCCCAGATACTCGATCGCCAGCACGGCACGGACCGCGTCGACCGGGTTGTTGCGAGTATGGGCCGGGTTGGAGAAGGCCCAGACGGCGAGATTGATTGCCATGATGTCATTGTCGTCATTGCCGCCAAATGCACCCGGTGGAAGCCGGGCGGTCGAGGGCGGCGGGGTGACATAGGCGCAGCCGGCCAGCATGAGCGCCGCCATCAGCAAGAGAATGCCACGCCTCATCATCGCCTCCCTTCCGGGTCCTTTATCGGTCGCAGCTTGTCACACGGCATCGAGCCCGGCGCGGAAACGCGCGGCAAGTTCCGCGTAGTGAGCCGCATTGGCGTCAAACGCCCCTCGTTCCTCCTGGCTCATGATCCGCACCAGACGCGCGGGCTGACCCATCCAAAGCTCGCTGCGGCCGATCCGTTTGCCCGGCGGCAGCAATCCTCCGGCGCCGAGAAGGCCCCCTTCCTCGATCACCGCGCCGTCCAGCACCGTGGCGCCCATCCCTACGAAAGCCCGGTTCTCAAGCGTACAGGCGTGAACGATCGCGGCATGCCCGATCGTCACGTCATCACCGATCAGGCAGGGAAACCGCCCGGTCGCTATATGCACGATCGTTCCATCCTGGATGTTGGTGCGCGCGCCGATACGAATGAAATGCGTATCGCCGCGTACCACACAGTGAAACCAAACGCTGGAGCGTTCTCCGATCGCGACATCGCCGATCACCGCCGCCGTGGGCGCGACGAAAGCATCCGGCGCGATTTTCGGCGCCTTTCCTTCAAAGGTGAAGAGAGGTCCGATCGATGAAGATGGCGGCTGCAGCCTTTCATGCATCGAGCGCGGCCTTCTCGCGGGCCTTGGTCGCGCCGGAAAGGCCGAGCATCAGCGCGATGTTCTGCACCGCGGCCCCGGCCGCGCCCTTGCCCAGATTGTCGAGCCGCGCCACCAGGACCACCTGCCGCTCTGCCTCATTGGCGAAAACACGAAGCTCCATCCGGTCGGTCCCGTTGAGCGCCTCCGGCTCAAGCCGCCCGTCCGCGGGCAAGGAAGCGACCGAGACCAGCGCCGCGCCTGCGTAGTGTGCACGCAGCGTGGCCTCGAGATCCGCCGCACGCGGCCGGCCGGGCAGCAGATCGAGATAAAGAGGCACCGAGACGAGCATGCCCTGCCGGAAATGCCCGACGGAGGGCACGAAGATCGGGCAGCGCGAGAGCCCGGAATAACGGAAAAGTTCAGGGACATGTTTGTGGGTGAGCGCAAGGCCGTAAAACTCGAAGGCGGGCCCGCCGCTCGCCTCATGTGCGGCAATCATGCTCCGCCCGCCGCCCGAATAGCCGCTCACCGCATTGACCGTCACCGGATGATCGGCCGACAGCAATCCGGCATCAACGAGCGGACGAATAAGCGCGATGGCACCCGTCGGATAGCAGCCTGGGTTGCTCACCAGCCGTGCGCCGGCGATCCGTTCGAACTGACCCGGTACCAATTCGGCGAATCCGTACACCCAGTCCGGATGGACGCGGTGCGCCGTGCTGGCATCGATGATTTTGGGCGCCTCAGCGCCGAGCGAGGCGGCCAGGGCGACCGATTCCTCCGCTGCGGCATCTGGCAGGCAGAGGGCGACGAGGTCGGCCTCCGCCATCAAACGCCGCCGTGCCGCCGGATCCTTCCGCTCGGCCTCCGGCAGGCTCAAAAGCGCAATGCCATCCAGCGCCTTGAGGCGACGGCGGAGATCAAGCCCCGTTGTCCCCGCTTCGCCATCGATGAACACTGCAAATCGCCGTCCGGCCATTGCGCCCTCCATCCGTCACCCATATGGGTGGGCCACTGCCCCCGGCCAGGGCAGGCAGCCGCCTGGATACAATTCATCACCCCAGCGCTCAATTTCGTCAAATCAGCGTTACGGCTGTAGGAGGCGAGAGAAAGAAATTGAAGCCGGCCACAGCCGCCCGCGAGAGCGTGATGATTTCAGGTCATCATACGCTCGCTTTGTTTTCCCAATCAATTTGATGGCCCAGCCTGGGCTTTGCCAGCCTGGGCTTTGGTGGATCGCCTCGCACCGCCCCCGCGAACGTATTCGTGAGGGCCCGATGCCACCGAAAGCCATATTGATCCAGCCTTCGATGCCGGGGACACCAAGCCCCGGCTCGAGAAATTCTGTCCCGCGAATACGGACCAGGCGGCCGAGGATCGCCGGCAGCCTCTCGCCTTCGCCTGGAGATCTCCTCAATTCCGACTGTGCCGGCCATCGACCCACCTCCCAGCTCTTCGCCCAGTTGTCGTCTTTCGCGCATCTCGCCACGATCCGCTCATCTATCCCAGCGATTTCCGCTACCGCGCGCCGGAGGCCGGTGCTGCTGCAAGCCAAAAACTTCGCCGATCCGCGACTCGAGAGGGGGGCACGAGCTCAAGACAGCAAGCGTGACGGCAAAGGCCGCGCTTGCCGAAATTCATGCCCACGCATCGTACATCGCGTTCCGGCAGCTTGCCTTGATCGATCTTTCCCGTAGCGGCTTTCTCCTTGGGCGCCCGGACATTTGGCCGCCATCACGCCGTGCCGCCCGCAACGCAGTTGCCACTGGCAATCTGCCCGCAGACGTTACGATTTAGGATCGGATTCCGGAGGCGCTTCCTCCCCTCAGGGGGAGGGCTCTCGGCGATCGTTTGATGGCGGCCCTCGCCCACAGGCGGTGAGGAAAGACCGGTGCATTTCGCCGGTATGCTCATCCTGCGCAATTTTCCTTTCCGGTCGCTTATCTGCGCATCGACTGGGGCGACACTGCGCCGATCACTGCGCTCGGAAAGGCAAGGACAATCTGCGAGCTCCAGCTCGAAGCCTATATCACCCGCGCTCGGTCCTGCTGTACCCGCCGCCGACAGAGCCCTCGGCTACCCCGATCAAGTTTAGAACGGATCCGGTCAAAGCCTCCGGGCGCCCGGTACCCCCGTTTCCTGGTTTGCTTCCTGTTCCTCCTCGAGAGGGTGCTTTCTTCAAGAAAAATCCGAGTTTCCAGAAGCTCGGCGCTGTGGAACACCGTTGACGATGACATGGGACTGCACCTCCCCATCATCGATCGTCGCCACGGCCAGGACGCTGCCCCTGCCGCCGGTCTAAAGCGTGGTCTTCAATCCATCGCTCGATGCGGGGTGGCCACTCAGAGACTGTTTGAGAATGCGACTGTGGTGGTCGTCCGACGCGTCTTTCTGCGCTTCCGGTGCTCACGGCCCTCAAAGGCCGCTCCGCTCCGGTTCTCGAAAGCCGCGCCGGCCGGCGCCTGCGGCGC